>Ga0105238_10006607_pt1 | contig 11559 bp, 10 predicted proteins | sample KBSC34metaG_FD_81526 | JGI IMG/M metagenome (GOLD analysis project Ga0105238, IMG submission 81526) | Corn rhizosphere microbial communities from Kellogg Biological Station, Michigan, USA - KBS C3-4 metaG | ecosystem: Host-associated > Plants > Roots > Rhizosphere > Soil | place: Michigan, USA... | reverse complement strand
GGGCTGCACCGCGGCCGGTTCCGGCTCCGGCTCGATCGGAGGCTCGGGGTCGGGCTGCTCCGCCTCGGGCTCGAAGTCGGGGACGTCGCCGAACAGGTCGGCGTACTCCTGGCTGCCGTCGAGCGGGGCGCTGCGACGCTGCTTGGGCTTGTCGGGATCGGGCACCGCGGCCAGCGTCGGGCGGGAGGCCGGCCGCTCGCGGTAGCGCCGTGCCACCTCGCCGCTGAGGCGGGCGCCGCTCTCGGCCGCGCGCGCGACCGTGCGCCCGGAGCTGCGCATCATCACGCCGATCGAGGCGCCGGTGATCAGGACGATCGCGGCTCCGATGCCCAGCACCACGAGGATCGAGACGCCGATGCCGCCGATCAGCCCCTCCAGGCCGGTGTGCAGGTACGCGCCGATCAGGCCGCCGTGGTGCTCGGGCCGCAGGGTGTTGTTCGACGCCAGCGCCAGCGTCACCGAGGTGAAGAGGATGATCGCACCCAGACGCAGCGGACGCAGGTGCCGGGCCTTGCTGTCGACGAAGATCATCGCGCCGGCGATCACCAGGATCGGCGGCACCAGGGCGGTCGCCCTGCCGACCAGCAGCTGCAGGAGATGGTCGATCTTGAGGCCGATCACGCCGCCGTTCCAGCCCAGGAACTCGACGCAGCCGAGGAAGATTCCGGCTGCGATCAACCCACCACCGATCAGGTCACGACGCTGTGAAAGCGAAGTCCGACTCGACGCACGCCTCCGCTGGGGGGTCTGGGAGCGGATGGGGGACTTGCGCGTGCGCCGAGCCGGTCGTGAACCAGGAGCGCGATGGGTCCGTCGCGTAGTGGTCCTGGCCATTGGCGATGGTATTCACCGTATCGGACGGCGTTCCTTCCGGAACTTCGGCGTTCTCAGACCTCGACGACGACCGGCAGCACCATCGGCCGCTTGCCGGTCATGCTGTGCACCAGCGGTGCCAGTGCGTCGTGCAGCTCCTGCTGGACCAGGTTCACCTCCGTCATGCGGTTCGCCAGGCAGCGCTCGAGCACCTCGTCGACCGCGTCCCGAGCCCGGTCGAGCAGCTCCTGACGCTCGCCGTCGGGCGTCTCGAACCCGCGCGCGATCACCTCCGGATCCACCACCACCTCGGCACTTCCAGCGGCGATCGTGGCCACCACGATCAGCACGCCGTCGGTCGCAAGCCGCCGGCGGTCGCGCAGCACCTCATCGCGCACGTCGCCCACCGAGTAGCCGTCCACCAGCGTCATGCCGGTCTCGATCTGCCCGGTCACGAACAGCCCGTCCGCGTCCAGCTCCATCACCGTGCCGTTGTCGGCGATCCGCACGGCGTGCGGCTCCACGCCGGTGCGCTCGGCGATGGCGGCGTGCGCCCGCAGCATGCGGTACTCGCCGTGCACGGGCACGAAGAACCGCGGCCGCACCAGCTCCAGCATCGTGCGCAGCTCGTCGGCCGAGCCGTGGCCCGAGACGTGCACGTAGGCGTTGTTCTCGGTCAGCACCGTGGCGCCCATCCGGTTCAGCCGGTTCACGGTCTCCCCCACGTTCACCTCGTTGCCCGGCACCGCCTTGGACGACATCACCACCGTGTCGGTTGGGTGCACCTGCAGTGCGGGATGGTCGCCGTGCGCCATCCGCGTCAGCGCGGAGCGTGGTTCGCCCTGACTGCCCGTGCACAACACGACCACCTCGTGCGGAAGCACGGAGTCCAGCGCCTTGGGCTTCAGCAGCAGATCGTCGTCCACGTCGGCGTAGCCGAGGTTTCGCGAGATGTTCAGGTTCCGCACCATCGACCGGCCGATCACGCAGACCTTGCGGTTGTTGGCGACGGCCGCGTCGATCACCTGCTGCAGGCGGTGGATCTGCGATGCGAACGACGTCACGATCACACGGCCGGGTGCCTTCGCGATGATCTCGCGCATGCTCGGCCCGACCGTCATCTCCGACGGGGTGGTGCCGGGGTTCTCGGCGTTGGTCGAGTCCGACATCAGCAGCGCCACGCCCTCGTCACCGAGCGAGCGCAGGCGACCGATGTCGACCGGGCGGCCGTCCACCGGCGTCATGTCCATCTTGAAGTCGCCGGTGTGCACGATCACGCCGTGTGCCGTGTGCAGCACCACCGCCACCGCATCGGGGATCGAGTGCGTGACGCGCACCGCCTCGGCCTGGAACGGCCCCACCGCGACGCGTGATCCGTCCGGAACCAACTCCACCAGCTCCGTCTCAGCACCCAGGCCGTGCTCGTCCAGCTTCGACTTGATCAGCCCCAGCGTCAGCCGGGTGCCGAACACGAGCGGATCCGTCCCGGTCTCGCGCAGCAGGTAGGGCAGCGCGCCGACGTGGTCCTCGTGTCCGTGGGTGAGCACGATCGCCTTCAGCCGGTCGGCGCGGTCGACCACGTAGGAGAAGTCGGGCAGCACCAGGTCGATGCCGTGCATCTCCGCCTTGGGGAAGGTGAGGCCGGCGTCGACCAGGATCAGGTCGCCCCCGGACTCGAACACGGTCATGTTCTTGCCAACCTCGCCCAGCCCGCCGAGCGGGATGATCTTGACGGGTTCGCGCATCGTCAACCGGCGGCGACCGGCAGGATTCCGGCCAGCTCGAGCGCGGCCTGGAGCGTCGCCGTCTGCGCCGCGTCGGCCTCGACAAGCGGCAGGCGCAGCCCTCCCACGTCGTGGCCGAGCAGGTTCAGCGCGGCCTTCAGCGGGATCGGGTTGGTGGTGATCGAGAGCACGTCGTAGAGCGGCTGCAGCTCGCGGTCGATGGCATCGGTGCGGTCGAGGTCGCCGCCCCTGGCGGCCGTGACCATCTCCCGCATCCGTCGACCCGCGATGTGGGACGCGACGCAGATGCCGCCGGCGCCGCCCAGCCGCAGGAACGGCGCCAGCAGGTCGTCGTTGCCGGCATAGAGCTCGAGGCCGCCGTGATCGAGGATGCTGCGGGCCTGGTCGAGGTCGGCGGTGGCCTGCTTGACGGCGATCACGTTGTCGATCTCGCTGAGCCGTGCCAGCAGAGCCGGCTCGAGGTTCAGCACCACCCGCTGCGGGATGTTGTAGACGATCACCGGGCGGCCCTCGGCCGCCTCGGCGATGGCCTCGTAGTGGGCGACGATGCCGTCCACCGGCGGCTTGTTGTAGTACGGGGTCACCACCAGGAAGCCGTCCACGCCGGCCGCAAGCGCGGACCGGGTCAGCGCCACCGAGTGGTGCGTGTCGTAGCTGCCCGTGTTCGCGACCACGCTGGCGCTGGGGCCGACCTCGGAGACGACCGTCTCGAACAGCTCAAGCTTCTCGCGGTCGTTGACGGTCGGGCCCTCGCCGGTGGTGCCGCAGACGACGATGCCGTCGGAGCCGGTATCGGCCAGGTGCCGCGCCATGCGGCGGGCCGACTCGTGGTTGACGGTGCCGTCATCCGCAAACGGGGTGACCATCGCGGTCAGTAGCTCGCCGAGCACGGGGCGCGTCATACGATCGATTCTACTCCTCCGCGCTCTAAACTCCTGCGGCAGTGGCTGGATCGGTCGAGCAGATCTTCATCGTTCCGCGCAGCGGCGAGACGCCGGTCGCGGTGGGGTCGGTTCGGGCCCACGCCGGTCGCGGCTTGGAGGGCGACCGGAACTTCAGCCCGCCCGACCGCTGGATCCCGACCGGCTGTGCGATCACGCTGATCGAGGCCGAGATGATCGAGGCGGTGCTGGAGGAGCACGGCCTCGACATCGCCGAGGGCCGCTCGCGTCGCCAGGTCGTGACCCGGGGCGTGCGGCTGAACGACCTGGTCGGCAAGGAGTTCCGGGTGGGGCCGCTGCGCTGCCGCGCCACCGAGCTGTGCGAGCCCTGCCTCGACCTGCAGAATTACCTGGGTGACCCGCGCACGATCAAGGTGCTGGTGCACCGCGGCGGCGTGCGCGGCGACATCCTGGAGGGCGGCGAGCTGCGCGTCGGCGATCCGGTCGGGGCCGCCTGATGGCCGAGCAGACGTTCCAGGAGTCGATCATCGACGAGTTCCGGGCAAACGGCGGCGTGGTCACGCGGCCCTATCCCGACTCGACACTGGTGCTGGTGACATTGCAGGGCGCCCGCAGCGGACGGCGCATGACGCTGCCGCTCGAGTACCTCGAGCGGGACGGTGTTGTGCATGTCTTCGCCACCGCGGGCGGCGCGCCGCGCAACCCGGCCTGGTACCACAACCTGGTCGCCAACCCGGAGGTCACCGTCGAGTACGGCACCGAGACGTTCAAGGCGGTTGCGCGCGAGCTCTCGCCCGACCAGCGCGACCGCGTCTGGCAGGCGCTGGTCGATCGCAAGCCGCGGTTTGCCGAGTACGAGCACAAGACCGACCGCGTGATCCCGGTGTTTGCGCTGGAGCGGGTCTAGAGGAGCGATTCGAGGCCGGAGGTGAGGCCGGGAGGCAGGTCGCGGATGCGCTTGACCGCGAGCAGCACGCCCGGTGCGAAGGCGGCGCGAGAGCTGGTGTCGTGCCGGATCGTGAGCGTCTCGCCGGCGCCGCCCAGGATCACCTCCTGGTGAGCCACCAGCCCCGGCAGCCGCACGCTGTGGATGGGGACCTCGCCGGCCATGCGGGCGGCCGTTGCGATCGAGGTGCCGGACGGCGCGTCCTTCTTGGTGTCGGCGTGCAACTCGACGATCTCGGCTGCGGGCAGGTGGCGGCTGGCCTGCTCGGCGAACTGCATCATCAGCACCGCCCCGATCGCGAAGTTGGCTGCGTGGAACAGCTGCACGCCGGCCGCGGCGGCCAGCGCGCCCAGCTCCTCCAGCCGCTCGGGAGCCAGCCCGGTGGTGCCCAGCACCAGCGGCACGCGCGCGTCGATGCACAGCCGGCAGGCGGGCTCGGCGAACTCGGGCGCGGTGAAGTCGACGACGACGTCGCCCTGGCCGGCGGACAGCGCATCGGCCAGACCGATGCCGAACGAGGGCGCGGCCGCCGCGGCCACCGTCAGATCGGCGTCGGCCTCGATCGCGGACACCAGCGCCCGGCCGACCTGGCCGGAGGCGCCTGACAGGATCACGCGGATCATCGCGGGATCGTACTCGTCAGGCGAGCGCGGGGTTCAGGGCGGCAACGGCCTCGCGGAACCGATCCTCGTCCGGCCCCACGCCGGACACCGACAGCCGGTCGGGTGCGAACAGCTGGCGGGCCAGCGACGCCACCGCCTCCGGCTCGACCGAGTCGATCTCGGCGCAGATGCGGTCGAGCGACAGCAGCTCGGTGTCGGTCAGCACCGACTTGCCCAGCCGGCTGGCCCGGTTCGAGGTCGACTCCATCGACAGCATGATCCGCCCCTTCAGGTTCTCCTTGGAGCGCCGCAGCTCGTCGTCGGCGAACTCCCCCTGCCCCATCCGCACCAGCTGGTCGGCGGTGATGCGCATGCACTCGGCCAGGTTTTCCTCGCGGGTGCCGACGTAGACGCCGACCATGCCGGTGTCGGCGTACTGGGAGCCGAATGTGTAGACCGAGTAGGCCATGCCGCGCCGCTCCCGGATCTCCTGAAACAGACGCGACGAGGCCGATCCGCCAAGCATCGAGTCGAGCAGCGAGGCGGCGAAGCGGCGCCGGTCCGAGCGCTGCAATCCGAGGCCGGCGAGGCAGACGTGGTACTGCTCGCTGGCCTTGGCTTGGAACACGGTCTGCGGGCTCGACTCGCCCACCCACACCGGCCGCACGCCGGCCGACGGGTCGGGCACCTTGCTGTAGGCCTCGAAACGCTGCTGGATCGCGTGCACCAGCGGCTCGTGCTCGAGGTTCCCGGCAGCGGCGATCACGATGTTCGGCCCAACGTAGCGGTTCGCGTGGTAGTCACGGACCATGGCGGTGTCGATCGCGTTGACCGCCGCGGAGGTGCCGATCACCGGCCGGCCCAGCGGATGGTCGCTGAACACGGCGCCGGCGATCAGGTCGTGCGCGAGGTCGTGGAAGCTGTCCTCGTACATCGCGATCTCCTCGAGCACGACCTCGCGCTCGGAGTTGAGCTCGTCCGCGTCGAAGGTGGGCGCCAGCAGCATGTCGCTCATCACGTCCAGCGCCGACTCCAGGTGCGCGTCCAGCACCCGCGCGTAGAGCACCGTGTACTCCTTCGCCGTGGCGGCGTTCAGCTCTCCGCCGAGGCCGTCGAACACCTGCGCGATCTGCACGCCGGAGTAGCGGGACGAGCCCTTGAACAGAAGGTGCTCGATGAAGTGGCTGATGCCGGCGCGCTCCGCGGTCTCGTCACGGGAACCGGCGCCGATCCAGATCCCGAGCGCGACGGAGCGCACCGACGGGACGCGCTCGGTGACGATTCGCTCTCCGCCATCGAGCGTGGTCATGGTGTACCGCTGCACTGGGGCCACTCTAGCAGTGGGGTTTGCGGCGGTCTGTCCCTCGAAAGGGCCAGACCGCCGCAGCCCTGCTACCTGTCCCGCCGGGGTCCGCGGCCGCGATCACGGCCGCCGCCACCGCCGCGCGGTCGGTCGCTCTCTGATCGCTCCGGTGCGGGGTTGGCCTCGGCCACCGCGATCAGCTGCTCCGGCGTGATCTCGCCGCCGTCGTCGGTCTTCTTGGCCACCAGCGTGAGGCCGATGCGGCCGCGGTCCTTGTCGACCTCGACCACGGTCACGCGCACCTTGTCGCCGCGCGCGAGCACCTGCTCGGCCGATGCCAGCCGGCTGCCCTTGGGCAGGATTCGGCTCACGTGCAGCAGGCCGTCGACGCCCTTGCGCAGCGAGATGAAGGCGCCGAAGTCGGCCAGCTTGACCACCTCGGCGTCGTCGTAGGTGTCGCCCACCTCGATGTCCTTCGTCATCGCGTCGATCTCGCGCCGGGCGCCCTCGGCCAGCTCGCCGTTGGTGCCGTAGATGCGGATCGTGCCGTCCTCCTCGATGTCGATCTGCACCTCGTACTCGGCCTCGAGCGAGCGGATCGTCTCGCCGCCCTTGCCGATCACCATGCCGATGTAGTCGGGGTGGATCTTGGTCGAGACGATGCGCGGCGCGTGTGCCGCCACGTCCTCGCGCGGGGCGGCGATCGCCTCGCGCATGGCGTCCAGGATGAACAGCCGTGCGTCCTTCGCCTGCGACAGCGCGTTGCGCAGGATCTCGGTGGTGACACCGGTGATCTTGATGTCCATCTGCAGCGCCGTGACGCCCGCCTCGGTGCCCGCGACCTTGAAGTCCATGTCGCCGAGATGGTCCTCGGCTCCCTGGATGTCGGTCAGGATCACGTAGGCGTCGCCTTCCTTGATCAGGCCCATCGCGATGCCCGCCACCGGCGCCTTGATCGGCACGCCGGCGTCCATCAGCGAGAGTGTCGACCCGCACACCGAAGCCATCGACGAGGAGCCGTTCGACTCCATGATCTCCGACACCAGCCGCAGCGTGTAGGGGAAGTCATCCGAACTGGGGATGACTGGCAGCAGCGCCCGCTCGGCCAGCGCCCCGTGTCCGATGTCGCGGCGCTTGGGGCCGCGCATGAACCCGGTCTCCCCGACCGAGAAGGGCGGGAAGTTGTAGTGGTGGATGTAGCGCTTGGTCTGATCCAGCGAAAGGTCGTCGATGCGCTGCTCCTCCTTGCCGGTGCCGAGCGTGCAGAGCGTCAGCGCCTGCGTCTGGCCGCGCGTGAACAGGGCGGAGCCGTGCGTCCTGGGCATCACCGAGACCTCCGACCAGATCGGCCGGATCTCCGTCTCGGAGCGGCCGTCGGGACGGCGCTTGTCGACCGCGATCTTGGTGCGGACGACCTCCTTGTAGAGCTTGTCGGTGGCCGATCCCACGGCCGCCTTGGCCAGCGGATCGAGCGGTGCGTGGCCGTGCTCGTCGGCCTCGCCGCGGCTGGGGAAGCCGAGGTCGATCTCGGCCTCGATCTGCTCCAGCAGGGCGGCCCGCTTGGCCGACTTGAGCTCCTTGGAGTCCTGCTCGGCGTCGGACAGCGCCCGTACCTGGTCGGCGAACTGCGCCTTCACCTTGGGATAGACGGCCGCGTCGCGGGCCTCGCCCACCAGCTGCTCGATGGCGAACTGCGCGCGCACCCGCTGCAGCATGTCGGCCTCGCTGGAGGAGCCGCTGATCTCGGGCGCCTCCTCGCGGAAGACCGCGTCGGCCTTGGGCTGCAGCGCCGCCAGGCCACCGGCCTGGATGGCTGCTGCGAGGTCGCCGGAGCGGCTGGAGCGCAGCTGCTCGGTGACGGCGCCGTCCGACCACTTCGGCATGCCGGCCTTGGCGGCCAGCTCGATCTGCAGCTGGCAGATCTGCTTGATGGCCCCGTGCGCCAGCTCGAGCGCCTCGACCAGCGTGTCCTCGTCGATCTCGTCGGCGCCGGCCTCGACCATGGTGATGGCCTCGGGGGTGCCGCACACGACCAGGTCGAGCGTCGAGTCCTGCAGCTCCACCAGCGTCGGGTTCAGCAGCAGCTGTCCGTCGATGCGGCCGATGCGGACGGCGCCCACCGGGCCCATGAAGGGCAGCGGCGACAGCATCAGCGCGGCGGACGCGCCGTTCATACCCAGGATGTCGTGCCCGTGCACCTGGTCGGCCGAGAGCGTGGTGATGATCACCTGCACCTCGTTCTTGTAGCCCTTCGGCCACAGCGGCCGGATCGGCCGGTCGACCATGCGCGCGGTCAGGATCGCCTTCTCGCCCGACCGGCCCTCGCGCTTGAAAAAGCCGCCCGGGATCTTGCCGGCGGCGTACATCTTCTCTTCGACGTCCACGGTGAGCGGGAAGAAGTCGGCGCCAGGCCGTCCCTCCGTGCGCCCGACGGCGGTCGCCAGGACAACGGTGCCCTCCTGCTTGACCAGCACGGCGCCGTGCGCCTGCTTGGCCACAACTCCGGTCTCGAACGTGATCTCCCGGCCGCCCACGGCGACGGAGAGCCGTGTTGCCTCTGGCTCCACTGCGATACTCATGTCTTCGATCGTCCCTTCCTCGGGCCGGCCGGATCGCCGGCCCATCCTCTGATGGGCTTGGGTCGGCCGCCTCTAGCGGCGCAGTCCCAGCTCCTTGATGAGGGCGCGATAGCCCTCCAGGTCGTGCTTCTGCATGTAGATCAGAAGCCGGCGCCGTCGGCCGACCAGCTTCAGCAGGCCGCGGCGTGAGTGGTGGTCGTGCTGGTGTACCTTCATGTGCTCGGTGAGCTCGGTGATCCGCTGGGTCAGGAGTGCGATCTGCACCCGGGTCGAGCCGGTGTCATTCGTATCCCGGCCGTGTGCGCCAACGATCTCCGTCTTCTGCTCTTTGGTAAGCGGCACGCCTACCACCTCCTTGCCAGTCGTAGCTAGACGCCGACAACCCAGAACGACGCCGGCAAGCTGCGCCGATCCGCGATGCGGTCGAGGGGCAGGGTAGCACAGGGCCTGATCCGGGCTTGCCCGCCGGGCAGCGCATGTACGCTTGGGCGAACCGTCCACCATCGAGAGGGGCAGATCGGCGTGAGCACTGCGGTAGTCACCGGCGGAGCGGGCTTCCTCGGCTCCCATCTCTGCGAGTACCTGCTGGCGCGCGAGTGGCGCGTGATCTGCCTGGACAACCTCGACACCGGGTCGCTGATGAACGTCAAACACCTGCGCGAGGACCGGTTCGACTTCCGCTACCACAACTGCGTGGACTTCATCGACGTGGACGAGCCGGTGGACGCGGTGTTCCACCTGGCCAGCCCCGCCAGCCCGGTCGACTACCTGCGGCTGCCGCTGCACACGCTCAAGGTCGGCTCCTACGGCACCCACAACGCGCTGGGCCTGGCCAAGTTCAAGCGCGCCCGTTTTCTGCTGGCGTCGACGTCCGAGGTCTACGGCGACCCCGAGGTGCACCCGCAGCGCGAGGAGTACTGGGGCAACGTGAACCCGGTCGGGCCGCGCGGCGTCTACGACGAGGCCAAGCGCTACTCCGAGGCGCTGACGATGGCCTACCACCGCCAGCAGGGCGTGGACACGCACATCGTGCGCATCTTCAACACCTACGGGCCGCGGATGCGCCAGCACGACGGGCGTGCGATCCCCAACTTCATCCGCCAGGCGCTGGAGGGCAAGCCGATCACGATCTTCGGCGACGGCAGCCAGACGCGATCGTTCTGCTTCGTGGACGACCTGATCGAGGGCATCTTCCGACTGACGATGAGCGACTACCACATGCCGGTGAACATCGGCAATCCCAACGAGATGACGCTCCTGGAGCTGGCCGACGTGATCCAGCGAATGACCGGGACGACGTCGGAGCTCGTCTACGAAGGGCTGCCCGAGGACGATCCGAAGGTGCGCCAGCCCGACATCACCCGTGCCCGTGAGGTGCTCGACTGGGAGCCGAAGGTGGGGCTCGAGGAGGGTCTTCGCCGCACGCTCGAGAGTCTGGGTGTGACCGCAGTCGCGACGTGAGCGAGCCGTGCATCGTCGCCCTCGGCGGCGGCGGGTTCGCCGGTGAAGAGGGCGGGTTGCGGCGGTTCATCCTGGAGCTGAGCGGGGTTGAGCGGCCGCGCGTTTGTTACCTGCCGACGGCGGGCGGCGATGCGGCCGAGTGGATCCAGCTGGTGCGGGAGCGGGTGGCGGGGATGGCCGAGCTGTCGGTGCTGACGCTGTTTCATCGCGAGGTCTCCGACATCGCGGAGCTGCTGCTGTCGCAGGATGTGATCTACGTGGGCGGCGGCAACACCGCGAACATGCTGGCGATCTGGCGGCTGCACGGCGTGGACGTGGTGCTGCGCGAGGCGTGGTCGCGCGGGATCGTGCTGGCGGGCGTATCGGCCGGCGCGAACTGCTGGTTCGAGGCGTGCTCGACCGACTCGTTCGGGCCGCACCTGGCACCGCTGAACGACGGGCTCGGCTTCCTTGCCGGGAGCTTCTGCCCGCACTACGACGGTGAGCTGCTGCGGAAACCGACGTATGAGCGGTGGGTGGCCCAGGGCGTGCTGCCGGCAGGGTACGCGGCAGACGACGGGGTCGGGCTGGTGTTCCGCGGCATCGAGCCGGCCGAGGCGGTCAGCGAGGTCGCCGACGGCCGCGCCTTCCGTGTGGAGCCGAGCGGACCGCGGGCACTGGCGGTACGTCGGCTGTAGGCGGGTGATAGAGCGGTGCCGGGCACCGTTCCATCAGCCGTTGCACGTTCGCAACCTCGAGGTAACACCGCCTGGAACGCAGGTGCCGGGCACCGTCACAGCCGTCGTTGAATCGCTGTGACGTCCTGGTAGTACCCGTCTGTTACCAGCGGGTCACGCCGCGGTAACGCGCGTGACGACGGTGCCCGGCACCCCCGTTCCACCCGCCCGGGCGGTCCGTCACGCGCGAGTCACGGCGAGGTCACGGGTGATACGACGGTGCCCGGCACCTCTCTATCACCCGAGCGGTTGCCAGACCAGCGGCTCGGCGCGGACGGCGTCGATGTCGCGGTGCACCTGGGCGACCAGGTCCTGAACCGTGTCGAACCGCTGCTCGCCGCGCAGCCGGCGCACGAATTCGATCCGCAGCGGCTCGCCGTAGATGTCCCGGTCGAAGTCCAGCAGGTGCGCTTCGACGCGCACGCGTTCCCGCTCGTCCGAGAAGGTCGGGTTGTAGCCGACGCTGATCGCCGCCGCCCGCCACTCGCCCGG
>Ga0105238_10006606_pt1 | contig 11560 bp, 10 predicted proteins | sample KBSC34metaG_FD_81526 | JGI IMG/M metagenome (GOLD analysis project Ga0105238, IMG submission 81526) | Corn rhizosphere microbial communities from Kellogg Biological Station, Michigan, USA - KBS C3-4 metaG | ecosystem: Host-associated > Plants > Roots > Rhizosphere > Soil | place: Michigan, USA... | reverse complement strand
GAATAGCCGAAATCCCAAGCTGGGTTCGTTTTGTCGCTGGTACCTTTCGTGGCCCGCACAGGCGGCATGTTAGGATTTTGAATTCATGACTCAACCCACATTCGACCTTCGCGCCGCCGCGCATCAGGAGATGATCGCCGAGGGATTTCAGCCCGATTTTTCGGCCCCGGCGGTGCAGCAAGTGAAGGCCCTGGTGGCTCAGGGAGCACCGGCAGCAACGAACGGCGTGCGGGATCTGCGGTCTCTGCTGTGGTCCTCCATCGATAACGATACGTCGCGCGATCTGGATCAGGCCGAAGTAGCCGAGCGCGTCAGCGGCGGCATTCGCATGCTGGTGGCGATCGCCGACGTGGACGCCGCCGTGCCGATCGATTCTCCGATTGACAAGCATGCTGCATACGAAACCACCTCGGTATATACCGGCGTCCAAACTTTTCCGATGCTGCCCGAGGAGCTGTCAACCGATCTGACGTCGCTGAACGAGAATGCGGACCGGCTGGCCGTAGTCGTCGAGATGGTGGTGGCCGGCGATGGGTCGATCTCAGCCCCTGCGGTCTATCGGGCCCTGGTCCGCAACCAGGCGCAGTTGACCTATAACGGCGTTGGACCGTGGCTGGAAGGGACCGCCGCTCCGCCGCCGAAGGTAGCAGCGTCCTCCGATCTCGCGGCGCAACTGAAGCTCCAGGACGAGGTTGCGCGGATACTTGGTGAAGCGCGCCAGAAGATGGGCGCGCTGAGTCTCGATCGCGTGGAAGCCGAGGCGGTGGTATCTGACGCCGGCGATGTGCAGGGTATCAACACGCGGAAAAAGAATCGCGCCAGCGAGCTCATCGAAAATTTCATGGTGGCCGCCAACGGTGTGATGGCTCGCGCGCTTCAGGATGCAAAGGTGAGCTCGATCCGGCGCGTGGTCAAGACCCCGGAACGCTGGCCGCGCATCGTGGAATTAGCGGCGCAGCACGGCGGATCGCTTCCCGCTGAGCCCGATTCGGGAGCCCTCAACGCCTTCCTTCAAAAAAGAAAGGCGGCCGATCCGGATCATTACGCCGACGTTTCATTGGCGGTCGTCAAGCTCATGGGGCCGGGCGAGTATGTGCTGGCACGTAGCGGCGAAGAGGCTCCCGGACACTTCGCCCTGGCGGCACACGATTACACGCACTCGACGGCCCCCAACCGGCGCTTTGCCGACACCGTGACGCAGCGACTGATCAAGTCAGTATTGGGGAAGCTGCCGTGTCCCTATTCGGATTCCCAGCTGGATGCGATCGCCAAAAATTGCACGCTAAAGGAAGATGCCGCGCGCAAGGTGGAGCGAGTCATGAGCAAGCGCATCGCGGCGGTCGCGCTACGGAACCGCATCGGGGAAACCTTCAGCGCAGTGGTGACGGGCGCGGGACCGAAAGGTGTGTTCGTGCGCGTGTTGGGACCTCCGGTGGAGGGGATGCTGGTGCGAGGACAGCAGGGCGCCGATGTGGGCGACCGGATGCAAGTGAAACTAGTCGGCACCGATCCACGGCGCGGATTTATCGACTTCGCAATGGTTTAGCTAACACTAGCGATGCAGTCGATCTCGACACGCACGTCGCGCGGGAGGCGCGCCGCTTCGACGGTCGCCCGGGCTGGCGGGTTTTCCGGAAAGTAACGCGCGTAGACTTCGTTCATCTGCGCGAACTCGCTCATGTCCTTGAGATAGACAGTTGTTTTGACGACTTTTGGCAAGGATGCCCCGCAGCTTTCGAGCACTGCCTTCAGGTTTTCGAGCACGCGCTCGGTCTGCGCCGCAATGTTCCCGTCAACGATCTTGCCTGTGGCGGGATCCAGAGGAATCTGACCGCTTAGGAAGGCAAACCCGTTGAACACGACGGCTTGCGAATAGGGGCCGATGGCGGCAGGAGCGTTCGGAGTCGAGATGATCTTCATATCTTGAGAGTGCCAATGAGCTTGCTCACGTGTTCAATCCCTTCCTGCTGCAGGAACTCGTCCAGTTCCCGCGCGATGCGTACGGGCGCCGTCGGGTCCCAGAAGTTGGCGGTGCCGACTTCAACGGCGGACGCACCGGCGATGAGGAATTCGGCTGCGTCCAGGCCGTTCGAGATCCCACCCAGACCCACAACCGGTATCTTGATCGCACGCGCGGCCTCGTAAACCATGCGCACCGCGATGGGTTTGATCGCCGGGCCCGACAGTCCGCCGAATCCGGCTCCTAAGCGAGGCTTGCGAGTCCGAGGATCGATCGCCAGCGCAACGAAAGTGTTCACCAGCGAGAGCGCGTCGGCGCCAGCCTCCTCGGCGGCTTTGGCCAGAGGTTCGATGCGCGCCACGTTAGGAGAAAGCTTGACCATCAGCGGTCGCCGCGCGACCTTGCGCACGCTCCCGACGACTTCGGCCAGCAACGCGGGGTCGCTCGAAAAGAAGATGCCGCCATGCTTGGTATTAGGACAGGAAACGTTGAGCTCGTAGGCGGCGACTCCCTCGGCGTCCTCGAGCACCCGGACAACTTCGAGGTAATCCTCGACGGCATAGCCGAACACATTGGCGAAGACTGCGGTCCCGGCGCCGCGCAACTGGGGAAGCTTTTCTGCCACGAACGCCCGAACCCCGATATTCTGCAAGCCAATGGAGTTGATCATCCCCGCCTCGGTCTCCCATACTCGCGGGGGCGGATTCCCGTCCATAGGCTCACGGGAAAGACCCTTGACGACGATGCCCCCAAGCGCGGACAAATCCACCAAAGCGCCGAGCTCCACTCCGTAGGCGAAGGTGCCCGAGGCTGCCAGAACTGGGTTTCTAAGGGAGACGCCGCACAGGGACGTAGCCAGGCGGGAAGTCATTTTGTTCCAGAGTAACAGCCGCTATGGGCTAGTTGGCAAATAGGCATGGTACTAAGGTGTTCAACCGATGGCCGGGCCGCGTCGAAGGAAGGAACATTAGAGTGTGGGGAAGCCTCGCATAGGCAAGCTGCGCTCGCTGTCATCGAAGTACTCGGCGTTCACGTCGATTCTGTTGCTTTGGGTGGTGGCAACTAGTCTGTGGTGGGATATCCACCTCCACACGTTCGACTGGACCAAAGGCCTGGTTCTGTGCGGAGTGGTGCTGGGAGTGGCCGCGGCCATCTCGCGATTCACCAATCGGCTGCTGGCGCGGCCTTTGACTCTGCTCGAAGCCGGCATCACCTCTGTTCGCGAAGGGCGGCTGGAACCCATTCGTGTAAGCCGGACGGGCGATGAGATCGAGTATCTGGGTGAGAGTTTCAACCGGATGATCACCGCCCTGGCTGCTTCGCAGGAGGAAATCCGGCAGTATCAGGAATTGCTCGAAGAGCGCATCCGGCAGCGTACCCACGAACTGGAAAAGGCCATGCACGGAGCCTTGGCGGCGAGCCAGGCGAAGAGCGAGTTTCTGGCCAACATCTCGCATGAACTGCGGACGCCGATGAATGGCCTGCTGGGAATGCTGGATTTGGTTCTCGATAGCCATGTGGGCGGCGAGCAACGGGAGCAGGTGGAGATCGCACAACGCTGCGCCTATTCCCTTTTGGATCTGCTGAACGACATTCTCGATCTTTCCAAGATCGAGGCGGGCCGCATGATTCTGGAACAGGTGCCTTTCAACTTGCGCTCGGTGGCCGAAGACTGTGCGCGTGCGCAAGGGGCCAAGGCACAGCAGAAGGGCGTCGAGCTTCGCTTTGAGTACGTCGGCGACATTACCAACGCAACCGGAGACCCGTTGCGCCTGCGCCAGATCGTGGCGAACCTGCTGTCGAACGCCATCAAGTTCACCGAGAAGGGCTGGGTCAGCGTACGTCAGAGTGTTTCCGCGCGCGCGGACGGCAAACTCAGCATGGTGCTGGATGTGTCCGATACGGGCGCAGGTATTCCGGCCGAGAAGGTTCCGTTGATTTTCGAAAAGTTCACGCAGGCTGACTCCAGCATCAGCCGAAAGTATGGCGGTACAGGCCTGGGGCTGGCGATAACCAAGAGGTTAGTGGAATTACAGGGAGGGCAGATTCGCGTGGAGAGCCGGGTAGGACGAGGAAGTACGTTTACTGTGGAAATACCTTTCGAGATAGCTCCGGCGGCAGAGACCCCGGTCGAAACACGGCTGGAACAACCCACCGCGGCGCCGACCGCCAAAGTGGCGCGCTTGCTTCTGGTGGAAGACAACGCCGTGAACCAACGGGTAGTTCTGGCGATGTTGCGCAAGAAGAATTTCGCGATCGACGTGGCCAATAACGGGCAGGAAGCGCTCGACAAACTGGAGCGCGCCACGGAACGATACAACGTGGTTCTGATGGACGTACAGATGCCGGTATTGGATGGGCTCGAAACCACGCGGGCGATCCGCCGCAATCCGTCCTGGGATTATCTCCCGATCATCGCCATGACGGCGCACGCCATGATTGGGGATCGCGAGCGCTGCCTGCAGGCAGGCATGAACGCCTACATCTCAAAGCCGGTGCAGCAGGCGGGTTTAATCGCGGTGATCGAACAGTATCTGGCCTCCGGAACAGGCCAGGTTGTCCTGCCGAAGGCCAGCGGCGTCGATCGGATCCTGGTGGATAAACTCATGCAGCAAGACCGGGTTCTGGTCAGTGAAATGCTTCGACTGTTCATTGAGGTTGCACCGGAGCGTCTGGAGAAGCTGGAAACGGCCGCGGCATGCGGGGATGCGCAGACCCTTTCGGATGAAGCCAAGAGTATCGGCGCCGCTGCTGAGCACATCGCGTCCACCAGCCTGGGCCAATTGGCGAGGCGCATCGGAGAGGCTGCGGCGCAAGGCAATTTCGGCGCGGTCAAAGCGGACTTAGAGGCTCTGCGGCGGGAGATCCAATCGCTGGAAGTGCTAACGACCTGATCCATTCCCAGGTCTGACGAACATCGTCTTCGGTGGTCGCTACATTCCCGATCGCGAGACGCAGCACGAATTTCCCGTGCAGCGAGGTTCCTGAGAGGAAGGCTTTACCGCTCGCGTTGATGCGATCGAGCAGATCGCGATTCTGTTGATCCGAACCCCTGTATCGAAAACAGACCAGCGAAAAGAGCACGGGCGCGGCAACCTCGAATCGGGAATCGTCCGCGATCCGCTGCGCGAGATCGTGCGCCATTTTCATGTGGCCGCGCAAAATCCGGGTGATCCCTTCACGTCCGAAGTACCGCAGCACGAACCACAACTTGAGCGACCGGAAACGGCGGCCCAGAGCCAGGCTGTAATCGGCGAGATTGACGGCTCGGTCCTGCTCGGCGGCCTGAAGATAAGGCGGGGCTTCTTCGAGCGACAGCATACGCCGCATCACCTCGGGCCGGCGCGTGTAAAGGATGCTCAGGTCGACGGGGGTGAAGAGCCATTTGTGAGGATTCATCACCAGCGAATCCGCTTGCGCCGCGCCGTCCAGGATGTAACGGTGTTTTTCGAGCAGCGCAGCCGAACCCGCATACGCAGCGTCCACGTGAAACCAGAGTTTGTAGCGCCTCGCGATCGCACCGATGTCTTCAACGGGATCGACGCTGGTGGTGGAAGTGGTCCCGGCGGTCGCGACTACGCAGAAGGGCTTCCGTCCGGCGGCAAGGTCTGCCTCGATCATCGCGCCGAGCGCCTCGGGACGCATGCGGAATTCCTCATCGGAAGGAACGTGGCGAATGTTCTCGAGGCCGATGCCGGCGGCCAGAGCGCCTCGATCGATGGACGAATGCGCGTGCTCGGAAGCATAAAGGACCAGCGGGGGATGTTCGCCAGTGAGGCGAACTTCAGGTGACGCGAGTTCGCGCGCGGCCAGGATCGCGTGCAAACTTCCGGTGGACGCGGTGTCGTGGATAATCCCGAAAAAAGTGTCAGGAAGCCCGAGCCATTGGCGGAGCCAGCCAACCGTGACCTGCTCCAGTTCGGTGGCAGCGGGAGACGTCTTCCACAGCATGTGATTGACGTTTAACGCTGCGGCCAGCATTTCGCCCAGGATGCCGGGTCCCGAGGCGGAGATCGAGAAGTAGGCGAAAAAGCGCGGATGGTTCCAGTGTGTGATGCCGGGGACGATCAGCTTGCGGAAATCGGCGAGGATGGCGTCCATCGACTCGCCCTTTTCCGGGCCTGCGGGAGGCAGGGCATCGATGAGCGCGCCGGGCTGGACGCCGGGGAGAACCGGAAGATCGCGGATGTCACGCAGGTAGTCGGCGATCATGTCTACGACTTGGTGACCGGAGGCGCGGAATTCGTCGGGGGACATATTAGAGGGCATGGTGGGTGTTTGTTGGCGCACACACTCGTGTGTGCAGCGTCGAGACTCTTCTCGACGCAAGGCCGCGTCGAAGCACCGACGCCCGACCAAGCATCGACACGAGTGTCGATGCGGCACGCAAGAGTGCGTGCGCCACGTGTTCCATCAGAAAACTCTGCGTGTGAGGCGCTCGACGGTGAACTTGGCGGTGTCGGCGACCGCCATCACGGTCATGACGCCAGCCTGAACCGGATCGGTAACCACCAGATCGGCCGCATCGGGGACGCTGCCAGCCATGTTGAGGCTGACGACCAGAAGACCTTGCGCGCGAACCTCGCGGACAGCGATTTCGATTTCGCCGCCCATGAGCGATCCGGCCAGCACCAAAGCTTTGACGCGCGGCAGGCGTCCGGCGGCCCGCACGGCATCGGCCAGCGGCTGTTCACCGACCAGCGGAATCGTGTCGACAGAGATGTGTTCGCCGCGGATGTTGTGGCGATCGGCTTCGGCGATGGCGCCCAGCGCCACCTGACCTACCTGCGCGCCGCCGCCCACGATGATGATGCGCTTGCCGAAGATCTTCTCCATGGTCTGCACCAACTTGGCGCGGTGCACCACGGGCAGGGCTTGCAGGCCTTGCACCAGCTTCTGGGCGTCGCCCGGCAGGTCGATCTCGAAGTAGGTGACCGTTTCCGGAGATTTCTCTTCCACAATTTCGATACTCAGGATGTTGCCCTGTTCGTGCGCGATGACGCCGGTCAGTTGGTGCAGCACGCCGGGGCCGGGATCGGCGCCCACTTCTACTCCGATTCGCTGGGACACTCTTAGTCCACCTCGTATTTCTTCAAGATATCCGACCAGCGGCCCTGCGCTTCAAGGAGCAGTTCGGCGACTTCGCGGATCGCACCCTGGCCGCCCGGAGCGGCAGTGACGTAATGAGCGGCGCGCTTGACCTCTGGCCGCGCATTGGCGGTGGCAATGGCCAGGCCCACCCGTCGCATGACGACGACGTCGGTAAGATCGTCGCCGGCGTAGGCGGTCTCCTCCGGTGCAATGCCGCTCTTTGCGAGGATCTCCTGCAGGATCGGAACTTTTTCGATGTGCCCCTGATAGACATAGGTCATCTTGACCTGGCGGGCACGTTCGACGGTGGCGGGCGATTCGCGTCCACTGATAACGCCGGTCGAGATGCCGTTCCACGAGAGCCACTGCAAGGCGATGCCGTCCTGCGAATCGAAGGCTTTGGTTTCAAACAGCGTCCCGTCTGGCCCGGGGACGTTGATCAGCCGGCCATCGGTGAGAACGCCATCGACATCCATAAGCAGGAGCTTGATTCGAGCGGCTCGTCTTTTAACATCATCCGTAAAGGCGTTCATAGAGTTTGTGTTGTTGGCCGAGAAGATCCTGGTAGGCCCCTTGATATTCGGGACGTGGTGAGAACACGGCGCCGGTCGCAGCCGGCAGTGCGCCGATTCCGTCGATGATTCCGAGGCGCTCAAGCGCCCATAGGGCCGCGCCACGGCAGGACGCTTCGGTTTCCGTGCAAATCGTGACGGGCCGTCCGAGCGCGTCCGCGATCATCTGACTCCACGCGGGCGAGTGCAACAGGGCCCCGCCGGAGGCGATTACTTCCGCGGGCGCTCCCCAAGGTCTGGCCAGAAGGCAGTAAATTTCGCGAAAGCGCAGGGCGATGGATTCGAGCGCGGCGTGGAAGATGTCGAAGGCGTCCGTGGAGGCCGAGAGGCCGGTTATGGCCGCGCGCAGATCGGCACGCCAATAAGGAGTCCGTTCGCCCGAGAAAAAAGGCAGCATCGTCAATCCGTGGGTTCCAGGAGTGGTGGATTCCAGGCGAGCCTCGACGTCTTTGGGAAGCGCCAGGTTGCGCTTCATCCACGCGTAGACGTCGCCTCCGTTAGAGAGTGCGCCACCGGTGACGAATCGCGTTTTGTCGACACGATAGCGCCAGAGTCCCGGAGCGGCCTTCGTTAGCGGTTTGTCAGAAACCAGGCGCATGGCTCCGGTGGTGCCCACCATCAGCGCGGCGCGATCCGTCGAAACGCACCCGCTGCCAAGGCTATTGCAGGCTCCATCGCCCAGAGCAGGGAACCAGCGCGCCTTGGCGAACTCGGGCCACAGGGCGCGATACTCGGGCAGCAGCTCGTTCTCGGGTTGATCCAGCAACGCCGGATCGGCAAGCTGATCGCGCCGGATGGGTAGCGCAGCCAGTGTTTCGGGATCGTAATCGAATTTGTCCTGATCCCACAGGCCGGTGGCGGAGACCATGGACGTCGATGCTCGGGGGCTTCCGAGTAGTTTCAGATATAGATATTCCGGAAAGCTGAGAAAGCGTTGCGTGGTGCGAAATTCATCGGGACGATTCGCTGCCAGCCACAGGAGCTTCGCGGGCCAGTAACTGGAGTGCGGCACGCAACCTGTGCGGACGTGAGCGTCTGGCACGTGAGCAACCTGCTCCGCGCTGCGCGTGTCGAGAAGATGCAGGATCGGTAGTGTGGGACGGCCGGTGGCGTCCACGCCGCAGAAGCTGTGCCAGAAGGCGCTGCCGGCCATGGCGGCCACGCGGAATCCGGCCTCATGAACCTGGCGGTGGAGCTCGTCCAGGCAGTCGATGGTTAACTGCGCCAGAGTTTCGGGATCGACTTCCGCGCCTCCATCGGGTGTGGTCCGGATGCGGTACGCGAGCTGAGCGCCGTAACCCTCCATCTGGCGCGCGTCAGAATCGAAGAGCAGAGCGCGCACAGAGGAGCTGCCTACATCGATGCTGACGATAAAGGACTCGCCCGAGGGGGTGCTCACGACAAGTTCCCGTTATAGCATGGGTCCATGGGACGCATAGCCGTATTGATACTGGCGGCAGCAACGCTTGCCGCGGGGCAAACTAAAACCCCAGCCAAGTCCACGCCGCGGATGCCCGACGGCAAGCCGGATCTCTCGGGATTCTGGCAAGGGCCACTGCTGCGGAACATGTTCGAGAGCGTGGGCGGTCCTCCATTCACACCCGCGGGCGAAGCGGCGTATCGCTACAACATGACGCAGTCCATCAATCCCGAAGGACTGTGTCTCTTCGCGGGCGTGCCGCGCGCCAGCATCAGCGGGGTGCCGTTTGAGATCCTGCAAAACTCGAACCGCCTGGCGTTCCTGTACGAGTTGATGACCGCGTGGCGCTCGATACCGCTGGATGGGCGTCCGCAACCGCCGATGAAAGATATCGAGGAATCGTTTTTCGGGCATGGCGTGGGGCGCTGGGAGGGTGACACGCTGGTGATCGACTCCATCGGCTTCAAGGACAAGTTGAGCTGGGTGGACGATGACGCGCATCCGCATAGCGACGCAATGCATGTGGTCGAACGCTGGTCGCGGCCGGATTGGGACCACCTGAAACACGACCTGTGGGTGGAGGATCCCAAGTTTTACACCAAACCGTGGACCTACAGCCGGGTGTTCACCCACATGGCCCCGGGAAAGCAGCCCATGGAGTACGCCTGTACCGAGAACAACAAGGATCTGGTGCACGGACTGGGGTTTGGGCCGCAGATTGAAAACTAGCCGAAAACTTTAAAAACTTGCATCTTTTGACAGCCGGTTGACGTAATAGATTCTCAGCAGGAGGCATCTATGCGCTACTCCGTTCTCATTATGGCCCTGGCCGGCGCTATTGGCCTGTTTGCCGATACCGAGGATCAAGTGCTTCGATCGATTCCGGTTAATTCCTCCGGACGCCTGGTGTTAACCGCCGACTGGGGCGCCATCAGGGTGCAGCCGGGCGCAACCCGCACTGCCGAGGTCGAAGTGTACTTCCGCGGCAATCCACGATCGCGGGCGGAATTCGACCGGATGATGCGGGATTTTTCGCTGGATGTCAGCCAGGTGGGCACGGACATTCGCGTGAGCGGCCGGTTTAAGGACGGTTGGAAGCCGGGCGCGTTCGGAAGTTCCTTCTGGGGATGGCTCAGTCACGGAGGCAGTATCTGCCGCGATGACAGATGCCTGGAGTACGCCTGGCTGCGTCAGGTCGAGTACCGTGTATCGGTGCCGCGGGCGTTTAGCGTGGATCTGAGCACGTCGGGCGGTTCGATCGCGGTGGGCGATTTAAAGGGCGAGGTGACCGCGCGCACTTCGGGCGGCGAATTGAACTTCGGACGCATCGATGGGCCAGTACGAGGGAACACGTCGGGCGGGAGCATCTCGCTCGAAGGCAGCCGCGGGAAAGCGGTCCTGCGTACGTCGGGCGGCGGGATTCGAGTCGATGATGTGGCCGGCGAGGTGGACGCTTCGACCAGTGGCGGCTCTGTTCAGGTGAATCGGGCCACTGGACGCGTAAGCGCGCATACTTCAGGTGGCAGCATCACGATTCGGGAGGCCACCGGCGCGGTGGATGCCTCGACGTCGGGCGGCAGCGTCAGCGCTCGTCTGTCCGCTCAACCGCAGGAGGCTAGCCGATTATCGACGTCAGGAGGCAGCATCAACGTCGAACTCGCTGCCAGCGTGCATGTGGATGTGGACGCCAGCACCAGCGGCGGCTCAGTCTCGAGCGATTTTCCTGTGCCCACTTCCCGTGATCACCAGAACCTTCGAACGGCGATCAACGGTGGTGGCCCTTTGCTGCAACTGCGTACCTCGGGCGGCGGTATCTCAATCCAGAAGCGCTGACATAATGGGAGCGTGCTGGAGCGCGTAGCCGCGACCATTTCCCGTTACGACATGCTGGCGCCGGGCGCTCGCGTGATCGCAGCGGTATCGGGCGGTCCGGATTCGGTTTGCCTGTTGCACGTTCTTCGGGAGCTGAAGATCCGGGTGGTGGGAATCGCCCACGTCAATCACAAACTTCGCGGTGAGGCTTCCGAAGAGGACGAGCGCTTTGTCGCTGCCATGGCCCGCGAAATGGGGCTGCGATTCTATGCCGTCGGTGCGGATTGTACCGTGGGGAACATCGAGGAGACAGCGCGCCGCGCGCGACGGGCATTCTTTCACGATCTGATTCGGCAGGGCCACGCCGATCGAGTCGCGCTGGGGCACACCCGCGACGATCAGGCCGAGACGGTGCTCTTCCGGATGCTGCGCGGCTCGGGACTGGCTGGACTCGCAGGGATTCTGCCGGTCACCGCCGAGGGGCTGATCCGGCCGCTTCTGGACGTGACTCGCAGTGACGTCGATACGTTCCTGCGTGCACGCGGAATCCCCTGGCGGGAGGACGCGAGCAATCGGGAGCCGAAGTTCGCGCGCAATCGTATCCGCCATGAGCTGCTGCCGCACCTGAAGGAGGAGTGGAATCCCCGGCTGGCCGAGTCCCTGGCCCGCATGGCGGACCTGGCTTATGAGGAAGAGCGCTGGTGG
>Ga0105238_10006605_pt1 | contig 11561 bp, 5 predicted proteins | sample KBSC34metaG_FD_81526 | JGI IMG/M metagenome (GOLD analysis project Ga0105238, IMG submission 81526) | Corn rhizosphere microbial communities from Kellogg Biological Station, Michigan, USA - KBS C3-4 metaG | ecosystem: Host-associated > Plants > Roots > Rhizosphere > Soil | place: Michigan, USA... | reverse complement strand
TGCTGCGATACAGTCCGCTGCCCGGCCCGCCGCTGTCCATGCCCCAGGGCGTGCGTCGCGCTTGCCACAGCGATGCAAAAATAACGTTTGAGTTTGTGGGATCGATTGAGAGATCGATCCCGCCCGAGTTTTCGTCCTTATAGAGGACCTTGGTCCAGTTCTTGCCGCCGTCAGTCGTGCGATAGATGCCGCGTTCCGGGTTTGTGCCAAACACATGACCCAGCGCCGCCACGTAGGCAATGTCAGGATTCTTCGGATTTATCGCAATGCGCCCGATGGTCCGCGTTTCCTTCAAGCCGCTATACGTCCATGTCTTGCCCGCGTCCACCGATTTGTAAACGCCGTTTCCGTTGATGATGTCGCCGCGAATACAAGCTTCACCTGTACCGGCATAGATTACGTTTGGATCGGAAGGCGCGACGGCAATTGCGCCAATGGAAGGCGCCATGTCTTTTACTTTGTCGGTCAAGGGACGCCACGTTAATCCGCCGTCCGTGCTCTTCCATACGCCGCCGCCCGTGCCGCCGAAGTAATACGTGTGCTGGTCACCCACAACGCCGCTCACTGCAAGTACGCGTCCGCCCCGGTATGGTCCAATCAGCCGCCACGTCAAGCCATGCCATGGGCCTTTTGCTTCTTCCTGATCACCGTCACTTGTACCCGCAGATTTCTCTGCCGCAGCCGGCTGCGCTTCAGTTTTTTTCTCCTCGGCCTTAGCGCCAGACCGCTTTTTGCTCTTGCCGGTTGAAGTCTTCTTGCTTCCTGTATTGCCTTGCGATGTGTTGGAATCCGTCTGGGCAAACATGCAGACAGAAATCAGGATGGCGATAATCAGTATCGACACAAAGCGGTAGTTCGTGATTTTTTTCGAGGAAGCGGCGCAAGACATTTTCGATTTTCTCCAGGCGGACCGTAGTATTGCGAACCGCACATCCTAAATTCCCCAAACGGCAATAGCAATTCCGTGTTTCCTGGCAGCGTTGCGCCTTGTTCGATAGCTGCCCTTTGGGCAGGGAGACTCATGTTGGTGCGCTCAACTTGCACCTCAATAGATTTCTAAGAAACTTCTCATTTTGCTTGACACCACTTGTGAGTTGCTGTATTTTTCCTCTGCTTCTGGCCATATTGATTGGATCAGGGCAGCGTTTCAATAACTCACTTCAAGATTTCAAACCCGTTACCTATTGGCAGACCGCTTCCAATTGTCTGCAGTCACGGCAGGGTTCTCAAACAGTTCAATCGGTTCCACTGGATTTCGAGGGAGGTACTCGGAATTTTGACGAGAACGCATGGCCTATTTGGGCCTTGGGTGAACCTCGGCTTGCGATGCTTTTCAAAATGAAAGTACAAGGATAAGAGTTTCCCATAATGGAACTTGAGTCCATTGTTTTCAAAGCGTTATCGCCAATTTTTATTGACTCTTAAATCAGAGTTGCTGTATGTTTGGCCGCGTTCCGGCCACTTGGCTTTGTGCCCGCAATGAGCAAGAGCCGGACGCTTGGATTTTCCCACCCGTTCACCTTTGGCAGACAAGCCCTAATCGTCTGCAGTACGGCAGAGTTCTCGCGATAGAAAGTCATTTCCACAAATCCTTAGGAGGAACTCGCAATGACGAGGCGGAACATCTATGTTTTAACACTTACAATCGCAGCGCTTTTCCTGGTCGCAGGAGCGGCGTTTGCTCAGGTCAATGACCCCGGTGTTCGGAGTTCGACGGGAGTTAATGCCGGCCAGCCGCTGGCATCTATTTCGGCCAATGCCAGCGATCTGGCTTTGTTCAATAGCGGGCTCGGGCAGTTCAACGAGCACCAGACGGTTACGGGAGACAACGTTGGTCTAGGACCCCGCTTTAACCTTGATTCATGCGGTGGATGCCATTCTCAGCCGGCCCCCGGCGGGACTAGCCCCAGCGCCAATGTCTTTCCCAACGTGGGACCTAACCCACAGAGCCAGGTGATTGCCAACGGCACGGTAAGCAGCAGCACCAACGCCATCCCATCTTTTGTCACCTCCACCGGCCCGGTGCGTGAAGCCCGTTTCCCATTTTTCTTTAATGCCAATGGCACGGTCAACGTCAATAGCCCGAACGGCGGCGTTGAGGACCTGTTCACGGTAAGCGGACGCGCCGATGCGGCGGGTTGCAGCCTGACCCAGCCCGGCTTTGCCCAGGCTTCTGCGGCCAACAACCTCATCTTCCGTATTCCCACGCCCGTGTTTGGCTCGGGAATGATAGCAAACATCGACGACTCAACCCTGCTGAAGAATCAGGCAGCCCAGGCTGGCAATGCCTTCGGCGTCGCCGGGGCTTTCAACCGTAACGGCAACGATGGCACCATCACCCGCTTTGGCTGGAAGGCGCAGAATAAATCGCTGATGATCTTTGCCGGTGAAGCTTACAACGTCGAAATGGGCGTCAGCAATGAACTCTTCCAGCAAGACCGTCCGCTGCCGGGCGAAGGTGGCGGTGGCGGATCCGGCCAAACCGGACTTCCGACGGGCTGCCTGAACCTTGCACATGTCGGATACCCGGAGGACATCACTCACTCTGGTGGAACCGACGCCTCGAGCAGCTCCAGCGACGTAACGCTGTTCTCGGTCTTCATGGAAGACCTGGCTCCGCCTACGCCTTCCACCACCGTTCCCGGCGGCTCGACTTCGATCGCCCGCGGACGTACGCTCTTCACTTCCGTTGGCTGCGCCGTTTGCCATACGATATCGCTCACTACTCAGGCTTCGCAAAAGACTGCGGGCTTGAGCAACGCCACCGCGAACCTGTTCTCCGATCTTGAGGTCCACCATATGGGCACAGGATTGGCGGACAACGTCTCCCAGGGTGGGGCCGGCGGAGACCAGTTCCGCACCGCGCCATTGTGGGGTCTGGGACAGCGGATCTTCTTCCTGCACGATGGCCGCACCAACAACCTGGTCACAGTCGTCAATGCTCACGGCAGCAACGGCTCGGAGGCGAACGCCTCGCTCAACGCCGCCGCCGCTCTGAGCCTCACCGATCAGCAGAACCTGATCAATTTCCTGCGTTCGCTGTAAGCGGGCAATTTGATCACAAACTCTCCGGGGCGGGGCCGAAACTGGTCTCGCCCGGTTTTAAAAACAGTATTGGGTCGTTACAGCATTTCCAAGGATGGTGAAGTATGCAGTACAGACGTTCGGGTTTCCTGATCATTATTTGCCTATTGCTATCATTCGTAGGCTGGGGTCAAAGCATCCAACCAGCCCAGATTCAACCAGCACAGATCCAACCAGCCCAGGAATCCCCCGCTCAAAATGCCCCGACACAGAATATCCCGGCACAAAATATCCCGATCCAGCCGGATTCCTCAATGATTGGCGCGTCGATGAATGGTGGAGATTTTTCCACTGTCACCCATCCTAAGCCCGAGCAGGTCGTGCCCAAAGACACCATCATCGTCAAGGGTGCATGGTCGAGCGCCAGCGATTCCACAACTCCGTTGCCGGAAGCCGCAGCCCTGACCAACAATGTTTTTACCGATCAATATTTTGGCATCGCCTACCCGCTGCCGCCTGGTTGGATACAGAAGTTCACGCCGCCGCCTCCATCGGAAACCGGCAGCTACGTGCTGGCGGAGCTGACGCGAAGCGCCAGCTCACAGTTTGGTGAGAGCCATGGCCCCAAAGGAGACACCGGAGGCAGTATCATGTTCACCGCGCAGGACATGTTTTTTACTCCGCTGCCCGCCGCCAATGCGCGGCAATTTGTGAACTACTCCAGGAACCATCTGCCGGAATACTACCAAGTGGAGCTCAAGCCAACGCAGACCACGGTTGGCGGACAGCCCTTCATGTTCTTTGCTTATTGGTCTCCGGATGCGGAGCTGCATTGGTACGTGCTGGCTACCCAGATTCGCTGTCACACTGTTGAAGTCGTTCTGATGAGCCGTGATACGAAGGCGATAGAAGAACTGGTCCGGGACATGAGCGCCAAAATAAAACTGCCGGAGGCCAGCTTGACCGGAGGGACGGGCGCGGGAGATGTCCCGGTGTGCATCAAGGACTACGCAGCCGGTGAAAACGTGCTGGAGCGGGTTGAGCCCGTGCTTACCCAGCAACGGTATAACGCGATTCCTGTGCGCATCATCATTGATAAGGACGGCAAGGTCAAACACATCCACTTTCTGAGCGCGTATCCTGAGCAGCAAAAAGTGATCAGCGAGGCATTGAAGCAGTGGAAGTTCCGGCCCTACGAACGGAACGGGCAGCGACTCGAGATTGAAACCGGCGTCATGTTCGGCAGGGTACCTCGGACTGTTCCGGTAGCTGACTCGGCGACGGAGTGATCTGGAGCTGAAGACGTGCAGGATTTCCGAATTGAAGATTTTCGAATTCAGGCCACGGTGCATCGCTGCTTTTCAGGGTCGACGTACGTTTATCAAAAATGATTTTGAGAGAACCGATCCATAGGGTGAAGTTCATATGAATATCAGTTCTGGAATCAAGAGCGCCCTCGTGTCGTTTTTTTGCTGCTCATTCGCACTATCGGCTTGTGCCGCCGATGCGGTTAACGGTACTGTGCGTAACCGAACCACCGGCAAACCAGCCGCCGGTGATGAGATCATCCTGCTGCGTTTGCAGAACGGCATGGAGGAGGAAGCCAGGTCTCGGGCGGATGCCACAGGCGCATTCAGTCTGCCTCTTCTCTCAGCCGATACTCCGCACATCGTCCGCGTAATACATCAGCGAGTCAACTACGATCAGACCGTGAGCGGGAAAGGACCGCTGGAGATCGCTGTTTTCGATGCTGTTCCACACATCCGCGGTCTGCAGGGAACTCTTGGCATCGCCCAGGTGGAATCAGATGGACAGACGCTGAAGGTCACGGAGATGTACAGCATCTCAAATGATTCTGCCCCTCCGGTGACTCAAGCCGGGCCGCGCAATTTTGAGATTTCCATCGCGCCCAAAGCCACGTTGGATTCGCTTGTGGTGAAGAAGGGCGGCGGCGTGTGGGTAAACGTTGCGCCTGTTCCCACCAAAGGGCAGCAAGGGCGCTACACAGTGGACTTTCCGATCAGGCCGGGAGATACGCTGTTCAAATTTGTTTACCACCTTCCTTACAGCGAACCGGCCAGGTTGCAGGTAAAGCTCCCGTATCCGATAAGGAATTTCGCCGTCATGCATCCGCCCTCTATGTCATTCAAGCCATCATTGGCGGCGGCTTTCACCAGCCCTGGTCTGGCGCAGGGGCTGCGGGTGGAACAGGCAGTCGGCAAGCCGGTGGTGCGTGAAGTGGCTGCGTTTGAGATATCCGGGATTGGTTTGGCGACGCCGACTCAGGCTGCAAACTCTTCGTTGCCCGCTAATACTCCGACTGCTGCCCCCAAGCCTGACACGACTGCCTCGGTCGCGCTGCCGGTTGTTCCGGGCCGGCCGGAAAATGGAATGTGGATCTTTCTTAGCGGGATTGCCGCAATCCTTACTGCGATTGCATATGCGATCTGGAGAAAGCGGAGAAGAACGGTCTAGCCTATCCGTGGATGAAAAGATTTGGTAAGTGGGTGATTTGGTAAATGAAATCCAGTACCTTAGACTGTCCGGCCACTGGCGATAACGCTCTGGGATTTAGTTTCAAATTACTCAATTACCAAATTACCCATTTACCAAATTCTCCAACTCCCTTGACCTTGTTCCCGCTCTCGTCTATAACTTCTTTCCATCTGGTAATGGGAAGCGCGGTGAGAATCCGCCACTGCCCCGCAACTGTATGCGCTGAGAACCTGAGCAACATGCCACTGGGTGGTTCCCACTCGCGCCTGATGTTGGCGTGAATGGGCGAGACGACCCGGGAAGGCGCTTCAGGCTCATTGAGGCGTAAGTCAGGAGACCGGCCAGATGCCCGTCAATGGGCGTTTCCGGCTGCGCAGGGAGAGCCGGAGAGCTTTCTAGGGATTCAGGGTTTGATTCACCGCTTGCAAAACTTTCACTGACTGCCAAGTCGCTTGCCGCTCAGTCTTTCATTTTGCAATCGCGCAATCGATTCTCTGTTCACCGTGCTTGACGAACTTTTGCATTGCACGCTTAAGAAGCTCTCCACTCCACGGGGCCGCTTGCGACCATTGACTACTTCCGCGGGAGGAGCTCAATGATGAAAAGATCTTTTTGCATCGGCCTTGTCCTGGTTTTCGCAATCACAACTATTTCGGCCATCGCCGAAGGCGGCAGCATTCACGGAACAGTCACCGATCCTCTTGGCGCCGTGGTTTCCGGCGCTCAAGTCGAGTTACTTCGCCAAGGCAAACAAGTATCTGTAACCACGACGGACCCCGAAGGGAAGTATCGATTCCTGCCGCTTCCGGCGGGACGCTATCAGGTAAGAACGACCGCGCCTTCTTTCGCAACGCAACAGAGTGACGCCATCTACATTGGCAGTTCCAGCAATGCGGCGGTTGACCTCATGCTGAAGGTCGGCAGCGTGTCGCAGCAGGTGGTGGTTTCAGCCACGGGAACCAGCCTTCCAGAAACGCAGACCGGGGCTTCCGTTTCCGTTGTCACAGCAGATCATTTTCAGTACAAGCCTGAAGTGCTGGAAACATTGCGTCCAGTTCCCGGTGTGCAAGTTTTGGAGAACGGCCAGCGCGGAATCAATGAATCTCTTTTCATCCGCGGGGGAGAGAGCAAATTCAACAAAGTCCTGCTGGATGGTGTGCCGCTGAATGAAATCGGGGGCACAGTTGATTTTGGTGGAATCTTCACTACTGGGATTGAACAGGTTGAAATCCTTCGTGGCCCCAACAGCGTGCTTTATGGTGCGGATGCGCTCTCCGGCGTGGTGAATCTCACAACGCAACAAGGCTCAACTTTCACTCCGCAACTCAGCTACGCGTTTGACGCCGGGAATTTCAACAGCCTGCATAACGATCTTTCTTTCGGCGGCATCTTCCGGCAGATCGACTACTTCTCAGAGTTTGCGCGCTTTGATGGCGGCAATACTTCCAGCAATCCTCATTTTCACAACGGCACGTATGCCGGGAACTTTGGCTGGTCACCAGGCGCTTCCACCAGTCTGCGGCTGACCATACGTCGCGTAGCCGCAAAGGTCGATGTTCCTAACGCCGTCGATTTCTTCGGCATTCCGGATGATTCCTTCCAGACGGAAGACAATACTTACATTGGTGCAACACTGCAGAACCAGACCACAGCACACTGGCACAATCTTTTGCGTTACGGCGCGACACGTCAGAACTCGGAGTTTTTGAATCCCTCGCCGACGGGAATACCTGATCCTTTTGGGAACTTTCTGGGGAACGTGGTCACGATTCACGGCGCTAACGGATTCAGCACCACTGGCCAGGCCATTCTTGATTTTGCCGGCGATTATCCTCAGCGTTTTTTTATCCTGAACAACAGTGACCTGCTCACATTCCAGTCTGATTATTCGTTTGGTACGCGCCTGACCGCGCTTTTTGCCTTCCACTTTGAAAATGAACGCGGGCCTAAACCGGCAGAGCGCACTAATTACAGCTATACCGGAGAAGTGCATGGCAATTTGTGGAACCGCCTCTATGCGACGCTTGGAGTCGGCGTGGAAAAGAATGCGGTGTTTGGTCTTGCCGCTACGCCCCGTGCTTCACTGGCCTACTATGTTATTCGGCCGCGCGCGAGCGGACCTCTTGCCGGGACCAAACTCAAATTCAATTACGGGCAGGGAATCCAGGAGCCGGATATCTTTTCCGCCAGCAATTCTTTGTTCGCGCTGCTATCGCAACTGCCGGAGGGGCCACAACTGATCTCACAATTTCATGTCGGCCCGGTTGGCGCTGTACGTTCGCGGAGCTTTGATGCCGGCGTGGACCAATATTTCTGGAGCGGCCGCGCAAAACTAGGCATCACGTTTTTTGACAATCACTTTAGTGACGAGATCGAGTTCGTAAGCCAGGACGGGCTGGGATTGCTTGGTGTCCCTGCCCAGGTTATTGCCCAAACGCCTTTCGGCGCCAGCATCAACTCTTTGGCTACGCGTTCTCTCGGCGCGGAAACCGAACTCGATCTGAGTTATGGCCATGGTTTCACAGCGCGCGCTGCTTACACATATCTTGACGGCGTGGTCCGCCGTTCATTTTCCAGCGACGAGCTTTTTCCGTCTTTCAATCCGCTTTTTCCGACTATTCCTATCGGAGCATTTTCCCCGCTGGTGGGGAACCGGCCTTTCAATCGCGCTCCACACGTCGCCAGCGTTTATCTGGGATATGCGCGGCACAAGCTTGCGTTGGCGTTGAGCGGCAACTTTGTGGGCCGTCGGGACAGCAGCACCTTCCTGTTCGACTCCTCGTTTGGTTCAACCATGCTTCTTCCCAACCGTAATTTGGCGGCGGCTTACCAGAAGATCGATGTCAGCGGCAGCTATCGTCTCAACAAATATCTTCAGGTCTATTCAGCCATTGAGAATCTGGCGAGCCAGCACTATGATCCGGCCCCCGGCTTTCCCGCGCTGCCGTTCAACTTCCGCAGCGGAATCAAGGTGACGCTGGGCGGGGAATCAAAGTAAAGCTGTATCAACGACTGAATCCGTGACACGTTTTTGGCGGGAAGTGTGCAATTCTGCTTCCCGCCTGCTTTCGCGCTACTGGACGCCGTGTGCCTTCAGAAACGAAAGAATGAATTCGCGCCGTTTGGCTTTCTTCGGGCTAGTTTCCGGCACGGACTTCAGATCTTTGCCGTAATTCGGCAACGACGGCGTTGCTTTGGCTCGCTCCTTGAAAGGCGCCATATTCTGAGTGCCTGGCTTTTTCTGTGTGTTGTGGCGAGACGAGAGTTGTTTCAATTGTTGATCGAGGAGAGCCCGGGCACTTGGTGTGAGCTTATCAATCCTGGCTTTTAGTTCCGCGTCCCCGTCCTCTCCTTCCGACGAGGCAAGGACACCGGGGGGCCTTGTTGTTGCAGACGGAGGCTTTCTTGTTGGAGGCGACAGCGTGGTTGCAGTCATAGCTTTCCTTGCCGCCGGACTTTCCGCGACGCCCCAGTCGATGATCAAATCGCCCGTGAAGCCGCACTGGTCGGCCGATTGCTGGAGACCGAATGTGAATAAAGCTCCGTCAGGAACTCTTTGGTAGCCCCAGCCTTGCTTGCTGCATCCGTTGTCATCATCATTCCAGTAGTTATACACATTTGCGCCAACAAGACTGAACTTGGTAGCGCCTGGGCGTTGCGGTATCCGCACCTGGATCGTATTCTGCGGGATCGGCTCCTGGTTGGGTCCGCAAAAGCCCTCGTCTCCCCAGTTTCTAACAAAGAAGGACCATTTCTCCTGCGTCGGCTCCGGCATGGGCGTGCGGACAAACATCGCATAGACCGGATGCAGCTCCGAGGTATTTGTATGCGTAAGATCAGCCCCCGCCATGCCAATGAGGATGACAAATTTCCCGTCAATCATCAGATGTGCAGTGGTATCGTCAGCATCGACTCCCTTGTGGTGGAAGTCGTCCCACCAGGTATTCGTATCGTCCCAGTTATCTACGGTTTCCTCGGAGTTGAACTCGAGATGAACACCGCCTCCGGCTGCTGTCTCAAGCGCTTGATCGGTCCGCCTGAGATTCATGTAATAGTCGTCGTCATCCCAGATCGAACTCGAATGTCCCTCCCATGCCACTGTTCCCTCATAGGTAACTGGAAACCAGTTCATGTGATAGGGAATGCCGGTACCTCCCCCAATCGAACTGTGGGTACACAGGCCGCGGCCGTTTTGATGAATGCTTTGGCTGGTGCAGTTTGGGGCCGCATTCCAGGTCTGTGGAGTGTCATTCTGGCCGCACGGACAGAATGTGCAGATGTCCGGGAGGGACTGACGCCAAACGGGATTGAGGCCGAACCCATTATCATCCGTAAGGCTGTTCGACAAGATTATATCCATTGCTTTTGGAGCGGGAGGAGGAGTCGGAGTCGGCGGAGCCAGCGTCCCGACACAATTGCATTCAATCTCTCCCTTTGGCTGTTTTCCAGTGACGCAATGGCCCGGGGCGACACCGCTTTCAACCGGGCTACAAGCGGCGCCAGGGTTTGAGCAGCCGGTGTTAATGCTACCTTTGCAGCGTTGTGCATTGATCGGGGCAGGGGACAACAGCGCCATCGCGGACACTGTCAACGCGATTAAGAAAAACGCGGTGGGTCTGCTGGAGGTAATGAAAGACGGCAGATGCATAGTTTGACTCCTTTGCATGTTCTCGTCATAAGACTCTGTACCTAGGGGGGTAGTGCTTTTTCCCCCAGGAAAGTTACACCTTTTTTCCGTCAGAGAGCCGCGGATCTAAACACTCCTCCCAAATGATGCTCGGTGACCAAAGGCCATCTACCAACGACCTCATGCCAGCAAGCCATGGTTGACCCTATGATTGTGCTTGGAAGGGCCGTTTGGACCTGTACTCCCCATGGAACTTGCAGCCGACACTAAACTGAACACCGCACAACATTATTCGCCGACATCCACGCCCGTGCTGGATGTCTTCCGCCCTTTGCCACCGCAAACCAAGGAAAGCTTGAGCGCGGGAGAATACTTTCTTGCCAGCAGCCTGGCGATTCTCATCCTGGTTGCTTTGCCCAGCCTGCGCGCTGTTATCGAAATTGCGCCGGGATATTGGGCCGCGCTAATTCCGGTGATCGCTGCTCTGGGCGCGGGCTTTACCCACGAAATGGGCCATATCCTGGCCGGATGGTTTTTTGGCTTCAGGGTCAAGCAAATAAAAATTGGCGCGCTCCATTTGGGCACGCACGCGCGCTGCGGTGAGCCTTATTGCGGAGACGTAATCACTCTGGGAGCTTCTGTACTTGAGCCGCGTGTGAGCGATCAAGATGACGCGACATTGCGCTGCCGCTTATTGTTTCTGATGTCGGGAGGCCCACTCGCCAGCATATTGCTGGCAGGAGCCCTGGAAACCCTGCAGTACATCGTTCGACCCGGCTTCCTTGTTGGTTTCAGCCTGCACGTTGGGGCCGGATTCTCCGCGCTGCTGGCCATTGCTGCTTCTCTGCCGGACGTGAATCGTCGCGGCAGTTTTTCCGACGGTGCACGTCTTCTGATGTTGCTGCGCAAAGACACCAAAGCCGAACGTTGGCTTTCCAACATTCGCTGCCAGATGGCGCTCAATCAGGGTCGTCATCCGCGCGATTGGGACCAGGGTTGCGTTTCCCGCGCCGCCGCCGTATCAGACGACTCACGAGATGCTTACGTGGCGCGTTGGCTGGCTTACCTATGGGCCGCTGAGCGCCAGGACATTACTTGCGCCACGAAATATCTGGAAGGCGCATTGGAAGTTCTTTCATACTCGACGCCGAAAATGCGCGATCATCTTTTTCTTGAGGCGGCAGTTTTTCAGGCATGGTTCCGCGATAATCCTTCCAAGGCGCTGTTCTGGGTTTACCGCATCCGCAACAACAAGCTCACGCGCCTGCAGAAGCAGCGGCTGGATATCGCGCTGCTCTGGGCAGAGGGACGGCTGTTCGACGCCTGGGAGAAGCTTGGTACGGGATATCTCGCGGAGTTGCGCGGGCTGCCGGTTTCTCCGGGACGCACGCTGGTTGAAGAAAGCGCCGCGGAG
>Ga0105238_10006604_pt1 | contig 11563 bp, 9 predicted proteins | sample KBSC34metaG_FD_81526 | JGI IMG/M metagenome (GOLD analysis project Ga0105238, IMG submission 81526) | Corn rhizosphere microbial communities from Kellogg Biological Station, Michigan, USA - KBS C3-4 metaG | ecosystem: Host-associated > Plants > Roots > Rhizosphere > Soil | place: Michigan, USA... | reverse complement strand
GCGACGGCCGATTCAGATCGGCATGAACAATCTTGCGATGCGCGTGGCCGCGGCGGCCCGCACGGTGGAAGAGGCCGTCGAAGCGTTTGCGCAGTTCTATGTGAAAACAGCGAGCCCGGTGCGTCTGCAGGTCTCGGCGTCGGCAAACTCCCTCGAGGTCCGCATGTCGCTGGATTCGAGCGACTTCGACCAGGCCGCCGCCATCGAGGAAGTCCACATCGTTGCACTGATGCTGAACCTCAGCTGGCTGGCGGGCCGCAAACTCAGAGCGCAGTCATTTTCCGTTCGCGATCCGCTGCATCCGCACATCGGCACTCTACATTGGGGCTTTGACGCGCCAGTCCGCTTCGGTCCCTCGACGTCGCTTCGGCTCGCGCCGCGGCAGCCGCTGCTGGCCGGGCGCGTGCCGGCGGCGGGCGATTTCATGTGGCAGCCGTTGCGCTACTGGATCGAGAACGACCCGCGGATCAATCCGCAGGCAAGCTGGGCGGATGCGACGTTGCGCGTCGCTGATCTGACCGAGTCGGCTGCGCTCAGCGAACGTTCGCTCCGCCGGCGCTTCGCCAACGAAGGGCACAGCTTCAGGGAGTTGCGTCGCAGCGCGATCGCAACTGCCGGCGTGCGGCAACTGCTGTCGACAGATGATCCCGTCGAGCAGATCGCGGCCGGGCTCGGCTATTCGGAAGCGCGCAGCTTTCGCAGGCTGCTCAAGAGCGCGACCGGCATGACGCCGGCGCAGATCCGCACGGACGGAACCCTGTCGGTCCCGAACACAGCGGATGTCCGGCTCTACAAGCGCCTTCACGAACTGATCCGCCGCATCGAAGCCTAGAGCGCGACGAGGATTGGCAGGGTTGGCCGAAACGGTCCCCCTGCCGTGGCCGGTTGCGTCCTTCCTCTTCCCCCCATTTTTGGCCACGTTCGCGGCACGCCGGCTGACGCCGGGCCGCGCCGCCGTGCGTGGCGACAAGAAACGAATTCGGGGATGAGACGATGCGAAGCTTTGCGAGATTGACCCTTGCCGCCGCCGCGATTGCGATCGCAGGATCGGGCGCGCAGGCGCAGAAGAAGTACGACCCGGGCGTCACCGACACCGAGATCAAGATCGGCAATACCGCGGCCTACAGCGGGCCGGCCGCAGCCTACGGCGTCGGCGGCTTTGCCTGGACCGCGTTCTTCAAGATGATCAACGACCAGGGCGGCATCAACGGCCGCAAGATCAAGTTCATCTCCTACGATGACGCCTACTCGCCGCCGAAGACCGTCGAGCAGGTGCGCAAGCTCGTCGAGGACGACGAGGTGTTCATAGTCGTCGAACCGCTCGGCACGGCGTCGAATGCGGCGATCCAGAAATACATGAACATCAAGAAGGTGCCACAGGTCTTCATCGGGTCGAATTCGTCGAAGTGGTCCGACCCCGAGCACTTCCCCTACTCCATGGGCTTCGGCACGACCTATCGCACCGAGGCGGTCGTCTATGCGCGCTACATCCTGGACAACAAGCCGGATGCCAAGATCGGCATCCTCTATCAGAACGACGATATGGGGAAAGAGTACCTCAGCGGCATGAAGGAAGGACTTGGCGACAAGGCCAAGACCATGGTCGTCGCCGAGATCCCCTATGAGATCACGTCGCCGACTGTCGATTCCGATGTCGTCCGCATCAAATCATCCGGCGCCGACGTGCTGTTCAGCGCGGCCTCGCCGAAGTTCGTCGCGCAGGAAATCCGTAAAGTGGCCGAGCTCGGCTGGAAGCCGCTGCACATCGTCGGCATCACCGGCTCCTACATTTCCGCATCCATCAAGCCCGCCGGGTTCGACATCTCGCAGGGCATCATCTCATCGTCATACTGGAAGGACCCGCTGGACACGCAGTGGAAGGACGACGCTGCGATGAACGAGTTCCGCGCGTTCATGACCAAGTATTATCCCGAAGGCGACAAGGGCAACACACTCAACACGGATGCCTACCTGCGCGGAAAAATCCTGGTCGAGGTTCTCAAGCAAGCCGGCGACAATCTCACGCGCGACAACGTCATGGCGATATTGCGCAACATGAAGGACGTCAAAAGCGGATTGCTGCTGCCCGGCGTCACGATCAACACCGGCCCGACGCGCCCGACGCCGCTCAGTCAGACGCAACTGATGCGGCTGACCGGAGAGCAGTGGGAGCTGTTTGGACCGATCATCCAGGGCGAGAAGTAAGCCAGTCGCCGCCTGTCGGTTCGAAAAAGCCATCCGAGGAGAACTCCCGTGACTGTTCCTGCCGGCGGCGCCGCCGCACGTCCCGCGATCCCCGACGCACCGATTGCCAATACAGTCTCGGGCAAGGTCCGCGGCGAACTCATCGACGGCGTCAATGTGTTCAAAGGCATCCGCTACGCCGCGAGCACCGCCGGCGCCAATCGCTGGCGCAAGCCGCAGCCGGTGCAGCCGTGGTCGGGCGTACGCGACGCCCTCACCTATCCCTCGATGGCGCCGCAGCACGATGCGCCGATCACCGGCCTGTTCGCGTCGTGGACCGATCCGACCACGTCGGGAGAGGATTGCCTCGGCCTCAACGTGTGGACGCCGGGCCTGCGCGACGGCGCGAAGCGCCCGGTGATGGTGTGGTTTCACGGCGGCGGCTTTGCCTCGCTATCGGGCTCGCGGCTCGTGTTGGACGGCAAGCGGCTGGCGCAACGCTGCGACGTCGTGCTGCTCACGGTCAATCACCGGCTCAATCCGTTCGGCTTCCTGTACCTCGGGCAGTTGCTCCCGGAGTTTGCCGGGGCAGCGAACCCCGGGATGCTCGATCTTGTCGCAGCGCTGCAATGGGTGCGTGACAACATCGCCGAATTCGGCGGCGATCCCGGCAACGTCACAATCTTCGGACAGTCGGGCGGCGGCGCCAAGGTTGCGACGGTGATGGCAATGCCCGCCGCCAAGGGGCTGTTTCACCGCGCGATCATCCAGAGCGGCACCTACGCGCGCACCGCGCATCTCGAGGCGATCACGCCCGATGTCGCGACCGGCCACGCGCACACTTATCTCGCGGCTGCGGGTCTGAAGCCTACCGAAGCGCGCAAGCTGCTCGACATGCCGATGGCTCAGCTGATCGAAGCCACCGGCAAAGCCGGGCAAAGCAAGACGCCGCCGGTGTGGCAACCGGTGCAGGACGGTACCCACCTGCCGTCAGGACCGAGCTGGCCGACGGCGCCTGCCATCTCCGCCGACGTGCCATTGATGATCGGCAGCACCGCCAACGAGATGAACATGCTGATCGGCATGTTCAATCCATCGGCCTTCGATCTCGACGAAGCGGGCCTGCGCAAGCGCGTCGCCGAGCTTTACGCGCCGGACAAAGTCGACGAGGTCATCGCGACGTTCCGTGCCAGCAAGCCGGGCGCGTCGCCCGCCAGCATCTATTTCGACATTACGACCGCAACGCTGTTCCGCCGGGGCGCCTGGACCCATGCCGATCTGAAGGCCGACCAGAACAAGGCGCCGGTCTGGCTGTATGAGATCGACTGGGCAATTCCTGTGGGCGAAGGCAAGTGGGGCAGCCCGCATTCGATGGAGCACCCGTTCGTGTTCGACAATGTTGCATTGTCGGAATCGATGGTCGGCGCTTCGCGAACCGAGCCGCAGGCGATGGCCGACCAGATCAGCCCGACCTGGCTGGCATTCGCGCGTTCGGGCAACCCGAACAACCCAGCCATCCCGCACTGGCCGGCCTATACCAAGGCGAACCGCACGACGATGGTGTTCGACACAACATCGAAAGCGGTGACGAATTTTCGCGAAGACGAACGCAAGCTGGTGCAACTCGCCAACGGCCACGAGCCGCTGATTGGGCCACAAGCTGCTCAAACTGACTCGGCCTGACGCGTCGAGCGAATGATTTGGGAGCCGACACTGTTCGGTTGAAATCTGGCTCGAAATTGGCTGTCTCTCGCATCAGAGCTGCCGGCCGTGCTACATCGGGCTGTTGCCGAGCAAGAGAAGCCAATGCACGCCGCATGGGTTTTCGCATACGCTACGAGTGATCGCGTTCGGAATGCTTCAATTCCAGCGGAAGAATGATATGCCGATTCATCCTGTGAAGTCAGCTGAGCGCATCATCAGGATTTTGGAGCTATTCAAGGAAGAACGAAGGCCCCATTCTCTGCACGCCGTCGCAACAAAGCTTGGAATCCCAAGTCCCAGTGCGCTCGCGTTACTCAAAACGCTGGTCGGCACGGGCTACCTGATTTTCGATCTGCAGAACAGAACCTACTTTCCTTCGTTACGCCTCGCCAGCCTCGGCGATTGGGTCACGCCTTCTTTTTTCGAGAACAGTTCAGTATTGAAAGTCGCCCAACAGCTACGATCCGAGACCGCAAAGCATGTCGTTGTGTCACTGCAAAGTGACATATACGTCCACTATGTATGCGTGCTTCACGCCGAAGAGAAATGGCAGTATGGCACGCAGGAAGGCGGCTTGTGGCCCCTGGTCAAATCCTGCTCGGGCATTACGATGCTCAGCGCAATGCCTGACCGTTCGATCGATCGAATTTGCAAGCGAAGCAATGCTGCGAACGGCACCAAAAGCGAGCGTGTCGATTCCGAGAAAATCATCGAACTCGCGCACAAGTTTAGACAACAGGGTTACGGCAGCCTGGTCGAGAATGCACATCCAGAACTGATAAACCTGTCGATGCTGTTGCCCCCGACAGCAACCGGCAAGCGATTTGCGATCACTGTGCATGGCACCGCAGCTCCGAGGCAATACGGCGCACTCGTCAAGAAGATGTACGAAGCTATCGCAGCAGCCTGAAGTGAAATCCGAACTCTCTGCCTTCCGAACGAGCCTTCCGCAATTTCCCTAAATAAATCTCCGCGACCTGATCTTGCGATATCGACGGTCTCGTAGTCCATATTTTCACGCGGCGTATCTCGCAAAATGAACTGTGGCGCACCGCACCAGAGGCAAGGTAGAATTGCCCTCAACAAAAGCAAAAAGGGGAGCGAACAGCCATGCCTGCCCTGCCGGCCGTTCAATACGGACAACTCAATCGCCCTGACGGCGCGTCCATCTCTTTTGAAGTGAGCGGCGAAGGACCGCCCCTGGTCTTTGCGCATGGCATGGGCGGCAATCTGTTGAGCTGGTGGCAACAGATTCCTCATTTCGCCAACGATCACAAATGTATCTCGATATCGCAACGTAGCTTCGGGACATCGAAATCTCCACCCGGCGGCCCCAAGCTGGCGGATTTTCCAGACGACGTCGTAGCCCTTCTCGATCATCTCAAAATCGAAAAGGCTGTCTTCATCGGTCAATCGATGGGCGGCTGGACGGGCGTTGAATTGACGTTGGCCCACCCCGATCGTGTCGCCGCGCTCGTGCTCTCAAACACAACAGGCACGCTGGACTACGATTGTTACGGCGATAACCGGATCAACGCCTGGCGTGCGCAGCAGCAAGAGATGCACCAAAAATTCGATGCGGCGGGCGTTCATCGCGGCACCAGCATGATCTTTGCCCAGGAGCAACCGGCCCTTCACTCGCTCTACTTTGCCATCGAACGGATGAACGACCACACCTACAGAGAAGACCTTGCCAAGCAGCTTTGGCCAAGCAGAAACCGGGGTCCAGAGTTTGCACGCAAGATTACCTGCCCTGTGCTTTGCATCACCGGCGAAAGCGATTACGCGATTTGTCCCCTTGGCGTGCATCTTGTCGCAAAGCAAATGCCGAACGCACGTGTCTATGAAGTTCCAGCGAGCGGTCACTCCGTCTATTTCGAGCGTGCCGGCATCTTCAATGCGAAATTGAAGGACTTTCTCGGCGATATCGGCTGGAAGTAATCAAGTCGTTCTCGGGAGCACCCAACGTGAAAAACTCAACAATCTCTCGCCGCAATCTCTTGAAGCTGGCGACGGCCGCGGCCGCCAGTTCCCTCGGGCCGTTTCCGACAAAGGCCGATGAGGCTTCGATTGTCATTGGCGGGTTGCCCGAGGACGCCAATCTCGACCCCGGCGTCATTACGGCGACCGACTGGGCCGGGTTGCTTCGCAATATCTACCAGCCCCTCGTCTATGGTGGAGCCAATGGCGATGTCCTGCCCGGACTCGCCACCGCCTGGAAGCAGCTCGACCCCGTCACCTGGGAGTTCACGACCCGGGATAATGTGCAGTTTCACAACGGCGAAAAGTTCGGCCCCGAAGACGTCGAATTCACCATCAAGCGAATCGTCGAAGGCAATCTGCCGCTGCGTTACATCTTGTCGTCCGTCGAGACGGCGACCGCGAGTGGCCCAAACTCCGTCCAGATCAAGTTGCGTGCCCCGGCTCCCTTGATCCTGAAAATTCTGAATCGCATTCCGATCGTACAGAGGGCCAGCACAAAGACATCTCTCGTGCGACAGACAAACGGCACGGGACCGTACAAGCTGGAGAAATGGAGTCCCGGCGACCAGCTGGTGCTACAGTACGCTCCCAACTACTGGGGACCCAAGCCGTCCGTCAAAAGAGTCATCTATCGTTCCATCCCCGACGCCAACAGTCTGGTTGCGGCCTTTCAGGCCAATGAGGTCGACCTCGCGGTCGGCCTTCAGCCAGACGCCGCCTCGAAGCTCTCCGGGTCGTCGGCCCTCGACATCAAAGCGGTCGACACCGATCGCACGATTTTCATCAACATCGACAACACTGCCAAGCCATTCGACGACGCCCGCGTGCGAAAGGCTCTGAATCTCTCGCTTGATCGCGACGCGCTGGTGCGTGACATCCTGCTGGGAAATGGCTCGCCGATCGCCAACCCGTGCGGGCCGCACTATCTCGGCTACAATAAGTCGCTGAAACCGCAATTCGATCCGACAAAGGCAAAAGAGCTTCTGAAGGAGGCCGGACTGCCGAACGGCTTCGAATTCACGCTGAACGCGCCATCCGGCCGGTACATGAAGGACAAGGAGATTGCGGAAGCCATCGTCGGCCAGTGGTCGCGCGTCGGCATCAACGCGAAGCTCGTGCTCATGGAATTTGGCACCCTCATGACGGGCTACAGGAACCACAAGCTGAGCCCCGCCTATTTGATCGGCGTTTCGCAGCCCGATCTTGATGGCGCACAATTTCTGACAACGGTCTTCAACTCGGCAGGCAGTTATTTCAAGGATCCGGAACTCGTTGCAGCGATCGTTGAGGCGTTGAAAATGGCTGACGTCAGCGAGCGCCGAGCGACGATCGAGAAGCTGAATGCCGAAGTCTTCGAGAAGGACGCGTACGTCTATCTCTATCTGCAAAAGGCGATCTTTGGTCTTTCGAAGAAGATCAAATGGACGCCGAGCTCCAATGAAGAGATTGATTTGGCCAGCATCGAGCTTGCAAGCTGAATGATTCTCTTTCTCGCGAGGCGGCTGTTCGAGGCCATTGCCGTCCTGATCGGAATATCGCTGGTCGTGTTCGTCATTTCACGGCTGAGCGGCGACCCTGCGGCGCTGATGTTGCCTCCTGAGGCGTCCGACGAGGATTTTGCTCAGCTGCGGCATGAAATGGGGCTCGACCAGAGTCTTTATGTCCAATACCTGACGTTCGCTTCGAAAGCGATCCACGGTGACTTCGGCGAGTCGATTCGCAATTTTGTCCCCGCGACCCAGCTCGTTGTCGAGCGGCTTCCGGCGACGCTGCTGCTCGCATGCGGAGCACTGTGCATCGCGCTGACTATCGCGTTTCCGGCAGGCATTGTTGCCGGGCTCAACAGGGGCTCTATCATCGATCGCACGGTGATGACGTTTTGTGTGATCGGTCAGGGTGTGCCGGTTTTCTGGTCCAGTCTGTTGCTGATTCTGTTTTTCAGCGTTCACCTGCACGTCCTGCCGACGTCCGGTTATGGCCGCCTCGAAAACCTCATCATGCCGGCCTCCGCGCTTGGCATCTATACCGCTGCCCGGCTGTCGCGTTTGGTCCGATCCGGCGTCATTGAAGTTGCGTCGCAGGACTATGTGCGCGCGGCACATGCAAAGGGCCTTGCCGTTCGTGACGTCGTGCAGAACTACGTGCTCCGGAACGCTCTTCTCCCGATCGTCACCGTCATCGGTCTCGACTTTGCGGCTCTGCTCGGCGGAGCAGTTATCACCGAGACGATCTTTGCCTGGCCCGGAGTAGGACGCCTCACCGTTGAGTCAATCACGCGACGGGATTTTCCCGTCGTGCAAGCCAGCGTCATCATGCTGGCGGCAACTTACGTCGTGATCAACTTCCTGGTCGACATCATCTATCGATTCATTGATCCACGCATCAAACTGCGTTGAAAAAGAGCCTGCTGTGAAGAGCTGGACCTTTGCTTCACGCTTTCAGTTGCCGAGCTTGACCCCTGTACTCGCTACGTTGGGCCTGTGCATCGTCGCGATCGTCGCCGTGCTCGCTCCCGCGCTCGCGCCGTTCAATCCAAATCTACAAGATATTAGTCAACGGCTGCTGCCGCCGCTGGCGCCCGGGCATCTGCTCGGCACGGACCAACTCGGGCGGGACATCCTCAGTCGCCTGATTTACGGCTCACGCATTTCACTGACCGTCGGTTTCGTCTCTGTGGCGCTCGGCAGCTCCATCGGCACGCTTCTCGGACTATGCGCTGGCTATTTCGGAGGATTGGTCGATGACATCATCCGCTGGCTCATGAATGTTTTCCTGGCGTTCCCGTTCATCCTGCTGGTGATCACCGTGGTTGCGGGCTTTGGCTCGAGCGCTGTCCAGCTCGTGGTCATCCTTGGACTGGTCAGCTGGACAGACTATGCAAAGGTCCTCAGAGCCGAGGTTCTCTCGGTGCGTGAGCGCGATTTCGTGACCGCGGCGCGCTCGACTGGTGCCACCAACCGGGTCTTGATGTTTCGCCACATCCTCCCGAACGCGATCTCGCCACTGATCGTCCTCGGCAGTTTCGACGCCGCCCGTCTCATCATTGTAGCAGCGGCACTGGATTTTCTCGGGCTGGGCGTACCCGCCAACATACCCTCGTGGGGATCGATGCTTTCGGACGGTCGCGCTTACATGCAGGTAGCCTGGTGGCTGGCCACCATACCCGGCATCGCGATCATGCTTATCGTCATTTGCCTGAATGTGTTGGGCGACTGGCTGCGCGATCGTACCGATCCCCGCTCCCGGGCCGTGGAATAAGCCATGTCCACGAACCCGGCAGATGTGGAAAAACCGTCCCCCGATCGCAACGTGCTCGTGGTGAAGAATCTCAGCATCGTTGGCCGCGGGAAAAACGGCCAGGTCGCTCTGGTCGATCAGGTAAGTTTCTCGCTTCGGGCTGGTGAGACAATCGGAGTTGTCGGCGAGTCAGGGTCCGGAAAAACGATGACCGCGCTCGCGATGATGCGTCTGCTACCGCCAAACGTCTCGATCTCCGCGGGTCAAATACTGGTCGAGTCAGAGGGCGCTGTCGTCGACCTGGTCTCAGCGAGCACGCGAACGATGCGGAAGATCCGAGGCAAAGTTCTCGCGATGATCTTTCAGGATCCAATGACCTCATTGAATCCCGTCTTGCGAGTCGGCCGTCAAATTCTCGATTCGTTGCGCGCACATCAACCGAAGCGAATGTCGGGGGCGCGCGAAGCGGTATTGAATTTGATGAGCCGTGTTAACATACCCGTTCCGGCCGAGAGAGTTCGGAGCTTTCCGCACCAATTCAGCGGCGGCATGCGGCAACGGATCATGATTGCGATGGGGGTTGCCAATTCTCCGTCCCTGCTGATTGCCGATGAGCCGACGACGGCTCTCGATGTGACCGTCCAGGCCCAGATACTTGCTCTATTGCGAGAGATCACAAGTTCGAGCCGGACCGCAACGGTCCTCATCACGCACAATCTGGGAATTGTCGCGCAGCAGTGCTCCCGCGTCATCGTGATGTACGTCGGACGGATCGTCGAGGAGGGGCCGGTCAGTGAAATCTTCCAAAGGCCGCAACACCCTTACACCTACCTGCTGCTCCGCGCGATGCCACGGCTTGATTCACGGCGCGGCGAGTACCTGGCAAACATACCCGGGACTCCGCCCTCACCTGCGACGCGGCTGACCGGATGCAGGTTCTTCGATCGGTGTCCGTACCGTATTGAGCGCTGCCAGCGCGAAGAGCCGCCGCTCACGCAAGTCGGCGCCGGCCATTCGGCACGTTGCTGGGTCATGATGGAAAATTCAGGGTCAATGACCCAACCGCGTTAGTGACTTGCAAAGAGGAAGCTTGCGTGCCGCTCGTTGAAACTCAAGCGCTCAAAAGGCACATTGCCATTGGCGGATTGCCGTGGGCGCGCACGACTCTGAAGGCCGTCGACGGTGTTTCGTTGAGCATCGACAAAGGCGAGGCCCTGGGGCTGGTCGGCGAGTCGGGTTGCGGCAAGTCCACGCTCGGCCGCATGATCGGCCTGATTGATCAGTCAACAGACGGAACTATTCTTTTCGCCGGGCGAGACGTTTCGCGCCCTGATGCTGGAATGCTGCGCGACAATCGCAGAAAGATTCAGTTTATTTTCCAGGATCCGTCAGCTTCATTGAATCCAAGGATGCGCATCGGACGCATCATTGACGAGCCGCTCGTCAATTTTGGCATCGCAAGGGACGCTCACGAACTCAAACAGCGCCGAGACACCGCCATGTCGGTCTGCGGCCTCTCTGAGGATCTCTCAGAACGTTTCCCTCACCAACTTTCCGGAGGACAGAAGCAGCGCGTTGCGATTGCGAGGGCGATCATCGCTGAGCCGGAGTTGATCATTGCCGACGAGCCGATATCAGCGCTAGACGTCTCTATCCAGGCGCAGATTCTCAACCTCTTTCTGGATCTCCGTCGCAAGATGAACTTGAGCATGCTGTTCATCTCGCACGACCTGGCAGCCGTCAATCATTTGTGCGATCGCATCGCCGTCATGTATCTCGGACGGCTGGTCGAGATCGGCCCGACGGATGCAGTTCGTGACAGGCCGTTGCATCCCTATACCGCAGCGCTGATCCAGGCGAGCCCATCTCCGGATCCGATGGTCCACGATACGACGCCTGCCTTACGAGGAGAAATCCCCTCCGCCGTGAATCCGCCGTCCGGCTGTCGCTTTCGCACCCGATGCCCGATCGCACAACCCAAATGCGCAGCCGCAGAACCTGCCCTCGTTTCCGCCGGCAACGGGCATCTGCATGCATGCCATTTCGGTCCAACCGCAGGTTAGGCGTCTGCCTGTGGGCGAGGTCATTGTCTCGGACTGCTCGACCGACCGAAAGGGGTAACTGGCCGGTTGACTAATCTGCACGGGTTTGTGCAAATTTCTCCAGGGAAGCCGAGGCGACCGGGGAGAAAACAACCATGGCCAACACCCAGCGCAAGGGGCCGCTCGACGGCGTCCGCGTCATCGAATTCACGGCGCTGATCGCGGGGCCGTCGTGCGGGCGCTATCTCGCCGACCACGGCGCCGAGGTGATCAAGATCGAACGCTTTCCGGATGGCGACGTCGCCCGCGTCAGCGATCGCGGCAAGCTGCCGCGCGCGGCGATGTATGTCGCCCACAATGGCGGCAAGAAGGGCTTGTGCCTCGACCTGACCCAGCCCGAGGGTCTCGCGGTG
>Ga0105238_10006602_pt1 | contig 11564 bp, 7 predicted proteins | sample KBSC34metaG_FD_81526 | JGI IMG/M metagenome (GOLD analysis project Ga0105238, IMG submission 81526) | Corn rhizosphere microbial communities from Kellogg Biological Station, Michigan, USA - KBS C3-4 metaG | ecosystem: Host-associated > Plants > Roots > Rhizosphere > Soil | place: Michigan, USA... | reverse complement strand
GCCGCGATGGCGTCGATCTCCGGCCGCGGCACCGCGGCCGAAAGGTCGATGCCGGATACTTCGGCGCCGAGCGGACCATCGAGGTTGTCGATACGCATGGCTTCCTGGCTCACTCCAGCTGAATGCCGATCGATTTCACCGGAGCCTCCCATTTCCTCACCTCGGCGGCAATGAACGCGCCGAGATAGTCCGGCGTACGACGCTCCGGCGCCACGATATCGCCGCCGATCTGCATCAGCCGCTTCTGCACCGCCGGATTCTCAAGCGCCGCGACTGTGGCGGCATTGAGCCGGCGCACGATGTCGGGCGGCGTCCGCGCGGGCAGGAACAGCGCGTACCAGCTCGGGATATCGAAGCCGGTCAGCCCCTGCTCGTGCGCGGAGGCGAGATCCGGCAGGCGCGGCGAGCGGCTTTTGCTCAGGATCGCGATCGCTTTCACGGTCTTGCCGACGATCTGCGGCAGCGCGAGCGGGAGGCTCGGGCACGCATAGTCGATCCGGCCGGCGATCACCTCCTGCACCGACTGCACCACATTGCGGAACGGCACATGTGAGACATCGATGCCGAGCTTCTGGTTGAACAACATGCAGGCGAGATGGTTCGAGCCGCCGACGCCGCTCGACGAGAAATGCAGCTTCGCCTCGTTCGCCTTGGCGTAGGCGATGAACTCCGGCAGATTGCCCGCCGGAAAGTCGGTGCGCGTGACCAGGACCAGCGCCTCGTCGGTGATCAGCGCGACCGGCGCGAAGTCCTTCAGCACATCGTAAGGCGGCTTGCGGTACAGCCACTGGCTCTGCGCGAAAGTCCCGACATTGCCGATCACGAACTGGTATCCGTCCGGCGCGGCCTTGGCGACACGGCTCCCGCCCATCCGCCCGCCGGCACCGGGGATGTTCTCGACCACGATCGGCTGGTGCAGTTGCTCGCTCAATCCGTCCGCGACGATGCGCCCGACCGCGTCACTTGATCCGCCGGCGGCGAAGGGCACGACCATGGTCAGGGGCCGGGTCGGCCAGCTTTGCGCGGCGGCGGAAGAGACCGCAACCAGCCATGCCAGGGAAATTGCAACGGCCCGCACGCGCATGATGGCTCTCTTGCAATGTCGATCGAGACGATCGATGGTCGACTGTTCCGCCGCCACCATACTGCATTTTGCGTGGTTGCCAGAGTCAGGGCCTCATCGACCACGGGCAAACATGCGACGTATCCTGCTCATCGGTATTGCCGCAGTGGCGAGGCCAGCAAGGATTCGCAAGCCAAGGTTTGGCGGCTGAAGCTCGGCGTGACGCGTTTCCCGAAGCCGGTGATTGCGAAGTAGCGCCGCCGATAGGCAGCGCGGGCCAACAGTTTGCAATAAAATTTGTTGATGAATCGATCTCCGTTTCGCGTACGACAGCCGTGGGCGACGCGCCTATGATCAAGCTGGTGCACCCCGATATGCGGGGCAAGCGAGAGAGATCATGTTGACCGAACATCCGAGCGTCTGCACCTTCGATTGCCCCGACACCTGCAGCCTGACCGTCACGGTCGATGACGGACGCATCGTCAAGGTCCGCGGCTCGGATGCGCTCGCGCTCACCGACGGCGTAATCTGCAACAAGGTCGCGCACCACTCGGCAGAATTCAATCACGGCGCCGGCCGGCTGCGCTATCCGCTCAGGCGGACGGGCCCGCGCGGGTCCGGTCAGTTCACACGCATCAGCTGGGACGAGGCGCTCGACACGATCCACGGGCGTGTCGGCGACGTGATCAGACGTTTCGGCCCGCAGGCCGTGATGCCGCTCAACTACGCCGGCCCGCACGGGATGCTGTCGATCGACAGCATGTCGCTGCGCTTCTTCCACAAGCTCGGCGCGACCAAGCTGTTTCGCGGCTCGCTCTGCGGCCTCGTCCGCAACGAGGCCTGGGCCGGGACCTACGGGGCGGCGCCCGGCATCGGGCCGGAGGCTGCCGCGAATGCCAAGCTGAACGTCGTCTGGGGCAACAATGCCACCGTCACCAACCTGCATCTCGTGCGGAATATCCGCGTCGCGAAGCGGCGCGGCGGCAAGCTCGCGGTGATCGATCCGTTGCGTACCAAGATCGCCGAGCAGGCCGATGTGCACATCGCGCTCAAGCCCGGCACCGACGTCGTGCTCGGCTTCGCGCTCGCGGCCGAGCTCGAGCGCATCGGCGCGCACGATCGCGCGTTCATCGCCGAGCACGTGCTCGGCTACGACGACTACATGGCGCCTGCGCGTGAATGGCCGGTCGAAAAAGCCGCCGCGCTCTGCGCTGTGCCGCCGGATGCGATCCGCGCGCTCGCCGCGATGCTCGTCCAGGCCGATCCGCTGGTGATCGCGCCCGGCAACGGGCTCGAGCGCGGCCTCAATGGCGGCAGCGCGATCCGCGCCGCGATCGCGTTGCCAGCATTGATCGGCAAGCTCGGCAAGGGCAGCGGCGTCGTGCTCGGCGCGCGCAACGCGGTGCCGAAGACGCCGGAGCGCCTGACGCGACCTGATCTGGCGCCGCAAGACACGCGCACGCTCAACATCAATCAGGTTGGACGGCATCTCGTGTCCGACGACGTCGATCCGCCGCTGCGCGCGCTCGTCATCTACAATCACAATCCGATCGTGGTGCATCCGGACCAGAACCGGATGAAGCGGGGACTCGCGCGCGAGGACATCTTCATCGCGGGCATTGAAGTGGCGATGACCGAAAGCATGCACCACTGCGACATCGTGCTGCCGGCCGCCACGCACTACGAATGCGACGATCTCTACGCCGCCTATGGGCATTTCGCCTTGCAGCGTGCGCAGGCCGTGATTCCGCCGATCGGTGAGGCGCTGCCGAACACCGAGATCTTCCGCCGCCTCGCGGCGCGCTTCGGCTTCACCGATGATTGCTTCAAGGCGAGCGATCGCGAGCTGATGAACGACGCTGTCGACGGCGCGCATCCGCGCCTGCACGGCATCAAGCCGTCCGACATTCCGCTGACGCAGGCGCTGCGCATGGAAGGTACGGACGGAAAGCCGCTCGCGCTGTTCGAGAACGCGGTGCCCGGGACGCCATCCGGCAAGATCGAGCTCGCCTCGGACACGCTCGCGGCGCGCTGGGGCGCCGCGGCGCGGTTGCCAGCCTATCGGCCGAACGCCAGCAAGTATCCGCTCGCGCTGATCTCGCCGGCGTCCGACAAGCGCATCTCCTCGACTCTGCTCGGCTTTGGCGGCGAGCCGGGCGAGGCCCCTGCCCTGATGATGCATCCGGACGACGCGAAGGCGCGCGGGCTTGGTCGCGCCAAGTCGGTGCGGGTCTTTAACGCGCTCGGCGAGACGATCCTGCCGCTGAAGATCACGGACGCAATCATGCCCGGCGTGGTCGCCTCCGAGAAAGGCGCCTGGCTTGCGACCAGCCCGACCGGGCAGACCATCTCGGCGCTGGTCTCGGCCGACGACTGCGCCGACCTGGCGAAGGGCGCCTGCTTCAACGACACGCGCGTCGAGGTCGAGGCGGCGTAGCAGTGTCGCTCACAACACCTCGCTGTTGAGCCAGCGGATGTGCCGCGCGACGGAATCCTCCATCGCTTGTTTGCCGTTCTGCGTGATGACGCGGTCCCAGAACGCGCCGTAGATGGCGTCGTAGCGAAACGGCGCGACGGTCGCAGCGACGGCCCGCACGGCCTTCTCGCCAAGCGGAATGAAGTTCGGGTAGCTGCGCATGAAGGCGAGCGACTTGCGGTCGGCGACGACCTGCAGGAGGTCGCCGCTGAGGATCGCGCCCTTGCCGCCGGCGCCCTGCGCCCAGTGCATCACGGTGCCGCCCTCGAAATGTCCGCCGGTGCGGATCAGCGTCATGCCGGGCAGGATCTCCCTGGTGTCGCCCTCCCAGAGCCGCAGGCAGGTGTCGGCGCGCATGATCCATTCGGCATCGGCGGTGTTCAGATAGACCGGGATGTCGTTGAAGGCGCGGCTCCATTCCACCATCGTGGTGTAGTAGTGCGGATGCGAGATCGCGATTGCCTTCAGCCCGCCGAGCCCGTTGATCAGCGCCACCATGGTGTCGTCGATCAGGCTGATACAGTCCCACAGCACGTTGCCGTGGGCTGAGCGGACCAGCAGCGCGCGCTGCGCGATGCCGAAGTTCGGCGCCATGCCGATCCCGATCAGGCCGCCGTCGTCGCGGAAGGTCGCCATATGGGTCTTGCGCAGCCGCGTCAGCGTGGTCCAGCCCTGGCCGGTCGGCGGCACGTATTGGCGCTCGTCCTCGCAGATCAGGCAGCGCGGCGGCGGCACCGCCGAAGGCGCGTATTGCGTGCCGCAGGTCGTGCAGATGAATGCGTCCATGGTGCAACTCAGTCGCTGTATGGTGGGCAAAGGCGCGAGGCACAGGGTCGAGCGATAGCACAGTGTCGCGCGCCTTTGCCCACGCGACAATCGCTCCGGCGAACGCGCGGGCACGGCGCAGATGCAATCCGGTGCTCGATCTCTCGATCCTGGGCCGCGCCGTTGCCCACCCTGCGTCAGCCCAGCATCTCCCGCACCAGCGGCATGACCTTGCGCCCGTAAAGCTCGATGCAGCGCATGATCTTCTCGTGCGACAGGGGTCCGGCGCTGTACTTCATGTCGAAGCGGCTGAGCCCGAGCGCCTTCCCGCTTGCGACGATCTTGCGCGCGACCGTCTCAGGCGACCCGCAATAGAGCGAGCCATGCGCGATCTCGCTCTCGAAATGCGCGCGCGTCAGCGGCGGCCAGCCGCGCTCGGCGCCGATCCGGTCGCGCATGCGCTTGTAGTCGGCGAACAGGTCTTCCTGCGCCTGTGTGTCGGTCTCCCCGACAAAGCCGTGCGAATGCAGCCCGACCGGCAACTCGGGTTTGCTCATCTCCTTGAGCGAGCGGCGATAGAGGTCCGCGAACGGCACGAAGCGCGCCGGATCGCCGCCGATCACCGCCAGCATCAGCGGCATGTCGTAGTGCGCGGCGCGCAGCACCGATTGCGGCGTGGCGCCGACGCCGATCCAGGTCGTGAGGTGCCCCGACTCGGTCCTGGGATAGACGTTCTGGTTCGTGAGCGGCGGCCTCGTCGATCCCTGCCAACTGACCGGCTGCTCCTTCAGCACCGCGGCGAACAGGTCGAGCTTCTCGTTGAACAGGGCCTCGTAGTCCTTCAGATCGAAGCCGAACAGCGGAAACGACTCGATGAAGGAGCCACGGCCGAGGATCACCTCGGCGCGCCCGTTCGACAGCGCATCGAGCGTGGAGAACCGCTGGAAGACGCGGATCGGATCATCGGATGACAGCACCGTCACGGCGGAGCCGAGCCGGATGCGCGTGGTGCGGCTTGCGATCGCGGCCAGCACCATTTCGGGCGAGGCGACCGCAAAGTCAGCGCGGTGATGCTCGCCGACGCCGATGAAATCGACGCCGACCTCATCGGCCAGCACCGCCTCCTCGACCAGATTGCGCATCACCTGCGCGGCGGAAAGCGGCTTCCCGTCGGGGCCGTCCGTGATGTCGCCGAATGTGTCGAGGCCGAGCTCAATGGTCTGATTCATTCAGTCTACATACCAATTTCGGGGATAGACCCAAGTCCCGAAACAAGTCCCGAAAGGCAAGATGGCGGTTTTGCAGGCAATGCGCCGCGTCCTTCGGCAGTGGCCGCACCAAGTCTGATCTTGCGAAAGCGCTGCCGGCGGCAAGAATGTCCTATGGTCATTCCTCTCCTGTTTCACTGCACGATCATGGGCGCGATCCTCGCATGCGCCTGTGCGGGCTTGCGCCAATCGGCGCACCACGAGTGACGGTCTTTTGATCGCGTTCGGAGGCGGAAGCCGCGGCCGGACATTCGCAAAGATGCTAGATCGGGCGCCCCGAAAGCCGGACGCCCGCCATGGCCCGAACACTGACGACAGCGGCACTCCTTATTATGGGGACCCTTGCGGGTCCCGCCCCTGCGGCAGCGTACGTGGCGGGCGAGACGCATCGCACGACCGAGCAGCCTTCCGCCGCGGTGCGCGATGCGCGGCACCGCGCGACGCTGCGCATCACCATCTGGTACCCGGCGCCGAACGGCACGGCCGTGCAGACGCTGGCACTTGGACCGCCCGGGCGACCCCCGACGTTCGAAGCCGGTGCGGTAGCGGCGGAAGCGCCGTTCGCCGATGAGGCGCGACGGCCGGTCATTCTGCTCTCGCACGGCTATGGCGGGACCGCGCGAATGATGAGCTGGTTTGCCGCCCCGCTGGCGGCGGCCGGCTACGTGGTGATCTCGGTCGACCATCCAGGCAACAACGGCGTCGACCCGATGACGGCCGCGGCCGAAATACTGTCGTTCGAGCGCGCCGAGGATCTCAAGCGCGCGCTTGCCGCCGTCGCCCGTGACAAGCTCATCGGGCCGCATCTCGATTCGGCGCGGATCGGTGCGGCCGGCTTCTCGGCCGGAGGCTTTACGGCGCTCCTCCTCGGCGGCGCGCGTTTCGACCTCGCACGCCTTGAGGCCTTCTGCACGGCGCATCCCGACGACGGCGTGTGTCGGCCGCAACTCGAGCTCGCCGTCACCTTGGCGGACCGCGAGCGCGCCTTGAAGGATCCCGAGATCGCGGCTGCCGCGAAGCGGGCGCCTGACGATCATTCGATCCCGGCCGTGAAGGCGGCGTTCGCGATGGCGCCCGCCGACGTACAGGGCATCACACCGCAAAGCTTCGAGAAGATGGAGAGCCTGGTCTGGATCGTCGCCGGCGACGCCGACATCGTGGCTCCGCCCGCGACCAACGCCAAGGTCGCGGCGCAGCTCATCCCCGGCGCGAAGCTCGATATGGTGCCGCAGGCCGGCCACTACGCGTTTCTCTCGACCTGCACGGCGGCCGGATTGAAGGTCGTGCCTGCCTGCGCGCAGGCGACCGCGCAACAGGAAGCTCATCGCCTGGCAATTGCACGAGCGCTGGAGTTGTTTGGCCGGCAGATCGGCCCGCAATAGTCGGGCACAAGCGAGGGTCACGGCTCCCTGCCGATATCGATCGCTCCCTCCAGCTGAATCTTCTCGAAGTCGTTCACCAGAATATCGAGCGACACCGTCCAGCGTCCGTCCTGCGGGATCGGAAATCGCTCCACGCGCCAGATCGCATCCGTGCCTTTCGTCGCCTGACGCGAAATCGCCTCCACGCCGGCCGCACGGTTCACGATCGTGAGCGTGATCTCCTTCGCGTCGAGGCCGGCGAAGTCACCCGTCATGATGATGACGCTCGCATCGACGACCCCGGCATGGCCGGGGACGAAACGAACATCGGCCATCGCTTGCGCTGTATGGATATGCAGCAGCGCGGGCCGCGCGGCCGCGCGTGCAAGCGCCCGCGGCGGCGGCGTGAAGCGCCACGCGGCAACCAGACCGAAGATCAGCACCGCGATCACAAGCTCGGCCACGATGACATGCCGCAATCCGCGGCGGCCGCCCGGCTGTCCGGCCATGACGGCCGGCGTCCAACGCCGGCGATTCCATCCGGCGAGCGCGAGCAATGCGAGGACCAGCACGAGCTTGGCGGCGAGGACGTTTCCGTAAGCCGTCGCCATCAGCGCGGACCAGTGCTCCACCTGCACCACGGCAAGCACTGCGCCCGACAAGACCAACCCGCCGACCGCCCAGGGGATCGCGCGCGAAAAACGCGCCAGCACGGCGGTGCCTTTCGGATCGCGCAACGCCGCGGCCAGCGGCATCAAGGCTCCAATCCAAAGCGCCACCGCGATCACGTGCGTTAGCACAGCAGGACGCATGAGCAGCTGAGGTGCCGCCGCGCTCGCATGTCCGCTGAGCGCGAACGCAATGCCCGTTCCAGACAGGGCGAGCAGCGAGCAAGCACGCGCCGCACGTTTCGAGGATACGGCGTTCCCGACAAGTGCGACCAGAAGTGCGCCGATCAGGACAGCCGCGGTCGCGCCGAACGACGTCTCGAGGCCAGTCCGCCACACGACCGCGCCGGAGAGGCTCACAAGCGGCACGCCGAGCGCGTCCGCGCCTTGCAGCCCAGCCGCAACCGCCGTGGCGGCGATTGCGGCGAGCAACGCAACGGTCATCCCCCGCCTGCGCCGATCGACAAAGGCCGCAAAGGCGCTGCCGCCGATGCCGATGAAAACGCCGCCATAAAGGATCAACTTTGCAAGCCAGAGCGCCATCACGACCGCCGGATCGTGACTCTCCTCCGGAGATGGCGGGGCCGCGCTCGCGGCGCCGACCGAGAACACGACCGTCGCGCCGACCGGATGGCCGTCGAGCGAGATGACCCGGTAGCTCAGCGCATACGTCCCTTTCGCGAGCGCCGCAGGCGTCGGAATGACGAGAGTCGCACGCCGCCCCTCGGGGTTTTCCAGGAGCTGCACCCGGCGGTCGGGGCCGACGAGTCGCAGAACCAGCGCAGCGACAGGTTCGTTGAAGGTCAGCGTCAGCTGCGGCGGCGACGCCGCGATCATCGTACCGTCGGCAGGCTCGCTCGAGAGCAGCGTCGCATGCGCGAAGGCCGGTTGCGCGGACAGGACCGCGCACAAAAGGCCGATCACCGCCGCGGCGATCCGCGCAGGCAGGCTTACGCGCATGTTATTTCTTCGGCAGCAGTTTCAGTGCCGGCGCCGGCTCCTTGAGATCGGTTGCGGGTTTGCCGTCCTGCGGAAGCTCGATCCAGCGATGAATGCCGTTCTCGCATTCCTGCACCACCGGGAAGTAGAGCGTGCCGCCGGGCGGCAGCGCGTCGCCGATGAAGCCAATGAGCACGAACTCGTCGTAGTGCTCGTCCGGCAAGCGCCCGCCGCTCCAGCTGACCTCCTTCACGCCCTCGCTGACGCTGCCGTGAAACAGCGCGTAGGGTTTGTCGTAAGGCCCTGTCACGAGATCGAGCTGCCAGCCGGGTTTCGGCATCGGCTTCACGCCGACCACGCCGTCAGGGATGCGCACCCGGATTTTCACGGTCGGGGACGTGCCGCAGCCGTGCGGCACGCGAAAGACCGCCTTGTAGGACGCTCCGACCGGAGCCTCCTTCTGCTCGAGCGTGATGTGGGCTTGCGCCGCGGCGCCGCACAGGACGCCGACGAGCGTGAGAGAAATTGTCGTGGCGCGCATGTCGCGTCCTCCTTCAGAACATCACCTTCCCGCTCACCACGTAGGTGCGCTGCGGGAACGGATGGAACAGGTGGTATTGTGCGTTGAGCACGTTATCGATCCCGAAATTGATGGTGCCGCTCCGGCTGACCCGGTATTGCGCCTTCAGGTCCACCACGGCGAACGGATCGAACGCCTGATAGACGTTCGGATTGGTGTCGATATTGTCGACCGTCGCGAAGGTCTTGCTCTGCCAGCGTCCTGCGACCGTGAAGGCCCATTGATCTGTTGGCCGGTAGGTCGCGCCGATCGTCGAGCGCCATTCCGGCACGTTCGGCACGCGCCGCCCGGTCGCGTTGTCTCCCGGAAAGCCCGGCACGAAATTCGGATCGCTGACGATGCGCGCGTCGACCCAGGTGACGCTGCCGAACAGCTCGAGATGCGCGATCGCGACATTGTCCTTCTGCCACGCGAGCTCCGCGCCCCGCGCGCGCGTGCGATCGATATTGGTGACGATCGATGTCGTGATCGGCTGATTGGTGAGCGCATCGACCGAAGTCGTGTTCTGCGAGACCAGAGCGTCCTGCGTGTCCTCGGTGAACAGCGACAGCCGCACCTTGCCGTCGGCGAACTTGCGTTCGATCGAAAGCTCGGTATCGAGCGCCTGCTCAGGCCCCAGGTTCGGGTTCGGCAGCGTCACCTGCCCGGTCACGACCGCGGTCTGATAAAGCTCGGTCACGGTCGGGAAGCGGTTGGCGACACCGACCGACGCGGTGATCTGCCACTCTTTCGAGGGTTCGAACGCAAGCGACGCCTTCGGCGAGAAGCGCGTCGCGTCGAGCGTCGGCTCGTTGATTGCGCGCGTCGCCGTGATCGCCCCGACCGTGCTGGTCGCGGTGTTGAGCACGAAGCCGTCGAAGGCGCTCCAGCTTTCGAGGCGACCGCCGACCGTCAGCTTCCATTGCGGCGCGAAGCGCCAGGCATCCTGCGCCCAGAGCGCGCCGGTCTGCGTCTTGCCGAGGCTGTTGCTGTAGAGCGCCGGGGTCGCCTCGATACTGCTTTGCCAGTTCGCCGTCTGATAGACCGGGTTCACCAGCTCGTAGCGGTCGCCGTGCACGCCAACGCTCACCTCGTGGAAGCCCGCCGCGGCGACACGCCAGATGCCCTTTGCGTCGATCGTGGTCCAGTTGGTGCCGTCGAGCCGCGTGATCTTGCCGAGATCGGTGAAGCCCGCGCCCGCCGCCGTCACGGTGAATGGATTGCGCTGGAGGTCCTTCAAATAATCGTAGCGCGTCACCACCACCTCGCCGTCGAGCGCGCCGCGCGTGTCGGTCTTGAGCGAAAGCGCATTTGCGAGCTGCTGCTGCGACAGATTGAAGTTGGCGGTGGCGAAGCCGGCACCGGCGGCGGTGCCGCCGAAGGTCGGATTGCCGGCGGCATCGCGCAAATAGGTCTGCACGCGCGACTGCTGGTCGTTCTCGAACACGCCGACCGTGTAGGTCGCGCGCAGCCACTCGGTGATGTCGAGCGCGAATTTGCCTTTCAGGTTCTCCTGGTCGGTGTGCAACAGCCCCCCTGCCCCGATCACGTTCGCGGTCTGATAGACGCGATTGAGCTGCGGGATCGCGCCGGCCGGAAGTGCATTGATTGCGGTTCCGGTCGTGATCCAGCTGAGCGGCTGGCTGTTCGAGCTCTGGACGTTGGCCGAGAGGAAGACCGAGAGGTTGCCCCAGCGGTTGCCGAACGACGCGCTCGACTGGTCGGTGCGGTAGGTGCCCTGCGTGTTGTAGAAGCCGAAGCTCTGGAACGCCTCGGTCTGCTTGAAATTGAACTCCGGTCTGTCCGGCATGCGCGTGGTGATCTGCATCACGCCGCCGATCGAATTGCCCGGATACATCGCGGCGAATGGCCCGTAGAGAAAGTCGATGCGCTCGATCTCCTCCGGCGCCACCATGCCCCAGCGCGGCGCGGCATTGCTGTTGTTGTTGCCCAGCAGGGTCGAGAGCAGCACGTCGTCCGCGTAGATCAGCGTGCGGGCGCTCGAGCTCAGGCCCCAGGTGCGGGTCTGCAGCACCGCCTGGTTGTCGCCATTGTTGCGTTTGCGCACGAACAGGCCCGGCAGGTATTTGAGCGCATCCTCGGTGTCGACGACATTGATCGTCTGCTCGATCTTCTGGCGCGTGATGCCTTCGCTGGTCTGCGGCAGCTGGTATTTCTGCTTCACCGGTGCTGTGCCGGCGCTAAGCCCCGCATAGGTTCCGGACGCGGCCTGCGCCGCGGCAGGCCCCGGCTCGGCGACAACCGGGTTCTGCTGCGGCTTCGACGCAGCCGGGCGCTGGTTCTGGCGTGTCGCCGTGCGCGCCGGTTTGCGCTTTTGCGCGACGCGCGGCGGTCTGGGCGCCTCGACGACGACGGGCGCGAGCTCCTGTGCGGCGGGCGCGCTCTGCGCGCGGGACGGCTCATATGAGATCGAGAGAAGCGCGATGCCGGCAAGGCACGCGCGG
>Ga0105238_10006600_pt1 | contig 11564 bp, 9 predicted proteins | sample KBSC34metaG_FD_81526 | JGI IMG/M metagenome (GOLD analysis project Ga0105238, IMG submission 81526) | Corn rhizosphere microbial communities from Kellogg Biological Station, Michigan, USA - KBS C3-4 metaG | ecosystem: Host-associated > Plants > Roots > Rhizosphere > Soil | place: Michigan, USA... | reverse complement strand
CATTTTTCGCACTGATCGTTCTGGTTACCCTGGTGCGGGCCGAGAAATCCGTAGCCAACGGCGCATTGACGGTGATTACACTGCTGGCGATTGGGATTGCGGTCGCAGCGACGATCCGTGGATTCGGAAGCAGCAGCTCAACTGCCGGACCGGAGGAGCCGTCGACGCAAATCGCCGGCAGCCCGCCTGCGGCGCTGTCATGCATCGACGATCTCGCCGGTGAAACGGTGCTGACGGGGTGCGAAAAACTGCTGTTCGGCTCGCCCGATACCGTAGCCGCCGCAGTGTCTTATGCCGCCCGCCAGATCAAGCGGCTGTCGGCGGCCGGTGACCCTGCATCGGGCCGCGCTGCAACGGCCGAAATGCAGGCGCTCCGTCGCGGGATTGAGCGGGATCGATATGGTTTGTTCGCTTACGTGCTGGCCGCCCGGGATCACTGCACGCCTTTGGAGTGTCCGGTTTTCCGGTTCCTGACGGATCGTCGGCAGGTCGCCGCCAACATGGACGCGCGGCAGTATGAGACCTTGATCATCAAATACTCGCCGACCTGGAATGCCCCCGTGGCCAGTTCTGCCGGCGCGGCGAGTTCGGTCGCCGGCCTGCCGCTATCGCTACCGACCGGCAAACCGACCAACGCCGATTTCCCCTCATCGGCCTCGACGCCGCCCGTCAGCATCATGACGCCTGAACCGGCACCCCCGCGCGCGACCTCATCGACGCCCGGATCGCCAACGACGGCGGCCGCCGCGCCCGCCGCGCCTCCTGCGGCCAAGAAGAAGCAGCCGACCACCAAACCGGGGAGAACGCCCGCACCGGTTCAACTTGCCCCCAAGGAGGAGGCTCCGGCCGAGGAGGCAGAATGACCCTTTCCCATCGTGCCGGTTTCTAACCTCCGGGGCCCCATGCCGCTTCATATCATCAAGCTCGCTGTCGGCTGCGACTCCGTCAAACAGCTCAAGGATTGGGTCGCCGAGCGGATGCGCACCGCCCGGAAGCAGGGCTTGCCGCGTCGGCACGTGCATGTCACGCGGATGACCCCGAAGCGGGAGGAGGAGTTGCTGGCGGGCGGCTCGCTTTATTGGGTCATCAAGGGCGAGATCGCCGCCCGCGAGAAACTCATTGCCATCGAACCGTTTCGCGACCGCGACGGCATCGCGCGATGCCGGCTGGTCATGCAGCCCAGGATCGTACCGGTTCTTCCCCGACCCATGCGCCCCTTTCAGGGATGGCGATATTTGGCTCACCACGAAGTGCCCCCGGACCTCGGGGCGAAGACCGCCGCTGGCCTTGCATCGATGCCTGAAACCATGCGGCGGGAACTGCGCGAACTCGGGTTGCTCTAATCGCAGCCCCGAGAGATCACCGTCATACCGCGATGTTGTCGATCAGCCGGGTTTTTCCAAGCCGCGCTGCTACCAGGATACGCAGCGGACCCTGCTTGATCGAGGACACGGGAGCCAGCGACTCCGCGTTCCGGATTTCCAGGTAGTCCAGCGAAAAACCCGCATCGGTAATGAGGCGTCTCCCCACGCTCGCGGCCGTTTCGACGCCGCTTCCCTCGCGCAGCATCTGGGCGCTCTGCTTCATGGCTCGAAACAGGGTGGATGCTTTCTGTCGCTCCTCTGGTGACAAATAGACGTTGCGGGAGGACATCGCGAGACCATCGCGCTCCCGGATGGTGGCCGCGCCCACCACCCTGACCCCGAGATCGAGATCGGCCGCCATTCGCGCCACCACGCGCAGCTGCTGGAAATCCTTCTCGCCGAACATCGCGTAATCCGGACGGCATTGTGCAAACAACTTGCCGACGACCGTCGTCACCCCGCCAAAAAAATGCGGACGAAAACGATCTTCCAGCCCGGCGGTGGCCGGCCCCTCGGTCAGGATGCGGGTGGCGAACCCTTCCGGGTACATGGCCTTGGCATCGGGACTCCAGATGAGATCGACGCCCTCGGCGGCGAGTCGGGTGACGTCCGCTTTCCAGGTGCGGGGATAGGAGCCGAAATCCTCTGTCGGAGCGAACTGGGTGGGATTAACGAAGATCGAGACCACCACCTTTTTGGCGCGGCGTTTGGCCAACCGGACCAGCGACACGTGCCCGTCATGGAGCGCTCCCATGGTCGGCACAAGCGCGATGGTGGCCTTTCGGCTGCGAAGTTGATCAAGCGCGCGCCGCAGCGCAGGAACGGTACGGGCAATCAATGGCGTTGAGGGCATCTGGAAAGCGATCTGAATGGTGAAGGCAACGAGGATTTGAAGGCGGGGAAGCTTATCAAACCGGCGATGTCCGCGCCAAGGCCAGCTTTGCCAAAGATTGCGCTCTGATCTTCAGCGCCGCCCTTTGCAGGGATCGCCGACGCCGATCGGGTGCCGCAATGATTCATGATTAAAGCAGAAGGCTAACGATTTGCGGTCGTGCTTGCGTATTTAACTTGACCGGCGTCGTTGCTGATTTGAAGATATTTCCGGGAGCGAAGCATGTTGGTGCAGGCAAGTCAGGGGCAGTCCGGCACGGCCCATGTCGTCGTGCTAGGCAACGAGAAGGGCGGCTCGGGCAAATCGACAACGGCCCTGCACATTGCCGTAGCGCTGATGAAGGCCGGCCAGCGTGTCGCAACCATCGACCTCGATTGTCGTCAGCAGAGCTTCACCCATTACATCGATAACCGTCGAGCCTGGGCGCGCCGCACCGGCCTTGAGCTCGAACTTCCGCTGCACCACTGCATTCGTCTCGGTCAGACCATGCAGATCGCCGAAAACGAAAACTCGGAATTCCAGCAGTTCATCGAGGCGGTCAGCACCGTGGAGCGCACCTGCGATTTCATCGTGATCGATACGCCCGGGACGGACAGCTATCTCATGCGCCTGGCGCACTCGATGGCCGACACCCTGGTGACGCCCATCAATGACAGTTTTCTGGATTTCGATGTGTTGGGGACGGTCGATCCGGCCACTTACGCGGTAACCGGGGAAAGCCACTATGCCGCCATGGTTCGGGACACAAGGCGCAAGCGGCGGCAACTCGATGGCGTGACTACGGACTGGATCGTGGTTCGCAACCGGCTCTCGGTACTCGGTTCCCGCAACAAGCAGCTGGTTTCCGATGGACTCAACGAGCTTTCGATGCGGCTTGGTTTCCGGGCGATCGACGGCTTCGCCGAGCGCGTCGTTTACCGTGAGTTCTTTCCACGAGGATTAACTGCACTGGACGATATCGACGAGGCGACGCTCGGCACAAGGCCAAACATGGGACACGTCACCGCGCGCGAGGAAGTCACCTGCCTGCTCCGGCAGTTGAAACTTCCGCTTGACGAACGCGGCCGCCGCCGCGCGGCCAGCCGGGCTGAATGGTTCAGCCAGATCGACAAGCCGCTCGAGCTCGATGACATTATCGGCGCTTAATGGCGAGCTTTGTGAGCGCCAATCTCGCACCGCACTCCCGGCGTTTTTTGGAAAACTCTGCACACGTTTTTGACGCCCCTGCTTTATTTTGGGCTTCATCTGGCCGGGCTATGATCGCCGGCTGCTTTCGCAGGGAAAGAGGCTGGGGAATGGCGTAGGCTGAAGACCCTAATTCACATTATTTGGCCTTTTTGTCACGCCGACGTGATATATATTAGTCTTAAGGGACCGAAGAGTTCCGTGGACGGAAATCGGGTTGAGGTAGGAAGACCATGAAGCGTGGGATCATCGTTCTGCTATCGCTGACCGTAGGCGTTGTGGCCGCTTATTTCTCGGTCAACGCCTGGGCGATCCGGCACGAGACCGTCACATTCTATGATCCGTCACGAGGCGGCCGTCCCGTCCCGGTAGCGATTGCGGTACGCCGCGACAGGGAGTTGCAGGCCAATGCCGGCCTGATCACCCTGCCAGTGGCCGTTCTCAATCACGGCAATACGGTCAAGAATACTGAGTATTCCTTCCTTGCCAACGTGTTCGCTGCCCGGGGCTATCTGGTGCTCAGCCCACAACACGACCTCCCGACGGATCCGCCGATGGTGACGCGGGTAGGTGAACTCTATGTCGGCCGGTTGCCGCAGATTCAGCGCGGCGTCGAGAACATCCATTTCGCCCTGCATGAGATGCTGAAGGTTCAGCCCAATGCCGATTACCGCCATCTGACCATGGTCGGGCATTCTATGGGCGGCGATATCTCGATGTATTTCGCCAAGGAATATCCGGACGAGATCAAAAAGCTGGTGACGCTGGATAATCTGCGCGTTCCGTTCATGACCAACGGTCGTTTCAAAATCCTCTCGTTCCGCTCGACCGATCCAAATTTCAAGCCGGATCCGGGTGTGCTGCCTGACGCCGAGCAGGCTGAAAAAGCCGGCATCACGCTCGTCAAAACGGGATATCAGCACAATGACATGCGCGATACGGGCCCGGACGTCGCGAAAAATTCCATCCAGAATATGCTGGATAAATTCCTCACGGATACCGATAGCGATCTCAGGCCCGTCGACACGCCCGTGCAGCAGCCTAAGATCGACGTCTCGCCGGGACCCGTTTCCCAGATGAATCCCCCCGCATCGCCTCGACAAGCGGAAAATTGACGTCTGCGCGGTCGCCGCTGGCCCTCCATGAAGGGATTCAGGGCGCGCGCCTGTTTTGCCATTGACCCCCGGCCGTTCCTTCCCACATCAGGCTCTTGCTGGATTGCGAGGGCTCATGTCTGACCATCCGACCGGTTCGAAATCCCCCGTTGATGGCTCTGCCGCAAAAGCCCTGCATGGCGGCCAGACACCCCGATCCACCGAGGTCCAGCCGTCATCCGCTGAGGATATCGCTGCCTTTGTTTCCCGCGCTCGCGCCATGTCGCCTTATGCGCCGGGCGCGCCCGGCCGGTTGATATTTGCGCTGGATGCCACGATGAGTCGCCAACCCACCTGGGACATGGCGTGTCAGCTGCAGGCCGATATGTTTCACGAGGCAGCTTCTCTGGGGCATTTGCAGATACGCTTGGTCTATTACCGCGGTCACCATGAATGCCGTGCCAGCCGCTGGATTGCCGACAGCGCACAACTGTCCAAGCTGATGAGCACGATCGATTGCCGGGGCGGCAACACTCAGATCGGCAAGGTTCTCTCCGAGGCACGCCGGGAAGCGGCTGCAAGTGGCGTGCGAGCCGTGGTCTTTGTGGGCGACGCAATGGAGGAGCGCGTGGACGACCTCTGCGTCACGGCCGGCGAACTCGGATTGCTCAAGGTGCCCGTATTCCTGTTCCAAGAAGGGCGCGACGCCGAGGCGGAGCAGGCATTTCGCGAAATCGCGCGCCTGACCGGTGGCGCCTGGTGCCGATTTGATCCGGGTGCGGCAGCTCAGCTCAGGGACTTGCTGCGCGCGGCGGCGGCCTACGCGGCGGGCGGGCGGGAAGGCCTGATACGGCTTTCCAGCACCGCGCCGGGAGCAGCGCTGCTGCTCAGTCGCATGTCATGACGCCCTGGCTTGCCGCGCGTCGGTGCTTTTGAGCGCCGAGGGCATTATAATCAGACCATGCCCGTCCTCCTCGCCGGTGTTGTTGCCGTTATCCTTCTGTATTCGCTGCTGCAGATGTTGCGTGCGGCCAACCCAGCCTTGTTGGCGCGGGCTCTCAAATCCGGCGGCGGCATTCTCGCGCTGGCAGCGGCTGTGTATGTCGGCGCCCGCGGCGAATTGGCTTTGGCCATTCCGTTGGCGGTCTTCGGGGCCGGGTTGCTCGGATGGAGGACGGCAGCTTTCTCCAGGATCGCGGGCCTGTTTGGCCAATCGACCGGTGGCCGCGGGCGGACATCGCACGTGCGCTCACCGTTCCTCGAGATGGTGCTCGATCACGACAGCGGTCAGCTGGAAGGTCGCATCGTCGCCGGTTCCAACGCGGGTCGGCCACTCGATGAATTCACGCTGACAGAACTGTCGGCGATGATCCCGGGTCTCGATGCGGAAAGCGTCGCGTTACTTGAAAGCTATCTGGACCGCCGGTTTCCCGCTTGGCGTCAGCACGCGCAGGGAAATACGGCAGGGGGGCAGGGCCGTGCGCCTGCGGGCGGCAAAATGACGGACGAGGAGGCCTATCAAATCCTTGGCCTGAAGGCGGGAGCGTCGCGGGAAGAAATTGGCCGGGCTCACCGGATGCTCATGAAGAAACTGCATCCCGACCAGGGGGGGTCGACGTACCTGGCTGCCCGGGTAAACGAGGCCAAGGATACTCTGTTTCGCACGCATCTCCGCTAACTCCAGGCACGCTACCTACGCTACGACCTGAGCTGCTTCTTGTTCTCTGGCTGATGCCCCATAACCTGCCGTTGTCCGGCATGGTCAATCATTCCTCACCAGTCTTAATCGCAAATTCTTGACGAGAGGTTGCGCCGCTCCCGCTTGTTGGGCTATGCGCCCTAGGCCTGACACAAAAAAGCGCGGACCAAAGCCCGCGCTTTCAGATTCGGTTGGAAGCTAGTACCGCGATCGATTAGTTCCGCACCGTAATGCAGGAAATGTCGGAGCGCTTGAGGGTGCGGCAAACGGCTTCGGCCTGATCCTTGTCGAGACCGGCGAAACGGGCGCGGTAAAGGGTCTTGTCGCCCTTGGCAACCGTTTCGGTGAAGGAGTCCGCCCGGGTGAGCAGGCCGCGCGCTTGATTACGCGCCGCATCGAGCCGCCGACGGGCTTCGCTCTCGCTTTCCAGCGCGCCGACCTGAACGATCCATCCGGAATGCGCCACCACCGTCTTGGCCGGATTGCTCTGGGCAACAGGGCGGCCCGGATCGGCATACGCCATCGCCTGGCCGGCGGAGGCCGGCGCGGCGCTGGAGGCGGGGAGCACGCCGAGAATGCCATTGCCTGTGCCGTGATTGGCCGGTTGCGGCGGCAGTTCAGCGCGAGCCGCTTCCAACCGGTCATTGGCGGCATTGGCAACGACTGCACTGGAGGTTTCCGGGATCTCGGTCCGAGCAGTCGGGATTGCGCTGGTGGTAAACGGGGCTGCGCTGCCGTTGCCCGCCGAGGCCAGCTTGAGGGCGCCTGCCTTGACCTGGACGGTGCGAACTTTCACTGGCTTCATCGGTTCAGTGGAGCCGGGGACCAGGGCGAGCGGCTGAGTCTCGATCACGCCATTAGTCAGCGGCGCTGGTTCCGCCTTGGGTTCTGTTTTGGCTTCGGGCTTGGCCTGTGGCGGCACGGCGGCGGCTGCAGCCGCGATCACCGATCGGGCGGAGCGGGCGGTCGCAGGCGGCACGGAAGCCGGTACGGAGGTTTCAGTTTCAGCAGAGTCGGTCTCGGTATCATCGCTCTTGGTGCCGGACTTCGCATCGGCGACTTCGGTGGTTGTGTCTCCGCCATTGCGTTCGGTGATTGCGGCGACGGTACGCCGGGTTGCGCTCTTGCCAAGGTTTTCCGCAAGCAGGTTGCGCATGATGGCGTCGCGCGAACCACCGCTGCGTCCACCCATGACGACGCCAACCAGATGCCGGTTGTCACGTCGTAGCGAGGTCACGAGATTGAAGCCGGAGGCGCGGGTATAGCCGGTCTTGATGCCGTCCACGCCCTCGACATTGCCGAGAAGGTGATTGTGATTGCGGATCGACTGGCCGTGATAATTGAAGGTCAGGGTAGAGAAGTAGCGATAATAGCGGGGGAAGCGGTCCTGGATGGCGCGTCCGAGCGTGGCCTGGTCGCGCGCTGTGGTAACCTGCTCGTCATTCGGTAGACCCGAAGCGTTGCGATAGACCGTGCGGCTCATGCCGAGTGCCCGGGCCTTGCGCGTCATCATCTTGGCGAAATCGTCCTCCTCGCCGCCGATCGTTTCAGCGATGACGACCGCGGCGTCATTGGCGGAACGGGTGACCAGTCCTTTGATGGCGTCTTCGACCCGGATGGTCTGACCGGGGCGCAGGCCAAGCTTGGTTGGCGCCTGATCGGATGCGCGCTCGGAAACCTGCATTTCGCTGTCGAGCGAGAGTTTGCCGGCCTGCAAGCGCTCAAACAGCAGGTAGAGCGTCATGATCTTGGTCAGCGAGGCGGGGTGGCGCAGCGCATCGGGATTGTTGGCTGCGAGCGTCGCCCCCGAATTGGCGTCGACGATGATGGAAGAAAAGGCCGGGCTATAGCTGTCGCCGCCTCCGTGATGGCGGACATGGTGGTGCCGGGCGTGTCGATGGTGGCGCCGGGCGTCGGCCGCGCTGGTCGCTAAAATCGTCACGGCGCTGATGGTGGCCAGCCCGAAGGCGCAAGCTCGCATCACCCGCGAGGAAGCGAAAGTTGTACGAAGCATAAACTTCCCCGTTCCCAATTTCTCGTTCATCACCGGTTCGTGAGGCCAAATTGTGCCCATCCGCCGGGAAGTTGCGGTTTGTTCATTCGGATCGGTTTTGGCGCCCCAGGTTCCCAGCCCCGCAACTAAGAGCCTGTGCTTGAAGGGCTTTCATGGCTTGTCCAAGGCAAAAAGCGACCCGGAATCACGTTAGGTCGAGGGAGTTTCCAAAAGATTAAGCATCCCTTTCCGGCTACCCCGCAATCTGATTCAAAGTTGACGAATCCACCTGTCCCGAGCCGGCGGGTCTGGTTGCGCTGCACCATAAACGCAAAAAGCCCGGCTGGTTAGGCCGGGCAATTCCGGGGGTAGAGGTAAGGGGTTACATCGAGACGCGTAATTTCGAGAGCGCGGTGCCGATGGTGTTGAAGGTCGTCAGTATTTGGCTGGAACTCGTCAGCATGAAGAACTTGTCGGGGCTGCTGGCGCAGTTCTGTAGCACGGTCGAGGTGGGGTCCGCCGGCGAACTGGTATTCACCTGGATCGTATAGATTGTGTACATCGGATTGCCCTTGGCATCCGTGGCGTTCTTCAAATTGGTGCAGAGCTGGGCCTGACGTACATCGATCGGGTTGCCCGAGGCCTGACTGCTGCCGTTACCATAGGCCGGCCACCGGTCCTCGGTGTTCAGGCCGTCCGACAGCAGGATGATCACCCGATTATAGGTGGTGTTGCCGTCCTCGGTCGGGGCGTTCAGGGGACCGCCGGGCAATAGCGACTGCCAGGCCCAGGCCATCCCCACCGCCTGGTTGGTACCGCCGGTGGGCTGCATCGCGTTCACCGCGGTCTTCAGGGCGCTCCAGTTGTAGCTCAGCGGAATAATGGGTTTGAGCGGGTTGGATGCGTTGCTATCGCAATAGGCGATACTGTTTTCGTAGTACTCGTTGGCCGGGAAGGGCTGCGCGGTATTTCCGGTGACGTCATAGGGCTGGTCACGATCGGCGACGCATCCAGTCCAGGTGTTGGTAGGGTTGGTTGAAGCCCCGGTCCAATTGTTCGCAACCATGGCTGCGGTCGGCGTCCATTTGTTCAACGTGGCCGGAGAGGTCCCGGTGTCCTTGAACCCGACCGAAGAGGTTACGGTGGGCTGCGTCCAGTCGTGGCTGTAAACCTTGCCCGAGCAGGCCTTGCTGGAGCCATTCCCCGTGCAACTGCAACCAGAGACCGCACTCCCGGACGAATCGACTGGGCAGGCGCAAGACGAGGAGCCGGAGCAGAAGGTTTGGGTATTGTTCCCGCTTGTGACCTGCGTGCTTACCCAGCAGCCATTGTATTTGGTGTGAGAGTTGGCATCCGCACTGGGACAGATATAACCGGAATAAGTGCCGCTGGACGGAATGTAGTTGGTGGAAGTCTCGCTGTTAGGGCCGGTGGTACAGGTGAAGCCGCCGTTGCTGTTGGTGAACGGACATTTCGCGCCGGGACCTACCGCATGCCAGTTGATAGGAAGCGTCGCCTGCGTGCCGCCGCCCACAGCGTTGGCGGGCTGATCGGTCGGCGGGCTCAACCAGTCGTGCCAGTCGATCCAGCTCTGATTGTAATTGCTGGCGCCGACGTTAACGACCTTGGCGAAGGGGATCACCGAGATATACACGTCCCCATCATTCTTGGCGAGCGCGCTGAGCTGATCGATCAGGCCGCCACTGCCCGCCACGGCGTTCCTCAAAGCGGTGATCTTGCCGGACTGCGCCATCGAGCCGGTATTATCGAGCGCCAGGGCCACGCGCATCTTGACGTTGCCCCAGGTTGTGGTCGAGCTGGTGTTGAAATTGATCGTCGGGAAACCCGCCACGCGAATGAAATCGGTCGTAATCGAACCCGATCCGTTCACCTGCACCGTGGAGGTCTGACTGCCGCTGCCTGCCGTATAGGTGCCGGTGATCCCGAGATTTTGCGTTTCCTTGTTCGTGAAGAGGGCGGCGAAGTAGCTCTGGGCCTTGGTGTTGACCTGGGACGAGGTGATCGTGCCCGCGGCGAGATCCTTGGCAACCATGAGGGCAGTCGAATCCAGCGCTGCCTGCATCGATGACCGGGCACTAAGCGCCCTGCTGTAGTCGACAGCCGCCCCAACAAAGCTTAGGAGGGGTACCAGCGCGATGCCAAACATCACCGCGATATTGCCCTGGTCGGCTCGAACGAAGCGCCGGGCGGCATCCTTGAGTCGTGGAGGCATGAAATTGTTCCGCATGACATCACCGATGGTAGTGGTCATGCCATTTCCGGCGGGGTCGCTAAACGACGGGTAAACCGGAACTCACCAAATCACGTCAATAGCCGAATACATGAGCGAACCCGGCCAGAGCCTGTCGCTAGCCTCAACAAGGGTTGAACGGATGGGTCGAGCTTTTGTCAAAAGCGGCAAAACTGGTTAACCTTGTTGCTGCCGGTGTCCGGGGCCATGAGCACCGCCTGGCTGGTCCGGGAATCCGGTACGCTTTGCTCGCGACCTCCTGAAACGAGTTGCTGAAAGGGAAGGATGGCCGATTCTGTCATCCCGCTCTGTCAAAGCGCAAGGCGAGGGCGCTTGTAGCAATTCGTGGGAAAACCCATATTGGCGGCAAGGATTCCTGTCGCGGAGTCCGGTCGCCGGGGTCGGCGAGTAGGGAGGCGCTTCGGACGGCCTTTGCGAGTTTGCAAGTCGTTCCCGACACGCTTCCTGTTCCTGTTGGGGGTTCAATACCTGTGCCATGCCGTTACTAGCTTCGATGCCTACGCCAATCTCTTCTGTTAACAACGCAAAATCTGCGCCGCAAATGGCTGGCGACGAGAACCGCAACGGGGCGGGTCCGAGTGGACCTTCGACATCCGTCATCACCAAGGTCAAGCCCAAGGCAAAACGACCGAATCTGTATCGTGTTTTGATCCTCAATGACGACTACACCCCGATGGAATTCGTGGTGCTCGTGCTGGAGAAGTTCTTCCAGAAGGACGTCGAGGCGGCGACAAAGATCATGTTACACGTCCATCATCACGGGATCGGCGAATGCGGTGTCTTTACCTATGAGATCGCCGAGACCAAGGTGACGCAGGTGATGGATTTTGCCCGCAAGCATCAGCATCCATTGCAATGTGTGATGGAAAAGAAGTGAGTTGCAGTTGCTGCGGGCCTAGATGACATCGCGTTCGGGAGGGAACAGCTGGCGGCTGCTGATCTGGCGTTCTGCCCCCTAAACGATGTCGATCGCGCCATTCGCTGATCGGCTTCCGTGGGAATACGGAAGAACAGCTGCGGCGACCGATTGATCGCTCCGTCATGATCTTTCCCCCGGCTGATCTT
>Ga0105238_10006597_pt1 | contig 11565 bp, 10 predicted proteins | sample KBSC34metaG_FD_81526 | JGI IMG/M metagenome (GOLD analysis project Ga0105238, IMG submission 81526) | Corn rhizosphere microbial communities from Kellogg Biological Station, Michigan, USA - KBS C3-4 metaG | ecosystem: Host-associated > Plants > Roots > Rhizosphere > Soil | place: Michigan, USA... | reverse complement strand
TTAACCGGCTTCTTCGATTCGGTTTCCGTGATGGGAATCGCGTCGGGATTTCCGTACACCGCACACGTGGAGGAAAACACGATGTTCTTCACCCCGCCCGCAATCAGTGCATCCACGAAGTGCACGGTCTTCCCGACGTTCTCGCGAAAGTACTTGCCCGGATCCACATACGACTCGCCGACTGCAGCCTTAGCGGCGAAATCGATCACATCCGTGATCTCGTGATCGCGGACAATCTTGCGCACCAGCTCGCCGTTCTCGATATCGCCTTGGTAGAAGGGACCGAACTTCGCAGCCCAGCGATGTCCGGTGCTGAGATCGTCCAGGACGACGGGCTCGCGCCCGGCCTTGGCCAGCAGTTTGCAGGTGTGGCTTCCTATATAACCGGCGCCGCCCGCTACCAGTACGTTTCCCAACTTTCTACTATGCCACGGTTATCGAAAATTTACGGTGACCGAGTTGGTGAGCTTGCCATCAAATCTCAGGACGACGTTCACTTCGCCCGTGCCAGCTAGTGAGCGCGGCAACGGTCCGATGTTCACGATGTCCTCCCCGGTGAATTGCGGAACCGCCGCGAGAGCCAGCACCGGGACATTCAACCCGCCCACCGTCGCAGTCGCTTGAGTCGCGTTGCGGAAGCCCGTACCGTACAGCGAAAGGTAAACCGGATCCGCCGATGCGCCTAGATCCACCGGCACGGCGACGCGGCTGCCTACGGGTTTAGCCGGGTCGAACAGCAAGCCGGTGGTCTGCGTGCCATTGGGTGCGACTCGAATCCACAAGCCTGCCGCAGCGCCGGAGTCTGTCGCGTTGGCAGAATAAAGACCCGGCGAAGGGAATGGTGGCGCTGGATTCACCGTAAACGTGACCGCAAGCGTTTGCGGGCGATCGGCTCCGGCCGCCGTTATGGGGATCGTGCCGGCGTAGATTCCCGGACTCAGCCCTGCGGGATTCACCGACACAACCAGCGTGGAGCTGTCGGGAGACGAAAAGCGTAGCCAGCTGGGTCCCTCTCTGGTGGACCACGAGAGAGTTCCCCCTGCGCTATTGCTGATGGTGACCGTTTGCGATCCGGGTGACGCCCCTCCCACGGTGTACGCGAACTGGAGCTGCGTCGACGAAAGAGAGATGACGGGTGCGACGCCGGCCGGCGCCACCATCACGTTGATCGTATGCTGGCCATTTCCGTTGACGACTTTAAGCTGAGCGATTCCGTTGTAATCCGCCGGAGCGAATGCCACCGAAGTAAGATCCGGAAGATACGCGTTGATCTGCTGATCGGAAACTACCGAGCTCGGCAAAACAGCTCCGTTCATCAGGAGCTTCGTACCCGTCGAGGAAGCGAACCCGCTTCCCGTAACGACGATGGGCGATCCGTAGGCGACGGTGTTCCCCGGCAGACCTGTCGGTGCAGTGGATTGCACCCCGGTGACCATCGGGCCGAGCTTGAACACCAGCGGACGAAATCCGCCGGCCAGAACAGTACCGTTCACGTTCACCGCACCGAGGCGCGTATTCAGCACGAAGTTGTGCGGACCTGACGGCACGAACTCTCCGTAGAAGGCGCTGGGGCCTGGATTCAATTGGCCCGCGCCATTGTCGAAGGTCACGGAACTCACGTTCGTAACGAACGTATCGTCCGCGACCTTGAGCGCGACGTCTACTCCACCGTTGATTGCAAGCCGCGAATTCAGGGCTGGCGATGTGCCGATGAACTGCCACTGGTTAGTGTCATCCAGAAATGACCGGATGATTTGATACGTTGGATGCGCCGGCGAATCGATAAAAGCGATACCCGGACCTGCACAACCCAGAAGGTTGGCAGCAAGCGAACCCGGGTCCATTTGAAAATGGCAGTAAGGAATGATCCTGGTACGTTCATCCGGTTGTGCGAAGTCCAAAGAGCCACTGGTCAAAGAGACCAAGCCATCGCTGGCGCGAACTGTGGTGTTCCAAACACCTTGATCGCCCACGATGGCGATCGCGTCCACGCCTCGCAAGTCATCGCCTCCTTGGTTCCACGTAGCCAGATCCAGCAGAAACTGGCTGCCCGGTTTCATTTCGCTAGCCTGCGTTAAAGATGGCAAGAATGTCGCGTATGGGCCGGCCGCCTGATAGGAACCAAAGTGGGGAGTCGCGGTGAAGATCGCCTTTCTAATTCTCGGATTGCTCGGCGGAGAGAACTTGCCGGGCGCTTCTTGCTTCCCCGCCAGGTAGGCCCTAAGGATGAGTCCGCCCATGCTGTGCGCCACCACATCGACCCGAGGAACCGGCTGGCCATTGTCGTAGCGAATCAGATTCAACGCTTTTCCGAAATCTTCTGCCAATTGCTCGATGGTGCAATTGGGACACTCGCAGTTGTCGAAAAAATATACCGCGGTGCCCAGAAGCTGTTCAAGGTCACCGAACGTGCTGGAGCTGGAACCTGGGCATTGGAGCTGAAAGCCGTTTAACAGCACCACGGGCGGGGTGGTTGACGTGGACGGAATCGTGAGGATAGGATGCGCCGGAGTTTGCGCGAACGCCGCGCCGGCGAACAATGCGATATAGACGAGGAGGGGCCGCACTAGCCCCACACCTCATCTGCCACTTCGACCACCCGCCTTAACTTGGCCCATTGCTCATCCTCGGTCAAGAGATTCCCTTCTTCCGAGCTGGCGAAGCCGCATTGCGGGCTTAGACACAACTGATCCAGATCGATAACCCTGCCGGCCTCATCGAGGCGACGCTTGATTTCGTCCTTTTCTTCCAATGCTCCCGACTTGGACGTCACAATCCCCAGCACTACTTGCTTATTCTTCGGGACCAAACGCAAAGGCTCGAATCCGCCGGCGCGGTCAGTGTCCCATTCCATGAAGTATGCGTCGACGTCAATATTGTTAAACAGGACGTTTGCGACCGGCTCATAGCCGCCCGCGGCGATCCACATGGATCTGAAGTTTCCGCGGCACAGATGAAGTACGATTCGCATTCCCGGAGTCCTGCCGGAGGTCGCCGCGTTGATCATATTCGCATAGACGGCTGGCAGCTTGGCCGGATCGTCGCCGCGAGACCGCAGCATTTCCCGCTGTTCGTTATCGCAAAGGTATGAGAAGGGCGCCTCATCCAGTTGCAGATATCGGCAGCCGGCCGCCCCTAAATCGCTAACGACTTTCTTGTAAGCCAGGCCGAGATCGTAGTAGAACTCTTCCATCGAAGGATAGACGCTCGGGCTGACGGCGCTGCGGCCGCCGCGATAGTGCAGCACGCTGGGCGACGGAATGGTCATCTTCGCCGTCTTATTCGGAACGTGAGCCTTCAGAAACTTGAAGTGCTGGACCATGGGATGCACAACAGCCTCGATCTTGGCTTTGACCTTCAGACCCTTGATCTTGGCCTGGCCGCCCTTAAACTGAATGCTCTGGCCGGCAGGATAAGACTCGACGCCCTGCAGTTGTTCCAGAAAATCCGTGTGCGAGAAGGCGCGCCGAAACTCGCCGTCAGTGATGCCATCCAGTCCGATCGTATCCTGCTTGGCGATCGAATCCTGGATGGCGCCGTCTTCTACTTCTGTCAGTTCTTGGGCAGAGATGGCACCGCTATCGCGCAGGGCGCGGGCCTCCCTCAGGGGCTGCGGCCGAAGCAAACTGCCAACGTGATCCGCTCTGAAAGGGGGAAGCGCCCTTCGCATGGTACAAACCCGCCAGCGGGTTGAAGCCCGCCCTAGTATTTCCTACCCGCCGGTACGCCAACCTGACGCGTACGTCTTGCGAGCAACTTCGGAGTACGGAACGGGGCTCACAATCGCCCGAATTTCGATCTGCTTGTGGCGTTCGACGGTGGTTTTCTTCGATCCCCCGCCCTCTTCACCCCAGGTTAGAGTGACTTCGTTGCCGATCTCGACATCTGGATCGACGACGCCCAGCGACAGCATCGAACGTTCGTTGTAGCTGTATCCCGCGAACATGGAGACACCGACCATTTTCCCGTGGTTGGTCAGCTTGTCGTACGAAGCCGACGTGTAGTTGGACAACGGCAGATCGATGTACTTGTAGTGCTCTTTGCCCGGCTGGAACATGGATTCGAAGACTTTGGTGACATCCTCGGCGTTCCACTTCAGCGTGACTTTCTTGCGCTGCGGTTTGTCGGCGATCTTCTTTAAATCATCGCTTCCGATGAAGTCGTGGTCGAACTTGACGAAAGGTCCATAGCCCAGTTCGTACGGCGTCATGTAGTAATCTTCGATGTTGTCGGAGTAGAAGCTTCCCCCAATAGAGCCGGTTCCTTCGTAACTCGCGGCCGGCAGCCATTGCCGGTAGGACTTCATCCGGTCGTCGGTGTAAACGGCAGGCAGCGGAGACGGAATCCATCCCGATTCCAGGGTGTTGGTCGCGTAAGCCCGGTTTCCAACCTGGGCCAAGCCGAAATCCTTGCCGGCTTCGATAATCGCATTGCGAATCTCTTCGCGTTCAGCGTAGGGGCCCCAGATTTCCAACCCAGGCGCTCCGGCCATGCCGTGACGCAGCGCGCGGACTTGTCGTCCCGCGATCTTGATGTAACCCATGTGGAAGAACTTGATGGTCTCGAACGGTCCGCCATTCAGCTTTTCTATGACTTGCTGGGCGTTCGGTCCCTGAATTTGATAGCGGTAGAAGTTGCGAACCACCGCTTGCCCCTTGGGGTTTCCAGGCGACCGGTCATCCTTCTTGGTGGTCACGTTATATCCACCGGTTTCGGCGTGGAATTGGATCCAGCTAGCCGACGGCGCACGACCGACGAAACTGAGCTTGTTCTCTTCCAGGTGGAAGAGGATGCCGTCGCCAATCACATGGCCGCTATGGCTGCATGGCACCATCTGCTTCGCGCGATTCACCGGAAAGTTCGCAAAACTGTTGATGGTCAGATGAGAAATCAGCTTTAAGGCGTCGGGGCCTTCCACATACTGTTCCACCATGTGGTGCGACTGATCGAATAAAACGCAGGTCTCCCGCCAGGCGCGCTGTTCATCGCGCCAATTGGTGTATTCGTTGGGGACTACTGGATAAACGTACGCTCCGATCTGCGAATTGCGGAGCATGGTGGCGGGGTTGCCGACTTTCTGCAACAGATCTTCAAGACTTTGACTCATGTTTCCAACGTGGCCTTTCTCTCTTTAACCTTTCGTGTGGCGCAAACGGACTAGTTTAACACGGTGTATCTGGGTGATCTAACTCTGCTCGGGTCCGCTTCCAGGCACGCCTGGAACCGCGGGGGTTCCGTAGATGTGGAAGGACTCGATGGTCTTCAGTCCCCACGCTTGACCCTTCTTACGTTCGGTCTCGGTCCACCTAATCGGCTTCCAATCGGGAGCCAGGATGAGGCGCGCGCCGGCGTTTGCGATTTCGACGCGATTCCCTCCCGGTTCATAGACATACAGGAAAAACGTTTGCTGGATGGCGTGCTTGTGCGGACCGGTTTCGATCTTGACGCCATGCTCCAGGAAGATGTCCGCGGCGAGCAAAACTTCCTCGCGGCTGTTGACGGCATAGGTCACGTGATGGAAACGGCCCATAGTGCCGGTCGCGTCGCGAGTGTAGGCGAAGTCGTAACTCTTGTTGGTGCAGGTCATCCACATAGCAGCTTCGACGCCGGTATCCAGCACGATCTGCTCGGTGAGGCGGAAACCGAGGTAATTTTCGAAAAACTCGCGGTTGGCTTTAATGTCCACAGCCAAGCCGTTCCAGTGATCCAGGCGGCGGACATTGCAGCCGCGGGCCGGAAATCGCTGGGCCTGATTCTTCAGGGCGGGTTTGAGTGCGGCCGGAGCGTCATACCATTGCGTTTCGTAATACAGCTCAATCTTGTGGCCGTCCGGATCCTGGCAAAGGAATGCCGGGCCGTGGCATAAATCTCCCTTGGTCCATCCGATGGCGTGCTCGGTTCCCTGAAGGGCGGCGACTCGGCGTTCCAGAGCCTGCTGGCTGCGCGCACGCAATCCCATGTGACCCATTCCAGCCTGCTTGGCCGCGGTGAGTTTTAGCGTATGGCGCTCATAATCATCCCAGGCACGCAGGTAGACCGAGTCGCCTTCGCGGCCGCTTTCGGTCATCCCCATGATGTCGGTGAAGAAGCGTAGGCTCTCCTCCGGCTTGGGCGTAAACATCTCCAGATGGCCCAAGTGGGCGATGTCAGTGATGGGTTCGTTTTGCATGCAAACTTATAAAGTATACCGCGCACTTTCCCAAAAGGGGTCAGACGACATTTTCCTTGAGAGCGTGCCTTCCGTCGCGGAGAACCAAAATGTCGTCTGACCCCTTTTTAGTCCCTCTTACCCCTTAGAGTAGGTGAGCCGGGGTGGCGCGGCGCTGCCACTTGGTTTGTATCCTGATCCGGGCGTTTACTTCCTCCAGCGAACCGAAAAACCCGACAAAGGACTCGCGCAGATGCGCCGGCAAACGGCGTGTCTGCCGGAAATCCCGATGCCGGAATTGGTCGGTGGAGGCGATCACGGCAGATCCCATAGGACGATACTCGTGGGTTCCCTGAGCCCACGCGAGACCGTTTTCGGTATCGATCCAAACCGCGAATCCCATGTGATATTATGGGCCGCGCGGCGAATTTATGACCACCTGTATCCGTCTAGTAATCCTGACAACTGTGGCGGCTTCTTTGGCGGCTGCACAATCGCTCGACTATGCGAGCTACAAGGCAAAGGTCGAACCAATCTTCCTCAAAAAGCGCGAAGGCCACGCGCGCTGCGTGGTGTGTCACGCCGGAGCCGGGAATGCGTTCCGCCTGCAGCTCCTGTCGCCTGGGGCGACCTCCTGGACCGAAGAGCAGTCGAAGCAAAACTTCGACGCGGTCTCTAAATTGGTGAACGCGGCGAATCTGATGTCCAGCCCGATCCTGAAGCACCCTCTGGCGGGCACTGCCGGTGGCGACGACTTCCATAGCGGCGGCCGCCAGTTCACGTCGCAGAACGATCCGGATTGGAAAGCCATCGCAGACTGGGCTCGCGGCGCAAAGTAGAAGCGATAATAGAGTTTGCTTCGTACCCGCCGAACATTTCTAGCTTCTGTCTTAGCTTCCGCCGTTCTCCTGGCCGGCTGCAGGCAGAGTACTGTCCACCAACTCACCATCCTGCATTTCAACGATCTTCACGATCGCCTGCTCCCGGATCCCGATGGCATCGGAGGCGTCGCGCACTTAGCGACATTGCTCAAGCGCGAACGAGCCGCGGCCAGCGCATCGCTCACGTTGCACGCTGGTGACCTGGTCCAGGGCACGCCGGTGAGCACTGTGTTTCAAGGGGTCCCGGATTACGAAATCGCCAACAATCTGGGAATCGACGTCAACTGCCTGGGCAACCACGAATTCGATTACGGCTGGATCAAGATTCGCGACTTCATGCAGATCGCCCGTTTCCCTACCGTCAGCGCGAATGTCGTAGACGCTTCCGGCAACCGGCTGGTGGATCCCCCATACGTGATTCGCGACGCAGGTGGCATGCGGGTGGCAGTGATCGGCGCACTGCTCGAGAATATTCTCAATTCGACGACTCTCGATAAGCTGGGCCCGTATCACGTCATACCGACGGTAGAAGCACTTCGTCCCATCGTCGCGGAGGCGAAACAAAAGGCCGACATGGTGATCGTGCTCGCGCATTTGGGGAGGTCCGAAGCGGAATCGATCCTGCGCGGCCTGCCGGACGTAAGCCTTGTAGTGATCGGGCACGAGCACATGCCAGGGAAACCGCTTGAGGTCGACGGAAGGTTCGTTGTCCACGCCGAAGGCTACGGTCGCGAACTGGGGCGATTGGAGCTTCAGTATGACACCGCGACCCGGCGCATCCTTTCACACGAATGGACTGGGATTCCCGTGGTTGCCAGCGAGTATCCTGCCGATCCTGTGGTCCAGGCGCAAGTCGACAAGTGGGAAGCGAGAGTAGCCGCCGTGGTCGATGTTCCGATCGGCTGGTCGGCGAAGCCGTTATCACGACCCGAGGTAAAGGAACTGATGGAACGTGCGATGCAGGACCGCTTTCCCTCGGATCTCGCCTTCACGAATGTCAGCGGTGTGCGCGACACTCTTCCCGAGGGCCAACTGCTCGCCCGCCATGTCTGGAATGTGATGCCGTTCGACAATCATGTCGTGACCGCGGAAATTCGAGGTGACGAACTGATGAAACTCGAGGATCCCTCGCGGCCGGTGAAGGTCGCTGGAACGGCCAAGCTCGATCCCAACAAGACCTATCGCTTAGTCACTACCGATTTTCTGGCTTCAAGCTGGCGGGATCGCGGCTCCAAATTCCCGGTCACGGATCAGGGCGTGCTCCTGCGCGACGTACTGATTGACTGGATCAAACAGCGGAAGGTGGTTCCCTAAATTTAGAAGGCCACTCGCTGGCGCTCGTGGTTCTGTTCAGAACACAACAGCACCACAGAACCGCGACAGTTATGGAGCGGCCTAAGGAACTATGACCGTCGCATTCCGCTTCGGTACTTCACCTACCGGAATGACCGCGACCACTTTACGCGCCTGGATATCCACAGCCGACACGTTATTGGCTCCTGCATTGGCGATGTAGACCATTTTGCTATCCGGCGTGAACGTCAGCCAGTCCGGCGTCGGACCGGTCGGCACGAAGCCGATCACCTTGAGATCCGGCATGGAGTAGAAAAACACGCCATTCGCGATCGAGCTATCCACAGCCAGAACCTTCTTGTCAGGCGTGATCCCAATCCCATGCGAAGGCGCTCCGCTATGAACTTCGCCGACTTTCGGCTCGTTAGGGAGCATGATCCGATTCACTTCTTCATGCGTTTTCAGATCCAGCACGGCGAATCCATGCACGTCTGAGAGCTGCAAATAAACGTGAGCGGCGGACCCATCGGGTGCGGTGTCAAAGGTCATGCAGCGAACACCTTTATCAAAAGTGTGGTCCCAGGCGACTTCCAGCGTTTGCAGATTGATCACTGTGAGCACGCGACTTCCGACCGATCCTGAGACAACCCATTTGCCGTCCGGCGTCACGTACACGTTATGCACGGCGCCCTTGACCTTGATGGTCTTGATGTTCTTCATGGTGGCGGCGTCGATGACGTCCACGGCTCCGGGCGCCACGGCGATGCCGGCGAAAATCAGCTTTCCGTCCTTGGAGACGGCGATGTTGTTGGGGTGACCGCTCAACGAGACCTTGCCGAGGTGCTTGCCCGTCTTGGAATCCACCGCGACCACGCTGCTGTCGGATTCGACAGTGAAATATACGCGCGTCCCATCGGGTGAAGACGTGACTCCGTGCGCGGCTTCCAGGTCCTTCACCGTCAGCACGACCTTATTGGTGGCAGGATCGATGAACTGAGCGGAATCGCCCGCGGCATTGGTTTGCACCACGCGGACAGAGCCCGCAGCCAGCGGCAGCGCTAGGACTAAAGAAAGGCAGAGGCGCTTCATAAATAAGTAGTTACCTCGCCGCGATTCTAGCACGCTACAGCTGGTCGCGATACTGTTCCAACGCGACCTTCACCAGTTGCGCGCGCGTCCGCACGCCCAGCTTGTCGAACAACTGGCGAAGAGATGCCTTGACCGCGCCTTCCGATATTTCCAGGCGGGCGCTGATGTCCTTATTGGTGAGCCCCTGAAAGATGAACCGCAGGACGGTCTTATCGCGCTCGGTGAGTTTCGGCTGGGTTTGCGGTTTGGTCCGATCGACTGACCGGAAGAGTGAGGTCAAATAATCCTGTTCCAGGCAGACTTCGCCCGCGGCCACCTGGCGGATCGCGTCGGACAACTTTTCAGTGGAGTGCTGCTTGTGCAGAATTCCCGCGACTCCAGCCTGTACCAACTGGACAGCTTCCTGGCCGCTCACCCCGGCAGTGACTACCAGGATCTGACCTTCGAAGCCTTTCTTCTTGGCTTGTGTGACGAAATCGAGCGCCCGTTCCGGGCCAAGGTCCACATCCAACAGGACCATGGTTGCGCCGCTCTTGCCGAGAACCTCCAGCGCCTGTGCGGACGTGGAGCACTGCGCGACGATCTTGATCCCGGGCTCCTTCTCCAAGACGCGCGCCAAGCCCTGCCGGAACATGGCGTGATCGTCCAGCAACAGCAGGTTTACATTTTGCTCCGACGTATTTTCCAAATTTGATGTCATTCTAAATTACCTGCAATTCGACAAGAAAACGCGAGCCTCGGGGAGAAGGCTCGAATCGTAATTCGCCTCCGTAGCTTCGCACGACCGCGCGCGAGACGTACAAACCCAATCCGCTTCCTTCGGCGCCCGGCTGAAAGGGCTGAAAAAGACTCTCGGGCGCTGGGATTCCCGGTCCGGAATCTTCCACACGAACACACGCCTTTTGATCGTGGACCGATACCGAAATGCGCAGTTCGCGCAGGGCGCTCTGCTGGACCGCGCGATGGCTGTTGCGCACCAGGTTCAGCAACGCTTGCAGCAGACCGGACGGATCCGCCAACACCGCCGGCATGTTCGGCGGCAGCTCCCAAAACACGACGCCTTCGGATTCCCGCCAATCGGGCTCGATAACGATGCGAAGGTTATCCAGCACGGACTGAAGCGGCACTTCCTCCAGCCGTTCACTGACGCGAGCGCTTAGTTCCAGCCGCGCGATTCTCTCCAGGCCAGTGATCAGGTTCGCGAGATTTCTGAAATCCTCATCCTGGGACAAACCCAGTTTTTCTTCCACATTGGCGCACAGCATCGAAAGCGCGCCGCAAAGATTGCGGATCTCATGCGAAACGGCAGCCGCAGCGATACGATTGGACCGGCGCAGAAGCCGCAGATTCTGTTCTTCGCGATCGCGCATCTCCTCCGAGGAATCCACGACAATCGCCGCCAGGCGCATGCCGTCTTTTCCGCGATAGGAGGAAAACCAGGTATCCGCAAGGAAGATTTCGCCCGTGTCCCGGCGGCCCTGGGACTTCGCGGCGGTTCGAAAACCCTCCACGCTGCTCTCGACGCCGAGCGCGTCGCATAGCAAGGGAAGATAGCCGCCGATAGACCTGCCCTGGAGCATCTGACCGTCGGGAATCGTGAACAAGTCGTTGGCGGCATTGTTCGCGGCCAGTACAGTTCCACGAGAGTCGATGGTGAGGATCGCCGCGGGACTGCTTTCCACCAGCACCTTCAGTTGTTCCTCGGCTTCAAGGCGCCGCCCCTGCTCACGCTCCATTTTTGCGAGGTGATCCACTGCGAGCTTTCGATTGCGCACCAGCGCTCGCACGAATAGACCGGAAGCGATATAAGAGAGCAACGCGAACGCGAATCGAAAAATCTGTTCCTCATTCGTTGCGGGCGTATCAAACCAAGCGCGAAGGAAGGCGCACGCCGTTGCCAGCACGATGGTTTCGATGGAACCTAATACCATCGCGCCGATGATCATCGGCAGGATATAGAGCACTCCCAGCGAAACGCGATCGCCAACGCCGAAGTCAACGAGAGGAATCAAAACCATCAAAACTGCGACGATGGATAGGATTTTCAGGCGTCCGGCACGCAGACAAGCGGATAGGGCGTCCTCCCGTAATTGGCGTAATCGGCCCTCCACCATAGCCCGATACTACCCTACCTCCGGAACCTTTCCACGTTTC
>Ga0105238_10006595_pt1 | contig 11566 bp, 9 predicted proteins | sample KBSC34metaG_FD_81526 | JGI IMG/M metagenome (GOLD analysis project Ga0105238, IMG submission 81526) | Corn rhizosphere microbial communities from Kellogg Biological Station, Michigan, USA - KBS C3-4 metaG | ecosystem: Host-associated > Plants > Roots > Rhizosphere > Soil | place: Michigan, USA... | reverse complement strand
CGCCGCCGCCGGCCTCGCCGCGCTCGCCGTCTACGAGCTCACGTTCGACGATCGCTGGCTCGCGCGCGCACGCGAGCTCGGCGCCTCGATGACGCGATGGTTCTGGAACGAGGCTGAGGGCACGTTCTTCGACACGGCGTCGGATCACGAAGCGCTCATCACCCGTCCGCGCGACGTCTACGACAACGCGACGCCATCCGGAACGTCGCTGGCCGTGGAGCTGCTGCTGCGTCTCGCGGAGTTGTTCGACGAACGAGGCGCGTACGATCGCGCGGCGAAGGTCGCGAACTCGATCGCCCCCGCAGTCGCGCGGTATCCGTTGGCGTTCGGACAGATGCTTTGCAACGCGGACATGCTCGTGAACGGTGCGGTCGAGTTGGCGATCGTCGGCGATCCGACGAGGCCCGATTTTCAGGCCATGGCGGAGGCGGCAGCGACGAGGTACGTGCCCTCGTTCATCGTCGCAGGCGGGCCCGAATCCGGCGCGAACGCCGGCGTTGCCTTGCTGGCGGATCGGACGACGATCGACGGAAAGGCGACCGCGTACTTGTGCCGAAACCGCGTCTGCGAGCTGCCGGCGACCGGCGTCGAGCAACTACAGAACGGATTCGACCGGCTCGCCATGCCGGTTCCGACCTGACGCGAGAGCCTCTTGACCGGCCCCGGCCCGAACCATAGGTTGCCGATACCTCGGCATCCGATGGGTCTATGGCCAGATCGGTCGACCTTCTGCAAGGCACGCTCGACCTGCTCGTCCTCAAGACGCTGAGCTGGGGACCGGCCCACGGCTACGCGATCGCGCGCTGGATCGAGCAGCTCACCGGCGAGGTGCTGCGGATCGGTGAGGGGTCGCTCTACCCCGCTCTGCACCGCCTCGAGGAACGAAGCCTCGTCGCATCCGACTGGCAGCGCTCGTCGACGAATCGCCGCGCGAAGGTGTACCGGCTGACGCCGGCCGGACGAACGCAGCTGCGCGCCGAATCGGGGGAGTGGAGCGACTTCGTCGCCGCCGTCGCCAAGGTGCTGCGCGCCGCGGAGGCGCCGTCGTCATGACGGAATCCAAAGAACGTTGGTTCCGCGCGTTGACTCTCGTTCGGCGAAGCGCCGCCCGCGACGTCGACGACGAATTGCGATTCCATGTCGAGAGCCGCGTCGCCGATCTCGTCGCGAGCGGCGTCGACCCCGCGACCGCACGCGCGCGTGCGGAAGCGGAATTCGGCGATCAGCGCACCATCCGCGAACAAACCGTGCGGATCGACGAGCGCATCCGCCGGCGACGGCGGCTGGGCGACTGGTTGAATGAGATCTGGCGAGACGTCGTCGTCGGGCTTCGGTCGCTGCGTCGAACACCGGGAGTCGCGATCAGCGCGCTCCTTTGCAGCGCGCTTGGCATCGGTGCCACGGGCGCGATCACGTCCGCCGCCTACGCGATTCTCGTACGCGCGCTCCCGTACGCCGACGCCGACCATCTCGTCGCGGTGTACAGCGAAAACCCGGGACGCGCGTATCATCGAGTCAACGTGTCGTGGCCGGACTACGAAACGTGGCGTGACGGCACCCGCGCATTTTCGGCACTCGGCATGTGGACGTGGACGACGCTCACCTTCTCCGGAGAAGGCGGCGAGGCGGAGCGTATCGAAGGTGCCGAGATGACGCCGAATCTCGTGACGATCCTCGGCGTCGCGCCCGAGCTGGGCCACGGGTTCGTCCCGACCGACACCATGCCCGGCGCACCGCCGGTGGCGCTCATCAGCCATGGACTCTGGCAGCGCCGGTATGGAGGCGACTCGACCATCGTCGGGCGACGCGTCGAGATCGGCAGCCAGATGACCACGATCGTCGGCGTCATGCCGCCGCGGTTCAACTTCCCTGACCGCGGTGACGCGTGGATTCCGTTCAAGCCACGCCCCGGTGCCGAGGCGCACGGCAACCGCGGCTACGCGGGTGCCATTGGGCGCTTGCGGCCGAACGTCACGATCGACCAAGCGCGATCGGACATGTACAGAATCGACGCCGCGATGGTGCGCGATTTCCCGAACGAGAACGAGGGCTGGCGCTCGGAGATCCTGCCGCTGCGCGACGATCTGGTCGGAGACCTGAAGCGTCCGGTGCAGATCTTCCTCGCCGCCGTCATGATGGTCCTGCTCATCGTCTGCGCCAACGTCGCGAACCTTTTGCTCGCGCGCGGCGCCGCGCGGTCCGGTGAGATCGCCGTGCGCACGGCGCTCGGCGCGTCGCGCCAACGACTCGCGCGTCAGTTGATGACGGAGAGTTTCGCGTTGGCGATCGTAGCCGGCGCCTTCGGCGTGATGATCGCCTGGTGGGGCGTGAGGTTGCTGCGGTACGCGTTTCCGGGACAAACGCCTCCGTCGTACATCTCTCTCACGGTCGACGGGGCCTCGCTCGCGTTCATCGCCGGCATCACGCTGCTCACAGGCGTGCTGTTCGGAATTCTTCCCGCCGTCCGTGGTACGCGAGTCGATCTTGGCACGGTGCTGCGCGGAGTGGGGCGAGGCTCGGACGGTCATCAGTCACGCGTGCGCGGCTCGTTGGTCGTGCTCGAGATCGCGCTGACGGTCGTGCTGACCGTCGGAGCGATGCTGCTGTTGCGCAGCTACAAGAACTTCGAGGGGACGGCGCTCGGCTTCGACGAGCAAGGTATTCTTTCGGCGCGGATCGCCCTCGCGAAACCGGATTATCCGACGAGCGCGCAGCGGATCGAGTTCTACGATCGTCTGCTCGCGCGTCTGCGTGCGTTGCCCGGCGTGACGTTCGCCGCCTCGGCGCAGGGAATTCCGTTCAGCGGCTGGAATCTGCAAGCGTGGGCACGGATCGAGGGAATGCCCCCGCGAAAGCGCGGTGAGGAACTGGACGCACACTATCAATACGTATCTTCGGACTACTTCAAGGCGATCGGCGTTGGACTCGTTCGCGGCCGCTGGCTCACGCCGCAAGATAGGGATTCGCTCCATCCGCCGGTGCTGGTGAACGAGCAGATGGTCAAGGTCGGTTTTGGCGGCGCGGACCCGATCGGTAAACATGTTCTTATTGGCGGCGACCGCGATCCCGTGGCCACGGTCGTCGGCGTCGTGCGTGACTTTCGGCATTATCGATTGCCGGAGCCGATGGGACCGGCTGTGTACTACGCGTACGCGGCATATCCGACGCTCGGACAGACCATCGTCCTTCGCACTGGAAGCCGCGACCCACACGCGCTCATTCCGGAGCTGCGCCGAGTGGTTCGCGAGCTCGATCCACGCGTCGCCCTTTCCGAGGTTCAGACGTTCGACGAGGTCGTCGGGCGTTCGCGCTGGCGTCAAAGACTCCACGGCGCGGTCTTGAGCATCTTCGCCGTGCTCTCGCTGGTGTTGGCCTGCATCGGTTTGTACGGCGTTCTCTCGTATGCCGTGACGCAGCGAACACGTGAGCTCGGCGTGCGCATCGCGCTCGGCGCGAACACCGGGGACGTGGTGCGGCTCGTCTTGCGGCAGAGCGGCGCCCTCGTGGTGGGCGGCGTGGCGGTCGGGTTGATCGGAGCGTTGTTCGCGAGTCGGCTGCTCGAGACGCTGCTCTACGGCGTCGGACCGGCCGATCTGTTGACCTTCACGACGGTGCCGCTCGGTCTCGCGGCCGTCGCGCTGTTGGCGTCGGCGATCCCCGCTCGCCGCGCCGCCGAGGTGGACCCGATCGCCGCGATTCGCGCGGAGTAGGCGAAACCTCACTCGCCATCGATCCGTCGTTTGGTGGTCCACCTTTCGACGGATCGATGGCTTTTTTCAGTTCGTATCTGATTCCAGCGCTGTGGGTCGCGTGGCTGGCGGGGTGGTGGCTCGCCGCCCGAAACACCAAACAGACCGCGCGCCGCGAGTCGCTCGGGTCGCGACTCAGCTACACGGTGCCTCTCGGGATCGGAGTGTGGCTGCTCATCAGCCGCCGAATCCCCTGGCCGGCGCTCAACGCGCGCTTCGTTCCGCTCGCGACGTGGCCGTACGTCGTTGGTGTCGCGCTCGTCGTTGTCGGACTGGCGTTCGCCACCTGGGCTCGCGTGTACCTCGGCCGCAATTGGTCAGCGTCGGTCACGCTCAAGCGAGATCATGAGCTGGTGCGATCGGGGCCATACCGGTGGGTGCGAAATCCGATCTACACCGGGATCCTCGTCGCGCTTGCCGGCAGCGCGCTCGCGCGGGGGCAGTGGTCCGGCGTGCTGGCGGTCGTGATCGCGTTTGGGTCGTTCTGGTACAAGGCGAGGCTCGAGGAGCGGGTGATGCACGCGGCGTTCGGCGAGAGCTACGATGCGTACCGGCGCGAGGTGAAGTCACTGATACCCTTCGTCCTCTGAGTTCTGAGCTGAGCTACGAATTGACGTTCAGAATCGCGGCAGCCGGTCGGCATCGCGACTGGACACCCGAGCCTAGCCTCGAGCAGCAGCGACGAGCAGGAGCCTTGAGCAGCTGCTAACGACATCTTCGCAGTCTGCGCTCAAAGCTGCTGCTGAAGGCTGTCGCTCACGGCTTGGCCCGTCGCCTCTTCCGGGATCCTGGCGCGGGCGGGAAGAAACCGGACGGAGCGGCCCTTACGGCAACGCTGGAGTAATGGCAGCGCTCTTGTACACATACCCATTCTTCATCACGAATACCGGCTTCTCCATGACGTGAATGTCCTGGAGCGGATCGCCGGGGACGGCGACGACGTCGGCCCATTTTCCCGGCGCGAGCGATCCGATCTGTTTGTCCCAGCCGAGAAGCTTGGCGCCGTTCATCGTGCCAGCGACAATGGATTGCATTGGCGTCATGCCGCCCCATTCGACCATCAACGTGAACTCGTGGCCGTTGGTGCCGTGCGCGCCCACGCCGGCGTCGGTGCCGAGCGCGATCGGGACGCCGTCTTTGACGGCGATCTTGACCCCGTTCTTCATGGCCGTGGCCGCGGCCCGTGCCTTTTGCGCGCGCAGTCCTTTGAGCACGCCCGCGTCGGCCGCCTTGAGCACCGCCTCGCCCGCGCTCAGCGTCGGCACGAGGTAGGTGCCATGCTGCTTCATGAGCTGCGCGCCTTCTTCGTCGAGAAACGAACCGTGCTCGATCGACGCGACGCCCGCGCGCACCGCGGTCTTGATGCCTTCGGCGCCGTGCGCGTGCGCGGCGACCTTGCGCTCGAGCTTCGTCGCCTCGTCCACCAGCGCCTTCATCTCTTCGTAGGTGTATTGCTGCACGCCGACGGCGTCGCCCTCGGAGAGCACGCCGCCGGTCGCGCACATCTTGATGACGTCGGCGCCGTATTTCGCCTGATAGCGCACGGCGGCGCGGATCTGATCCGCGCCATCGGCCACGCCGAGCATCGGGTTGCCGTCCATCAAGCCCGGACGAAAGCCGTTTTCGTCGCAGTGGCCGCCGGTGATGCCGATGGCGTGTCCGGCGTTCTGCATGCGCGGCCCGATGACGTTTCCTTCGTTCACCGCTTTGCGCAGCGCCATGTCGTCGAAGTCCGGCGCGCCGACGTTGCGAATCGTCGTGAACCCGCCGAGCAGCGTCTTCTGCGCGTTGGCGACTCCGATGATCGCGCCGGTCGCCTGGTAGTCCCTGACCGCGGCGTCGTTGGCCTGCGGATCCGCGAGCTCACGCCCGATGATGTGCGTGTGCGCGTCGACGAAGCCGGGGAGCAGCGTGACGTCGCCGAGGTCGACGAGCGTCGCGCCGGCCGGGATGTTGACCGACCCCTGCTTGCCGACGGCGACGATCTTGTCGTCGGTGACGACCACGACGCCGTTGGTGATCGCGGCCGCGCCCGTGCCGTCGATCAGCCGAGCGGCGCGAAGGGCGACGGTACCGGAGCCCTTGAGCTCCTGCGCGTGAACGACGGCGGGGACAGGAGCGAGAAGAAGGGCGGCGGCTGGGATGATTCTGAATCGCATCGGTTTTCGAGGAGGAGGGAGACCACGAAAACCTTTCGGCGGAAACGGCGGGGCACAAGGCCGCGGACCGGAAAGGGAGCCGTTACGGCGTGCGGAGAACTGGGACGAGGACGGCGACGCCGCTCCTCACTTCCGATGTACGCCGCCCCTCACCCCACGAGGTGTTCACGGGCGCCGCCACGCTTTCGTCGAGCGTCTGTGCTAGGCGCTCGACGTCATAGCCATCATTTCGGACACGAAGGTCGAAATAGAGTACGCCGCTCGTAGCGCCGGTGACGGGCAGCGCCAAGATGAGGACCCACTGGAACAGGAGCTCCTGGACCCGTTCGCCCAAGCCAATGAGCCCAGCAATGAGTCCGGTGCCAAACGCACCGGCGATGACCAGCACGAAGACGATGAGCCACGACATCGCCAGCGAACCGAGAATGTGCCAGAACTGGCCTCGAGCGAGCTGCTTTGAACGGCTGATCGCTTCCGACGTGCCGCTGACGCGCTCGACGACGACGGTCATCGGTGCGGCGAACGTCCAGCACCACACGATGACTCCCGGTATGATCAGCAGGAGGGCGCCGAGGAATGTGAGAATGCCCTGTGCGAACGAGACGACGAGGAGGGTTCCCGATCGACCCGAGGTTTGACCGAAGGCGCTCGCCAGACTGACTGCACGGTCGTGCATCGCGTCGGAGACGACGGCGACCGTGGCGCCGACGGCAAGCGGCATCGCGAATCCGGAGGCGTTCGAAATTAGCTCGCCGAAGGGCCCGCCGATGAGGAACCCCACGATGGCGAACGGACCGAGCAACACGATCCAAATCGCAGCAAGCGTCGCGAAGTGCGCTCGATAGATCGAGAAGCCCGCGTCGACGATCTCGATCGCCGATCTCGGGCGAAACATCGGTTCGCTCATGCCGATCCTCGAATTGGAGAGGCCGCCTGACCTTCAAGATGTACAAAGAGCGTTCTGACACCGCAAGCCTTAGACGAGTAACGGCGTACGACGCCACCGATCACTCCCTCTCCTTCGGACCGCCCGTTCGGCTTCTGCCTGGCAACTCAGCAGCACATACCGTTTGCGCGAACACAGCTCCGACCGTCGGCCGTGAGCAGGAGCCATGAGCAAAAAAACCGGGCGACCGGCATCTGTCGCCGATCGCCCGCCGCCCGTCAAGCTCGGACCTCCTGCTCCAGGCTGACGCTCGAGGCTAGGCTCGCTCCATTTTCCGAGATGCCGGCCTAGCCAACCGAGCCACCAACCGATCTGAATTCTCAGATCTCAAAACTCACGCCTCGAGCCTGTATCCCGCTTTCCAGACTGTAAGGATGTGCCTCGGCTGCGACGGATCGTCTTCGATCTTCCGCCGCAGTTCCGCGATGTGGATGTCCACCGTTCGCGTCATCACTTCGACCCGGTGCCCCCACACCTCACGGAGCAGCTCGACGCGAGACGCGACGGCGCCGCGGCGGCGGACGAGGGCCAGGAGAAGGTCGAACTCCTTGGGGCTGAGCCCCACCGGCGCGCCGTTCTTCGTCACGGTGCGTGAGGCGGGATTGATCTCCACGCCGCCGAACTTCTCGATTGCCTCGGTCGTGTGTGACCGCTGGTCGGCGAACCGCGACCGTCGCAGTAGCGCGCCCACGCGAGCGAGCAGCTCGAGCACGCCGCACGGTTTCGTCACGTAGTCGTCGGCGCCGAGCCGGAAGCCGAGCACCTTGTCGGCTTCTTCGCCGCGCGCGGTGAGAATCAGCACCGGCACGTCGGAACCGTTCTCGCGCAGCGTCTTCAGCACGCGGTAGCCGTCCATGCCCGGCAGCATCAGGTCGAGCATGACGAGATCCGGTCCCCACGACCGCGCGCGCTCGAGCCCCGTTTCACCGTTCTCGGCGACCTGCACGTCGTACCCCTCGATCTCCAGACCTGTGCGAAGACCGTAGGCGAGGTTGACGTTGTCCTCGACGATGAGAATTCGAGCCATTTGGGTCGGGAGCTGGGCCGTGATGCTGTCCGTCGTCGACGGCCGTTTCTCTGCCACGGTAGCATACGTCATGGGACCACCTGAAGTTGCGAGTTTGGAGGAGGGGGAGGCTGCGATTGATCGGATGACGACGGAGATGTGGGGGATGCGGAGTCTGACGGTTCCGATTGGGTGAGCGGCAGCTCGATGACGACGCGCGCGCCGCCGCCGGGCGCCGACTCCACACGCGTGCGGCCGCTGTGTATTAGCAAGAGCTCACGGACCACCGAGAACCCGATGCCGCTGCCGCCCGTCGACGATTCCGCGTCGCGGTTGAGACGGACGTACGGCTCCCAGACGCGGACACGATCGTCGCGCGGAATGCCCGGTCCTTCGTCCTCGACCCAGATGCGCGCACGGTCGCCGACCACCTGCGAGCCGACGGTGATCGTCTGTCCCGACGGACCATACTTCGCCGCGTTGTCGAGCAGATTGAGCAGAATCTGACGCAACGCGTTGCGGTCCACGCTCATCAACGCATTGATCCCCAGCGCCGCGTTGATCGTCATGCCGCGCGAACGCGCGAGGGGCGCGAACAGATCGAGCGATTCCTGAATCTCGCGGTCGACCTCCGCCGGCTCCGGCGACACGCGGTTCGTTCCTTTTTCCGCGCGCGAGAAATTCAGCACGTTCTCGACGAGATACGTCAAGCGTCGCGCTTCTTGATCGATGATCCCGGCCGACCGCTCGCGCTCGTCGTCCGTGCGGAGCCGGCCGAGGTGGAGCAGCTCGGCGAACCAACGAATCTGGGCGAGCGGCGTGCGAAGCTCGTGCGACACACCCGAGACGAACTCCGTACGGAGGCGCGCGAGTTGTTGCTGGCGCCGCAGCTGGACGACCGCGACGGTGAGCAACCCCGCGGCGAGCACGAACAGCGCGACGAGAATCGGTAGTCGCGAATCCGGCAGACCGCCCACGACGAGCTGCGGCGCGAAGGCCTTGTTCAGGCTCACGCGCATCTTGAGCCGTCCGAAGCTCGGATCGACAGTGGATGCGGCGCTGTAGGTCGTCGCGATCCATCCGGGCGAGTGGTACACCTCCGTCCCCTTCGCCGTCGTCACCGAGATCGACAGGATCGAATCGATCGGAAGATCGTGAATGAGAGCTTCCGGCAGCAGCGAGCTCGCGTTTCCGCGCTTGCCGCGAATCTCCTCGAACACGGGATCCAGGAACGGCTTTGGTTCGGTGACGTAGCCGTACAGCTCCACGGGGCGACGGCGCCGGACGTCGCGCGCGACGACGAAGACGACGAGCTGCAAATGCTTGTTGTGCTCGTCGAACAACATGACGTACGAATCGTTCGTGAGCATGACACCCGGCATCGCGCGTCCGTTCGGTGTCACGAAATTGAGGACGCCGCGATCGGACGGCAGCGGCGGCATGTCGCTCACGTACGCGACCATCGTGTCGCGCACGCGCGCGAGGTCAGAGTCCGACACGTCCGTCTCGGTCGTCCGGAAGGTCGAGTCCTTCCAGTCGTACCGAAAGAAATAACGAACGCTGTCGAGGCAGTTGCACCAGCCCATCATCATGTCGTGGGCGATGGCGCCGACGTCGGCCGGACTGTATAGCGTGCGCTCGAGCGAGTCCGGCTGGAGCCGCATCGCTTGCTGAATGAGCGAGGCGACGACCTGCTTGAGGAGTGCGTTTTTCGCCTGCTGCGTCAACTGCCAGTCGGCGATCTTGGCGTAGTCCTGCAGAGTCCGCTCCGCCATCGCGCGCTGCGAACGCGCCGCGTCCCACGCTTGGTACGTGAGCGCCGCGCATACGACGAGCGCGAGGACCAAAAGGGCGACCGTGCCGACCAGTCGGGGAGAGCGGCGCATACGTCTATACATACGATATGATAGGGCCGGGGCCAGTGGCGGATCGGGGCTTTACTGATTCCTTTCAGCGGACCGGGCGACGCCGCCAGGTTTGACACCTTTCATTGCTCCAATGTCGACCATCTACGACGTCTCGCTGCCGATCCTGAGCGGGGGGCTCGTGTACCCCGGCAACCCCGAGATCGCGATCTCCCCCCAACAGGAAATTTCCAAGGGAGCCAGTTCGAACGTTTCGTTGCTGTCGTTCGGCTCGCACACGGGAACGCACGTCGACGCGCAGAAACACATCTTCGACGGCGGGCTCGCCGTCGACGCGGTCCATCTGGACGTGTTGATGGGTCCCGCGATCCTGATCGCCGCGCCCGACGACGCGCCCGCCGTGACCGAGAGCCTTCTTCGCGCTCACGATCTTACCGGCCAGGAGCGCGTTTTGATCCGGACGCGCAACTCTGGTTTTATCAGACAGCGCGACTTCGTCCGCGACTATACATACCTGGCGCCTGATGGCGCCGAATATCTGGTTTCAATCGGCGTGAAGCTCGTCGGCATCGATTACATGTCGATCGAGCAGTTCCATTCCGGGCACCACATGACGCACCGCACGCTGCTCGGCCGCGGCGTCGTCATCGTGGAAGGACTCGACCTCTCCGTGCCGCCGCCGGGCAGATACGACCTGCGCGTCCTGCCGCTCAGACTGGCCGGGTTGGACGGAGCGCCGGCTCGCGCGGTGCTCGTCGGATGAGCGACGCGATCCTCCGGCGACAACGCGAGCCGGTCGAGTTGGTGCTCTTCGACGTCGGCGGAGTGCTTGGCACCAATGGGTGGGATCGCGAGCAGCGCGACGAAGCGGTCAGGAAATTCGGTCTCGACCGCGACGACTTTCAGTACCGCCACGAAGAGATGGTCGGCGCGCTGGAGTCGGGCGAGGTTTCGCTCGACGAGTATCTCGCCATTACGGTGTTCTGCGCGCCGAGAGACTTTTCGGTGGACGAGTTCAAGACGTTCATGTTCGCGCAGAGCGTCGCGTGGCCCGACTCGATCGCCGTGGCGCGCGATATTGCCGCATTGGGGACGGTTCGGCTGGCGACGCTCAACAACGAGAGCGAAGAGCTCAACCACTACCGGATCGAGCAGTTCGGGCTGCGCGAGATCTTCCCGACCTTCTTCACGTCGTGTTGGCTCGGCGTGCGCAAGCCGACGCGTCGCATCTATGAGCGGGTGCTCGGGATGACGCAGGCGGATCCGAGGCGCACCTTGTTCGTCGATGACAGGCTTCAGAATTTGGCACCGGCGGACTCGCTCGGGCTGCGGACGTTGCAGTTCACGACGGCCGCGCGGTTACGAGAGGATCTGAAGGGGATGGGGTTGATCTAGACGGGACGAGAGCGGTGTCGGGGTGTGGAGACCCCACGCCGCCCCGGCACTCGTTCCTTGTACCCGGCGCACCCCGCCTCCGCACGCGTCCCTCTCGAACCCTACGTCCCGTGCGCCACGATGTAGTCCTTCGTGATCCGCTTCACGTTCACCGTCCCCATCTGCCGCATCGTCATCTCGGTCTCTTTGCGCAGAATGGCGAGCACCGTCTCCACGCCTTCTTGCCCGAACGACCCCAAGCCCCAGATGTACGGCCGCCCGATGCCGGTCGCCGTCGCGCCGAGTGCGAGGCCCTTGAAGATGTCGGTGCCGCGGCGGATCCCGCCGTCGAGAATCACGGGCGCGCGTCCCCGCACACCGGCAACGACTTCCGGGAGCGTCAGCACCGTCGCGCGTGTGCTGTTCTCGGCGCGTCCGCCGTGATTCGAGACGAAGACGCCGTTGAT
>Ga0105238_10006594_pt1 | contig 11566 bp, 9 predicted proteins | sample KBSC34metaG_FD_81526 | JGI IMG/M metagenome (GOLD analysis project Ga0105238, IMG submission 81526) | Corn rhizosphere microbial communities from Kellogg Biological Station, Michigan, USA - KBS C3-4 metaG | ecosystem: Host-associated > Plants > Roots > Rhizosphere > Soil | place: Michigan, USA... | reverse complement strand
ATCCGCGGCTTCGCCGTGACGTTGCTGGTCGGAATCATCACCAACCTGGTCACCTCGTACTGGCTGTCGCGCTGGCTGTTCGACCTGATGGTCGGCCGCCGCAGCGGGGCGCCGGCGACACTGTCGATCTGAGGTCGGAAGGTCACCATGGCGTCGAAAAATCAGCAGAAGTTCTTCGAGATCATCAAGCCGCACTCGACCTACGAGTTCATCGGCAACCAGAAGTACTGGATCGGCACCTCCATCATCCTGGTGTTGATCACCGCGGTGATGCTGCCGCTGAACGCGTTCGTCCTGAAGAGCCGCGGTCACTTCCTGAACTGGGGCGTCGACTTCCGGGGCGGCACCGAGTTGCTGATCGAGTTCTCGCACCCGGTCGACTCGGGGTTGCTGCGGCAGACGCTGGCAGAGATCGGTCACGACAACGCCGACGTGGTCCGCTACGAGGACCCCAGCGGCAAGTCGAAGGACGATTACCTGGTGCGCATCGGCGCCGTGTCGGTGCTGTCGACCGAGCAGGCGCACCGCGCCGAGCAGTCGCTGGCGAAGGAGGGTGACGCCACCCTGAAGCGCTTCGAGTGGTCCGAGGGCGGCGACAAGGTCTACCTGCGCTACGACAAGGCGGTGAACCCCGATACCCTGAAGGCCTCGCTGACCGCGGTGGGAATCAGCGCCGCGCAAGTGCAGCCCTTCGGTCGGCTGGAGGAGAGCACCTACGAGGTGACCCTGGTCAGCATCGACAAGGAGATCTGGCGGCACCTGGACGAGAAGCTGGGCCCGGGGACGGTCTCGGCCATTCCTCAGGTCGAGTCGGTGGGCGCCAAGGCGGGCAAGCAGCTGCAGTTCGACGGCGTGAAGTCGCTGCTGGCCGCCATCCTGCTGATCATGGTGTACATCCTGTTCCGCTTCGACTTCCGCTATGCCCCGGGCACGGTGGTGGCGCTGTTGCACGACGCGGTGATCACGCTGGGCGCGTTCGCGGTCACGTACAAGGAGTTCTCGCTGACCACGGTGGCAGCCATCCTGACCATCATCGGGTTCTCGATGAACGACACCATCGTCGTCTTCGACCGCATCCGCGAGAACGCGGCCCGCATGCGCGACCGGAAGTTCGACCGGGTGGTCAACGTCTCCATCAACGAGACGCTGTCCCGCACCATCTGGACCAGCGCCACGGTCTTCTTCGTCACCCTGGCCATGAACGTCTTCGGCGTGGGCGTCATCCGCGACTTCGCCTTCGCCATGAACGTCGGCGTCATCGTCGGCACCTACTCCTCGATCTTCATCGCCAGCCCGATCCTCATCTGGCTGAACGAGCGCTACCTGGTCACCCAGAAGAAGGCCGCCGTCCGCCCAGGCCGCGACGCCCGCCGCCCCAAGCGCTCCGACGACCTCGAAGAGTCCGAAGCCTAGAGTCGGACTCGCCCTCCGGGCTCGTGGCTTTGGTCGCGGGCTCCGGGGGCTCATTCACTCGGTCGCAGGGGGCGACGGGTGGGGTTGTCCCTCCCGTGCTCAAACAGTCCTCGCGCCGCGAGCCCGGATCTTCCTGGCAGACGCCTCAGGGCGCTCCGGAACTGCGCGCGGGAGGGACACCCCACCCGTCGCCGCCCAACTCCCTCCGCTCATTCGCTGAACCCCGGTTCTTCAGGCGACAAAGTGGGCACGGTCCCACGGCGAGTGGCAGTGTGATCCGTCCTCCGGTTCCCTCTCCTCGCGCAGCGAGGGGAGGGCCAGGGAGGGGAGTCCGGCGACCGCCACCGGCTCTGTGAGTGAACGGAGGTCGTGAGGCGGCGGAGCGAGGGGTGTATCCCTCCCGCGCGCAGTTCCGGAGCGCCCTGAGGCGCGTGCCAAGCAGATCCGGGCTGGAGGCGCGAGGACTGTTTGAGCACGGGAGGGATACACCCCTCGTTCCGCCCCCGCGACCGGAGTGAACGAACCTAACGAGCCCTCTGTCCGAGGAGCCCCTCAGTCGAGCAACTGATGGATCTTCGATTCGAGATCCGCCTCCGCCACCTCGAGCTGCGTTCCCGCGGCCAGATCCTTGATCTGCAGCCGTTTCGAGGCGACCTCGTTCTCCCCCACGATGATGGCCAGGCGCGCCCGCAGCTTGTCGGCGCGCTTGAGCTGCGACTTCAGGCTGCCGCCGCGGTGCTCGATCTCCACGCGGATGCCGGCGGTGCGCAGGCGGTGGGCGATGGGGAGCACGTAGGCGAGGGCGGTGGGGTCGAGCGTCGCCACGAAGACGCCCAGGTGCGGCTCGAAGGCGCTGGCCGGCTCGGACATCGCCAGCAACGCGCGCTCGATGCCCAGCCCGAAGCCCAGCGCCGGCATCTTCGGTCCGCCCAGCGACTCGACCAGGCGATCGTAGCGGCCCCCGCCGCACACGGTGTTCTGCGCGCCCAGGTCGCCCGCGGTGACCTTGAACTCGAAGATGGTGGCCGTGTAGTAGTCGAGGCCGCGCACCAGCCGCGGGTCGACCTCGTACGCCACGCCCAGCGACGTCAGCACCTCCTTCACCCGCGCGAACCGCGCTCGCGAGGCGTCGGACAGCAGCTCCAGCAGGATCGGGGCGCTGGCGTTCAGGGTCACGATCTCCGGGTTCTTCGAGTCCAGGATGCGCAGCGGGTTCGTCTCGAGCCGGCGCAGCGACTCCTCGTCCAGCTTCGACAGGTGCTCGCGGTAGAACGCGACCAGCGCCTCCCGGTAGACGGCCCGCTCCTCCGGCTCGCCCAGCGTGTTCAGGGTGACGGTGAAGCTGCTGGGCGGGATGCCCAGCTCCGTCAGCAGGGTGGCCAGCATCGCGATCATCTCGGCGTCGATGGTTGGCTCGGCGACGCCGAACAGCTCGGCGCCCACCTGGTGGAACTGGCGCAGGCGGCCGCGCTGGGCGCGCTCGTGCCGGAACATCGGCCCCATGTAGTACCAGCGGGTGACCGGCTCCTGGTTCCACTGCGACGCCGCCAGGTAGGCGCGCACCGCCGGGGCGGTGCCTTCGGGCCGCAACGAGACCGAGCGGCCGTCCCGATCGTCGAACGTGTACATCTGCTTCTCGACCACGTCCGTCACTTCGCCGACCGAGCGCGTGAACAGGGAGGTGTATTCCAGGGCCGGGGTCCGGACCTCGCGATAAGCGAAGGACTCGAGCACGCCCCGCGCCTTCTCTTCCAGGAAGTGCCACTTCGACACGTCGGGTGGAAGGATGTCGTTCATCCCCTTTACGGAGGCAGGTACGTCGGCCATGGCAGCCGGACTCCTACCGCACTTGCGCGGTCCTGACCACAACGCCGCGCGGGGATGAGACCAGGGCCCTCTGCGGGGCCCTGGAAGGCGTCAGCCGCGGGCGGCCGGCGGGATCATCGACAGGATCAATTGGCCCAGGGATCGATCCACTTCGTGGCCGCCGGCTTCTTGGCTACCGACTTGGCAGCAGGAGGGGCGGCGTCATCGGAAGCCGCGGCTTGGTCGAGCATCGCTTCGGCCTCCGCGGCCTCGGAGGGTCCGGAGTGCTCGACCTTCTGCTCGGCCTTCGGCTTCCGCACCACGCGGGCTTTCGCGGTCCGACCCTGGCGCGCCGTCGCGCTGGGCGTGGGAGCACGCTGGGGCTCCGCCGAGCCGGCGGCGGCCACCACCGGTGGTGTCGCCACGGCGAGCGTGGACGGCGGCAGCGCCGCTGCCGGAGCGGGAGCGGCTGCCGCGGCGGGCGCCGTCGCCGGCGCAGGAGCAGCGGCGACCGTGGTCGTCGCAGCGACGCCCGCTGCCGCGGGCGCCAGGGCCTGCGCCGAGACGCTGGTGGCGGGGGTGGCAGCAGGACCAGGCGGCGCCACGGTCACCGCGCTGGGCGCCTGCGTCGCGATCACCTGGGCCCTGCGACGCAACGCCGAGGAGCCGGCGAAGGGCGCCACGACCATGCCCAGGGCGAAAGCACCGAGCGGCAGCGCCACCAGTAGCCACCAGCGGCCGCGCCCGGGCCGCCTGTGGCCCGGTTCCGCTTCGGGGGCCAGCTCCGTCAGCGGCGCCTGGCGCATGGCCAGTCCGTTGGGCCCCCCCTTCAGGATCACGGCCGCGTTGTGCGAGAACCAGGTCGACGAGTCCGATGCGGGCTCGTCGACCTGCACGGCCTCGATCTCGTGCGTGATGCGAAACGAGGCGCGTCCCAGGTAGACGGTCTCGTTCACTGTCTGTGCCATCAGGTCGTCCTGGAGCGATCCCTCGTCTTCTCCACCGACCCCTCTAGCTACGTTCGCGTTCATTGGCTCGATCTCCTCGATTGTCTCTAGGATTACTTCGTTCTCGTTAAGTGCTCCCAATGAAGGGAGCAAGGGAAGCGTCGCCTCCTTCATACACCCGATGCTGTTTCTGCCGTGTGTCGCGATGACATATTTTTCGTTACGTCTCCGTCGGTAAGCAGCATTGCGAGTGGCGTCCGAAACACACGACGTGGCTGCGCGCGCGTCATCGGCAGTTCCGTGAATTGCTGAAGGCCGACGAAGTCAGTTCGACGGCGCAATTCGAGTGAACTTGCTCACTCAAACGATTTGCGCGCAAAGCGCCGCGGGCAGGAGCGCTGCTCGTTACTCGGTGCGGACCACGGCCTCGCCCAGGCTGCCCACCAGGCGTGCGGTGGCCGCGTCGACGGCGCGCGCATCTCGGCCGTCGAGCGTGATCTTCACGCGGTAGTCGAGCGCGTCCAGGTGCGGGTACGAACCGATCGCCACCGTGGGGAAGGCGGCCACCACGGAGTCCAGGGTGTCGGCGATGACGCCTTCGGGTTCGGCGGAATACACCGCGCGGCCGTGGATGGCCGGTCCCTGAAACAGCTCGCGTATCGCTTCAAACTTCTTCCGAAAGATCTTGGGCACGCCCGGCAATATCCAGACGTTGTTCACGACCACGACGGGCCACGAGGCCGATGGCCCCCGCGGCCCGTGCTCCAGCCGCGCTCCCACGGGGATGTCGGCCATGCGGAGATCGCGCTGGTGAAGCCCCTCACCCCAGGTCCGGCGCATCAGCGCCTCCAGCTCGGCGTTGCGAGCGATGGGGCGCTCGAAGGCCGCGGCGACCGCGGCCAGCGTGACGTCGTCGTGCGTGGGTCCGACGCCGCCCGACGAGAAGACCCACTCGAACCCGGCAGACAGCCGGCGCACGCTCTCGGCGATGACGTCCAGCTGGTCGGGCACCACCTCGATTCGTCCCACGGTGACGCCGGCGCGACGCAGCTCGTGGACCAGGTAGCGCGCGTTCTCGTCCTCGACCTTGCCCGATAGCAGCTCGTCGCCGATCAGCAGGATGGCCGCGGTGGCTGTTTTCTTGTCCATGGCGAGCAGATGAAAAGAAGAGACGAAGGGCCGAGAAATTCGAGGAAGGGGGCGGAATCATGTTACATCCGGGGGAACCATGCGTCGGTTGATTTCGTGTCCGGCGGTCGCGTCGTCCCGGGTGGCTGCGAGAGCAGGGGGGCCGGGCCTGCTGGCTTTGTTGATCTGGTTGGCCTCGCTGGGCGGTCTGGCGGCCTGCGGTGGAGGGGGAGGCAAGGGAATGATCACCCCGCCCGTCGACGGGGGACCGGATGCGACCGACGCTCCTCGCATGGGCGTGATCTGTCCGGCGGCCGCGCCGGGCCAGCGCGGCCTGGGAGCGTGCTGCGCGGCGAACGCTGATTGCGCCACCGGCCTGTGCTGGGATGGCTTCTGCACGAAGGGCTGCGCCACCCCCGCCGACTGCGGTCCGGCCGTGGGTCCTTCGCCGTTGCCCACGGGGACGGTGTTGACGTGCGCCGCCAACCAGCTCGGCGATCCGTTCTCGCTCTGCCTGCCGGGTTCGCTTCAGCCCTGCGCGAACAACGTGTCGACCTGCCCCAAGGGCGAGGCTTGCGCGCTGGGGCTGAATGCCGCCGCGGTCCCGCCCGCCAACGCCTCCAGCGGAGCGTACGCGGGCCTGTGCTTGACGACGCTGATCGCGAACCAGTATCCGCCCGCGGGCAGCACCTGCGCGGCCGAGGACGGCCCATACGCGTGTGAGAACGAGGGGGGCTATCTGGGCAGCGCCTGCCTGGCGCACCGCTGCACCCGCGCTTGTGGCACCGATGCCGATTGCCCGGTGGCGATGTTCTGCAGCCCGGCGCCGTTCTCGGCGACCGAGGGCGGCGGGCCGGCGTCCTTGACGCATTCGGGGGTGGGCGTCTGCCTGGGCCGCCTTTGCGGTCAGGTGCATGGCCAGGCGGGGCTGACGACGAATCAGGTCACGCAGCAGGGCGCCGACAAGTTGTGCCCGACCGGCGAGATCTGCACCCCCACCATCGCGGTCGGCGCCTCCGGCGACACCGCCTATCTGTCATGTGTCCCGCCCCGCGCGGGGGCGCAGGCCTTCGGGCAGCCCTGCTCGCTGGATCCAGCCGCGAACTTGCGGTGCGGGGACGATGCGCTGTGCGTGACGCCCCCGGGCGGGGCGCCGTTCTGTAGCACTCTTTGCCGCACCGACGCGGACTGCCCCACCGGCAACGTCTGCTACGACAACCTGGCCACCACGGCGCTGCCGAACGGCTCCGTCGCGCGCCTCAGCACCTGCGTTCCGCCGGCCCTGTTGCCGGGAACCCCGTGCCAGGGCGAGAAGGACTGCGCGCCGACGCAAGCTTGCTTGCCCGCCAGCAGCCGTTCGACGGCGCTGACCTGCCAGGCAGCCGTGGGCACGAAGTCCGTCGGTGAGGCCTGCGCCTCCCCCGCGGAGTGCCGCAGCGGCGAGTGCGTCGATCGGGATCTCCACGATCCGACGGGCCAGAACCGGACGTACTGCGCCGCGTTCTGCACCAAGAACAGCGCCTGCGGCGCCGGTCAGATCTGTCTGTCGGTGGTGCGGAACAACAACGGCACGACCGCCGACCCCACCGACGACATCTCGCTCGGCTACTGCACGACGCTGGACGCCCCCGCCAAGGCGGGCGCCTGCACGACCGATCTCAATTGCCTGGCGCCGGCGGCGCTGGACGAGATGGGCGGCGACACCTGCGATCCCGTCCACCTGACCTGCTACAGCAGCACCGCGCACATCGGCGATGCCTGCGTCCATCGCGCCCAGTGTCCGCTGGGCGCCTTCTGCCGGGTCAACGATCCGTCGTTCCCGGGCGGGGCGTGCATCGCGCAGGGCTGTGATCCCGCGGCGGTCGCCGGTCCGGACCTCTGTCCCGCCGGCAGCGTCTGCACGCAGCGGCCGTCCGATCGCCCGCTCAGCGCTTGCTATCAGTCCTGTGGCACCGGGCAGGCTTGCCCCCGTCAGACGGAACAGTATTACTGCGACAGCAGCGCGGGTGTGGGCTCGGCGCTGATCTGCGTGGCCTCCGGGGGGAATCCTTGAGGCACGGACCGCCGCGGCGCCCCAGGCGCCGGGGCGGCGCTTGCCTGGCCTCGTTCGCGCTGGCGCTGTCGGCGGTCGCGGGGGTGGCGCGCGCGGCCGACACGCCGCTGTCGCCCCCGCCCATGGTGCCGGCGCCGATCGCGCCGCCGAGCACATCGCCGCCGCCATCCGGCCCGCCGAGCGACGTCGCGCCGCCAGCGAATCCGCCGCCGTCCGCGCCGCCTGAGCCGGTGCCGGCGGTCGGTCCCGGGCTGGTCGAACGTCGCGTCCCCACCATGGACGCGGCGGCGGCGGAGTCCGATCACGACACCGTCCGCGACAGCTGGGGGGTAGAGGTTCGCCCCGTGGCCACCCGTCTCTCGGTCTTCGGCCTGCGGGCCCCCACGGGCTGCCCCGCGTCGGTGGCGACGCCGGCCACCGGGGCCACCCCGCCCGGGTGCCCTCCGGTGGCGGTGAGCGCGCTGGCGGCGCGTCGCTGGATAGGGCGCAACGTGGCGATCGACGGCGGAGTGGCCGTGGCGGTGGGCGGTGGCAGCGATGGGGGCCGCCTGCTCGACACGTACTTTGGACTGGGGCCGGTCATCGGCGCCTCGGTGCTGCTGGCGAACTGGCGTCACGTGGCGGTGATGGCCGGTCCAGAGCTGACCCTGGTGGTCTTCAAGGGCGCCAGCTCGGCCGACACCGCCTATCTGGCCGAGCTGATGGGCAGCGTCGAGGCCGAGCTGCACTTCGGGTTCATCGGCGCGCCCGCGCTGTCGCTGGGTGTTCGCAGCGGACTGGCGTTCCGGCTCGAGCACGCGGCCGATGCCACGTTGTGGTCGGTGGGCGTCGGTGGCGCGACGACGATGCGAGCTCTCTTCGAAGACGTCGCTCTGCGGTACTATTTCTGACCGATGTCACCCCGGCTACCGCCTCCAGACGCCGACCTGCTCGAACGCCGTGAGATCCTCGATGCCACCGGGATGGTCCGGGTGCTGCGCCGGATGGCCTACGAACTGGTCGAGCGGGTAGGGCACCAGGGCGACGCCATCTACCTGGTCGGGATCCGGACCGGAGGTGCTCACCTGGCGCACCGGCTGGCGGAGCTGATCCGGACCTCCGGCGACACGCCGCCTCCCACCCTGGGCGCCGTCGACATCTCGCTGTACCGGGACGATGTGTTCCGCGGGCTGCCCAAGCCCGAGATCGGTCCCACCGACCTGCCCCAGCCCATCGAGGGGCGCATCGTGGTCCTGGTCGACGACGTGCTGTTCACCGGCCGCACCGTGCGCGCCGCCATGGACGTGCTGGGCGACTACGGCCGCCCGCGCGCCGTGAAGCTGGCCGTGCTGGTCGACCGCGGTCTGCGGGAGCTGCCCATCCAGCCGGACTTCGTGGGCGTCGAGGTCCAGACCACACCCCTGGAATCCGTGCGGGTCCTGCTGAAAGAGCGTGGCGAGGTGGACCGGGTGGTGTTACGAGAACGGCGCCCATGACGTCGTTCCCGCACAAGCACCTGCTGGGCATCGAGGCGCTGTCCGCCCAGGACCTGACGACCTTCCTGGATCTGGGCGAGCGGTTCGGTGAGATCGCGACCCGCCCCATCAAGAAGGTCCCCACCCTGCGCGGGAAGACGGTCGTCAACCTGTTCCTCGAGGCGTCGACGCGCACGCGCACCTCGTTCGAGATCGCCGCCAAGCGGCTGTCCGCCGACGCCGTCAACATCTCGGGGTCCTCCTCGTCGACGGTCAAGGGCGAGACGCTGCTGGACACCGCGCTGAACATCGACGCCATGGCGCCGGACATCGTGGTGGTCCGCCACGCGCAGGCGGGGGCGGCGGTCATGCTGTCGAAGCACATCCGGGCCTCGGTGGTGAACGCCGGGGACGGCGCGCACGAGCATCCCACCCAGGCGTTGCTCGACTGCTCGACGATCCGCGCCCACAAGGGGAAGATCGCCGGCCTGACCGTGGCCATCTGCGGTGACATCACCCACAGCCGGGTGGCCCGCTCCGACGTGCTGGCCCTGACGAAGCTGGGGGCCCACGTCCGGTTCGCCGCGCCGCGCACCTTGCTGCCGGCCGGGGCCGAGGCGCTGGGCGCCACGACGTACGACCGCATCGAGCCCGCGCTGGAGGGCGCCGACGTCGTCATCATGCTGCGCATCCAGAAAGAGCGGTTCGGCGCGCCGTTGTTCCCCAACACCCGCGAGTACTCGCGGTACTTCGGCCTGAACGAGCGGCGCCTGGCGCTGTGCAAGCCGGATGCGATCGTGATGCACCCCGGCCCCATCAACCGGGGCGTCGAGCTGGACCCGGCGATCGCCGACGGGCCGCGCGCCGTGATCCTGGACCAGGTGTCCCGCGGCGTGGCCATCCGCATGGCCATCCTGTACCTGCTGGGCGGCGGCGAGGCGGGCACCGAAGCGTCCTGAAGCTGGGGTGGAGGTTTTCGGGCTGGCCTTCAGGATGACCTTGACGTCGGGGGCCGAAGCTCCTATTCAGAGGGCGCTTTGGACCTTTGCTTGCGCGGCGGACGGGTCATCGATCCGAGAAGGAATTTCGATTCCCAGGCCGACGTGCTCCTTCGCGACGGCAGGGTCGTGGAGATCGGGCCCGGGCTGGCCGGCGGGGTCTCGTCGGATACGCGGGTGCTGGACGTGCGCGGGCTGTGGGTCACCCCGGGGTTCATCGATCTGCACACGCACCTGCGGGAGCCGGGGCAGGAATACAAGGAAGACATCGCCACCGGCACGCGCGCCGCGGCGGCGGGCGGCTTCACCGCCGTCTGCGCGATGCCGAACACGGTGCCGCCGAACGACTGCCGCGCCGTCACCGAGCTGATCGTCGAGCGGGCCCGGTCGGCGGGCGTGGTGCGCGTCTATCCCATCGGCGCCGTAAGCAAGGGCCAGAAGGGCGAAGAGCTGGCGGAGATGGGCGAGATGAAGGACGCCGGCATCGTCGCCGTGTCCGATGACGGCCGTCCGGTGATGAACGCCGAGCTGCTGCGGCGGGCGATGGAGTACGCCCGCACCTTCAACCTGCCCCTCATCCAGCACTGCGAAGATCTGACCCTGTCGCAGGGCGGGGCGATGAACGAGGGGGCGGTGTCCACGCGCGCCGGTATCCGCGCCCAGCCGTCGGCCGCGGAGTCGTCGATGGTGGCGCGCGACATCGAGATCTGCGCGCTGACGGGGGCCCGCTATCACGTGGCGCACGTCAGCGCCGCCGAGTCGGTGGCCCTGGTGCGCGAGGCGAAGCGCCGCGGTTTGCCGGTCACCTGCGAGGTGACGCCTCATCACTTATCGTTGACCGACGAGGCCTGCGCGGCCTACGACACGCACGCGAAGTGCAACCCGCCCCTGCGCTCGGCCGGCGATGTGGCCGCGCTGGTCGAGGGGCTGCGCGACGGGACCATCGACGCCATCGCCACGGACCACGCCCCCCACTCACCGGTGGAGAAGGACGTCGAGTTCGAGCAGGCGGCGTTCGGCATGATCGGCCTCGAGACGGCCATCCCGCTGTCCCTGGAGATGGTCAGCGCCGGGGTCATCTCCCCGTCGCGCTGGGTGGCGCTGCTGTCGTCCACGCCGGCCAGCGTGCTGGGTCTGCCGGGCGGGTCGCTGGGGCCGGGGGCGACGGCGGACGTGACCGTCATCGACCCGGAGCACGCCTGGACGGTCGAGCCGTCGCGCCTGCTGTCGCGCTCGAAGAACACGCCATTTGGCGGGCGCGCCGCTCGCGGGCGTGCGATGCTGACCATCGTGGGCGGCAACATCGTCTTCGCTGAGGAGAAGCGCTTTGGCTGACATCGAGAAGTCGCCGGCATTGCTGGCGTTGGAGGACGGCACGGTCTATCGCGGCTGGGGCTTCGGCGCCGCCGCCGACTCGGCCGGCGAGATCGTTTTCAACACGGCCATCACCGGCTACCAGGAGGTCCTGACCGACCCCTCGTACCGCGGCCAGATCATCACCATGACGGCGCCGGAGATCGGCAACGTGGGGGTGAACCCGGTCGACTTCGAGTCGTCGCGCCCCTGGTGCGCCGGCTTCGTGGTGCGCGAGCTGTCGCCCGCCGTGTCGAACTGGCGGGCCCAGGCCACCTTGCCCGACTTCCTGGCCGCCCACGGCATCCCCGGCATCACCGGGATCGACACGCGGGCCATCACGCGCCGCCTCCGCGAGACGGGCGCCCAGCGCGCCGTCATCACGCGCCGGGTGAGCGATCCCGCCGCGGCGGT
>Ga0105238_10006591_pt1 | contig 11568 bp, 9 predicted proteins | sample KBSC34metaG_FD_81526 | JGI IMG/M metagenome (GOLD analysis project Ga0105238, IMG submission 81526) | Corn rhizosphere microbial communities from Kellogg Biological Station, Michigan, USA - KBS C3-4 metaG | ecosystem: Host-associated > Plants > Roots > Rhizosphere > Soil | place: Michigan, USA... | reverse complement strand
CGTAACGGCAAAACTTTGAAAAGCAGAAGCTCTGTGTTGAAAGTTGCGCACTGCGGCGCTATCCTTAACGGTTGCCCCACCTTTCTCAACCGCAGGAGTCAGACTCAAAATGTCTAGCATTGATGTTCCCCTAAAAGACGGGGGATTCGGTAGCACCCGCCGTACAGACAATTGGTGGGTGGAACCCATTCTGGTGTTTCTCGGATACATGGCCTTCATCGTCTATGCGACGTGGGCCGCCTTTCAGGGGAACAATTATCTGTGCACTACGCAGTGCGGCGGCGCGGACTATTTGTCGCCAATGTATTCGCCATTGCTCTATACGTCGGCGCCTGCTTGGTGGCCGGCGTTTCTGCCGTTCTCCGCGGCATTGTTGATCCTGCCGTTTCCGGGCTTGTTCCGCTTCACCTGCTACTACTATCGCGGCGCTTACTACAAAGCTTTTTGGATGGACCCGGTCTCTTGCACGGTCGGCGAACCGCGCAAGACTTATCGCGGGGAGAAGAAGTTTCCGCTGATTCTGCAGAATGTTCACCGCTACTTTCTGTACATCGCCATCATCTTCGTATTCATTCTGCTGTTGGACGGCTACCGCTCGCTGTGGTTCACCGGCGCGGATGGCGTCAAGCACTTTGGGATCGGCGTGGGATCGCTGGTACTGATCTTGAATCCGATTCTGCTGGGCGGCTACACGTTTGGGTGCCATTCGTTCCGTCATCTGGTGGGTGGAATCAAAGACATTCTGTCGGGCTCGCCGGGTCGCAAGAAGGCTTACGATTGCGTGAGTTGCCTGAACCGCGGCCACATGAAGTGGGCCTGGGTGAGTATGTTCTTCGTAGGGTTCGCGGATGTTTACGTGCGCCTTTGCGCGATGGGTGTTTGGCACGATTGGAGAATTTTTTAGTCATGGCGGAGTTTCCGGTTCACGAATACGATGTGCTGGTGATCGGTGCTGGCGGTGCGGGATTGCGCGCGGCCATCGAAGCGTCCGCTGCCGGCTGCAAGACCGCTGTGATCACGAAGTCTCTTTTAGGCAAGGCGCATACCGTCATGGCGGAAGGCGGCATGGCGGCGGCCATGGGGAACGTCGACGATCGCGACAATTGGCGCGTGCATTTCGCCGACACCATGCGCGGCGGCCAGTATCTGAACAATTGCCGCATGGCGGAGCTGCACGCGAAAGAAGCTCCGGCGAGAGTGCACGAGCTCGAAGCCTGGGGGGCGATTTTCGATCGCACCAAAGACGGGCGGATTCTGCAGCGCAATTTCGGCGGACATCGCTATCCGCGTCTCGCTCACGTGGGAGACCGGACGGGGCTCGAAATGATCCGCACTTTGCAGGATCACGGGATTCACCAAGGCATCGACGTGTATGCCGAGCACACGGTTCTGACTCTACTGATGGACGGAAACCGTTGCGTCGGCGCGTTCGCTTACGACCGCGAGCGCGGACGCTTCAAAGTACTCCGGGCGAAAGCGGTAGTGTTGGCGACGGGCGGTGTGGGCCGTGCTTTCAAAGTGACCAGCAATAGTTGGGAATACACTGCGGACGGCCAAGCGCTGGCCTACAATGCGGGCGCTTCTTTGCTCGATATGGAATTTGTGCAGTTCCATCCGACAGGCATGGTTTGGCCGCCTAGCGTCAAAGGCATTCTGGTTACAGAAGGCGTCCGCGGCGAGGGCGGGGTGCTGCGCAACAAAGACGGCAAGCGCTTCATGTTCGACGATATTCCGGAGAACTACCGCAGTTCGACAGCCGATAACGAAGAAGAAGGCTGGCGCTATACGCAGGGCGATAAGAGCGCGCGGCGTCCGCCGGAGTTACTGACGCGCGATCACGTGGCTCGCTGCATCAATCGCGAAGTGAAGGCGGGACGCGGGAGTCCGCACGGTGGCGTGTTCCTCGACATCGCCTGGATCAAAGAAAAGATTCCAAATTCGGTCGAGCACATCAAGAAAAAGCTGCCTAGCATGTATCACCAGTTCAAGCAGCTGGCGGATCTCGACATCACGAAAGAGCCGATGGAAGTGGGTCCGACGACGCACTACATCATGGGCGGTATTCAAGTGGATGGCGACACGCAGATGAGTTCCGTCGCAGGATTGTTCGCGGCGGGCGAGTGTGCTGCCGGCCTGCACGGAGCCAACCGGCTGGGCGGAAATTCGCTCTCCGACTTGCTGGTGTTCGGCAAACGCGCCGGCGAGTACGCCGCGAAATTCGCGAAAGAAAACGGGGCAGGGAAGCTGGACCAGGGTCAGGTGGACGCGGCGGCCAAAGCGGCGCTGGCTCCTTTCGAGCGCGGGGCCGCGGGCGAGAATCCGTTTGCCGTGCAGAACGAGTTGCAGGACTTCATGCAGGACCTGGTAGGCATCGTGCGCGTGGAGAGCGAAATGCAGCAGGCGCTCGATAAGATCAAAGGTCTACGGTCGCGCGCCGCGAAGGCCGGGATCACGGGAAACATCGAATACAACACCGGCTGGCATACCGCGCTCGATCTCGACAACATGCTGGTGATTTCCGAGATGATCGCCATGGCGGCGATCGAGCGCAAGGAAAGCCGCGGCGGACATTTCCGCGACGACTATCCCGACAAGAGCGCCGATTGGGCCAAGTACAATCTGCGCATCAGCAAAGGTCCCGACGGGCAGCCGAAGCTGGAGCGCGTTCCTGTGGTTCCGCTTACGGACGAGATGAAGCAAGTGATTGAGGAGAACAAGTAGCATGGCCGATCAAGCGACCTTTCGCATCTGGCGCGGCAGCGAGGGCAACGGCAAGTTCGTCGACTACACCACGGAAATCTCCAGCGGCATGGTGGTGCTCGACGCCGTGCATAGCATTCAGCACAAGCAGGCCAACGATATTGCGGTGCGCTGGAATTGCAAGGCGGGGAAGTGCGGATCGTGCTCGGCCGAAATCAACGGCAAGCCGCGTCTGATGTGCATGACGCGTCTCAACACTCTGGATCTCACGCAGCCGGTGACGGTGGAGCCGATGAAAGCGTTCCCGCACGTGAAAGATTTGGTCACCGACGTCTCCTGGAATTACCGCGTCAAGATGAAGATCCAGAAGTTCAAGCCGCGCAAGCCGGACGCCGCCGATGGCTCGTGGCGCGTGCAGCAGGCCGACGTCGACCGGCCCCAGGAATTCCGCAAGTGCATCGAGTGCTTCCTGTGCCAGGACGTGTGCCACGTGCTACGCGATCACGACTTGCATGACGAGTTCATCGGTCCGCGGTTCCTGATCTACACGGCGCAGTTGGAGATGAATCCCATCGACACGGGCGACCGCCGCAAGGCCCTGAAGGACGAACTGGGCATCGGCTACTGCAACATCACCAAGTGCTGCACTAAGGTGTGTCCGGAAGAAATCAAGATCACCGACAATGCGATTATTCCGCTGAAGGAACGCGTGGTGGACGTGTTCTTCGATCCCATCGCGAAGCTCTTCGGCAGCGGCAAATAGCGGCGTGGCCTTTCGTGTAGAATCGTTCTGGTCTGCACGGAAGGCTGGTTGTGCTCAGTTACTCAAAAGGCCCGGAAATCCCGCTGCTCAACCGCACGATCGGGGAGCAACTGGAAAGCAACGCTAATCGCTATCCGGATGATCTCGCGGTGGTGTCCTGCTACCAGCGCAAACGGCTCACTTGGTCAGAACTGATCGATGCCGCCGATCGCGTGGCGCATGGGCTCGCAAAACTCGGCATCGAACCCACCGACCGCGTGGGTTTGTGGGCGATGAACTGTTGGGAGTGGCTGGTGGTGCACATGGCGTGTGCGCGGGCGGGCGCGATTTTGGTGAACGTCAATCCCGGGTGCCGCGCCCACGAGATGGCTTTCATCCTCGGGAAGTCGCGCATGAAGGTGCTGTTTCTCCGCGAGCGGGATTCAAAAGCGAATTATGCGGAGGTGCTCGGTGAGGTGTGCAAGGGAGGAGACTTCCCGCTGCGCCATACCGTGTTTTTCGACACCCCGACCTGGGAAAGCCTATTGGCGGAAGAGCCGCGGCCTACGTCCGCGCCCATCGAGCTCGACGACGTCACCAACATTCAGTACACTTCCGGGACCACCGGTTCTCCTAAAGGCGTGTTGCTGACGCACCGCAACCTGGTCAACAACGGCTTTCTGAGCGCGCGCGTGCTGCGCTATAGCGAGCGTGACCGCATCTGTCTGGCGGTGCCCTTCGCGCATTGTTTCGGCAACGTGATCGGTACCATGTCGGCTCTGGCGAGCGGGTGCGCGCTCATTTTGCCGAACGATACTTTCGACCCGAGGGCGGTGCTGGCCGCTGTGGAAGCGGAGCGCGCGACGGCGATTTACGGCGTGCCGACGATGTTCATCGCCGAACTGCGCCATCCCGAATTTTCGCGCTTCGATCTGACGAGTCTGCGTACGGGAGTGATGGCCGGCGCGCCTTGTCCGGTGGAAGTGATGAAGCAGGTGGTCGCTGATATGCATTGTCCGGAAATGATCATCGGCTACGGGCTGACGGAAACTTCGCCACTGGTGACCATGTCGCAAGTCGACGACGACCTCGGCCGCCGCGTGGCGACTGTCGGCAAAGCGGTGCCTTGCACGGAACTGAAAGTCGTGGATGTGGATACTCGCGAGACGATGGAGCGCGGGAAGCAGGGGGAAATCTGCGCGCGCGGCTACATGCTGATGCGGGGCTACGATGGCGATCCCGAAGCAACGGCGCGAGTGGTTGATGCCGATGGCTGGTTCCGCACCGGCGACTTGGGTGTGATGCGCGAAGATGGCTATCTGAACATCACCGGGCGCGCGAAAGACATGATCATCCGCGGCGGTGAAAATATTTATCCGCGCGAGATTGAAGAGTTTTTGTACACCCACGCCAAGATCGCCGAGGTGCAGATTACCGGTCTGCCTCACGAGCGCTTTGGCGAAATCGTGCTGGCCTGGATCCGCCTGAAGCCGGGAGAGACCGCGACGCCGGAGGAGATCCGCCAATTCTGCGAGGGCCAGATCGCGAAGTTCAAGATTCCCGAATCGATTCGTTTTGTCGAGTCGTTCCCGACTACGCTGAGCGGGAAAATTCAGAAGTTCCGCATGCGCGAGATCGAGATCCAGCAGCAGGGGCTCGAAAAGATCGCGCAGAGCAAGACTGCTTGAAGTTAACGGCCCTGCCAGCGGGGCTGGCGCTTTTCGAGAAACGCGCAGATGCCTTCCTGGGCGTCGGCGGCAATGGCATTTTCGGTCATCACCTGTTGCGTATAGGCGTAGGCCTCGACTTGCGGCAGATCGGCTTGGCGGTAGAAGGCCTGCTTCCCGGTCTTTAAGGTGAACGCGCTGGCCTGGCCGATGCGCTCCGCTAGCGACAGTGTGGCGGCGCGCAACTCCGTTTGCGAAACCACGCGATTGACTAAACCCCAATCGGCCGCGGTCCGTGCGTCGATCGAGTCTCCGGTCAGCAGCATTTCGAGCGCTCGCTTGCGTCCCAGCGCGCGGCTCACGGCCACCATCGGCGTCGAGCAGAACAACCCGATGCGGACTCCCGGCGTGGCGAAGCTGGCGGCTTCGGAGGCGATGGCCAGATCGCAGGTCGCTACCAACTGGCAGCCTGCCGCGGTCGCCATGCCTTGCACCTCCGCGATCACGGGCTGCGGCACGGACTGAATTTTCGTCATCATCGCCGTGCACGCCGCGAAAACTTCCGCATACGCGCTCGCGTCGAGGCCCGTCATCTCGCGCAGGTCATGGCCGGAGCAGAAGGCCGGTCCAGCAGCTGCCAGGATGATCGATCGGGCTTGGCTTTCTCGTTCCAGTTCGCTCAGGGCCTCGATCACCTCCCGCATGAGAGCCAGTGATAAAGCGTTGCGCTGCGCGGGCCGGTTGAGCGTGACGATCGCTGTCGATCCTTCGCACGTGAGGGTGAGGTGAGAATACGGCATCGGCCGCCTCCTGTTTTTACGCCCGTGTTACGCCCGGGTTAGAAACACCGGCATCCCCACTTTACCGGAGTAGTTGGGCCGGTAGCGGTTGGTGTTGTACATGGTCGCAACGTCCAGCTTGCGGGGGCCGAGCTTGGGATCCGGCAGCGGGACCATCGCATAGCGCCCTTCATGGATTCCCGCCATCAAGCCGGTCTGGCCCGCTAGCGTAGCTTCATAGGCCATGTTCCCGAAGGTGGACGCGATCAGCTTGTCCATGAAATCCGGCGGCCCGCCCCGTAGATCGTAAGTGAGATCGCTGACTACCGTCTCCGTGCCCTTGCGCTGCTGAATTTCCGCGCTGAGCGTTTCCGCCACGCTGGCTTTCTTGCGATGGCCGTAAGCGTCGGGCTCACCGTATTCCTCCACCTTGTAGCCATCCCATTGCGCGCCCTCGGAAAGAATCACCAGCGCGTAGTTGCTGGGATTGCGCTGCTTGTCGGTCATCAGCAGATCGATCAGCTTGTCGAGGTTCACTTTAAACTCGGGAATCACGCAGCGGATCGACGTCACCCACGCCGTGTACAGCGCCGTGTAGCCGGCATCGCGTCCGAAAACGCGAAAGATGCCGATTCTTTCGTGCGAGCCCACGGTGGTCAACTGACGGTCAATGGCGTCGGAGGCGCGCGTGATCGCGGTGGAAAAACCCACGCAATATTCGGTGCCCTGGACGTCGTTGTCCATGGTCTTGGGCACCGCGATCACCTTCATGCCGAGCTGGCTCAAGCGGTGGGCGAAGCTGAGCGTATCGTCGCCGCCGATGGCGATCAGGGCGTCGATGCCCAAGCCTTCGAGATTCGAAATCACCTGTGCGCTCATGTCCCACTTGCCGTCGGTGAGCGGATAACTGTCGCCGGTCAGGAAATCCGGCAGCTTCTTCATCTTGGATGGATTGGTGCGGCTGGTGTGCAGCATGGTGCCGCCGTCGCGATCCACGGTGCGGGTGTTTTCGCGGTTCAGCGGAAGAATGTAGCGATCGCGGCTGGCGGGATCATTGAGGTTGACGTGGGTCAACCCCTCCCAGCCTCGGCGGATGCCGATGACTTCAATACCGTTCTCCTCAGCGCGGTAAACTACGCTCTTGATGACGGAGTTGAGACCGGGAACGTCACCGCCTCCGGTGAGAATCCCAATGCGACGAGGTGCCATACACCATTGTAGTTTTTCAGGCGATGATTTCGCCAGTTACTGGTCACTGAGATTCAGCCAGCGCGAGACTTCCGACCACAGCGCCACTTTGGAGACCGGCTTCGAGAGAAAGCCTTGCATGCCGTTCTGCTGGCACTGCTGGCGGATTTCGTCAGAGTAATTGGCGGTCAGCGCCAGGATGGGAACGTCCTGATAGCCGGGAAGCTTGCGAATGGCGGCAGTGGCTTCGAGCCCGTCCATCTTGGGCATCTGCAGATCCATCAGGATCAATTCGTAATGGCGTTCGCTTGCTGCCCGAATGGCGTCGGCGCCGTCGCAGGCGGTATCCACCTGGACCGGGCGGCCCTTCAGCGAATGCTTCAGAACCGTGAGGCCGACGGGATTGTCTTCCACCGCAAGGATCGCCGGGCCTTCGCCGGAGTGATGTTCGGCCAAAGCCGGGGGCTCCGCGGCCGCCCGCAGAGGAAGGCTGACCGTGAAGGTGGAACCTTTTTCCAATTCACTCTCCACCTCGATTTCACCACCCATCAACCCCACTAACTTGAGGACCAGAGCCAGGCCCAAGCCGAGCCCCGGGTAGTTCCGCGACAAGCCGTTGTCCACCTGGTGGAAGGACTCAAAGATGTGGCTGCGCCGCTCCGGCGAGATGCCGATGCCGGTGTCGCGGACAGCGATTTTCAGGGTATCGCCATCCCGCCACAGCGACAGCTCGACGCTCCCGTGATGGGTGAATTTTATGGCGTTATCTAATAGATGATTAATGGTTTGTTGAACTCGGGCCGCATCCCCTATCACCGTGGTAGGCAATTTGGGGCCGATAGTAAAGTTTAAGCTGATGCCTTTGGCCTGAACCTTTTCATTCTGTTGAGCAATCACCGATTTCACCAGCTCCGCCAAGCTGAATTCGGTCTCGTCTAGTTGCAGGTGCCCGGCGGTGAGAGCGGAGTATTCCAAGGTCGCGTTCAGAAGGTGGAACAGGTGTTCGGCGCAGAGGCGGGCGGTGGACACGTAATCGCGCTGTTCTTCGTCGAGCTGGGTTTCGAGCAGCAAGTCCGTCATGCCCAGAATGCCGCTGAGGGGCGTGCGGATTTCGTGGTTGAGATTCGCCAGGAACGTGCCCTTAAGACGGTCAATTTCCGTCCGTTCCAGGTCGTTAAGCGGTGCGGTCGGCATTCCCTAGTCCATCGGCGGATACCGGGCCCGGGATTAGGGGGTTTGCCCGAGCGTAAAACTTCGCAGTCTGTCGCCGGCTAGGGTTTTTTCTTGGGCCCGATCAAGGGCGCCGTCGCGGGCGCCTTGGGCTGCCCGGGATTGGCCTCGTCCTTGGCCTCATCGCCGAAGATGATCTTGGTCTCGGCGCCGAACTGCTTGTAGTCCTCGTAGCGAATGGTCTGGCGGATGCGCTGGTCGAGTTCCTTAAAGTGCAGGGTGTCGTTGGCGACGGTGTAGGTAGGGAACCAATATTTGCCGTCGATCTGTTCGCGGTAGGTCTCGAATTTGGGGAACTGGTTGTCGCTCTTGCGGCTGGCCGTGCCCACGCCACGCCCGTAGGACTTGACGATTTGCAGGTCGCGGTCGTCGACCCATACTTCGCCCGAGAAGTAGCGCTGGTTGCCCTCAATCTTCACCGGCTTCACGGCGAAAACGTAGCAGCCGATCTCATCCACATTCTGATGGCCCAGGTAGCGGATTAGATACTTAGGCAAATCGGGGGTTGTCAAGACAAAGGGCTGGACGCTCTTCATGTCTTCCATATCTTCCGGCGTCAGGGTTATATTCCGGAGTGACGGTACCGGCGAGCGGACCACGCGTTCCGTACGCCTGCCCTCCGTGCTGAAGACGATGTCGGAAACCGTTTCCCAGCGGCCCATGATGGCGCCGTTGTCGTCGAGTTCCTGGATGCGCGCGGTCTGGCGGTAGGTGTAGGCTTCGCGGGCTTTGGAGAATTGCAGTTCCTTGGCCGCGAACTTCTGCACGATGTCGTCGATCTGCGCTTGCGTGAGTTCGTATTTATTCTCGGCGCCAAAAGCGGCCGCGCCCAGGAGCATGACGAGGATGCCGTTCATACGCATATCTACCTTCTACTATAGTCCTGACGAAACCAGATGGGCGGAGGTTTCACGCCGCTTCCTCCGCGCGGAGCAAGCGGACACTAGCCCAGAATCCCCTTCGCGATAGTCAGGCGCTGCATGTTGCTGGTGCCCTCGTAGATGCGGCCGATCTTAGCGTCGCGGTATAGCTTTTCAACCGGAAAGTCCTTGGTGAATCCTACCCCGCCGAGCACCTCCACCGCCCGCGAGGCCACGCGTTCGGCCACCTGCGACGCGAAATACTTGGCCATGGCGGCTTCCGTGACAAACGGCAGGCCCGCGTCGCGCAGGCGCGCGGCGTTATAGGTCATCAGCCGGGAGGCTTCGACGTCCACCGCCATCTCGGCCAGATCGAATTGCACGCCCTGGAAATCAGCGATGCGTTTGCCGAATTGCTTGCGCTGTTTCGAATAGGCCAGCGCGTGATCCAGCGCTCCTTGCGCGAGCCCGGTCATCTGCGCGGCGATGCCGATGCGCCCCTCGTTCAGCGTCTCAATCGCTACTTTATAACCCTTGCCGACCTCGCCCAGCACGTTTTCCTTGGGCACGCGGCAGTCGTCGAGAATCACTTCACACGTTGAAGACGCGCGGATGCCCAGTTTGTCTTCCTTGGTGCCGATGGCGAGTCCCGGTGTGTCGCGCTCGACAAGGAAAGCCGTGATGCCGCGATAGCCTTCCGCGGGATCGGCGTTGGCGAAAACCAGAAACAAACCGGCTTCGCCGGCGTTGGTGATCCACAGCTTTCGTCCCGTGAGGCGGAAATCACCGCCCTCCGCGACGGCACGGGCCGCGAGCGCAAACGCGTCCGACCCCGATCCGGCTTCGGAAAGCGCATAGGAGGCCACCGTGTCGCGCGCCAGCTTGGGCAAGAAGCGGCGCTTCTGTTCGTCCGTTCCCCAGCGTTGGAGAGCGGAATTGCACAGGGTGTTTTGCACGTCGACGATCACTGACGCGGACGGGTCGACTTTGGCTAGCTCCTCGATCGCCAGAATGGTCTGGAAGAAACTGCCGCCCTGGCCGCCGTATTCTTCCGGAACGTCCACGGACATCAGCCCGAGGTCGAACAACTCTTGCAGGAGGTCTTTGCGGAAGACCCCAGCCTCATCCATTTCGCGGACATACGGCGCGAGCTGCTCGCGTGCGAACTGCCCGACGGTGGATTGAAACAGCTCCTCTTCGTCGCTTAACTGAGTGAGGGGCTGCATGACCCTATTTTACCCGGGCGACGAGGGACAGTATCCTCAATCCCCGCCAGACTGTGCGGAAGTTCCTGCAATTCGCGGGCGAGGATTGAGGATACTGTCCCTCGTCTTACACTGGGCAGATGGACGATCTTCAGAGCCTTGCCGCGGATCTACGCGCTCGCAAGGTGTCTTCGTGGGAACTGGTGACGCAATCGCTGCGGCAAATTGAGCGCATGGATTCCAAACTGAACGCCTTCATCACGGTGACCGGCGAGACGGCGCTGCAGGAGGCGGACGAGCGCGACCGGGAACTGGCTGACGGTATCGACCGCGGCCCGCTGCACGGCATTCCCATCGCCCACAAAGATTTGATGCGAACCAAAGGCGTCCGCACGACAGCCGGCTCGAAGATCTACGCGGATTACGTTCCTCAGCGCGACGCCGCCATCGTCACGCGGCTGCACGAAGCAGGAGCGGTGTCTCTCGGCAAGACCGGCCTGCACGAACTCGCCTACGGCATCACTTCCAACAACCCGCATTTTGGAGCGATTCATAACCCCTGGGATCTGGAACGCATTCCCGGAGGATCGAGCGGCGGATCGGCTGCGGCTGTGGCGGCCGGCATGGTGCCCTTTACCACCGGCACCGATACCGGGGGATCGATTCGTATACCCGCGTCCTTCTGCGGCATCGTCGGGTTGAAGCCGACCTTCGGCCGAGTCAATATCCGCGGCGTACTGCCACTCGGTTTCTCGCAGGATCACGTGGGTCCTCTGACGCGCACGGTCCGCGATGCCGCCATCGCGTTCCAGGCAATAGTCGACGACCCGACCGGTTATGTTCCCCCGGCAAATCTAAGTTTGAGTGGACTCCGCATTGGTTGGCCCAAGAACTTTTTCATGGAGCAGGTGGACTCAGAGGTCGAGGCCGCGCTTCTCGCCGCTTTCCAGACCGCATCCGCCATCGAAGGACGTGTCGTTGAAATAGAAGTACCGGATATGAACGAGTTGCGCGCCGCCGCCGCTACTTGTCTACTGGTGGAAGCTGTCACTGTGGTCCGGCCGTATCTCGATCGGCGCGCGGACTTCGGCGCTGACGTTCTCGCGATGCTAGATCAGGGCAAGGCAATCCTCGCCATCGACTACATTGAAGCGCAGCGCACCCGCCGCCGCATCGACCGCCAGTTCTCTCGACTCT
>Ga0105238_10006590_pt1 | contig 11570 bp, 6 predicted proteins | sample KBSC34metaG_FD_81526 | JGI IMG/M metagenome (GOLD analysis project Ga0105238, IMG submission 81526) | Corn rhizosphere microbial communities from Kellogg Biological Station, Michigan, USA - KBS C3-4 metaG | ecosystem: Host-associated > Plants > Roots > Rhizosphere > Soil | place: Michigan, USA... | reverse complement strand
CGAACTGTTGCGGCGCATGCGGGCCGAGCCGGATGCCCGGGTGCACGTGGCCCTGATGGTGACCGTCAACGGCATCGCCGCGGGGATGCGGAATACGGGGTAGCCCAGAGTGGGCGTTAAGCTCTTCCTATTTCCCTATCCGGGCGAGATAATCGAATCGGGACAATGGGTTGCGTGCGCTCTCGCCCGAGGACGGCTTGATCTACTGCCAGCGCTGCGGCGCGAGCATGAGCCCGTCGGCGGGGTCCTGCCCCTTGTGCAAAGCCCCGCGGCAGGTGCAGACGGCGACGACGACCGGCACCCTGACGCCCGTTCCGGGCGCCGACGACGCCACACAATACATCCCGGCCACGCCACCCGCCGACCCTGACGCAACGTACTTCATCGCGCCCGGCGCCATCAGCGGCAACGGAAGACCCGCCGACGACTCGACCGGGTTGCCCACCGGTTCCGGCCTACCCACTGCCCCCGGTCTGCCGCCGACAGGTTTCTCGTCGGCCGAGGCCTCGACCGTCTTTGGCGACCCGACCGTCAAGGGCATCGGCGTGCGACAGACCGCGGCGATGCGCGAGGCCGAAGGCCCCCTGCACGTCGGACAGCAGTTCAGCGCGCGCTACATCATCGTGCGGCTGCTCGGCATTGGCGGCATGGGTGCCGTGTATCAGGCGTGGGACACCGAGCTGAGCGTGATGGTGGCCGTGAAGGTGGTGCGGCCCGAAGTCACCAAAGACCCGGCGGCGGCGCGCGAGATCGAGCGGCGCTTCAAGCAGGAATTGCTCCTCGCGCGACAGGTGACGCACCGCAACGTCGTGCGCATCCACGACATGGGCGAGATCGACGGCATCAAGTACATCACGATGCCGTTCATCGAAGGCGACGACCTTGCGACGATCATCCGCAAGTCCGGGCGGTTGCCGGTGGCCAACGTCATGGCGATCGCGCGCCAGATGGCGTCGGGACTCAAGGCCGCGCATGACGCCGGTGTCGTCCACCGCGATCTCAAGCCAGCGAACATCATGCTCGGCGGCGACTCCGAAGCCGTCATCATGGACTTCGGCATCGCGCACACGGCTTCAGATCAGAAAGCGGCCGCGATCGCCAGCGTGCGCAAGCACGCCCAGCTGTCGAAGAGTCTCGAGAGCGAACTCACCCGGGTCGCCGCCACCATGCAGGCCGCCGGGACGGTGGCCGGCGCCATCGTCGGCACCGTGGCCTATATGGCCCCGGAACAGGCGCGCGGGGAAGACGTCGATCAGCGGACGGACATCTACGCCTTCGGCCTGATTCTCTACGACCTCCTCCTGGGCAAACGGCGGGTGGAGGATGGTGGCGCCGTCGCCGATTTGCGCAAGCGCCTCGAACAGCCGCTGGCGGCACCGCGAACGGTACTGCCAGACGTGCCCGAGCCCCTGAGCCGGTTCGTCTCGCAGTGCATCGAGCCGGAAGCCGCGAAACGGTTCGCGACCACCGCCGACATGGTGATCGCGCTCCATCGCCTCGACGATGGCGGCAAGCTGAAGCCGGTCAGGCGCGCCGTCGGGCTGCCGCTCGCCACCGTGACGGCGCTGGCGCTCCTGGGGCTCTCGGGCGCCGTCTACTGGTTCACGCGGCCGCCGGTGCAACACGAGAACGTGGTCGTCGTGATCGCCGACATGCTGAACAAGACCGGCGATGCGACCTTCGATGGCACGCTCGAACCGGTGATGAAACGTGAGCTCGACGACTCGACGTTCATCACGGCGTACGAGCGCAGCGGCATGCGCCTGTTCGGTGTCTCACCCACGTCGCCTCTCCCCGAAGCCGCGGCACGAAAAGTCGCAATCGAAGCGGGGCTCGGCGTTCTGGTATCGGGATCGATTCAGAAGCAGGGCAGCACCTTCGATGTCGCCCTGAAGGCCGTTCGGCCGGTGACCGGCGAGTCGCTGTTCGACGAGCAGGCGCGAGCGTCGGGAAAGGACGCCGTCCTGCCGACGGCCACTCGACTCATGAGCCGGCTGCGCAGCGCGCTCGGCGACCAGGATTCCGAGTCGTCCAAACAGCTCGCGGCGTCGCTGTCGGCCACCTCGCTCGACGTCGTCAGGCTTTACGCCGAGGCGTCGGCGGCAGCGTCGGCGAACAAGTTCGAGGACGCTCTGCGGAAGGCGCTCGAGGCCGTGGCCATCGACAAGACCTTCGGGCTCGGTTACCTGATCGCCGCCAACCAGTCGTCCAACCTCGGGCGGTCGGCCGACGAAAAGAAATATCTCGAGCTCGCGATGCAGCACCTGGACAGCATGACCGAGCGCGAGCGCTATCACGTGCGCGGCTCGAAGAACCTGGTCGACGGCGATTACGAGCAGTGCGTCAAGGAGTACAGCAACGCCGTCGGGCGCTATCGCGCCGACGTGTCAGCACGCAACCAGCTCGCGCTGTGCCTCAGTCATTTGCGGCAGATGCGTCGTGCCGTGGACGAAATGCAGGAGGTCGTGAAGATCCTGCCCAGCCAGCCGTTGTTCCGCGACAACCTGGCGCTCTATTTGAACTACGCGAGCGACTTCGACAAGGCCGAGGAGGCGGCGCGAGGCGTGAAAGGGCGGGATGCCTATGCGTTGCTCGCGCTGGCGTTCTCGCAGCTCGGGCGGGGCGAGCGCGCCGAGGCGACGCAGACCTACGAGGCGCTCGCCGGGATCGGCCGGCGCGGCAAGTCGTTTGCCGCGTCTGGGCTCGGCGATCTCGCCGCGCTCGAAGGACGCTTCGGTGACTCGGTGCGTATTCTCCGTGCGGCCGTCACAGCGGACCTGGCCGCGGAAGACATCGACTCGGCATCCGCGAAGCTACTCGCCATCGCGTCGGCTGAATTGGCACGCGGCCGGAAAGAGGCAGCGGTGCAGGCGGCCGACGAGGCGCTGACGCACACGCAGGATGTCCGAACGCGGTTTCTCGCGGCGCGGACGTTCGCGGAAGCGGGCGCCGCTGACAAGGCCAGGCCGCTCGTGGAATCGCTCGACAACGAGTACTACGAGGAGCCGCAAGCGTACGCCCAGATCGTCCAGGGCGTGCTGGCGCTGCAACGAGGCGATGTGCGTCGAGCAGTCAGGAACCTGCGCGACGCCAACAAGCTGTTCGACACGTGGATCGGACTTTACGATCTCGGCCGGGCCTCACTGGCCGCCGGCCTGTATGCGCAGGCGGATTCGGCGTTCGACGCGTGCCTGAACGCCAGGCGGGGCGAGGCGCTCGCCATCTTCGTCGACGAGCAGCCCACCTACGCGTATCTCGCGCCCGTCCACTACTACCTCGGTCGCGCGCGCCAGGAGCTGAAGAGCAGCCGGTACGCCGAAGCGTACCGGGAGTATCTCAATCTGCGCGGCGCGTCGAAGGAAGACGCGCTCCTTCCCGAAGTCCGCAAGCGCGCTGGCGCCTAGCGCGTGGCTGCCGAAGGCGGCCTTACTTGCCGCTCTTGTCGTGCGCCGTGACCGTCAGCTTTGCCGGGTCAGGGGGAGCACACCCTTCGTTCGCCACCGGCTTCGCCTTGTCTGAGGCGCACACCGTCAGCGTGTACTGACGCCCATTCGTATCGCTGCCGAGACGCGAGGCCGTCAGGTTCACCGTGACCGAGAACGAGATGCTGGTCCCCGTTCCGGTCATCGGGAACGTGAATGTCAAATCAGGATTCTTGGGTCCGTATTCGTCATCGACGTAGATGGTGACGGCCGCGATACCGCTCGCGTCGGACGCCGTGCCGGTAATCGTCACCGGCACCGTTTTCCCGTTCGGCGACCAGATCGAAAGCGGATCGACTTTGGTCACCGTGACGACCGGCGGTACGGTGTCGGCCTGCGGTGGCGGTGCCGGTGCGTTGATCGTGACCTTCGCCACGTTCGAGTCGGGGCTCATGTCCGTCGTGTTCTTGCCGTCGGTCCACGTGCCAGTGTCGACGCGGTAGTAGAAGGTGATCGACCCGTTTGCAGTGTTCCACGAGAACGTGCCGTCGCCGGGGAAGGTCAGCCCGGCCGGCGTGGCCACCGGCGTGCCGCCCGCGTTGACGAGCACGGCGGTCCACTTGGACTTGCCGGTCGGTCCCATGTCGTCATCGGTGTCGTTGGTGAACAGGTTCCCCGTCACGACGCCCGCTTGCCCGTAGGTGTCGTCTGCGGCCTTCGGGGCCAGATTGATCGACTTCTGTATGCGGGCGAACACGGACGGCCCGGTCTCGTTCACGCCGACCACCGCCTTCGTCCAATACGTGAACGTGACGTTGTCGGGCAGTTCCTCGCGATCCTCGACCTTCGTGGCCGTGGCAGGCAGCACCGCCGGAGTGATCTTCGTAATCGTGCTGTTGCCGCTGACCGTGGCCCCCAGCGTCCGGTAGGCGTTGAAGCCGTCCGGGCTGTCGAGGTTCGACGCCAGCCATTCGAGCAGGTGGCGGTGCTTGGAGGTGCCGACACACGCGCCCTCACCGACGATGCACGCTGTGACGTGGTTGGGCGGCGCATGACCAAGGTCCTCGATGATCTGGTGCGACAGCTCGGCGCCGCCGTTCTGCGTGAAGAACACGCCGGCGTCGTACTTGATGCCCGAGTCGTACTTGATCCCGGTGTCGTACTTGATGCCGCCGATGTACTGCGTGGCGGTGCCGATCGTCACGACGCCGTCGCTGATCGGGACACCCGTGTCGTACTTGATGCCGGTGTCGTACTTGATGCCGTCGGCAAAGGGCACGCCGGAGTCGTACTTGATCCCGCCGTGATAAAAGTCGCCGCTGTCGTATTTGATGCCGCTGTCGTATTTGATGCCGCTGTCGTACTTGATGCCGCTGTCGTACTTGATGCCGCCGATGTACGGAATGGCATCAGCGACCGGCGACGCCTCGAGATAGCTGATGCCGGCCGAGAAGCCGGCCGCGGCGATTGCGCCGCCCTGCTGATTCAGGCGCATCGAAGTCACGTCGGACACGCCCTGGAGCGGCTTGGCCGCCGCCGATAGAACACCGTCGAAGTTGATGTCCTGCGACCCCGTCGCCGGGCCGTTTCCTGCCCAATCGATGTTGAGCGGCGACACTTCCTCGCTTTGCAGACGGCCGGTCGGCAGCTCGCCGACGATCAAGGGACTGCCGTCGCAGTGCCGGTCCGCGGCAGGCACATTCAGAATGGCGGCGAGCGATCCGGGCGAGATCGGCGTGTACCACGCGGTTCGGTACTTGGTGCCGGGGATGGCGCTGTCGCTCAGGTTCGTTTCATCGATATTGGCCAACGCCGGGCTCGAGTAATCGATATGAGTGTTGCCGTCGGCGTCGATCAGGCCATAGAGCTGGTGGAGATAGCTCATGGTGCTCTGATAATTCGGCTTGCAATTCGGCTGGACGTCCACCTTCACGCGGCCGTTGATGGGCGCATTGAACTTCGGCGGCGCCCCGCCATGCCAGAGCTCCAGCGTGTGTCCGAGCTCGTGCAGCGTGGTGGCCGCCTGGAATGTCTCAGTGCCGGTGAAATTCTTCGACAGCCCGAGCGTAATCAGCGAATTGAAACCGGGAAGATCCGCCACACCCGACTGGCCCAGGGGAATGTGGAACTTCGGGTTGTCCACGAGCGCGCCGCTGCACGTGTTCGTGATCGGGTCCATGCCTGCCGGGTCGGTGCCGTTCAGACACGGGAACGGCGACTGCGGCATGCCTCGTGCGTGACTGTAGAGCACGTAGTGGAACAACCCGTTGCGCATCGGATCGAATCGGTGGTGACCAGCCGCATCAATCACGGCATCGCGCATCATCTGGAACTCGAACTTCCAGCCGACCGTGCCCGGATACTCCGGGAACTGGCAGGGCAGTTCTGCCGCGTCGTTGACGACGCACGGGACCTCGTAGATCTGGTCTCCGCCACTGGCGCCGTCATGGATAAAGTACGTCGACGGATCGGGATACGCACCGACCGTCGTGTCACCAGGCGTGGCGGCAGGAAAGGGGCGGAAGACGTGATTGACGCTGTAGCCGGTGCCGCCGCTCTCGAGCGGTCCAACGTCGAAATGCACGCGGACCCCGGCGCGATACAGCGCGTCGCCGACCAGGGTCAGGGTGGTCGGCGTCGGGCGATGATCGTGCCCCACGCTGTCGGTGACGACGCCGTTCACGCCCTGGTTCAGCAACGGGAACGGACGCTGGCTCGAGCCGTACGTCGTCGTTACAGGTGTGCCGTCGGCGTTCTCCTGCGTGCGGAAGCTGTTGATCTCGACGAACAGATCCTTGTGCAGCGTGTCGACGCTCGCGCCCATCGCCCCGAGCGCCGGGTACGGTGTGCCGTTCGGGTCTGTGTAGGTGGATTGGCCCTCCAGCGCATCGATCAGCCCATCGTCGTCGGTGTCCGCGACCGTGGTGCTGAACGCTATGGCCGACCACGTCTGGCAGCCGTAGGCGGTGCCTGGGGCGTAGTGCGACTCCATCGTCAGCTGTTCGCCGAAGGCGCCAGTATTCACGCCCGGCATATACGCGCTCAGGTCGGTGGTGACATGTTTCCAGCTGCGATCGGAATCGGGGCTCAGCGAATCCGAGAACACGTTGAAAATCGTCTTGGTGCCGGTGCCGGAAAACTGCGTCTGATCGGTGGAGTTGGCCGCGCCGCGGCTCAAAATCTGCGTGACCTTCGCGGACGCGCCCGCCGACTGGATGAAGCCGCGGATGTTCTGCGTGGTGCTCTCATCCTTTGCCTGAACGTGCTGGCCGTCGTAGACGACGACGCGCTTGAGCGCCTTGCCGGGTGTGGTGTCGCGGTAAACGATGAACAGGCTCGCGCCGGCGCTCTGCGGCGTCTGGTTTCCGGTGCCGGCTTCAGGAAGCGTGACGCTATTCAGCTTGGTGTTGGCCGGCCCTGCCGGTAATACATAGTCGGCGGCCATCAGGTCTACGTCGTTGACCAGACGCCGGCCGGTCGGGTTGCCTTTGTCGTCGAGTTGCGCCGGGAGCAGCGAGAGTACGTCGGCGCGCATCGAGTAGAGTGTCTGACCGCTGCGGCTCCAGCACGGCGCGTAGACGCCGTCGATCGTGTGGGCGATGCTGCGGACGAACGAAACCGGGCTACCGCGAAACAGGACACCGTCAAGACCAACCGTGCTCTCCGCTAGCGTCTCCCAGTAGAGGAACGCCGCCAGGATCTCGGCGTTCTGCGGCACGCCGCTCATTGAGATCGTGCCCGTCTGAAATCCGCCGGTGTGCGGCGCCGGCAGCAGGTCGACGCTGCCGACGGCATAGTCTCCTGTCACCGTATAGCTCAGCGAGTACGGCAGCGCGTCTGTATCGACGGCCGCCCGTCCCGGACGCTGGCCGACAACCGCGAACATCAGAAGGATTGAGGCGACGAGAAAAACGGGTGACGTTGAAGAGCTGGAGGTGTTACGTGCGCGGTTGGGGGTGCGCGCTCGGCCTGCCGACATAGGTTTCTCCGGAGTTCCGCTCCTGTGTTCCCCGTCATGTGCGGGTAACTCAGGTGCAAACCTGGACTATATGCGATCAATACAGTCCGGACGCCGGATAGTCGGTGAAAATTCGAAGAGGGGCGGGCAGTTCCGCCCCTTTTTGTCGGGGTTCTTGCGGCGCAATTACAGGAACGTAATCGCGCGTCCTACGCGGGCTGCGGATCGGCGCCGCCCCACAAATTGGACGTGGTCAGCTCCTCACGGCCGTTGGCCTTGAGATAGAGGAATAGCTGCGTGCGGTACGCCGCGCATCCGCTCAGCACGAGGTTGACGATGAACGCGCCGCGCGACATCGGATTCCCGAACATGTTGATCGTCTCGCGCAACTGCGCATCGGTCACCGGACCGAGCAGCGCCGCGTATGCATCCTTGTGCGTCGCGAGCGCCTCGACGGTCTGCTTGAAGTCGCGCGCTTCGGCAGCCTTGGTGCGCTCCGTCCACGCGGCTGGATCGAACGAGCCCTTGATGGCTCCCTCGACCAGACCCGGCCCCATGTTCGTGAGATAGCGGAGCAGTTCGAGCGTGCTGCGCTGCTTGGCCGTGGGCCGGTAATCGACCATCGACGGTTCGATCTTGGTGCAGAGGTGCTGGAGGATCCGCACTTCGTTCTGCAGCGAGGAAATCAGTTCTTCTTTCGTCAGGACCATGGTGCCTCGAAGGTAAATAAGCGCTGGCGGAAGGCCAACAGCGGAGGTTAACACATCGGTCTACAATGCGGGCCTCACGCGACCCCGCACCCCGACCTTTGCCATCAGGAGATGCACATGACACAGCAGCCTCACGACCAGTACGACCCGGAACAGCAGGACGCCGAACTGTCGCGCCGCGATTTCGTGGCGATGGGTCTGGCAGCCGGCGTCGTCGCCGCGGGACTCCCGGCCTCTGCGGCCATGCCCGTCACCGAGACGATGGTCGAGATCAAGACGCCGGACGGCACGTGCGATGCGGCGTTCAGCTATCCGACGACCGGCTCGCACCCCGGCGTCATCATCTGGCCGGACGCGTTCGGCCTGCGCCCCGCCATCCGCGAAATGGGAAAGCGTCTCGCCGGCGAAGGCTATGCGGTGCTCACGGTCAACCCGTACTACCGCGTGGGCCACGGCACGCTGCTCGACACCAAGACCTTCAGCTTCCAGAACGACCGCGCGAAGCTCACGCCGCTCATGGGATCGATTACGGCAGACGGTGCGGCTGAAAAGGATGCGGCCGCGTTCGTGGCGTGGCTCGACACGCAGAAGCAGGTGAACGCCTCGAAGAAGATCGGCACGCAGGGCTACTGCATGGGCGGGCCGCTCGTGATGCGGACCGCGGCGGCGGTCCCGAACCGGATCGGCGCTGGCGGGTCGTTCCATGGTGGCGGACTGGTGACGAAGGCCGCGAACAGCCCGCATCTGCTGGTGCCCAAGATCAAGGCGAAGATGTACTTCGGGGTTGCCAGCAACGACGACATGCAGCAGCCCACCGCGAAGGACGACCTGAAGGCCGCGTTCGAGGCCGCGAAGAACCCGGCCAAGATCGAGGTCTACAGCAGCCTGCACGGCTGGTGCATGTCGGACATGCCGGTCGCCGCCGGAGCTCCGCCCATCTACAACCAGGCCGACGCGGAGAGGGCCTGGGGAGAGCTGCTCGCGCTCTACAAGGCCGGCCTGGCCTGACCTCGGCTGTCACGCCCGGGTGGGATGCTGTCGATCTGACGTTGGCTCGATCGACGAACGGATAAGGACAGATCTCACCGGGCAGGTCGACGGATCTGGCCCTAGGAGGCGTGCATGAGCAGCATAAGAGTTCTGGTAGGCACCCGAAAGGGCGCCTTCATCCTAACGTCGGACGGCACGCGCCGGGCCTGGGCGGTGAGCGGTCCGCACTTCCCAGGTTGGGAGATTTACCATCTCAAGGGATCGCCGGCGGATCCCAACCGTCTCTACGCCTCCCAGAGCAGCGGCTGGTTCGGCCAGGTGATGCAGCGGTCGAACGACGGCGGCGTCACGTGGGAGCCGGTGGACAACAAGTTCGTCTACGACGGCACGACCGGTACGCACCAGTGGTACGACGGGACGCCACACCCGTGGGAGTTCAAACGCGTCTGGCATCTCGAGCCATCGCTCAGCGATCCCGACACGGTGTATGCCGGCGTGGAGGACGCGGCGATGTTCCGGACGACCGATGGCGGCAAGAGCTGGCACGAGCTGGCCGGGCTGCGCAATCACGGGTCGGGCGCGAAGTGGCAGCCGGGAGCCGGCGGTCTCGGCCTCCACACGATCCTGCTCGACCCCACGAACCCTCAGCGGATGTTCATCGCCATCTCGGCCGCGGGCGCCTTCCGCACCGACGACGGCGGCACGACCTGGACGCCGATCAACCGCGGCCTGAAGTCGCAGTACATCCCGGATCCCGAAGCGGAAGTGGGCCACTGCGTTCACCGCATTGCGATGCATCCTTCGCGGCCCGACACGCTGTTCATGCAGAAGCACTGGGACGTGATGCGGACCGATGATGCCGGCGCGCAGTGGACCGAGGTGAGCGGCAACCTGCCAACCGACTTCGGGTTTCCGATCGACGTGCACGCGCACGAACCGGAAACGATCTACGTCGTGCCGATCACGAGCGACTCGCATCACTTTCCGCCTGAAGGAAAGTTGCGCGTCTACCGGAGCCGCACCGGCGGGAACGAGTGGGAGCCGCTCACCAACGGGCTGCCGCAGCAGGACTGCTACGTGAACGTGCTGCGTGATGCGATGGCAGTCGATCGCCTCGACTCCTGCGGCATCTACTTCGGCACCACCGGCGGCCAGGTGTACGCATCGGCCAATTCGGGCGACGCGTGGGTACCGATCGTGCGGGATCTGCCGGCGGTGCTGTCGGTGGAGGTGCAGACGTTGCCGTGATCCGCGTCGAACTTCCGCAGCACCTCCAGACGCTCGCCCGCGTCGGGCGCGAGGTGGAAGTGTCGGTCGATGGCCCGGTCACGCTCGGGGCCGTACTCGACGCGGTCGAGTCGAGCTATCCCGTGCTGCAGGGCACCATCCGGGATCACGTCAGCAAGAAGCGCCGGCCCTTCCTGCGCTATTTCGCCTGCCAGGACGACCTGTCGCTCGAACCGGCGGACCTGCTGCTGCCCGATGCGGTAGCGCGGGGCGCCGAGCCGTTCATGATCGTCGGCGCCATCGCTGGCGGTTGACGGAATCACGTCAGGCCCTTCACCGGCGTCGCACGAGACTGCCGGCGGTTGCACCGGTATCCCGGTTGCACCGCTGGTCGCGTGCTTTCCGGCCCCCAGACCGGCACGGCATCCCTACCGGCCACGGTGGACCCGTGGCCGGGCGCTGCCATGCGGGCCCTCGTGCCGCTCTTCGCGGTCACCTTGTTCGTCAGTTCGTTCTTGATGTTCACCGTCGAGCCGGTGGTGGCGCGTCAGATGCTGCCGGTGCTCGGTGGCGTTCCAATGGTGTGGAACGGCTGCGTCGTGTTCTTCCAGGCGGTGCTGCTGGCGGGATACGGCAGCGCGCACGTGTTGTCGAAGACGATCGCGGCGCCGGTGCGGCTGCTGGTCTACGCCGGCGTGTCGGTGCTGCCGCTGGCCTTCGTGGGGCTCGGCGTCCACGGCGCGTCCGCGGCCGCCGCGCAGGCGCCGCTGTCGTGGCTGCTCGTCGCGCTCCTCACGTCGGTCGGCCCGCTGTTTCTCGCGCTCGCGGCGAGCGCCTCGTTGCTGCAGGCGACGTTTGCGTCCACCCGGCACGAGTCGGCGCGCGATCCCTACTTCCTCTACGCCGCCAGTAACGCGGGCAGCCTGGTCGCGCTCGTGGCGTATCCAACGCTCATCGAGCCGATCCTCGGCCTAAGAGATCAGACGCGGCTATGGACGATCGGCTACGGCGTGTTCGTGCTGCTCGTGGTGGCGTGCGCCGTGGCCGCACGGTTCGCGCTCGGCGCCGGCGTCGCCGCGACGCGCGGGACGGCCGCCGAGCCGGAGGCGGCGACCGAGATCACCTGGCGCCAGCGCGCACGCTGGTGTCTGCTGGCAGCGGTGCCGTCGAGCCTGATGCTTGGCGTGACCACCGCACTCACGACTGACATCGCGCCAGTGCCGCTGCTCTGGGTCGCGCCGCTGGCCCTCTACCTGCTTACGT
>Ga0105238_10006589_pt1 | contig 11570 bp, 10 predicted proteins | sample KBSC34metaG_FD_81526 | JGI IMG/M metagenome (GOLD analysis project Ga0105238, IMG submission 81526) | Corn rhizosphere microbial communities from Kellogg Biological Station, Michigan, USA - KBS C3-4 metaG | ecosystem: Host-associated > Plants > Roots > Rhizosphere > Soil | place: Michigan, USA... | reverse complement strand
TGCCAGCTTCCCGTTCGTGCCAGCCAGAGCGTCACCCTCACGTGGAACCCGACCGCCGCCACGAACATCGCCGGTTATAAAATTTCTTTCGGCACCACCAGTCACAATTATTCCGCCACGAACACGACGGGCCTTGCCACCAACACCACCATTTCCGGATTGGTGGAGGGCGCGACGTATTATTTCGCGGCTTCAACGTATGACAGCGCCGGTAATCAAAGCGCCAATTCCACAGAGGTCTCCTATGTCGTGCCCGCTCCCGCAGCCACGCTGACTTCGCCTGCGCGCTCCGGCGGGCAGTTTAGCTTCACGGTTTCCGGCGTGGCCGGTTACCAGTATGTCGTCCAGGTTTCCACCAACCTGACCGGTTGGACCTCGGTCCAGACCAATACCGCGCCCTTCACGTTCGTGGATACGAATGCCGCCGCCTTCAAGCAGCGCTTCTATCGCACCTGTTATCTGCCGGCACCCTGAGGCGCGGCGGACGGTTCTTGAAATCAGGGGTTCCCGTCCGGCGGTTTTACTGCGACAATCGGCGCACGGTTTTTCATCGTGCATATTTCATCCGCCATCTTTCATTGCAGCGCGCCGGACCTGGACGCGTGTCCGGACGGGTCGCTGCCGGAATTCGCCTTCATCGGCCGCTCGAATGTCGGCAAGTCCTCGCTGCTGAACCTGCTCGCCGGGGAGGCGGGCCTGGCACGCGTCTCGCCCAAGCCGGGCTTCACGAAGATGATCAACATCTTCACCATCAATAAAAACTGGCGGCTGGTGGATTTGCCGGGCTACGGCTTCGCGGAAGGTTCCAAAAAAAGCACCCGGCAGTTCAACAAGGCGGTGTCGGCGTACCTGAAGCATCGCGCCAATCTTTCCCTCGTCTTCACGCTCATTGATTCCGGGCTCACACCGCAGGAGATCGACCTTGAGTTCATCGGCTGGCTCGCGCAGAACGGCGTGCCCTTCGTCCTCGTGTTCACCAAGACGGACAAGATAACGCCGGCGGAGGTGAAAACGAATATCACCGCGTTTATGGCCGCCATCGCCCCGTGGTTCGTGCAACCGCCGGCCACATTCACCTGTTCGGCCAACACCGGTGATGGCCGGCAGGCGCTGCTCGGCGTGATTGAGGAGATGATGACCGCCATCAGGGCGGAAACCCCGGCCGAGCCCGAGGAAAAACCGGCAGGCCCGGTCACCCGCAAACGCGGCCACGATCTCGACCGCCCGTGGTGAGATAACTGCGCCTGCCTCCGCTGCTCTTGACCGTCTGCCTCCCGCCCGCTAAAAATCGTCATGCCCGCCCGCCAACCGTGGTATCGCGTCCTCTACCTGCAGGTGCTGCTCGCCGTCGTCGCGGGCATCGTGGTCGGCTTTTGCTTTCCCGGGCTCGGAACCTCGCTGAAACCGCTCGGCGACGGCTTCATCAAGCTGGTGAAGATGATGATCGCCCCCATCATCTTTTGCACCGTCGTCCACGGCATCGCCTCCATGAGCGATCTGAAGAAACTCGGGCGCATCGGCCTCAAATCGCTGCTGTATTTTGAGATCGTTTCCACGCTCGCGCTGGTCATCGGCCTCGCGGTGGTGAATTTTCTGCAACCCGGTGCTGGCATCACGCCACCGGGCGAGACCTTTCACACCGACGCGGCGGCAGCGGATGACGGCCACGGTTACAGCGAGAAGGCGCACGCGTTGAGCGCGAATGATTTTCTCCTGAACATCATCCCGAACACACTTTTCAGCGCGTTCGTCTCGGGGGACATCCTGCAGGTTCTGCTCGTGGCGGTGTTGGTGGCTTTTGCCATCGCCGGCATCGGCGAACGGGGCAGACCGCTGCTGCAAGGTATCGAATATGGTTCGCAGATTTTTTTCGGCGTGATGCGCATCGTGGTGCGGGTCGCGCCCATCGGGGCGTTTGGCGCGATGGCCTACACGGTCGGCGCGCACGGCATCGGCACGCTGAACAAGCTGCTGCTGCTCATGGTTGGTTTCTATCTCACGGCAGGGGTGTTCGTCGTCGTGGTGCTGGGCGCTATCGCGTGGTGGTGCGGCTTCTCCATCTTCCGTTTTCTCGCGTACATCAAGGATGAATTATTCCTGGTGCTCGGCACCAGCTCATCCGAGACGGCTTTGCCGGGGCTGATTGAAAAGATGCAGCGGCTCGGCTGCTCAAAATCCACCGTCGGCCTCGTGGTGCCGACCGGTTACAGCTTCAACCTCGACGGCACGAACATTTACATGGCCATGGCCGCCGTATTTCTGGCGCAGGCCACGAACACGCACCTCAGCCTTGGCGCACAGCTTTATCTCCTGCTCATCGCTATGCTCACCTCGAAGGGCGCAAGCGGCGTGACGGGCGCTGGCTTCGTGACGCTCGCAGCAACCCTGCAGGCGGTGCCGGGTATCCCGGTCGAATCCCTGGCGCTGCTGGTCGGCATCGACCGGTTCATGAGCGAATGCCGCGCGCTGACCAATTTCATCGGCAATGGCGTCGCGACCGTCGTCATCAGCCGCTGGGAAAACGAAGTGACCGCGGAAACCTTGAACCGCAACCTCCAACTCGCCCAAGCCGGCGAACTGCCCCCAAAAGCCCAACCGGCATAAACTCAAGGGAGATTTCCTCAAAGAAGGAACGCCGGGCACCAGCTCGGCTCGACCAGTCGGTTTTGCGACCTTCAATCCGATGCGCATCCGCTCAGTTTTTTCATGTTTTTTGGCAGTTTCACGCAGGTGTTGCCATTGACTTTATCCAGCGATGGAACTTTCATGTATCCATGAAGCACATCCTCTTTATCGCGACGCTTGCTGGCGCCGTTTTGACTTCACCTCATTTGATCCAGGCGCAGACTAATACAGCAGATGCCGCCACCGTGGCGATCGACCGCGAAAAAGCCTCGGTCGAAAAACAAGCCAGACAGCTCTCCGAAGCTATCCAGCTCACGGATGCCGGCAAATCCGCCAAGGTTCACGACATCCTTTTTGCACATTATCAGACCCTGCGCGCCTGGCACGCAGCCAATGACGCTCAGATCAGGGAAGATTGGACCAGCTTCAACAAGGCCCGCTCCGCCAAGAATGTGGCCGACGCCAATGCCGCCTTGGACAAGATCAGCGCCATCTACGCCGGCTTCCAGCCCGAGCATAAAAAATTTCTGGCCGACCTCGGCACCCTGCTCACGCCCGAACAGATCGAGGCCATCAAGGATAAATGGACCATCAACAAGGTGAAGGTGACCTACAATGCTTATCTTGAGATCTTCCCCAATCTGACCGAACCGCAGAAGGCTGTCGTGCTCCAAAACCTGAAGGATGCCCGCGAGGAAGCCCTTGATTGCGACCGAAAATCGCTGGGCAACAAATCCTTTGATGAAATCTCCGCGTTCTTCAAAAAATATAAGATCAAGATCGAGGACGAATACTTTGTGGCCCAGGGTATCGACGCCCAAAAGGCGCGGAAAGATTTTGCCGAAAAGCAAAAAGCCGACAAGGCGGCCAAGTCAGGCGGGGCGGAGAAGGCCGAAAAATAGCGGAGCCTCCAATCCCTGTTATTACGGGCTGAAAACGCCCGCCAAAACTTCGTTACTTGCACTGGGTGCAAACCGGCGGTATCTACTTCGCTTTATGGAAAATGATTCCGCTCCGCATTTGTTTTCACCGCTGACCGTCCGTTCCGTGACGCTGCGCAATCGCATCGGCGTTTCGCCGATGTGCCAGTATTCGGCCACTGATGGCCTCGCGAATGACTGGCATTTCGTCCACCTAGGTTCGCGTGCTGTCGGCGGGGCAGGGCTGGTCATTGTGGAGGCCACAGGCGTCGCACCGGAAGGCCGCATCACGCCGGGCTGCCTTGGGTTGTGGTCGGACAAACACATCGAACCGCTCGCGCGCATCGCAGCCTTCATAAAATCGCACGGCGCCGTGGCCGGCATCCAAATCGCCCACGCCGGACGCAAAGCCTCCGCCGCCCTCCCGTGGAACGGCGGCGCGCATCTCTCGGCGGAGCAGGGCGGCTGGGAACCCATCGCGCCCAGTGCCATTCCCTTCGGCGGCAATCTGACCAAGGTTCCGCGCGCCATGACAGAGGCGGACATCCTCCGCGTGCAGAATGATTTTGTGGCGACGGCGAAACGCGCGTTGACCGCTGGCTTTGAATGGCTGGAACTGCACGCGGCGCACGGCTACCTGTTCAACTCTTTCCTCTCGCCATTGTCCAACCACCGCACGGACAAGTACGGCGGCAGCTTTGAGAATCACACCCGCTTTTTGCTGGAGACGACGCGTGCCGTGCGCCGGGTCTGGCCGGACCATCTGCCTCTGGCCGTGCGCATCTCGGCGATTGATTGGAAAGAAGGCGGCTGGGACATCGAATCAAGCATCGCGCTGGCCAAACTGCTCAAGGCCGAGGGCGTAGACCTCGTAGATTGCAGTTCCGGCGGCGTGGTGCCGGACGCCAAAATCACGGTCGTGCCTGGCTATCAGGTGCCATTTGCGAACGCGATACGGCAAGGCGCCCAGATTCCGACCGCAGCCGTGGGTTTCATCACGGAAGCGAAACAGGCGGATGACATCATCCGCAGCGGGAAAGCAGATGTGGTGCTGCTGGCGCGACAATTCTTGCTGGATGCCTACTGGCCGGTACACGCCGCGAAGGCGCTCGGCCACAAACTGCCGCCGCCGAACCAATATGCCCGGGCGTGGTGACATTTTCTTTGCCTGTAGCAGGGGGGTTATCTAGCATCGCTGCGTTTATGGCATCCCCTTTTCTTCGCGCCGAGGGCATGGTTGCCCGGCTGCTGGCTTGTATTTTTCTGGTCGCGTGTCTTTCAGTGCCGGCTGCCGACGCGGTCGCACCCGCCACTACCCCGGTCGCCGCAGGTTCCGGCGTCATCGAGAATTCCATCGTTAAGATCTTCTCCACCGTGCGCTATCCGGACCCCTACAAGCCGTGGACAAAGGATTCTCCCGATGAACAGACCGGCAGCGGCGTGGTGATCGAGGGCAAACGCATCCTCACCAACGCGCACGTGGTGAATTACGCAAGCCAGGTGCAGATCCAGGCGAATCAGGCAGGCGACAAGATTTCAGCCACGGTGGAATTCATCGCGCCAGGCATAGACCTGGCGGTGCTGAAGCTCGATGACGAAAAATTCTTCGACACGCATCCGCCGCTGGCGCGGGCGAAAGTATTGCCGGGCATCAAGGACACGGTGCTGGCCTACGGTTTTCCCGAGGGCGGCAACAGCCTGTCCATCACCAAAGGCATCGTCTCGCGCGTGGAATTCACCGCCTACAATTTCCCGGCTTCGGGCCTGCGCATCCAGATCGACGCCGCCATCAACCCCGGCAACAGCGGCGGCGCGGCCGTGGCGGGCGACAAGATGATCGGCCTGACCTTTAGCCGCCTGAACGATGCCGACAACATCGGCTACATCATCCCGAACGAGGAGATCGACCTGTTCCTCGCGGACATCGCGGATGGCAAGTACGACGGCAAACCCGCGATGTTTGATTCCTTGCAGACGCTGGAGAACCCGGCCCTGCGTTCCTTCCTGAAACTGCCCGCGGGCACGGAGGGCATGGTAGTCCACAAACCTGGCCAGACCAACTCGGCATATCCGCTGAAGGAATGGGATGTCATCACGAAGATCGGTCAGATGCCGGTGGATGACCAGGGCATGATCAAACTCGGCACCGACCTGCGGGTGGGCTTCCATTATGAAATTCAGCACAGCGTCACCAACGGTACGGTTCCGTTGACCATCGTCCGCGCGGGCAAGGAAATGAATGTCAACCTGCCGGTCCCGGTGGAATATCCCCGTTTGATACCGGACCTGGCCGGCGGCGCCTATCCCTCCTATTTCATCTGCGGCCCGCTGGTTTTCTCCGAACTCTGCAGCGATTATCTGCGCGGTTATCTGCGGACAAAATATGCCGGCTCCTTCATGGCCCGCGAGAGCGGCGTGGGCAACCCCATGGTCACCCGCGTGGCCGACCAGCCGTCGTTCCCCGAGGAGCGTCTGGTGGTCATCTCGTCGCCGTTTTTCCCGCACAAGCTGGCACAGGGCTACTCTAACCCACAGGTGCAGGTGGTGAAGTCGATCAACGGCATCGCGGTGAAAAACCTGAAGCACCTGGTCGGGATTCTGCGCGATTCAAAGGACGAATTCCTGACCGTCGAATGCTGCTCGCGGTACAGCGAAACAATGGTTTTCCCACGCGCCCAGATACTGGCGGCCACGGACGATATCCTGACGGACAACGGCGTCCGTGCTCAGGGGTCACCCGACGCACTGGCAGTCTGGAACGCCAAAAAATGACGCGGCGCGGCGGCGTTTTGCATTTTTTCAATCGCGTGTATATTGCCCCATATGCTGGCGACTCCTGAAATCATCCGGGAAGCAGGTCAATGCGCCCAATTGACCGCGCTGCTGCCACGCATGCGCGAGGTGCCGCTCTATCGCGCCGCGTTGGCGCATGGCCAGCCGGTGGACTGCGCGGCCTTTCAAAGGCTGCCGCTGCTCGGCAAAAACGCGATGCGCGAAAATTTTCCGCGCAATTTCCTGGGCGAACAGGCCAGCGTGGAGGCGTTGCAGGAAAAAAATCTCATCGAGTTGGAACATACCTCGGGTACCACCTCAGACCGGCTGCCGGTTATCTTCGCGCACGGCTGGTGGGATGAGCAGGAACAGCGCGCGCTGCGCTTGAATGCTGTCGTGGCCCGCGTGCTGGATGAATTTCCCGGGGCCCGGCGTGTGACCATCACGTCGCCTGCCTGCAATGGGCTGACATGCCCGACGGTCTGGATGTCGCGCGAACAACGCGTCATCAACAATCGGGCGTTGTTCGTGAACCTTGCACGCATTCCCTTTCTGATCAGCGAGGCGGACCTGGCGCGGATGGCGCAAGAGACCGCGGAATGGGCGCCGCAATTTCTCGATACCGACCCGGTTCACGCGGTGTGGTTTGCGCTGTATTGTGAGCGGCGCGGGATAAAATTTCCGTCCCTGAGATTCATCCTGTGCAGCTATGAATTCACGAGCGTGGTCCATCGTAAGATTCTGACACGCGTCTTCGGCGTGCCAGTGTTCAATCTCTATGGCTCAACCGAGACCGGCCACCTGCTGATGGAAAATGAGCGCGGGGAGATGAAGCCGAGCTATGAAACGGCGTTCCTGGAGATCACGGCCGCGGACGCCCGCAACATCGGCGACATGGTCGTTACGACGCTGAGCAACGATTATATGCCGCTGCTGCGCTACCGCATCGGCGACCTCGCGGAAAAAATCTCGCAGCCGTACGGGAACAGTTTCATCGTTCACGGCCGGATCCGCGATGCGTTGACGGCTGCTGATGGTTCCCGCGTCACGACGTGGCAGGTGGATCAATGCCTCGCGGATGCGGAAGGCTTCGCGCACTACGAGCTGCGGCAGGATGAAAACGGCGGGTGCGTCCTGCGCTATGTTCCAGACGTGACCGGGCCGACAGAAGAAACATTGAATACCGTTACCGCGCGACTGGAAACCTTGCTGCAAACCCGCAGGGCCATCCTGGCGGAGGCGATGACCACGCTGGTGCCGGCGGCTTCTGGAAAATTTCGGCTGACTTGCCGCGTGGCGCCGGATAAAGTCGCGGCATGAAATCCATTATCGCCGCCGCCACCGCACTATTGTTCATCGCCCGCGCCGCTTCTGCCCAGACCGAGGAAGGTTTTACCAGCCTGTTTGACGGGAAAAGTTTTGCCGGCTGGCAGACCGCCACGGAGCACACAAACACTTGGACGATCGAGGACGGCGCGCTGGTGGCGCACGGCGATCGCTGCCATATCTTTTACGTCGGCGATCCGAAGCCGTTCAAGAATTTTGAGCTGAAGGTGGACGTGATGACGGGGCCACATTCGAACGGCGGTATTTATTTTCACACGGCGTATCAGGAAGTGGGCTGGCCAACGAACGGGTTTGAATGCCAGGTGAACGTGAGCCACAGCGACTGGAAAAAAACCGGCAGCCTTTACGACGTGGCCAACCTCGGCAACACACCCGCCCAGGATAACGAATGGTACACGCAGGACATCACCGTGCAGGGCGACAGGGTGACCGTGAAGGTCAAGGGCGTGCTCGTGCTGGAATACACCGAGCCGCCGGGCGCGCAGCCGGGCAAGGTTTTCACCCGCAAACTGGCGGAAGGAACCTTCGCGCTGCAAGGGCACGACCCCAAGAGCGTCATCCACTACAAAAACATCCGTGTGAAACGGCTGGACTGAGCGGAAGACTGTTTGAAGTACGGCGCTGGCTTCGTGCATTATAAACGCCTGAAAACCGCCCCGGCATCCAAGGTCGAACAGCTGGCCGCACTGACCGGATTGCGCGGTTTTGCGGCGCTGTGGGTGGTGTCCCTGCATTTCTTGGGGGATACAAACACGCTCCTGCCTGCCAGCACCACCTTTAACTGGTTCATGGGTGCCGGTAGCAATGCCGTGCCGCTGTTCTTCGTCTTGAGCGGCTTCATCCTGTTGCACACCTACCACGGCCGCTTCAACTTTTTTTCGTGGCGCGAGTACTTCCGTTTTATCGGCCTGCGGCTGGCTCGGATTTATCCGGCCTACCTAGCGGCCTTGGTCGCGATGGTTTTGCTGGTCGCCGCCTCACGACTCACCGGCGCGCCATATAATCACGGAGCTTATCCGCTTCAATGGCTGCCGGCGGAAGTGTTCATGCTCCACAGCTGGGTGGTAATGCCATCGCCGTTTACCGGCTGGAACTATCCTGACTGGTCGGTAAGTGCGGAATGGTTCGCCTACCTGTTTGTTTTTCCGCTGGCAGTGTGGCTGGTGAAAAAAATTTCCGGCGCCCGGAACATCACGGTTGCCCTTCTTGCCCTCATTTTGTGCGCGCTGGAACCGGCTATCCGCACGGAATGGAAATTAAGCACGGTCAGCCTGTTGTTTATTGCAGGGGCGTTGCTGTGGGATCTGCGCCGCCGGCTGGTTTCATCAGGCTGGAAAATCCCGCCGCACCTGGATGCTCTCGCCTTCACCCTGTTGCTGGCGACCGTGTGGTCCGGGAGTTTCATCAGTTGGAAGCCGGCTGCTTTTGGAATTTTGCTCGCGGTGATGTTGTTGATTTTTGGATTGTGTAACGAGGACGGGATCTTTTCACGGCTGCTGGCGACTCCACCGTGCATTTTTCTCGGCGAAATCTCATATTCCATCTACCTCATCCACGGTTGTGTGCTGCGGTTGGCAAAGGTCCTGTTGCCCGCGCAAAAATTTACCGGCTCCACATTGCCGGTTCGCAGCGCGATTTGTCTGACTGAACTTTCGGCAGTCCTGCTCTCGGCGACGTTGCTTTACTTTCTGGTGGAACATCCGGCGCGCAACTGGCTGCGCCGAATATTTTCCCGCCCTCAGACGTACAGATAGACGTACACTGAGAACGATACCGCCGCCGCGCCGGCCGTGGCGGCCAACGACCAGAGGAAATTCTTCTGCCGCGCCGCGATGGAGAATGTCGCGATGATCACCGCCATCTGCGCCGCCAGCATGCCCATGAAAAATTTCCCGCTGCGGCGATGGTGATGCTCGGCGGAGATATCTCCCTTCCGCACTTGCAGTTCATAGATGCTCGCCACCGACTGGTTCAACCGCGCCTCGCTGTCGTAGCGTGCCGCCGTATAGCGCAGCCGCGCCGCGCTGAAACTCCGGAAGGTCGTCTTGTCTCCCGTCATGAGCTTCTCGTCGAATTTGTCCGAGGCTTTGTTGATGCCCTTGGTCGCGTTGTCAAACGCGGCTGCCGCATCCTTGGCCGCCATCAGCGATTCCGCCAGGGTTGGGTCCTTCACCTCGACCAGCGCAGCCGTCACATCGGACTCCGGCTTGGAACTTTCCACAATATCCAGCGCCGTTTGCACATCGGCATCAAATTTGGCAGGCGTGGCGGCGGGAATTTCACCTTTCGTCAGCGCGGCGACGGTGGTCGCATCAGCCCCTTCCAGCACGGCGGCGTCCAGCGGCTGGATGTCAGCCGTGGCTGCGAGCAGGTCCAGGTTGTTCCGCGCGACGGCACTGCGCAGTTTTTTCGCCTGAAAATAGCTCCACTGGTCGCCCGCCTTGGACTGGAGTTGTGCGGCCAGCGAGCGGTCATATTGCGCCTTGGTCATCTCGCTCGAGGCCAGGCCGGCGAGCATCGTGGCAATGACGGTCATGATGATGGGCGTCGCGCCCAGGATTTTTCCCCATTTGGTTTGCGGAAGATCCTTCTTCAGTTCCTCGGGAATCACGATTTTAGGAGCCATACGTGTCGGCAGCTTATCAAAGGGATAATTTCTTTGCCAGCATGCTTGTGCCGGGAAAATTTTTCGGCTATCACGCCCTCATGCTGATTGTCCATGTGCAGATCCAGGTGAAACCCGAATCAGTCGAAGCCTTCAAGACAGCGACACTGCTCAACGCCCGCTGCAGCTTGCTGGAGCCTGGCGTCCTGCGCTTTGATTTCGTGCAACAGGCCGACGACCCGACGCGCTTTGTGCTGGTCGAAATCTATCGCGATGCCGCCGCGCAAGCCGCACATCGGGAGACAGCGCACTATCCCGTCTGGCGCGACGCCGTCGCCTCCATGATGGCAGTGCCGCGCACCAGTGTGAAGTTTGACGCCATCTTTCCCGGTCCGCAGAACTGGTGAACATGAACTTTGAATTCGCCACGGCCACACGCATCGTTTTCGGCAACGGCGCCGTGCGCCAACTCGGCCAAAATGTGAAGACCTATGGCTCTCGAGCGCTGGTCGTCACTGGCGCCAATCCACAGCGGGCGGAAACGATGTTATCGGGCCTGACGGAGAACGGCATTGGCTCATCCGTCTTCCCCGTGACTGGTGAGCCGGCGATCGCCACGGTCGAGAACGGCGTGGCCCTCGCAAAAAAGGAACAATGCGATTTCGTCATCAGCATCGGTGGCGGCAGTGTGATCGACACCGGCAAGGCCATCGCCACGATGATGAAGAACGAGGGCGCGTTGCTCGACTACCTTGAGATCATTGGCCGCGGCCAGGCGCTTAAAAAACGCGGTGCGCCCTTCATCGCCATTCCCACGACCGCCGGAACCGGGGCGGAAGTTACTCGAAATGCCGTCCTCGCCTCGCCCGAACACAAGGTGAAAGTCAGCCTCCGCAGTCCCATGATGTTGCCAGCCGCTGCGGTGATCGACCCGGAGCTGACTTATGATTTGCCGCCCGCGTTCACCGCCACCACCGGCCTCGACGCGCTGACACAGCTCATCGAGCCTTACGTCTGCTTGCGGGCGAATCCGATGACAGACAGTTTTTGCGAGGATGGAATCCATCGTGCCGCGCGCTCGTTGCGCGAGGCGGTTTTCAACGGACAGAATAAGTCCGCGCGCGAAGACATGAGCCTGGCCAGCCTGTTTGGTGGACTGGCGCTGGCGAATGCCGGCCTCGGCGCGGCCCATGGATTCGCCGGACCGATCGGCGGGATGTTTCCCGCGCCGCATGGGGCGGTCTGCGCCGCATTGCTGCCGCACGTCATGGCCGCAAACATCCAGGCGCTGCGCGAACGCG
>Ga0105238_10006588_pt1 | contig 11571 bp, 10 predicted proteins | sample KBSC34metaG_FD_81526 | JGI IMG/M metagenome (GOLD analysis project Ga0105238, IMG submission 81526) | Corn rhizosphere microbial communities from Kellogg Biological Station, Michigan, USA - KBS C3-4 metaG | ecosystem: Host-associated > Plants > Roots > Rhizosphere > Soil | place: Michigan, USA... | reverse complement strand
TTGCCGAAGAGACTTTCAGCGAGCTGGAGATCGAAGTGAAGAAGGCAGGAGCGCCGCTAAGCGGCCTGATCGACCGACTCGGGCAAGTCCGTCGTGTATGAACCCACCCGACCCACCTGACTGTACCGGCCTACTTGGCCAGTAGCATCATCAGCAGCGCTTTCTGCGTGTGCAGCCGGTTTTCCGCTTGATCGAAGACGACGGACGCGGGCGACTCCAGCACTTCGGCCGTCACTTCCTCGCCGCGGTGGGCGGGCAGGCAATGCATGAAGAGCGCGTCGGACGCGGCGAGCTGCATCAGCGCGCGATTCACCTGATAAGGCGCGAAGATCACTTTCCGATCTTCCGCTTCCTGCTCTTCGCCCATCGACGCCCACACGTCCGTGTATACGGCATCGGCGCCGCGGACGGCGTCCCGCGCATCGACGCAGCGCTCCAGCGTACCGTCATCGGCAGCCACGCGGCGGATCTGCGCGCTCACGCGTTCGGGCAGCTCGTAGCCCTTCGGCGACGCCACGCGCATCCGCGCACCGAGCATCACAGCCGCCTGCGCCAGCGACGTTGCCACGTTGTTGCCGTCGCCCACATAGGCGACCGTGCGGCCGCGCAGCGTGCCCCAGCGCTCGATCAGCGTCATCACGTCCGCCAGCGCCTGGCAGGGATGCTCTTCGTCGGTGAGCGCATTCACGACCGACAGCGACTGGCCCGCGGTGGCCAGCTTCATCGCCTTCTCCTGTCCGTATGTGCGGAGGACCAGCGCGTGCACCCACCGTTCGAGGTTGCGCGCGATGTCTTCCAGCGGCTCGCGGACGCCCTGGGCGAATTCAGCTGGAAGGTCCAGCGTGTGCGCGCCGAGCTCGCGCACGGCGATCTCGAACGTCGAACGCGTGCGCAGCGACGGTTTCTCGAAGAGCAGCGCCACGTGCTTGCCGGCGAGCCCGCCGGCCGTCGGCGCGTCGGGTCCCAGCCGACGGTCGGCTTTCATCTTGCGGGCGCTATCGAGCAGCCGCGCGAGCGCCGCGTGATCGAGGTCGAGGATGGAGAGAAAGTCTTTGGCCCGCGCGGCCGGCGGAGGGATGGTGTCCATCATGTGCGGTATTCGCCGTTGATCTTCACGTACTCGGCGGTGAGGTCGCAGGTCCACACGGTGGCGTTGCCGCCGCCGCCCGTTCCGAGATCGACGTCGATCGACACGTCCTTCTGCTTCAGGTGTTCCGCGGCCTTGGGGGCGTTGTCATCGTGGGGCAGCCCGTTCTCGAAGAGCAGAATTCCGCCGACGTGCACGACGGCGCGGTCGATGTCGAACATCACGCCGGAGCGGCCGGCCGCGGCGACGATGCGACCCCAGTTCGGATCCGCGCCGTGCACGGCCGTTTTTACCAGCGGCGAGTTGGCGATCGTCTTTGCCACGCGGCGCGCGTCGGCGACGGAATGCGCGTCCGTGATGGCAATCGTGATCAGCTTGGTGGCGCCCTCGCCGCCCCGCACGATTCCTACCGCCAGCTCGCGCGACACCGCGTAGAAGCCGGCCACCAGCGCGGGATAGAGCTCGTCGTCGATCTCCACGCCGCTGGCGCCAGACGCCAGCGCGAACACGCAATCGTTCGTGGAGCCGTCGCCGTCCACCGTGATGGCGTTGAACGTATCTTCAGCCGAATCGCGCAGCGCCCGCTGCAGCACGGCGGGCGACGCCTTGGCGTCGGTGGACACGAATCCGAGCATCGTCGCCATGTTGGGCTCGATCATCCCGGACCCCTTGGCGGTGCCGCCCACAATGAACGTCCCGCGCGCGGTCTTCACCGTGACGGCGTGCTCCTTCGGAAACGGATCCGTGGTCATGATGGCGCGCGCCATCACGCTGCCGTCGCGGCCGAGCGCCGCCGCCGCGGCGTGAATGCCCGGCACCACCTTGTCCATTTTGAGGTTCACGCCGATGACGCCCGTCGACGCGACCAGCACCTGCTCCGGTTGGCAACCGAGCTGTGCTGCCGTCTCCGCCGTCATCTGACGTGCGTCGTTCAACCCCACGACGCCGGTGCAGGCGTTCGCGCAGCCGCTGTTGACGACAATCGCGCGAACCCATCCGTGATTCGTGCCGAGGTGCTGTTTCGACACGATCACCGGCGCCGCCTGCGCCAGATTCGTCGTGAAAATCCCAGCGGCGGGCACGGCCGTGTCCGCGGCCAGCACGCCCAGATCCAGCGCGCCCGCTTTGGCCTTGATGCCGCTGTGAAGACCCGCCGCGGTGAACCCTTTCGGCGCGGTCACTCCGCCCGTCGCGGCGGCGACCGTGAACTGCGTGGCGACCGACGAGCTCATGCTCTGACCTCGGCGGACACGGTGGCAAACACTTCGTCCAGAATCTCCACGGCGCGATCGAGATCCGCCTTCGCGATGTTGAGCGGCGGCAGCATGCGCACCACGGTTTCGTGCGTGCGGTTGACGATCAAACCCCGCTCGCGCGCTCCATCGATGATCGGTGCCGCGTCGACCTTCAGCTGCAGCCCCCACATCAATCCGCTGCCGCGCACCTCTTCGATCACGGGGTGCTTGAGCGCGAGCGCGCGCAGCTGCCGCTCGAAATGCGCGCCCACCTCACGTACGTGCTGCAGCACCCCGCCGTCCATCAGCTGCTCGAGGAAAAACAGGGCAGCGCGGCACGACAGCAGATTGCCGCCGTACGTCGTGCCGTGATCGCCGGCCGAAATGCCACCCGCCACCTTTTCCGACACGAGCGCCGCCGCGACCGGTACGCCCGACCCGAGCGCCTTGCCCACCGACACGAGGTCCGGCTTCCAGCCGAGCGCCTGGAAATGGAAGTTGTGCCCAGTACGCCCGAGGCCGCTCTGCACTTCGTCGGCGATCAACAGCGTGCCGGTCTTGGCGGTGACGTCTTTCACCGCCTGCACGAAACCCTCGGGCAGCGGACGGATGCCGCTCTCTCCGCGGATCGGCTCGGAAATGATCGCCGCCGTCTTGTCGGTGACCGCCGCCAGCAGCGTTTCGGGGCGCGTTGGATCGACGAACGTGACCGGTCCGATGAGCGGCTGGAAGGGCTCCCGGTAGTGCGGGTCGTGGGTGACCGATAACGCGCCCATGGTGCGGCCAGCGAAGCCGTTCTCTACCGCCACGTAGCCGACGCGCTGCTTCTCACCCAGGGTGTACCAGTAGCGGCGCGCGAACTTGAGATTGGCTTCGTTGGCTTCGGTGCCGCTGTTGCAGAAGAACACACGCTGCAGCCCCGAGAGCTGCGACAGCTTCGCCGCGGCTTGCGACTGGAACGGGTGGTAGTACAGGTTCGACGTGTGAAGCAGCGTTTCCGCCTGCTCCTTGATGATGGCGGTGAGCCCCGGGTTCGCGTGACCCAGCGACGCGACGCCGATCCCCGTCAGCAGATCGAGGTACTCGCGGCCGTCGGCGTCGTAGAGCCGTGAACCCTGTCCGCGTACGAACGCCACCGGCTGACGCTTGTACGTCTGCAGGACGTGTTGCTGCTCGAGCGTCCGGATCTCGTCGAGTGTCACTCTCATCGCACCACCTGTGTGCAGTCGGGCTGCATGACCTTTCCGTTGGCCAACGTATCGAACTTCAGGCTCCGGCCGTTGGCGACGAGCACGTCGCCGACGCCCTGCTTCAATGCATCCCGGCACGCCTGGAGTTTGGCCACCATGCCTTTGTTGGCCGTGCCGGCTTTCACGAGTTTCGCCGCGTCGCCCGACGTGAGGCGGGCGATGGTGCGCCCGTCCGCGTCGAGCACGCCGGCAGTGCCGCCGGCAATCACCAGCCGCGCCGCCCTAAGCCGGGCCGCCAGATGCGATGCCAGCGTGTCGGCGTTCACGTTCAGGAGCTGCCCCTTCTTCGTGGCTCCGACGCACGCCACCACCGGGACGTAGCCGCCAGTCATCAGATCTACGAGCAGCGCCGGGTTGCCGGTTCCGGCCGGCGTCCCGACCAGGCCGAGATCGACGCTCTCGCCGGCCGTACTCGTAATCGGCGCTGCCTTCTTCACGACCGCCACATCGGCGTCGGCGCCCGTCAGCCCCACTGGCGACCCGCCGGCTTCGCGCACCGCTGCGACGAGCCGCGTGTTGATCGAGCCGGCCAGCACCGCGACCACCGCGTCGAGGGTCGGCGCGTCGGTCACCCGCAAGCCGTCCACCTGGCGCTTCGGGATGCCGGCAAGCGCCAGCGCCGCGTCGATCTCCTTGCCGCCGCCGTGCACGACCGTGAGCGACGCCTGCGACGCCAGCGTCCGGATGCCGCGCGCGATGCGCTGCACGTCCGCGGGCTGTTCGAGGAGTTCTCCCCCCAGCTTCAGAACGACGACGCCTCGCGACGTCGTTGCTCTACCTTTTGGCGCCGAGGGCGCCTTCGGCGCCCGGCGTGCTGTTCGCGCCACTAAAGCAGACCGGTCCGCTCGTCGAGGCCGAGCAGGACGTTCAGGTTCTGCACCGCCGAGCCGGCTGCGCCCTTCACCAGGTTGTCGATCACGGACACCAGGACGACGCGATGCCGCGCTTCGTCCACCTTCCAGCCGATGTCACAGAAGTTGGTGTGCGCCACGTGCTTGATTTCCGGCAGATCCGTGCCTGTGAGTCGGACGAACGGCGCGTCGCCGTATGCGCCTTTCAGTGCGTCCCCCACCTGCGCTGTGGTGACGCCGGGCTTCAACGATGCGTAGATGGTCTCGAGAATCCCCCGATCGAGCGGCACCAGGTGCGGCACGAAGGTGACGGGCATGCCGAGCTCCTGCTCGATCTCGGCCACGTGCCGGTGCGAGAAGATGCCGTACGCCGCCACGCTCCCGTGGTTCTCGGAGAAGTGCGTGCGGTCGTTCGCGGCTTTGCCGGCTCCGGAGATGCCAGACTTCGCGTCCACAACGACGCTGCCTTCCAGCAGCCCTGCCTTCGCGAGCGGCTCCAGCGCCATCAGCGCGGCGGTCGGATAACAGCCGGGGTTCGACACGAGGCGCGCGTCCTTGATCGATGGCTGCCGCCCTTCGGTCATGCCATACACGGTCCCGTGCGGCAGCGCGGCGGTGGCGGGATACCAGCGCTGCCGATCCTCGTCGCCCCGGATACGGAAGGCGCCGGACAGATCGATCACGCGCACGCCGCGCTCGAGCAGCTTGGGCGCGAGTTCCGCTGACGCCGCTTCGGGCAGCGCGAGGAACACCACGTCGGCCGAGGCGACCAGCTGATCGACGTCGAGCGGCGTGACGGTGCCGTTCCAGATGCGGTTGAGCGCCGGCAGCGGCCGCGGCGCGCTCGACGCGCCGGACGACATGGCGGCGGTCAGTGTGACCGCGGGGTGGCGTGCCAGGATGCGCACCAGTTCCTGGCCGGCATAGCCGGTGGCGCCGGCGATGGCGACGCGGGTACGGCCCGCCGACGAGGCGGGCGTGCGATCTGAAACGGGCGAAGTGGCGACGGTCATTTTCAAGGCTTCCGGCTTCGGGCCTCAGGCGTCTGGAAGACGCCTCACGCCCCAGGGAAACTAATATTTATACAGAGCTATGCATAAACAGTCAAGGATCTAGTGTAAGGTACTACTTCGGTGATTCGGTGAAAACGCGTCGCCAGTCGGCCATTCTCGACGCCGTGCAGCACCAGCCGGTGCGCAGCCAGGAGCAGCTGCGGCGGCAGCTGCGCACGGCCGGCTTCGACGTCACCCAGGCCACGCTCTCGCGCGACATCCGCGAATTGCAGCTCGTGAAGGGCGGACCGGACGGCGCCTATCAGGCGCCGGCTCCGCCGGCGGCCAATGGTCACGGCGGCGGCGCACTGCTGCAGAAGGCACTGGCCGAATATCTGACCAAGGTGGACCAGGTGCAGCAGCTCGTGCTGCTGCGCACCGGACCGGGGCAGGCGCAGATTCTGGGCGTCGCGATCGATGGCGCCCGTCTCACGGATGTCGTCGGCACGCTTGCCGGCGACGATACGATTCTCGTCATCACGCGCGGCGCGAGGCAGGCACGGACGCTCGTCAAGCGTTTCGAAGCCATCGCCGCCGGGCACGCTATTTCTTAAAGCGGTGCTCTTTCAACCGGCATCACGTAGAAGGGTGTCTTCAACGGTGCATTCGTGACAACGCTCTGGTCCGGCCGCTTCGAGTCGGCTCCCGATCCCGCGGCATTCGACTTCGGCGTCTCCTTTGGATTCGATCGCGCGCTCTTCGAAGACGACGTCACCGGCAGTGTCGCGTGGGCCGAGGCGCTCGGCGCCGCGGGCGTGCTGTCGAAAGACGACGTGGCCGCGATTGTGGGCGCGCTCGCCACGATTCTCGAAGAAGGGCGCCACAATCCCGAGTGGGTGGCTGGTCCCGATGAGGACGTGCACAGCTTCGTCGAGCGGCAGCTCGTCGATCGGGTTGGCGACGCGGGCCGGCGCCTGCACACGGGCCGCTCGCGTAACGAACAGGTGTCGCTCGATCTGCGGCTCTATCTGCGGCGGAAGATTCCGGTGCTGCAGCGCGCGCTGGCGGAGGTCGTCGCGTCGCTCGCGGATCGCGCCGCGTTCGCGGGCGAGGCGCTGATGCCGTCGTACACGCATCTACGCAAGGCGCAGCCGGTGCTGGTGGCGCACTTCTTCCTGTCGCACGCAGCGGCGCTGCGGCGGGACTACGCGCGGTTGGCCGCCGCGGCCGACGAAGCGGACGCCTGCACGCTTGGTTCAGGTGCGGTGGCCGGCACGAGCTACGCGGTGGACACGGCGGCGCTCGCGAAGCGTCTCGGATTCACGCGCGTGGTCGCCAACAGCATGGACGCGTCGTCGGACCGCGACTTCGTATCCGCGTTTCTTCACTCCGTTGCGCTCTGCATGGTGCATCTGAGCCGCCTCGCGGAAGACATCATCATCTTTACCGGCGAAGAGCACGCGTTTCTCGATCTGCACGATTCGTCGGCCACCGGCAGCAGCATGATGCCGCAGAAGAAGAACCCCGACCCGCTCGAGCTCGTGCGAGGAAAAACCGGACGCGCGATCGGACGATCGACCGGATGGCTCGTCACGATGAAGGGTCTGCCCACCGGCTACAACAAGGACCTGCAGGAAGACAAGGAAGCGGTGTTCGAGTCGGAGTACACGCTGGCGGTGTCGCTGCGCGCCGCGCACGCCGTCGTTTCGAAGCTCACCGTCAACGCGGAACGATCGGGCCGTGCCGCCTCGGGTCTGCTGCTGGCGACCGACGTCGCCGACTACCTGGCCACCCACGGCATGCCGTTCCGGCGCGCTCACGAGGTGGTGGGCGCCATGGTGCGTTCGCTGCTCGCGCAGGGGCGCGATTTCTCGGACCTGACGCTCGACGAGTGGCGTGCCGCAAGCGACGTGTTCGGCCCGGACGCCCCTCAGGCGGCCACCGCGCTGGCCTCGGTAAAGGCTAGGAAAACCCCGCAATCCACCAATCCGGCGGCCGTCGCTGCCGCGGTCGAGGAGACTCGCGCCTGGGCGGCCGGCCGCTTGGGAGTTGGGAGTTGACTCTGCTAGACTGCGGCCATCTTCGGTCCCTTCAACCAACCCGCCTCTGAAGGGGCACGATCGGGAGAATTGATGCAGCAACGCCGGCCTCGGCTCGGTGACGTTCTGGATGACTACTGTCCGCGGGAGCGCCGCGTCACCAATCACGTCGTCGTCGCGATGATCGAAGACGCAGTCAAGCAGACGCGGTGTTCGACGTGCGACGCCGAGCACGAATACAAGCAGGCGCGCGTGCCGAGCCCGCGGCGGTCGAAGTCGGTGGCCGCGCTGCACGACGGCGCCGAATCGTTCGAGGGCAAACCCGTACTCGCCCCTCCCGTCCGCGCCGAATCCGCGCCAGAGTCCGAGCCCGAATGGGAATCGGAACTTCCCGCCATCGCAGCAGCCACACCGTTCACGGCCACGGCCGACGATCTGCCGGCGCCGATGGCCGCCGCGAGCGAGGCGCCCTCCAATGGTGACGAAATACGCGACGCAGGGATCGTCGAAGACGAAGGCCCCGTGCACCGGCCCCTGATTCGCGCGACGCTGCCGCGTCCCGAGGGACACGTTCCAGAACGCAAGGAGCCGGAATTCACCATCCGTCAGCAAGGCGGCCGCGGCGGTGGCGGACGGGAAGTGGACGGTAACAGCGTCGGCTACCGGCCGAAGGGCCAGGGCCAGCGCCAGGGCGGCGGATGGGGGCATGGCGGCGGTGGCGGCGGCCAGTCGCGCTTCGGCGGTCAGCGCCATGGGTCGGGTCAACAGCGTCACGGGGGTGGACGCGGGCCCAACGGCGGTCAGCGCAGCGGAAGCCCCGATGGTGGCGGCGGCAACTCACGCGGTCAGCGCGGGCCAGGCTCGGGCCGCCGGCGCGGCGGACGCTGACGCGCGTTCTCCTCTTTCCTCTCCATTCGACATGAACGATTTCGCGGGCAAGTGCGGGCTGATCGTCGGCGTGGCCAACAAGTACTCGATTGCGTGGGCCATTGCGCAGACGGTGGCGAAGCGTGGTGCCAAGCTGGCGCTCACCTATCAGGGCCGTTTCGAAGACCATGTGAAGAAGCTGGGCGCTGAGCTGCCAGAGCCACCGCTCGTGCTGCCGTGCGACGTCACGTCGGACGCCGACATTGCCGCGGTCTTCGAAAGTGTCGACAAGGAACTCGGCGGACTCGACTTTCTGGTCGCCGGCGCCGCGTTCGCGCCGCCAGCGGAGCTCGACGGCGACTTTCTCGACACGTCGCGCGAGGGTTTCCGTACCGCTCTCGACATCTCTGCGTACTCGCTCATCGCGCTGACGCGCGGCGCGGTGCCGCTCATGGAAAGACGCGGTGGCGGCAGTGTTCTCACCCTGACGTATCTGGGCAGCGACCGCGTGTTCCCGCATTACAACGTGATGGGCGTGGCGAAGGCGGCGCTCGAATCGAGCGTGCGCTATCTCGCCGCGTCGGTCGGCCCGAAGAACATCCGCGTGAACGCCGTGTCGGCCGGACCAATCAAGACGGTCGCGGCCCGCGGCATCTCCGGGTTCACCGACATCCTCAAGGTGTACCCCGAGCGCGCGCCGTTGCGGCGCAACGTGGAGACGGCAGAAGTGGCCGAGAGCTCCGCGTTTCTGCTGAGTGACGCCGGTAAGGGCATCACCGGCGAGGTGCTCATCGTCGACGCCGGGTATCACGCCGTCGGCATGTGAAGCCCGGCGTGCGGCCGTTCGCGCGTGCCGTGGTCGCCGCCCCGCCATCTGGTCGTGAGTGGGACCGCTACAAGTCTGCGGTCCCGTGTTGGTTTGGACGAAGGCAGGCCTGAAGGCCTACGGCAACCAGATGATGGTGATCTTTGGTTTCATGATCGTCTCCTCTAATCAGTGCCGCGGACGGCGCGACGTCTCGGCCGGCGGCGGCCATAGCACCTGACGGCCGCGCAGCGCTTCGCCCCACACGACGTTGTCGCCGTGAGCCTCGCCCCACACCACGTTGTCTCCCTGCGATTCACCCCAGACGACGTTGTCGCCGTGGGCTTCGCCCCAGACGACGTTGTCGGTCGTGGACTCACCCCAGATGACGTCGTGGCAGTTGGCGCCGCCGCACGCTTCGCCCCACACGACGTTGTCCGAGTGCGCTTCTCCCCACACCACGTTGTCCGAGTGCGCCTCGCCCCAGACGACGTTGTCGGCGAAGGCTTCACCCCACACCACGTTGATGTCGTTCGTCGCGCCCCACACCACGAGCGCACCGCTCGGCGTGTACTTCTCGCCCCACACGACGTTTGTGGCCCATGCGCTACCCCCAGGCATCGGTACACCGCCGGTGACGCGATAGTTCCCCCAGACGAGATGCCGCGCCCAGTCGATCGACTGGCCGGCAATCATGTCGTTCGTCGGGCCGAGACTGTTCTGTGGCCGCGCGAAGAAGCGGGCGAGCCGCAGCGCGCCGCGGGCGTTGACGAGGCCGGCGCCCTCGGCGAGCGGCGACAAGTCGGGTAGCGTTTGCGCGGTGTACTGCAGGATGGCCTTCACGGCGTTCGGCGTCAGCGACGGGTTCGCTTCGAGCATCAGAGATACCGTGGCGGCCACGACCGGTGCCGCCATGCTCGTGCCGGTCAGGCTCAAGTACGGCTTGTAAGGGAGCGAGATGGTCCCATCCAACAAATAGTCCTGTAGTTGGCTATAGAGGAGGCTCTGAGGGTCGGCGAGCGATTCGATTCCGACGCCGGGTGCGACCACGTCGGGTTTCGCCGCGAAATCGATCCAGGTCGGACCGCGCGAGCTGAATGCCGCGACGATGTCGTCGGCGCGCTCCGCCGTGCCCTGATGGCTCGAGGCGCCGACCGTGAGCACCCACGGCGCGTTGCCGGGCGAGGTGATTCCACCGAGCTGCGATTGATGCGCGCGGTCCTGGCCGAGATTGCCGGCAGACGTCACCACGACGATGCCGGCGTCGACCGCACGCTTCGCAGCCTGCGTCAGCGGATCGGTGTCGTACGACTCGTAGACCCCGGCGCCGATCGAAAGGTTGATGATGCGGATGCCGAGCGCGGCGCGGTTGGCGACGGCGTAGTCGATCGCCTCGATGACGGTGCTCACGAAACCGAGGCCGTCGTCGTCGAGCGCCTTGAGCGCGATCAGCTTCGCGCGCGGCGCGATCCCACGGCGGCGCCCGGACGAGTCGTAGCCGTTGCCGGCGATGATGCCGGCCACGTGTGTGCCGTGACCGAATCCGTCGCGCGGCGCCACGTTGCTCCAGGTGTTCGTGGCCGGCACCGTGAAGTCCTTGAACGCAACGACCCGCTGCCCGTACTGCGAGCGCCACAGGTCGTCGTGCTGCGCGTTGACCCCGGAATCGATGAGGGCGATTCCGATGCCGCGGCCGGTCTCGGCGATGTCCGCCACACCGGTATCCGCGTTTCGAAGACCCAGCGCCGCTCCCGTGCGCTCGAGCATCGCGAAGGCGGGTCTGTCCGACATCACGCGGGCCACCCGCGGATCGTTCGCAAGGGCCAGGAGATCGACGTTGGCGATGTCGGCGACGTGCGCGCGGTAGTTCTGCATCGCGCGCGCGACCTGCCCGTGGGCCGTCGTGATCGCCCTGACGTCGGGCGTGCCGTTGAACTCGACGATGACCCGCGTTCGCCCAGTGAGCTGACTTGCAAGCCGGTGGAGCACCGGATCCAGTTTTGACGCCGCACGATCGGCGCTTCGTCCTTGCGCGGGAGCGGTCGCGGGCACCGCAACGACCGTGATGAAGAGAAAAGCCAGCGTGCGCAGATGACATCCGCGGGTGGCAAGCATGGGACCCTCACTGTCGCAACTGCCCTGCCGCGCGGCCTTCGGGCAGTACACGAAATGCAAGTTGCTGTGGTCGCGCGGGTTGCGGGGAGTGCTCGCGCCGCGCCTGTCAGGGGGGTTATCGGCAATGTGCAGAATTGGCACACCCCCCAGGACAAATGCGGGGCAGAAAGTGAGAATTACAGTCGAGCCGTCACTCTGAATTGCCTGTTTCGACGCGGGCGGGGCGGTCATCCTGTTCGAGCGGATACTCCAAAATCTTCCGGTAGAGGGTCCCGCGGCTGATTTCGAGCACCCGTGCTGCCTCTTTCTTGTTCCACGACACCGCTTCCA
>Ga0105238_10006585_pt1 | contig 11575 bp, 14 predicted proteins | sample KBSC34metaG_FD_81526 | JGI IMG/M metagenome (GOLD analysis project Ga0105238, IMG submission 81526) | Corn rhizosphere microbial communities from Kellogg Biological Station, Michigan, USA - KBS C3-4 metaG | ecosystem: Host-associated > Plants > Roots > Rhizosphere > Soil | place: Michigan, USA... | reverse complement strand
GAGATCCACGTGGCCGTTCTCGCCAAAGCTGTTGATCAGGTTTCCAGTGTCCGCATCTATGCAGTAGAGGAAGTTCATCACCCCGGCGTAGATCCTGCCGTGCTGGCCGTCGTTCCAGTAAGCCACGTCCCGGGCCGGCTGCCCGGCGACAATCCCGGAATTAAACTTCCATTTCAGCTTGCCCGTGACAGCATCAACCGCGATGACCTCGTCCTTAGGTGTATAGCCGTACAGCGTCCGCCCGACCACCAGAGGATTGGTTTGAATGCTTCCCTGCTCCCCGGTGTCGTAAGTCCAGGCCTTCTGGAGTCGGTGAACATTCTCCGGCGTGATCGCGGTGAGCTGCGAATAGTGATCGCCATCGAGGCCGCCGTTGTAAACCGGCCAGTCTGTGCGTGCCTGGGCAAGACAGTGCGGCGCGACCATCGAGACAAAAAGAGAGAGCAGAACTGCTGTGTGTCGGATACGTGTTAGGGACATTCGGGGCCTGCGAGCGCAACTCTCGGCTCGACAAGAATACATGGCAAAGCCGGGGCCGCCCATTTATCAGCTTTGTTCGGACCGGATTTTCCAAATATGTCCGATCTAGCTCCCGAGTCTGAGTGCTCAGGTCCCTCACTGCAGCTTATCGAACAAGCTCCCCGATCCAAGCTGCACAATCACCGACTCCAAGGCAGTCTGCTGAGTCTTCGCCAGCGAAAGCTGAGTAGCTACTGTTGCCAGATCCGCTTGCATCAGTTCCGTTTGCGCTGCCGCCATTTGCGTTCTCTCCGTCGTGATGGCTCCGTCCGCATTCGAGAGTTGCGTAATTGAGTTATCAATCAGCACCCGCTGCTGCGAAACGTAGTTCAATGCCGAAGTTAGAGCTTGCGTATCCTGCCCGGCCTGCGTCGAGTCAACCGTACCTGCGGAAAAATCCGCGATCAGTTTGTTCAACACTCCAAATACGCTGTTGGTTCCTAAAAATATCTGGTCCCCCGGTACATTCAACTGAATCTTTTGCCCGTTTGGAGTCTCCAGATAATGCACATCGCTGTCCCCACTGTACGATGTCAGTTGTGGAGAACTCGCGCTCGAAGTCGAGAAAGGCTGCGTTCCTGTCTGTCCCCCCGCGAAGATGTACTGCCCCTGGTAGTTGCTGTTTGCCAAGGACTCCACTTCGCCAAGAATCCCGGCAAGCTGGTCCGCGATTGCCTTCAGGTCGCTCGCATTCTTCGTTCCATTGATGGCACTCGTCGCCAGCGAGATAGCCTGGTTCAGCTGCGAAACCACGCCTCCCAGCGCTGAATCCGCCACTTGCAATTGCCCCGTCACCAGGCTCGACGTTTGAGAAAAGGCATCGTCGCGCTGGATCTGGTTCAGCAGCAACACGTTTCTCCCCGCAGAAACCGGATCGTCACCTATCGAATTGATCCGCGCTCCACTCGCCAGCTGATTGCTGAACTGCTGCTCCCTGATCTGCGCACCATCCAGAGCGCTCACGAGACTCGAGATATATGTGGGATCTACGCGCATTTCAGTACTCCTTAATCTGCCTTCTTACCGCGTCAGATCTATTCGCGCCTCAGGACGCAGCGGTCTGCACACCCAGGTTGATCGCGCTCGCCATGATCTTGTTTAAAATCGCGAACACCTGCGAAGCGGCCTGATAGCTGCGTTCAAACTGCTGCATCGAAGCCGCCTCATCATTCAGATTTACGCTCGAAAGCGCATTTCTTGCCGTTTGCAATTGCGCGACAGACATATTCTGAGCAGTGTTTTCGATCTGCACTTGTGCAACCGTTGCTCCCAGCGCTGTCACAAAGCGTGAGTAGAATCCCGACGGGGTCAATCCCCCGGAAACCGCGCTGCTCGCCAGGGCTGCCAGTGCACGTGCATTTGCATTGTCCCCGCTTCCTTGTCCCAGCGCCGCGACGGCAATCTGGGATGGATCGCTCATCGTAACGCTCATCTTCGCCGCACTGCCTGCTACTGTCGTCGGTTGCCGAAAGATGTATAGAGGAGTTGCGGCAGTTCCAGTATTTCCGTTCTGGTCCACTCCGCCGTTGTTAACAGCGTTCACCTGTGTCGACAATCCGTAGGCCAGTTCATCCAGCGCATTCAAGACCTCGGGAATATCCTCGTCCCGCGCCGTCAGCAAACCGCCGAGTTGTCCGTCTCCAGCAGCAAGCCCGGATGTGATGTCCTTTGTGCCAAGGAAAAAGTGGGTCTCCCCATTCACGGTGCCCTTCGTAAGAGGGTAGCTCGTCCCTTCTGAAGTCAGCAGGTCGCCGGTCGTCGTGGTAATCGAGATGCCGTTGTTCTCTGTCCTGATCTGGTTGATGCCGACCAACTGCGACAGCTTGCCGATGTCCAGCTGCCTCTCGTCCTCCAGACTCCCAGCGTCAGCATTCGGGGAGTTCGCCTGGATCTCAAGATTCAATTGAGCAATAGCACCCGTCAACGAGTTCACCTGGCTCGCGATGCTCGCTGCCTGCTGGTCAAGCGAAGTCCGCTGCGCGTTCAGACTCGCCGCAGCATTTGACACATCCCCGGCAAGCGTTCGCGCGGTAGCCAGCACCTGGTTCCGTAACGACGCGTCCGTTGGATTCCCTTCCAGGGATGTGAACGAGTTGAAGAACCCGGTGATATCGCTTCCAAGGTCTCCTGCAGTCGATCCCGCCGACCCCGATGCAGGAGCAAACAGCGCCTGCATCGAATCAAGCGCGTCAAGCCGGGCCGCCGAACCCGCTGCAGTTTGCTGCTGCTGTGCCAACCGTTCCTCCAGCACGCGATCCCGAACCGACGTTGGACCGGTCTCGCTCACACCGGTTCCATACGAGAACCCGCTCATCTGAACCGGGGCATTCTCCTCCCAGTTCGGAACCTCCCGTGTATAGCCAGGCGTGTTGGCGTTCGCTACGTTATTGGCGACAATATCAAGCGCCGACTGGTCGGCCTGTAGAGCCCCCGTGACCAGATAGAAAGCCGCGTTGATGGTCGCCATCTCAGTCTCGCGTTCCACATCCCAGGTGCCCCGCACTGGGAACATACTCGAGTTGAACGGTACTCATGAGACGCGGATGACAGATGAGGCTTAGGTTGGCCTTCGTCGTTTCAAGCAGACGGCCAAACAGTCGAATATCCGCGCTTCCCCTGATCCCCGTATCCGACAGCCCCCTGTCCAAACCCACGCGGCCGGGCTCAGACCGCCAGCTTTCGCAGCTGATTGCCAGCCGTTCCAGTCGATCGGCATCAAACCTGCCCAGGGCGTCCAGAGCCTCTCCCACAATGACTCTCAGTTCCGAAGGCTCCCCGGCGTCAGTCATCGATATTTCCGGTCGTCCAGACAAGCGCTCCCTTACCTTTCCGTCCCACTGCTCGATGCCAGCATCGCGTCGATCACCTTGTCCGCCACTTTCGACGCCGGAACGCTGTAGGTTCCTGCCGCCAATGCCTGCTGCACAGCCACAACCTTGTCCATGCGGACGCCTTCCTGACCCGCCGCACCCGCAAATTCCGTTCCCACCTGACTGAGAGTCGCTTCGTCCCCGCCAAATGCAGTCTGCGCCCGCTCCATTTCGGGCCGTCGCGTCGTCTGCCCACTTCTTGACAGGTTCGAAACACCCAGAAATGTCTTCAGGGCCTCGGCGTTGTTCCGGATCTCCATTGCGCAATCCTCCTTACCCAGCTTATCGGCGATCCGCTACTTTACTTGAGACCAGATCCACCACGGCTCGCTTGATTTCCCGCAACGGAACGGGAGTCGCAGTCCGTTTCAGTCTGAGAAAGGCCTGCCAAAATCCGATTGCCAATCCCAAAACCTCCCGCTCTGCTCAACGATTGTCCCAGGGCCTCGCCGGCGAACTCTGACAATGCTCCCCCAGAACCTGTCCCATCGCCATCCTCACCGTGTTGAGCCAGGGGCTTCAATAACTCCTTCATCATTTGTGCCTCAAACTCATGCGCTGCTCGTACCAGCCGCGGGGTTGCAGGGCACTTCGGCTCCACCACCCCTGCAACCGCCGTCATCATCGGCATCAAAGCACCTCCAGTTCGGCCTCAAGAGCTCCGGCTTCCTTCATCGCCTGCAAGATGGCAGTCACATCCCGTGCGCCTGCGCCGATTCGCTGCAATTCCTGTACCAGGTCCTCTACCGTTGCGTCCTGTTTCAACTCGATCCGGTTAACCGGCTTGTCCTGCGCCTGCACGCTCGTCTGCTGCACAAGCTGCGTTATTCCTGCAGAAAACGAAGTCGGTTGCGAAACCTGAATCTCCGATTGCACCGTCACCGACAGCCCTCCATGCAAAATCGATACGGGTTGCAGGCGGACCGTACCCCCAATCACCACCGTGCCCGTCCGCTCGTTCACCACAACACGCGCTCGCGGATAGACTTCAACCTCAACCTGCTCAATTTTGTCTATCAGCGACGGGACATCCTCGTTGACCAGGGGCATTATTTCGACCCGCCTGCTGTCGATCGCATGCGCGCGGTTCGGACCGATCAACTGGTTCACTGCGCCCGCCATTCTCTCCGCCGTGTGAAAGTCAGCATCATTCAGAATCACGCTCACGGTACGCATCTGCTTCACTTCGAACGGAACCGGCCGCTCCACAAGCGCGCCCCCTGGGATCCTTGCGGTCGTTGGATGGTTCAGCTGGCGCGTACTTCCGCCAGCGCTGCTCATGTATCCCCCAAGAACCAGCGCACCCTGGGCCTGAGCATAGATTTGCCCATCTGGACCGTAGAGAGGCGTCATAAGCAGAATTCCTCCCTCGAGCGACCGTGCGTCTCCCGCGGAGGATGCCGTCACATCCATCCGGAATCCTGGACTGCTGAACGGCGGCAGCGTCGCCACCACAAACACGGCCGCCATGTTCTTCACCTGCATATTGCTGGCGCTGTTCGATCCGGTTTGAGGAACGGTGACACCCATCCGCTCCAGCGCCGAGATCAGTGTCTGTGCGGGAAAGACCGTCTGCGAGCTGTCGCCTGTTCCCCGCAGTCCGACCACAAGCCCATATCCAACCAGTTGGTTATCCCGTATCCCTTCGATGCTCGCTACATCCTTGACCCGCGCATACCGGCCCGGCGTCTCGCCATGGGCCATCCCCGCTGCAATCGCAATTCCTGCGGCGACTAGAATCCAGCTCACAAACAGAGCCCACCGTCTGCTCTCATCAATGTTGGATACGCCCCAGCATCCGTCGCCTGACGTACTTTCCCCAACTCTCGATTTCGCCAATCTTCCCATCAGGCCACTCATCCTTTTGACTGTGTTCTGCGCGCACATCAGAAAACCAGGATTCTCTCGAGCCAGCGAACCAATGGGTTCTGCCGGTACGTGGAATCGCTGACAATTCCTTTGCCCGTCACTTCCAGTTCAAGATCCGTCATCGCCGTGGAAAGAACCTGGTTTTGCGCGCTCACATCCTCAGGTCGCACAAGTCCCCGCAGTTTGATCAACTGGGTCTGCTGCGAAAACGTGAGTTGTCGCGTCGCCTGCACCACAAGCATCCCGTTCGGCAGAACATCCACAACCTCTCCGCCAAACATCGCTGACACGCTCGAGTTCGTGGTGCTCTGTCCCTGCGCTGTCAGACCGGACGATGAATGTTGCCCCACAAGATTCTGCAGGCTGTTTGAAGCCTTGAGCGCGCCAAACAGAGCCGTCACGCTTGAACTGGCATTCGAGGCGCGCACATTCTTTACCTGTCCATCGGTAGACGCCGCGAGGCTCTCGATCACCACGATTGAGACGACATCATGAATTCTCGCGGCCTTCGCATCGGTGCCGAACCTTACAAGACGCCCCTCAGGACTCCAGATCGAGCCGGCGGTTGCGACCTCGGCAGCATGCTGCGCTCGAACTCGCTCGATATACGAACGTAGTGCCTGCTCCGGAGGTGTCTTGCTTGCCACTGACGTCGACTGCTTCTTCCCAGCGAACAGCAGCGGCGATGTCGCAACCCACAAGCCCACACCAAACAGCAAAGGAAATTCGGAGATCCGTCTCATCGATAGGCCTCGATTTTGTTTGCAGCAACTGCCCTGGTTCTTGAGACAACAGTGGCCCGCGTGACCTTACCGCCAATCCGCAGCCGCACCATGATCGAATCTCCCGGTGAGCCATAGGAAAGTGCCACCGCCTCCATCTCCGCGTGCCAATTCCGCGCGTCTTCTACAACGACGAGTACATCTCCCGCATGTACGGTGGGCTGGATTTTCAACCCCGTCCATCTGCCTGGTGTCTCTTCCATCGAGCAAACACAGCACGAACCGTCTCCTCTCACCGGAGTCAGCAACCCAGGCCCTGCTGGATGGTCAGGGTTCCTCTCAAGCTGCCACCGCCGATGAGTGGCAGGATCTTCAATCATGCGCATCGCACCAAGCCGCGTTCGGTTCGCGATTACCGAAATGTCGGCCTCGCATCCCAATACCGATGAGGCCCCGTTCCTACTCGGTGCCGCCTGCGCTCCCGCAAACGATGTTTGCAGAACGGCAAACAGCGCGTATGCAATCGTGATCCTGATCATCCGCGACTCCTACCGTGTGATGTTGTTGATTTGGGAATACATGTCATCGGCGGCTTTAATCACCTTCGAATTCGCCTCATACGCCCGCTGTGCCAGCACCATCTGCACAAACTCCGTCACAACATCGACGTTTGAGTTTTCGAGATAGCCTTGCTGCAATGTGCCCAGGCCTTCCGCTCCGCCAGGATTCCCAAGCACCGGATCTCCGGAACTCAGCGTTGCCTGCAGCAGGTTGGAGCCCAGGCTTGCAAGTCCGCCTGGATTCGGAAACGTTGCCAACTGCAGCTGCCCGAGTTGCGACGGATTCTGCTGGCCGGAGAGAGTCGCATTCACCACGCCGTATTGCGTAATCGTCACAGCCGTAGCGTTTGCCGGAATCGTTATGTTCGGCAAAATTGGATCTCCATCCGTCGTAACGATGGTACCCTGATTATTCAGGTGGAACTGGCCGGCCCTCGTGTATGCGACAGTCCCGTCTGGTCGCTGAACCTGGAAGAACCCCGGCCCCTCGATCGCAAGATCCAGCGGGTTTGACGTCTGATTCAGCGCTCCTTGTGTCATGATCACCTCAGTCGCAGCCGACTTCGTTCCCAAGCCGATCTGCAATCCCGCCGATACCGTGGACTGGCTTTGCGCAGCACCCGGGGTCACCAGGTTCTGGTAGATCATGTCCTGAAACTGGAGCCGCAACTGCCGGAATCCTGTTGTGGATGAGTTCGCAAGATTGTTCGCGATCGTATCCAGATTCATCTGTTGCGCGCTCATACCGCTCGCGGCTGTGTACAGTGCACGAATCATCAGTCTCCTCCGCGCTTTCCGTTCGCCTAAACTCTCGGCAAATCCTCGCTGGCCGTCTTGTTGAACTCTGTATGAAAGATGGTCAAAGCTTTCTGCATCATCTCCGCCTGGCGTTGCATCATCAGAAGGTCGATTGAACCCTGAATCACATCCTGGTTCGCGCCTTCCAGTGCGCCTGCGTGAACGACGGACTGCTTTGATTGCAGAATCGTGGCGCCCTCCGGCGCTTTGTAACGATTTGCTCCCTCTGCCTTGAGTTGCGTCTCAGGCGAGAACTCAAAGACACCCACGCCCGCAACCGCCGCACCGTTTACCGACAGAGTTCCATCAGCTCCGACCGCAACGTCTCCCGGTGGTATCGCGATGGATTGTTTCGTCCCGGAGAGCACCGGCTCGTTCGCAGCCGTAACCAGCAGCCCGCTCTGAGAACGGTGAAAACTGCCGTCGCGTGTAAACCGCATCCCGTTCGCCGTTTGAATTGCGAAGAAGCCGCTTCCCTCGATTGCAAGATCAAGAGGACTCCCTGTTTGCTGAAGCGGCCCTTGAGTGGAACTCAGCCGATTGCCCCCAAGCAGTCCGAACCGATTCACCGCCTCACCAAGCTGCGACTCCTGCGCACTTGGGTCCAGCAGGAACGATCGAAAATACTCGCGCTCCGCTCGATACCCCGGAGTCTGCGCATTGGCCAGGTTGGCCGCCGCGGTATCCAACGCCTGTGTGCGTGCCACCAAACCTGTCAATGCGCCGTAATACCCACTGTCCATCTCGCAGCCTCTCAGCTGGAGAAAGAGCAGAAAGGTGACCAAAGAGTGAGGGGGAAGATTGGGAAGTTTTAATGGTCGAGACCGTACACCCAGCACGGCTGGCACCGGGTGTGATCCATAGATGGTGGCGCCTTCCTACACCGGGATCCTAAAGAAGACCATCGCAAACAATCATAACTTTGAACAGCACTTCGCCAAATTGATAGACATGCCGAAGCTTGAACTCTGGAGCCTGCACATGCAGGTCGTAGTCGCAGCCGGTAATCACCGCCGGGACTGACAACCCACAGTTTGCCGACAATTCGGGAACCTTGCTCTTCCATGCACCGGCCAGCATATTGCATATCTCGCCGATTCCGTCCTTCACCACCTCATCAACAGAAGCAAATTCCATTCCGGTCATCAGTCCGGCAATCTGCTGCGCCGCTCCTGCATCACAAGAGAAAACGCAGGCGCCGCTGAGAATCCCTCCGAAACCCACTACCGCTGTCACAGACTCAATCGAGCTGACCGCGCTTACCGGATCCTCCGACTGTGCCCCCTGACATTCCACGCCGAGCATTGTCCCGAATACTTCGTAGACACTGGCATCCACGTTTTCAGGATCGGATACTACCTGCATCGAATCTCGCAACGTCATCGTCATTCTCCGCTTCCCTTCTCCAATGGAAGAACCCAGCCCGTCTTGCTGCACCAACTGTCGAACTCCGTTCAACGACATAATCTCTGGTCTCAATTCGCAGGCAGTAGGGAAAGAACCCGCTGCTTCACCTGGTCCGCCGTGAATGGCTTCCTGATATAGCCCATTGCTCCAGCCTGTATCGCCTGCTTCACATGCTCCTCGCTGGATTCCGTCGTGATCATCACGACAGGCACGCCGGCAGCCAGCTGTTGACCCCGGAGCTGGCGAACGAACTCGAGACCGTCCATCGAAGGCATGTTGATGTCCGACAGAATCAAGTCGACTTGCCTTGCCTTCAATACCTCCAACGCATCGATTCCCGAACCGGCTTCGAATACAACGAGCGACTCTACTCCTGCCTGACGCAGCGATCGCTCCACAATCTTGCGCATCACAGATGAATCATCAACAATCAGGGCTCGAATCTCGCGCATTCGTCCCTCCCTTGCATAAATATCGGCTGAAGAACGAAAGCCATGAGTCAGAACGGCCCAATCGTGCAGATAACATCCCTCACCGACGAGATTCTTAGATCTCCCGCATCCTGCGGCTTGAGAAACATACGCAGCCATAGCCACTCGCGCACGCGCACCAGTCTTGAAGCTGCAGGCTGAAGGCGCTCCACAAACTTCGCCAGAAGATGCGCTGCAGCCGACTCCGAAACAGCTTCGGCAAATTGCACCGGCGGAAATGGCCTGTTTAGAATTTGTGCTGACGCGTTCTTGAAAGCCGAGGTCTGCACCACCCCGCTCTCCACCCGCAAGCCTGTCATCCTTTCAGCCGACAACGCCAGCGCCGAATCGACCCTCTCTTCAAATCCCAGGTATAGGATTTTGTGCGCCGCGACCCGAATGGGTAATGCCCCAAAAAGTTCCAGAAAGAGCCGCGGCATCACCCCTGTCGCCGCTTCGGCACTGAAATCAGCGAGCGACAAAACCGGACAACCCCACTGCATGCCCAGAGCGCGCGACACCGTCGACTCATCGGTTGCACCCTGTTTCAGCAGCCATTCTCCAATGCGCAGATTTCTCTCTTTCTTCTGCGCCTCGATCGCCTGGCGCAACTGTCCAGCGGTAATCGAACCTTGCTCCAACATGAGCAGCCCAAGTGGAATGCGGTGCCGATGTGGTTCCTCCACCGGCACCCACCCGGCAAGCTCCCGGCGAACAGCAAGCTGAAGACGCGCCTCCGTGCACTGCGGCGAACAACTCCATCCGCTCTCAAACATGGGCCGTGTTCGCTTCCGGAAAAGATGAAGCCAGCCCGAACGACATCCCGGATTCGCACATTGCACAATCAATCCAGAATGGGTTCCGCCATCTGCCCTGGTGCCTCGCCCGGTTGATACCGCCGATCGTTCATCAAAGGTTGGCTCAGAAATCTTCCAGCTCCCGCCGTTCAAAAAAGACATCGGATGCTCTCCAGGCGTTTCTGCGGTGCTGCAACCTCTGTCACCCGCAATCCAAAGTTGCCGTTTACGAGGACAACGTCGCCCCTGGCCACGATCTTGTCTCCCACGATGAGGTCAACTGGGTCCGAAACGTGTCGGTCGAGTTCAACAACATCCCCGGGGCCGAGTTCGAGAATTTCGCCAAGTGGCATCTCACAGCAACCGAAACGCAAAGAAGCTTCGAGCTCCACATCCAGCAGTAATTCCACTCCGGCAGTCAGTCCTGATTGCTGGGCATTGGGCGATTCAAACTCCACCTGCGCACTCTCGCGGTCCCCAACAGAGCTTTTTACCTCATCCTGCACCATCACGCTCCAGGAATTCTCAGATGCGGTTAGCCGAAATGTGCTTGTGGCATTTCCCCGCGCCTGAGTTCGGCGAAGCGAATCAACTCGGCACTTCACGCCGGTGATCGCCAGTAACTCGCCTGCGGCAGCTTCAGCCACCTCGCGAAGAAACTCCTCCCATGCAGCGGCCTGTTCCACACCCTCTCCCAGCATGGGATTTTCCAGGATCAGAGGATCGATGACAACCGTGAACTGCCCCGCTACTTCGCCGCAGATGGACGCGGTATATCCGATCCCGGCGACCATCTCCAATGGCGATGCATCCGATTCAAGCAGTTGCGGTTCACCGGCAAGGGCCTGCGAAAACAGAGCCTTTGCGCTCGAAATCCAACAATCCAGATACGTGCTCATTGCTTCTGCTCCGACGGCGCAGGTTGTATCCGCGCCGCGCGATGAGTTCCATGCTGTAATGGCTCGGCTGGCGACAGGCGCTGCCCTCCTACCCGCCATTCGGCCGGAACCGCAGCTGAAAGACCAAGCCGCAATATCTGACCAGGACTCAGCGCTTCTATATCTCGAGCAGCGACGCGAACAGACGGAAGCTGCAGGGATCCGCCCAGGCGAATATTTCGCGTCACCGCTTCGAGCCGGGCGCGGCTCTGGGGTGCGTGCCTCCGCCGGCGACCCCAATCCGATGTCAGTCTGCGCAGAATGGTATTAGCCACAACTGCCGGAAATGCCAGGTTCAGCAGCCCTGATCCCTGGGGCATCCGCACCTCAAAACTCAGGCAAAGCGTCTTCTCATTCACCGACATGATGCGCGCGACCTGGGTCTGCATCTGCCGTTTCTCGAACTTGAAACTCAATCCGACGGATTGCCACGCTGCGGTCAATTCCCGGCAGATGATCTCAACCATGCTGCCCAGGATTGCTTCTTCAATATCCGTCAATTCACGTAGGGGGCCTTCCTTGCCTTCCCCACCTAGGAGCAAATCAATAATCGGTGGCGCCAGTGCGAGGTCAAGCTGCAACACCGAGAGGGCTCCCAACGGCTCCAGCCGCACGGATGTGACAT
>Ga0105238_10006581_pt1 | contig 11577 bp, 17 predicted proteins | sample KBSC34metaG_FD_81526 | JGI IMG/M metagenome (GOLD analysis project Ga0105238, IMG submission 81526) | Corn rhizosphere microbial communities from Kellogg Biological Station, Michigan, USA - KBS C3-4 metaG | ecosystem: Host-associated > Plants > Roots > Rhizosphere > Soil | place: Michigan, USA... | reverse complement strand
TCGAAAGCCGGTGGCGCTCATACTCAGTTGATTCCCGGTCCGTGTCCTTCACGGACAAACGCGAGAGCCAGAACTGGATCGACGATTATGGCGAAGATTCAGATTTCGTCAGAATACGCGTTCGCGGGGTATTCCCTCGGTCCGGAACCATTCAGTTTATCGGTACCGACTTGGCCCGTGCGGCTGTGCAACGGGACGTATCTGTATATGTTTTCGACGCCCTGTGTATCGGGGTTGATGTCGCTCGGTTTGGTGACGACGAGTCCGTTATCTACTTCCGAAAAGGTCGCGATGGCCGATCGATTCCTCCAGTGCGCCTCCGAGGCGTCGATACAATGACGCTCGCCTCGCGCGTGGCGGAGTCGTACCTTCACCACCGCGCCGATGCAGTTTTCGTGGATGGTGGAGGCGTGGGCGGTGGCGTGGTGGACAGACTACGACAGTTACGTGTACCTGTTATCGAAGTCCAGTTCGGCGGCAAGTCCGACAACAACTTCGGATCGGTTGAAAGCGGAATACAGTACGCGAACAAGCGGGCGGAAATTTGGGGCTCCACCAAAGAGTGGCTCACAGTTGGAACTGTTCCCGATCTCCCAGACCTTATCAACGGCTTGTGCGCGCCGGAATACGGCTTCAACCTTAAGTCCGAAATCCTCCTCGAGTCGAAGGACGCCATGCGGAAACGTGGAGTTGCATCGCCTGACCTCGCGGATGCCTTAGCCCTCACCTTCGCGTATCCGGTGGTGCCGAAGCTCCGGTCCGAGGATCGATCGGACGCGCTGGTCAAATCGGAATACGACCCGCTCACTCAACATGAACTGGAGCCCGCATGACTTTCATCATCGTCAACCCGACAGACAAGCCAATCCAGCTCGGTGGTGTCAGTATTCCACCCAAGACTCCCTATGTGGTCGAGTCTTTAGACAATATCCAGGGCTGGGCCGATGCGGTGGCCTCGAAGTCATTGACCGTCACCGACGCGACTCTTACAGTCGCGGAACGCAAGGAACTCGCCGACATCCTTGCACCGCACTATCACACTGGCGACCCTGCAATCGACGGGGAGAAGTAATGTCGTTTTTCGGCGGCGGCGCTCCAACTCCACCACCTCCGCCTTTACCGGACCCGCTTCCGACGACGCCGACCTTTGCCTCCGGCGGCGCGCGACCAGCTGGTAACACGAACCGAGTCCCCGGCTTCGGCTCAACCCTTATGACCAGTCCAATGGGCGCCGATGGATCTAACACTAATATCGCGCGCAAGTCGCTTTTAGGTCAATAGAATGAACGCGCTCGTCCAGACCTCAGGTTCCCGACCGTACATCACGGAGCGGTCTGAGCTTGAGTCGGAACTGGCCGGGTTAAAGACCGAACGGTATTCATGGTGGGTGGCCTGGAGTCAACTCGCGACTTACTTACTTCCACGGCGCTATCGTTGGCTGGTGACGCCAAATCAGATGAACCGAGGCTCGCCGATCAACGGCGCGATTATGGACTCAACCGGGACGATAGCGGCCCGAGTCCTCGCCTCTGGCATGATGAGTGGTATTACCTCCCCAACAAGACCCTGGTTCAAGTTGCGAATAGCCGGCTTTGGGACCGACGAAATAAGCCCCGTTAACATCTGGCTCGCCGAATGCGAAAAACGTATGATGCACGTTTTTCAGGAGTCCAATTTCTACAACGCGATGGCGGTGATGTATCTGGACCTCGCGATCTTCGGGACCGCGCCGGTTATCATCTACGAGGACTTCGAAAACGTTATTCAGTGTTATAATCCATGCGCTGGCGAGTACTACGTTTGGAATGACCCGAAACTCCGCGCTGGTGGCCTCGCCCGTGAGATGGTGATGACGGTGCGGCAGGTCGTTAAGGAATTCGGGATCGAGAATTGTTCGCAAAGCATTAAGAACTCGTATACGACCGGCGGCGCCTCGCTCTCGCAAGAGATCAAGATTATCCACTTCATTAAGCCAAATACAGGCCAAGTCAATTCCAGGTTCTCGTGGTATGAGTGCTATTTAGAAGAGGGAGGGTCAGGAATTGAACCGGCATTTCTCCGTAAGAAAGGCTTCTTCGACGCGCCGTTTATTTGCCCTCGATGGGAGACAACTGGAAACGATGCGTATGGCCGCTCGGTCGGGATGGATGCGCTCGGGGATGTTAAACAACTTCAACAAGAGACGAAACGTAAGGCGCAAGCGATTGATAAGCTGGCCAATCCGCCGATGGTTGCGGACGTAGAGCTTAAAAATCAGCCTGCGTCAACCCTTCCGGGCGGCGTCACTTACGTTACGAAGAAAGATGGCGTCGGTTTTGTCCCCGCCTACCAAAACTTCCGGCCTCCTGTCGCCGAGATGATGCAGGATATCACGATGATTCAACAGCGGATCAAAGAGATATTCTTCAACGATCTGTTCTTAATGATATCGAACCTCGACACCGTGCGAACGGCCACCGAGATCGACGCCCGCCGCGAAGAGAAACTCGTGATGCTCGGGCCGGTGCTGGAGCGCCTCCAGACCGAGGGCCAGGACCCTGTGATCGACCGAGTGTTCTCAATCATGTCGCGCGGGGGACTTCTGCCCGACCCGCCGCCGGAGATCGCAGGCGCGCCGATCATGGTCGAGTACGTCTCGATGCTGGCCGCCGCGCAAAGCGCTGCTAACACCACCGGAATCGAGCGCTTCTTGGCGCAGGTAGGCAATATCGCCGGGGTCCACCCTGATGTCTTGGACATCCCGAACTGGGACCGCATGATGACCCGTTACGGTTTGGTTCTTGGCAACGACCCGCTCGATATTAACACCGAGGACGAGATCGGACAAATCCGCGCAGCCAAGGCCAAGGCCCAACAAGCGGCGCAAATGAACCAGGTCTCCGACACGAGCAAAGGCTTCGCTGATGCCGCGAAGAATCTGTCGGCGACTGATGTAGGGGGCGGGACAAACGCGCTTCAGGCGATCCTCGGTGGGGGGCCTGCGTCATGACCAAATTCTATCAAGTCGTAAATTTTCAGCATGATCCGGTCAGGACGTTTAAGTCTCAAGTTGAGGCACAGAATTATGCAGATAAGCTTCGAAAACAGTACGATCCGCCGGAGGGATTTTATGTGATCGAGTTAAACGTCGTATACTCAGTTGGAGATATCCAATGACCTACGACTCCTCCGATCCGCGCGCCGTCGAGAAGGCCACCAAAGAACACAAGACGAAGGAGGTGCTTCGCAAGGAGGGCCTGCGCCAAGTGATGTCCACCGAACCCGGCAGAGCTTGGATGCACGGCCTCCTCGAGTCCACCGGACCGTTCCGCTCACCGTTTTCAACCGACGCGATTATGATGGCGAAGAACTGTGGCGAGGCCAATGTGGGCCTTCAGCTCATCGCCGACCTCCACGCCTGCTCCGTCGAACTTTATCTTCAGATGATGAAAGAGAACTCAAATGGCTGATCCCGTTGTTGCACCGGCTGTTGCTCCCCCTGCAGTTGAAGGTGCCGCACCTCCAGCGGCGGCAGTTACGCCTCCCGTTCCTACTGCTGCTGGAGACCCGCCTCCGGCCGGGACCGAGCCACCCAAGACCGAACTCGGGAAGCCGCCTGAGAAGGCCGCCGAGCCCGTCGCCTTCGACGCCACGAAGCTAACGCTCCCCGAGGGCATGAAGGCCGACGACCCGATGTTCAAGACCTTCGCCGAGACCTTCGGTGACGCGAAGCTCGACCCGCAGGCGCGTGGCCAGAAGCTGATTGACCTGTATACTCAGGGCGTAAAGTCCGTTCGTGAGGCGGCGATGACCGCCTGGAACGAGACCAACGCGAAATGGGTGAATGAAGTGAAGGTAGACGCCGAAATCGGCGGGGCAAAGTTTGAACCAACCAAAGCCTCTATTGCCAAGGCTATCGACTCACTGGGGCCGGAATTATCCGTAGCCTTCAGACAGGGCCTCGATGCCACTGGAGCTGGGAATCATCCCGCGATTTGGAAAGGACTGGCCAAAATGGCCGCACTCCTTACCGAAGGCGGTCATGTGACCGGCAATCCACCGAGCGCCACTCCTGATATCGGGGCGACGTTCTTTCCCAACTCCAAGATGAAATAGGATTGTAACCAATGGCAACACTTGCCTCTAACGCCCTAACTTATGCCGACTGGGCGAAACGCGTCGGCGAGGACTACAAGATCGCGATGATTATCGAAATGCTCTCGCAAACGAACGAGATCATGACAGATATGCTGGTGATGGAGGGTAACTTGCCCACCGGCAACAAGTCGATCGTGCGGACCGGCCTCCCATCCGGTACGTGGCGCCTGCTGAACGCGGGTATTCAGCCCACAAAGTCAACGACCGCGCCGATTGTCGATACCTGTGGCAATCTCGAAGCCGAGTCACAGATCGACAAGGACGTGGCCAGCTTGGCCGACGATCAGGCAAGGTTCCGTTTGTCGGAGTCAATGGCCTTCCTCGAAGGTATGACGCAGCAGATGGCCTCGACCGTGATCTATGGTTCGACGGCTGTTAACCCGGACCGTTTCACCGGGCTGGCGCCGCGTTACAACAGTGTTCTCACGACGACGGCCCTGTCGGCCGCGAACGTGATCGACATGGGCGGCACTGGTTCCGACAACACGTCAATCTGGATCGTGACTTGGGGCGAGCGCACCACCTGCGGCATCTTCCCGAAGGGCAAGATCACCGGTCTCCAGCACACTGATATGGGCCTCCAGCGCATTCAGGACGTGAATCAGACCTTCGCTACGGGCGCCTATTTCTGGGGTTGGGTCGATCACTTCAAGTGGGAACTCGGACTTCAGGTCCGCGACTGGCGTTATAACGTGCGGCTCTGCAATATCGACGTGTCGGACCTCGCGACCGTCAACGCCGCGAACATCATCAACGGTCTGATCCGCGGGCTCAATCGCCTGCCGACCACTGCCGTTGGAACGACCGCAGTCCAGACCTCCGACTCACCGAATGTACAAGGTTCGATGGGCAAGACGGTCATCTACGTTAACCGCACCGTGCGGACCTACCTCGAACTTCAGGTTGAGAATAAGACCAACATCTGGCTCCAACTCCGCGAGTACGATGGTCAGGTCGTCCTCACCTTCCGCGGCGTCCCAATTCGTACAGTGGATGCCATCCTCAACAACGAGGCCCGCGTGGTCTAAGGAGCAAATGCTATGATTCTCGACTCACTATTAATGTTCTCTACTCCTGCAGCCCCGCAGGCGATCACGGTGACAGCACCTTCGACTAACATCATCGATCTGCTGAATCCGCGCGATCTTGGCATCGGTGATGATCCGGCGCTGAAGCTCGCGATCTTCGTTACCACGGCGCTCATTGGAAATGCTGGAACACTTACAGTCCAGTTCCAAGGTGCCCCTGATAATGGCTCCGGCGCTCCTGGCGCCTATGTCACCTACGCTGAGTCGCGTGCTTACGCCATCGCCGATCTGACGGTGGGCACGAAACTCTTCCCAATCGATGTCCCGCACCGCGATCCGTCTTTGGTTGCCACATTCCCCAGGTTCTATCGTCTGAACTATGTAGTTGGAGCCGGGCCGTTTACCGCAGGTGCGGTCGTCGCTGGTATCGTCATCGATCGTCAGGATTCGGCGCAATATCCCGCCGGTCTGACTATTACGAACTAAGGAGCCGTCATGAAAAAATGGCTCCTATGGGCCGCGTTGGCAGTGGGGCTCGTTGCCCCACTCGCCTATGCCCAGTCGGTTGTGCAGACCCAAATCAACGCCAATACAGTGGTGAAGGCCGTTCAAGGTCCGGGTGGCTCCGAGGCCTGGATGACCGTAGACACTATCCGGAATAGCGGCCTGTTTACCTCTACGACAGGGCAGACCGGCGCGGCCACATCAACCGCAGCTGGAGGTACGTTATACTGGATTGGAACGGCCCCAACGACCTGGGCCGTGACGCTCCCGCTCAATCCCACCGATGGTGAGTTAGTGACCCTTGATACCGATACCACCCTCACCACGATGGTAACCGTCACCGCCAACACAGGTGACACGCTCCACGCCACCTACGCATCGCAGACCCTCACTGCGTTGACACCTGTAACTTTCCAATACCAACTGTCCTCGCGCGCGTGGTTCAGGTTAATGTGATGTTACACACTCGTAGAAAATTACTTCGTGGCGGTGGCGCACTTGCTGCCACGAAGCTGTTCGCACCCAGCATCATAAAACCAGCCAGCGCCGGTTTTGTTTTGGGGAAAGCCGGTGGGGGAGGCGGGGGAGGCTATGTAGCGAAGGCGGTGCATTTCGATGGGCTTACATCGCTGCAAATTCCGGCAGTTGTTGCTCCCGCAAGTTCAGCCACAATCATCTCGTCGCATTGGCAAAAGATCGCTCCAGAGAACTGGAGAGTGGGAGACGTGGAGGATGTTCCTGCGGTCTGGGTCGTTGATCCGCTTGGGCAGTACGAGCCGCAATTTTCATTTTCAACTGTTGACCCCGGGGCCCAGCCGCAGATTGATTTCAATGCCGGTGATCCAACCGCAGGTCCATTTTACGATCTGACATCTAGCATCTTGCCCGTTCCTGGAGTTGGAGTTTATCAGCATTTCCTTTGCGCGGCTAAAGTGGATTTCGCATCAGGCTCAAAACTCGGCAAGGTTTATTTGAACGATACGGATATCACCAATGTGAACAGTGACACTTTTGGGTCCTTTCTGATCCAGATGAATGGTTTTCTTTTCTGCATCGGAAACGATGCGGGCTTCGATACGCCGCTTATCGGCGCTCTCTGCGATCTGCGAGTTGCGCTAAATTACGATCCGTTCGTGGATGGTGATTTACCTGTCGCGTTCCGCCGCCTGTTTATCGATGCAAGCGGCAAGCCTGTTGATCCCGCCGTGGCGACGGCTGCACTCGGTGGTCCGGGCATTGTCCTTTGCAGCGGTGACGCCTCTCCAACCGGATTTTCGCGCAATCAGGGAATTGGCGGTACTATTATTGTAACCGCTGGCGGTCTCACCAACGCCACCACAAGCCCGAGTGATTAACTTTAACCAAGGAGACTAAACATGAAATGGAGACTCGAAAGTCCACACCACATCGACGAGCAGGTGCTCGAAGCTGGCACCTTGATCGGTGACGATACGGCACACCCCTATCGTGCCCCGAAGGACGACCCGAAGATTAAACGGAAGGCTGGTGATCACCTGCCTCCGTCTACCAATATGACCCCGATGGATGAAGAGGCCCGTGCCGCTTGGCGAAAGCACTTCGGTGACGAGCCTCTGAACCGCGATCCTTTCCGATCGGTCCCGCTGACCGGCGCTGAGGGCGCCCCTATGGTGAAGGGTCCGGCTGCACAGCCACAACCGGAACCACCGAAACCAGTAAATCAACCTCCATCAGCGCCGCCGAAAACTGGCATTTTGGCGGAAGCTCCTAAACCCGCAACCGCACCGAAGGTCTGAAACCCATGAAACGCTTTGCACTCGCCCTGCTTGCCTTCACGCTATGCGTGGCGAGTGCAAGCGCGCAGGTTATAACCAACCCGCCGATCCCGCCGTTCTCATTCTGTGCATACAATACGTCACCACCGACACTTACCGATGGTCAGGCCTCGTGGCTCCAGTGCAATAGTGCCGGGGCACTTATCACCACTGCGTCTGGTGGAGGTGGTGGTGGTGTAGTAACCCAGGGAACAGTCCCATGGGTAGTTTCAGGTCAAGGCACGGCCGGAACAGCCGCGACTGGTGTTGTAACTGTGCAGGGTATTGCGGCGATGACGCCGTTTCTTACCACCACCACACTGAATGCTGAAACCACTAAGGTTATTGGCACCGTTAATCAGGGGACAAGTCCTTGGGTAACCACCGGCAAGGTCATTGTCGTTCCGTCATCGGTATCGGGGGATGGTATCACACCGATTGTTTCAACTGCTGGTGAGTTCTCTCACGTACTTAAGGCGAGCGCTGGCAATTCGTATTCGGTCTACGCGACGAATCTTACCGCGACGCAAGGATTTCTGCTGCTGCTAAACGCTACGAGCGCGCCGGGCGACGGCGCGGTAACGCCTCTGGCGTGTGCCCCGCTCGCCCCCAATGGCATCGCGTCCATCAGCTATGCGCCGGGACCACCGGGCGTGTTCAGCACTGGGATTACCGCTGTGGTCACCAGCGCAACAACTTGTTTTACGAAAACAACCGGCGTCATCACGGCCTTCATTTCGGGATCAGTACAATGAACAACTTAATCAAAACTTTTATTGTATTATTGACCATCGGGCTATCGACGCCGGTTCATAGTCAAACTGTTAACTCATCAAGCTCGGTGAGCATCGGCGCGACCAAGGTAACGGTTAATCAACCACCTAACGACGTTTCCGCTGGCCCAACTAATTTCACAGGCACCGGCACTCTGGTAGTCAGCGCTCAAGGCTCGGGCTCAGTCGGCGTCATCGCTTCAGGTTCGGGTTCGGGTCTTACGTTTTCATTCCAGGGGTCGGTTGACGGCACCAACTACGTCTCGATTCCTTGCGTAGTGCCTTCAACCGGCGCGCTCGTGACGGGCGGAACTGCCAACGGCACATGGACCTGTCAGTCGGCCGGTTATCAGAATGTCCGCGTCAATCTGACTGCGATCGGCGGGGGCACGGAAACTTTCACGCTCAATGCGTCTGCAGGCTCGTCGCAACCGCCGGTCGGTACACAGGGTACTGCGACCAACGTCACGGCAGTCGGCGGCACAGCAACAACCGCGGCGGGCTTGCCGGTGCTGGGCACCGTCAACACCACGCTTACTGATTGCTCGGGAACCATCACTTCGGGCGGCACGGCTCAGAACGCGTTCACTGCTGCCGCAACACGCCATGGCTTTACCATCGCCAATATCGACACTACAGAAGTAATGTGGGTTTCGTTTACTAACACAGCGGCGGCCTCTGGTACGGCTTCCTATCCATTGGCTCCGGCTACAGCCACGACTTTCGCAGGGCTGTCGTCCTTCACTTCGCCGATCGGGATGGGCATTAACACGGCGCTGTCCGTGATCGCCGCTACCACTTCGCACAAATTTTCCTGCACGGTGTGGTGATGAAGCGACTTATCCTCTTCGCACTTCTATTCAGCCTGTGTACTTCTGCCTTAGCCCAGGGCTTTGGCTCCGGCGGTGCCGTCACCATCAACAATACCACGACCGGCGCGAACCGGGTTCTTTGTTCGATCCGCGCCGCGAATATGAACTCGACGGCCGATCAGGCTTGCACCATACCTGCAGCCATCACGGCATGGGCTCCGCTATCGGTTCTGGCGACGAACTGCACGGGCACGTTGACACTGGCTGTAGGCGGGTTCTATCCAGCGACCAGCAAGGGCGGCACGCCGTTGATTGCGGCCACGCAAGCCTATAGCTCGCTCACAACTTCAGCCCTTGTTCTGATGACAACGTTGGCTGCTGGAATTGCAACTAATCGCTATGCAATCAACACAACTTATTTCGCGCTGACCACGGCGGCCGGAAGTGCTGCCACTTATGATATTTACCTAACTGGAACCGATCTGTCATGAGGCGTTTATTTCTAGTTCTTATGCTCTTATTACCGCTGTCGGCGAGCGCTCAATTCAATGGATGCTCACCAGGGTTTTGCTCAGTTTCCTCATCATCGCCTGGCCCGCCTATAGGCGGCGTGGTTGGATGGTGGGATTCTAGTGTATTTTCGAGTCTGACACTATCCGGCTCGGCCGTAACCAGTTGGGCCGATTTGAGCGGTCTCGGTAATAGTTTAGCCGGTACCGGCAATAAACCAACTTATAGTGCTACTGGATTAAACAGCCGCCCATCGGTGCTGTTTTCCCGAGCATCTACTCAAATTCTTTGCACACCGTTTAGTTTCCCGATGGGGACCGGGAATACTCTTACCTTTTGGACGGTCTCTTTTATGGCGACCGCCACTACCACTTTTGGTAGGGCAATTTCATACACAGGGGCAACCAACGATTTCAACGATGTCCGCTCATGGGAAGTAGAGCGCAATAATGGAGCTAATTCGCTCCATATGGTGCGAAATCTTGTCGATACCGGCAACATGTCAGTCACGCTACTGACTCCGTTTGTGATGATCGGGACAGTAAATTCATCAGGCGTAATGACTTTATACATCAATGGCGTTGCAAGTACGACTGGGACGCAATCGGGTAATTGGGGTACTAATGGAAGCGCCTGCCTCGGGGGTGGCGTTCATGAAACCGAGTGGTGGGATGGTGCAGTTAGCGAGGCCGGTATTTCCACTAATTTCACCAATTCGACGGACGTGACGACTTTATATAACTCGCTTAAAGCTAAATGGGGTCTATAGTGTTAATTACACGGCGCAAGCTTTTTAAGATCACCATTTTAGCTGCCCCCGCGATTATTATTTCGCGCGCACAGGCGCAACTTGAATCCTGTCTTCCAGCGTTTTGTGGTTCATCAAGCGGTGCTTGTGCACCCATTACCCCAACTACATTCGACCCAACAACTCAGCACAATGTTGCGCTATCTGGAGGTAATCTTACCGTCACAAACCTTGGTGGGACTAGCAGTGACCAAGGCGCGCGCACTATCAGCTCGAGAAGCGCCGGTAAATACTACTATGAAATTATAGCGCCCTCGCCAGGCGGTGGTTTTCGTGAGGGCCATGGCATTATGCCACCATCTGGAAACTACATACAATTTAGTAGTAATGGTTTTGGTGGAGTTTGGCTCGAAACCGGGACTGGTTCAACCAATATCTTTTCCAATACAACTCTTGTAGGCTCGACTGGTATTACTGGTGGCCCTATTGTAATTGAATGGGCTGTTGATTTAGATAATCTTTTAGCGTGGGTGCGTAACCCAGGTGGGTTATGGAATGGGCACATGGGCGCTGACCCACTAACTCTTGCTTTTGGAGTTACAATTCCATCTGTTCCAATGCAACCAGCATGTACCTTTGGTGGGTTTGGTGGCTCTCCGGGGAGAGTGTTAACTGCAAATTTTGGAGCTAGTCCCTTCGTTGATACGCCACTTACAGGATATACTTGTGGATGGCCAGCTTGAGGAAATTTAAATGAGTACTCCAGGTCTAGGTTCAATTCTCGGGTCACCGACAATCTATGGCAAGGTTGATTATGGTCCGACTTTCGGGCAGGTATATCGTCCGCTCAATCAGAAAAGGATTGTGACTGCGAACGGCATCGTTTCAATTTTACCCTTCGACGTGATCGTAATAATCCAGCAGTTAACACCCGCCGCATTTGTGTTAGACCTGCCGGACCTGGCCCTGTGGATGACTCTCCCTTACGGTGGCTTCGATTTGATCTTGAAGAATCGCAACTTCGGCTTTGATATGACGGTGACGCCATTCGGCTCACAGAAGATCGACGGGCTTTCGTCACTGATTGTTAGTGGTGGTCAGGGTGAAGGCGCCGTTATTCTTTCACCACTAAATGATATGTCGGGGTGGGATACGATATGAAAAGGATTATTCTTGCATTTATTTTAGCGGCGCTCGCGGGGCCAGTTGCGGCACAGTGGCAGGTTCCAAGTGGAACCGTCCCGTTGGGGCGTGGTCCTGGCGTTGTTGGAT
>Ga0105238_10006580_pt1 | contig 11577 bp, 8 predicted proteins | sample KBSC34metaG_FD_81526 | JGI IMG/M metagenome (GOLD analysis project Ga0105238, IMG submission 81526) | Corn rhizosphere microbial communities from Kellogg Biological Station, Michigan, USA - KBS C3-4 metaG | ecosystem: Host-associated > Plants > Roots > Rhizosphere > Soil | place: Michigan, USA... | reverse complement strand
TTCCGCAGGTCTTCTATTACTTCACGATGCTGACGCTAGCCGCGGGCCCCGGCTCGCCATTCGGCTCCCGCGGCGGCCCCATCGTGTCGGTGCCGAGCGGCAACTTCGGCGACCTCACCGCCGGACTGATTGCCAAGCGGCTGGGGCTGCGGGTACGCCACTTCGTGGCCGCCACCAACGTGAACGACGCGGTGCCGCGCTACCTCGAGAGCGGCCTCTACGATCCCAAGGGCTCGATCCGCACGGTGGCCAACGCGATGGACGTCGGCGCGCCGAGCAACTTCGAGCGCATGCAGTGGATCTACGGCGGCGACCTGCAGGCGCTGCGGGGCGACATCACGGGCTACGCCTATGAAGATGCGAAGGTCGTGTCCGAGATTGGCCGCGTCTACCGCGAGCATGGCTATCTGCTCGATCCGCACGGCGCGATCGGGTGGCTGGCGGTGAACGACATGCTGTCGACGATGCCCGACGACACCGTGGGCGTCTTCCTGGCTACCGCGCATCCGGCCAAGTTCCGGGAAGTGGTCGAGCCCGCCATCGGACGGCCGGTGCGGCTGCCACCCGTGCTGGCCGAAGCCATTACCCGCCCCCGCTACTCGATGAAGCTGTCGTCCGACTACGAGGACCTCCGGGCGCTGCTGCGTTCCTGACCAACACCATGCCACCTCTCGACGCCTATCGGCCCGGCCCCGGCGACCCGCCGGCGCGCCCCTCGGTCCCGGATCGCTACCGCTGGGACCTGTCTGCCGTCTGCGCGAACTGGCAGGAGTGGAGCGCCCGCTACAAGGAACTCGAGGCGCTCATCGACGCCTTCCGGCAGTTCCAAGGAACGCTGGGGCAGTCGAGCGCGCGGCTGCTCTACGCGCTGCGGGCCATGGATACGATGGGAGCGCTGAGCTACCGGGTGTGGTATTTCGCGGCGCTGCAGTACGACGAGGATCTGCGGGACGATGCGGTCAACGCCCGCCGCCAGCAAGTGCAGATTCTGTTCGCCCGCCAGCAGCAGGCGAGTGCCTGGTTCAACCCGGAGCTGTTGTCGATTCCGCTGCCGACGATTCGCGACTGGATGGCGGCGGATGCGGGGCTGGGCGTCTACCGCTTCTTCGTCGAAAGCCTGTTTCACGAGCAGGAGCACGTCCTCGACGAAACCGGGGAGCGCCTCCTGTCGTACTCCGGCCGCTTCAACACGGTGCCGGCCGATTCGTACGCGGCGCTGACCACGGCGGACAAGAAGTTCCCGTCGATTACGCTCTCGACCGGCGAGCAGGTGACGCTCACCTACGCGCAGTACCGCGCGCTGCTCGAGACGAGCCGCGTGCAGAGCGATCGGGCGCAGGCCTACCGCGCGTTTCACCAGTCGTTTGCCGACAACCAGAACACGATCGCGGCGATGTACAACGGCGTGCTGCAGCGCGATTGGTTCCATGCGCGTGCGCGAGGCTACGCCACGACGCTCGACGCGGCGCTGCACGGCAACGACATCCCGCCGTCGGTCGTCGAGAACCTGATCGCCGAAGCAAAGGCGGGCGTGGAGCCGCTGCGTCGCTATCACCGCCTGCGTCGCGCGCGGCTGGGGCTCGAGCGCTACAACCTCTACGACGTGTTCGTGCCGCTGGCGAAACAGGAGGAGCGCTACAGCTACGACGACGTGGGCGAGTGGATTGTCGAATCCGTGGCGCCGCTAGGCGGCGAGTACCAGGCGAACGTACGCCGCGCGTTCCGCGACCGCTGGATCGACGTGTTCGAGAACGCGGGGAAGCGCAGCGGCGCGTATTCTGCGCCGGTGTACGGCGCTCACCCGTACATGCTGCTGAACTACAACGAGACGCTGGACGCAGTGTTCACGCTGGCCCACGAGATGGGCCATTCGATGCACACGCTCCTGTCGCATCAGGCGCAGCCCTACGTCTATGCGGGCTACACGATCTTCGTGGCCGAAGTGCCGTCCACGCTGAACGAAGCGCTGTTTCTCGATCTGATGCTGCGTCGCGCCAGCAGCGCCATCGAGCGGGCCGTATTGCTGCAGCACGCCATCGACAGCATCGCCAGCACGTTCTTCACGCAGGTGATGTTCGCCGACTTCGAACTGCAGGCGCACCGGCTGGTGGAGCAGGACCGTCCCGTGACCGCCAGCGTGCTCAACGAGATTTATGCCGGTCTGGTCCGTGACTACTACGGCGACGTCATCGACCTGGAGCCGTTGTCGCACATGACGTGGGCGCGCATCCCGCACTTCTTCAACGCGCCGTACTACGTGTATCAGTACGCGACCTGCTTTGCGTCGACCGCCCGCTTGATGCAGGACATCCGGTCGGCGGACGCGGCGGTGGCCCGCGCCGGCGTCGACCGCTACCTCGATCTGTTGCGCGCGGGCGGCAGCGACTATCCGATGCGGCTGCTCGCGCGGGCCGGCGTGGACTTGAGCCGGCCCGATACGGTGCGCGCCGTCAGCGCCGAGCTCGACATGCTGGTCGGGCGACTCGAAGTCGAGCTCGCTGGTACCTAATCCACTTCAGGCGCGAATCCCGGTTCGAACCCGCGGGCGTGCTCGCGCCGTCGCAGCGGGTCGACGCGTGGGCTGGCCGGAATGATGCCGAGCCGCGCCAGCTGCGGCCGGAACTCGTAGCGGATGTCCACGCGCGACGCAGGCGCGTCCTCGAGATCCAGCCACACCTGTTCGACGGCGTGCTCGGTGCGGCGGCCCATCCCGGTGGCGGCGTATTCGTCAGCCTTGGCTTGAGCTTCGGCCTTGCCGGCTGCCCGCGGTGGCGCGGAAGGAGGCGCTTGCTCGGCGGTGCGATTCTCGAGGTCGCGGCGGAGCGAGTACTGCGGGACGCGCTCGCGGAAGAACACCGCGGAGATGACCCCGAGGTTGGCGGTCTTGCCGAGCGCCTGGCCGTAGGACCGTTCCTCGGTCGTGAACTCGAACGCGCGCGCGTGCGACGTGCTCGTTTGCCAGCCGGCGATCGTCACCGTCTCGTACGGCGCGAGGACCCATTTACGCGCGGCCGTCGCGGTGGTGTCGCGGGCGTCGATGGTGTTGAGGCCGTCGACGGAGAGCGCCACGGCGACGCGTACGGGGTAGGGGTTGCGCAGGCGTATCGCGTACTCGCGCCCTTTGAGCGCTTCCACGTACCAGCGTCCATCGTGTGCGTAGCGGGTCTGCGGCGCCCCGTTCACGAGAACCTCCACGTTCGGGACCTCGTTTGGATTGGCGGCGCCGGAGCGGGGAATCGCGAGCGTAAGCAGCGCGGCGATCGAGCAAGCCAGGTATCGGGTCATACGTCCTCCTGCTGTCAGAACGCGGATGCCTGAAAAGCTTGCGGATCGGTCGGAATGCTCGGGAAAAGCGGCCGGTTGACGACGGGTGCGAGGATTGTTATCATTCCATCCGGATTTACGGATGAATGCCCCCATCCTCGACCACATGTCGGCGCTGTCGGACCAGACCAGGTGCCGGATGCTCCTGTTGCTGGAGCGGCACGAGCTGACGGTGTCCGAGATGTGCGCCGTCCTGCAGATGCCGCAGTCGAGTGTGAGCCGCCATCTCAAGACACTGGCCGACGACGACTGGGTGGCGTCACGACGAGACGGGACCAGCCGGTTCTACAGCATGCCGGCGGATGATCTCGATTGGGGTGCGAAGCGCTTGTGGCCGCTCATCCGTGAGCAGGTCGTTGCTACCTCGGCCGCTGGTCAGGACGATCGCCGGCTCAAGGGCGTCCTCGCCCGGCGGCGGGCGAAGTCGCAGGAGTTCTTTGCCAGCGCGGCTGCCGGGTGGGATAGGCTTCGGCAGGATCTCTACGGCGACACGTTCTATCTGTCGGCGGTGCTCGGACTCATCGACCCGAATCTCCTCGTCGGCGATCTCGGGTGCGGCACCGGCCAGCTGACGGAAACTCTCGCGCCGTACGTGCGGCGTGTGGTGGCGGTCGACGCCGAGACGGACATGCTGGACGCCGCCCGTGCGCGGCTCGACGGGTCGATTTCGAACGTGGAGTTCCGGAAGGGAGAGCTGGAGTCGCTCCCGCTCAAGGACGGCGAACTCGACGTCGCCGTGCTGTCGCTGGTGTTGCACTACTCGCCGGCGCCAACGAAGACATTGTCGGAGGCCGCGCGCGTGATCCGGAAGGGCGGCCGCGTGCTCGTCGTGGACATGCTGCCCCACGAGCACGAGGAGTATCAGCAGCAGATGGGCCACGTGTGGCTCGGGTTCTCGGATAAGCAGATGACGCGGTTCCTCACGAGCGCCGGCTTCAGCGACGTGCGCGTGCGGAACCTGCCGGCCGACCCTGACGCGGGCGGCCCGGCGCTCTTTTCAGCGGTAGCAGTGAAGGCGTAAAGCGCTTCAACACAGGAGAAACAGGCAATGTCGACAGCAACGAGCGAACAGCACGCATACGACCTCGCCAAAGCGGCGGGTCGCGTTCCCTACAAGGTGGCGGACCTGAATCTGGCGGAGTTCGGCCGGAAGGAACTGCGGCTGGCCGAGGGCGAAATGCCCGGCCTCATGGCGATCCGCAAGCGCTACGAGGGCAAGAAGCCGCTCGCGGGCGCCCGCATCATGGGCAGCCTGCACATGACCATCCAGACCGGCGTGCTCATCGAGACGCTGTCGCTGCTCGGCGCCGACGTGCGCTGGGTGTCGTGCAACATCTTCTCGACGCAGGACCACGCCGCGGCGGCGGTCGTCGTCGGCCGGCCCGAGACGGGCGGCACGGTGGCCAACCCGAAGGGCATCCCGGTGTTCGCGTGGAAGGGTGAGACGCTCGACGAATACTGGTGGTGCACGGTGGAATGCCTCGTGTGGCCGGACGGCAAGGGCCCCTCGCTGATCGTCGACGACGGCGGCGACGCGACGCTGTTCGTGCACAAGGCGGCGGAGTACGAGAAGGCCGGCAAGGTGCCGACGTTCAACCCGGCGAGCGAGCCCGAAGAGTGGGGCGTCATTCTGAAGGCGCTCAACGAGGAGCTCACGAAGAATCCCGGCCGCTGGACGTCGATTGCCAAGGCCATCCGCGGCGTCTCGGAAGAGACGACCACGGGCGTGCACCGTCTCTACGAGATGGAAAAGAAGGGCACGCTGATGTTCCCGGGCATCAACGTCAACAACTCGGTGACGAAGAGCAAGTTCGACAACATCTTCGGCTGCCGGCACTCGCTGACCGACGGCATCTGCCGCGCCAGCGACGTGATGATGGGCGGAAAGCTGGCGTTCGTGGCCGGCTACGGCGACGTGGGCAAGGGCTGTGCGCAGGCGCTGCGCGGCCAGGGCGCGCGCGTCGTGGTGAGCGAGATCGACCCGATCTGCGCGCTGCAGGCGGCGATGGAAGGCTTTGAGGTCAACACGCTCGAGAACGTGCTCGACAAGGCCGACATCTTCATCACCACCACCGGCAACTTCAACATCATCACCGCCGCGCACATGGCGAAGATGAAGGACAAGGCGATCGTCGGCAACATCGGCCACTTCGACAACGAGATCGACATGGCCGGCCTGGCGAAGACCCCGGGCATCAAGCGGATCAACATCAAGCCGCAGTACGACGAGTGGGCGTTTCCGGATGGCCACTCCGTGATGATTCTCGCGGAAGGCCGCCTGCTGAACCTGGGCTGCGCCACCGGTCACCCGAGCTTCGTGATGTCGGCGTCGTTCACCAACCAGACCCTGGCGCAGCTCGAGCTGCACGCCAACGCCGAGAAGTACGGCAAGACGGTGACGATGCTGCCGAAGAAGCTGGACGAGGAAGTGGCGCGTCTGCACCTCGACCAGATCGGCGTGAAGCTGACGACGCTCTCGAAGGAGCAGGCCGACTACATCGGCGTGCCGGTCGAGGGTCCGTACAAGCCGGACTTCTACCGGTACTAAGGCCTCGGGCTTCGGGCCTCAGGCTTCAGGAAGAACACGAACGCAGGGCGCGGTTCAGCCGCGCCAGCGAAACGGGCCGCGGAAACGCGGCCCGTTTTGTTTCACGCCTGCCCGGCCCCCCAGGCCCGCCAGGCCATTCAATACACCAGCTGCTCGACGGCCTGTTTCAACGGACGGCCTGAGATGCGTTCCAGCGTGCGCGTCAGCACGGCGACGTCGTTGTCGAAGGCGCCGTGCGCCGACGGAATGCGGGCGACGCCGTTCGAGACCTGCGCCTCGGTAATCTCGCGCGGCGCGCGCACGGTGCCCCAGAACGCCTGCCACGCCTTGAGCCCGCGCTGAATCACGGGATCGTCTGACCAGACGTTGCGCCTGGCGGGATCCCACGCGTTTGCCATGCCCAGGATCGGTGTCTTGTGCTGATCCTCGAGCGCGCGGCTCACGAGATAGAGCAGCGAACGTCCGTACGGGCCCACCGTGTCGGCCATCTCTCGCGCGTCGCTCAAGAGCTCCACATGGAAATCCTGTTTGCGGAGAACGCTGTCTGTCATCGCCGGCGCGTAGTGATCGAGCGCGAACTGCACCGTGCAGGCGGGGGCGTAGAGGGTACAGGAATCGACCGTCAGCGCGCGCTCGCGCAGCGCGTCGAACAGATGCCCGAACAGAATCGAACCGGCCGAGTGCCCGACGAGATGGACCTCGACGCGGGGGAGCTTGGCCTTCAGCCGATCGAGCGCGTCCGCGAGAAGGACGAGGGTAGGGTCCTTCTGCGCCACCTTGCCGTCCGAGCCGGCAATCGGCTGGCGGATCGTCTGCGCCGCCCGCGCGTTCTGCTTCATCTGCGACCAGATTGCCTTGACACCGGCTGTCTGACAGGCCACCTCGATGGCGCGGTCGCGCGCCTCGCCCAGACTGTCCTTCACCACCCGCCAGACGTCGCGAAACGCGCCGGCCGGTTCCACGCCCTGTGCGATGTCGTCGAAGATGCCGCTGAGACTTTCGAGCACGCCGGTGCGCCAGGTGAGGAAAACCGGATAGATGCCGTTCGCTTGAAAGTAGGGCGCCATGACCTGGATGTGCTTCACCGATTCTTCCTCGGCGTTGAGCCCGCCGTGCGCGTAGAGCAGCACCCGCGACGGGCCGGTGCCGCACCACTCGATCGGCGCTTCCACCATGACGTGCTCGAACGCCGACAGCGCCTGACGGGCGACGCTCCGGTTGATGAGCGCGCCGTTGTTCCCCAGCACGACGGCATGACGATATGCGTTGTCGCGATCCCACGGCGTGACGGCGGGCGACACCGATGGAATTGGAGGGCCAGCCAGCGCGACGGCGGCGCTGCCTGCAGACGCCCGCGCCGACAGCGTCTGGGTCTCGTGGTAGTGCGGCGACTCGGCGTGTTCGATAGGAGCGCCGAGGACGACGGCCCAGGCGTCGCCGCCGCGCGCCACCCAGTCCTCGTACGGCAGGATGGCAAAGCCTTTGGTGCCCCATTTCGGGCCCCACGAGTTCTGCACGATGAATCCGTAGCGGTTGTAGCCGACGAGCGCGAAGCAGTGCCCGCCCGTGTTTGATCCGCCCTTCGGCACCTCGATGCATGAAATGCCGTCGCGCTGCGGGAACGGCTGCGCAAACCAGCCGTTGTGGACGTCGCCGGAGCAGTAGATGGCGCCGACCTCGCAGATGGCGGCCTGCATGTCGACCACGGAACGCTTGTCGATCCGGTAATAAACCCCGATCGGACAGTGCGTGGCGTTGGTGTCCCACCCGTTCGACGGCTCCACGAAGACGACGTCGCCCGCCTTGTTCCGGTACGGCCACAGGCGGTCTTCGCACACGCCATGACGGTGCCAGCCTTTGAGCGCGCCGCGACAGCTCGAACCGTCGTAATCCTCTCCGGGCCACTCGTCGTAGAACCGCGCGAGGTGGTAGAGCATGCGCGGGCTCACCTTCGGTGGCGGCGCTTTGCGCCCGCCCCCCTTGGCGAACCGCAGGCGTGACCAGCGCAGATAGTTCACGACGGCTGCGAGGCCGAAGCCGGTGCAGGCGCCTTCCTGGCCCTGGTCGAGCACCATCTTGTCGGCGGCGTAGCGCGGGAAACTGCGCTTCAGCAGTGCCGGTTCTGGATACTCGTGCGGCAGGTTCTTGAGCGGCGGGCGATAGGGAAAGTCGCGAAGGTCGAGGCGGTCCGGCCTGGCGTCGAGCAGGCGGTCCTTGATCTTGGTCTTGGGCATGTTAGCGAGGGCTCCGCCAGGTGCTCAAAATACACTACGGCTGCGCCCTCGCTAAACCAGTATTCGATTGCGCACCCTTCGGGCGGGCGGGGTCTAAAGACCCGCGGCCACGTACGACTGCGTCGAGCGTGCGCTGGCCTTGCCTTCGAGCAGAATCCGCAGCATGCGGCGCAGCGGTTCGGCCGCGCCCCACAGGAGCTGATCGCCGACGGTGAACGCCGTCAGATAGTCGCCGCCCATGTACATCTTGCGCAGCCGGCCGATCGGCACGCGCAACGTGCCGGTGACCGCGGCGGGCGTGAGCTCACGCAACGACGATTCCTTGTCGTTCGGGACGACCGAGACCCACTCGTGCGCCGCGGCGAGCCGCGACTCGATTTCGGCCAGCGGCACGTCGTGCGTCAGCTTGATGGTGAGCGCCTGGCTGTGGCATCTCATCGAGCTGATGCGCACGCACAGCCCGTCCATCGGGATCGCGGTGCTGCCGCCGAGGATCTTGTTGCCCTCGGCCATCGCCTTCCACTCTTCCTTGCTCTGGCCGTTGCCGAGATCTTCGGCAATCCAGGGCAACAGACTTCCGGCGAGCGGATGTCCCTGGAATTCGGCGGTCGGCATCTCCGACGAACGCAACATGGCGGTGACACCGCGATCGATGTCGAGAATCGCCGACGCGGGATCAGCCAGCGGCGTGGCGACCGACTGGTGCAGACGGCCCATCTGCGCGATCAGCTCGCGCATGTTCTTGGCGCCAGCGCCCGACGCGGCCTGATAGGTCATCGAAGTGACCCACTCCACGAGGCCGGCGCGAAAGAGCCCCGTCATTGCCATCAGCATCAGGCTCACGGTGCAATTGGGGCCGACATAGTCCTTCACGCCAGCGTTGAGCGCCCGGTCGATGACGTCGCGGTTCACGGGGTCGAGAATGAGGACGGCGTGATCCTTCATCCGCAGCGACGACGCCGCGTCGATCCAGTAGCCGTTCCAGCCGCCGTCGCGAAGCTTCGGGTAGATCTCCTTCGTGTAGTCACCGCCCTGGCACGAAACGAGGACGTCGCACGCCTTCAGCTCGGCGAGGTCTTTGGCGTTCTTGACGGCGGGCGTGCGCTTACCGACGGACGGGCCGTCGGCGCCCGTCTGCGAGGTCGAAAAGAACACGGGGTCGATCAGGTCGAAGTCGCGCTCGGCGAGCATGCGTTCGACCAGCACGGACCCCACCATGCCGCGCCAGCCAATCAGTCCAACGTTCATATCGCTCTATTTTAGCCTTCTTTGCGGTTTTATCCGGGACATCTCGCGTAGATTGACGAGGAGAGCGAGTGATGACGACTGATGTGCTGATCGTAGGGGCGGGGCCGACGGGGCTGATGCTGGCCAACCAGCTAGGGCGGCGCGGCGTGCGGGCGATGATCGTCGACCGGCACAGTGGCCCGGCGCAGCAGTCGCGCGCGATGGCAGTGCAGGCGCGCACGCTCGAAATCTACGCTCAACTCGGTGTGGCCGATCAAGCCGTCGCCCTGGGGGCTCCCGGGAACGGCGCGAACATCTGGGTCCATGGTCGCAAACGCGCACGTGTGCCGCTTCAGGAGATCGGCGAAGGCGTCAGCCGGTTTCCGTACGTGCTGATGCTCGGGCAGGACGACAACGAGCGGATCCTCGGAGCGCAGTTGCGCCGATGGAACATGGACGTGCAGTGGAACACTGAACTCGTCGCGCTCGAGCAGCACGCCGATCATGTCAGCGTGACGCTCAAACATCTCGACGGGCGCGAGCAGGCGGTGACCGCGTCCTATGTCGCCGGATGCGACGGCGGCCGCAGCGCCGTGCGGCAGATGAACGGCATCGACTTCGTGGGCGAGCCGTACGATCACGTCTTCTTCGTGGCCGACACCGAAGCGACCGGCCCGATGGTGCCAGGCGAGTTGAACTCGTACCTCTATCGCGACGGATTCAATCTGTTCTTCCCGATGCGCGGCCGCAACGGATGGCGCGTCATCGGCATTCTCCCGGAAGAATTGCGCGAGCGGCCTGGGCTCACCTTCGACGACATTCAGCCGTGGCTCGGTGAGGAGACAGGCCGAGGGCTCTCGTTCCAGGCCTGCCACTGGTTCTCGACCTACCGCATTCAGCACCGCTGCGCCGCACGGTTCCGCGACCGGCGCTGCTTTCTGCTCGGTGACGCGGCGCACGTTCACAGCCCGATGGGCGGGCAAGGGATGAACACCGGTCTGCAGGATGCCTACAACCTCGGGTGGAAGCTGGCGCTGGTCGTCGCCGGACGCGCGGACGACGCGCTCCTCGACAGCTACGCCGCCGAGCGCGAGCCGGTCGCGCGCCGCCTGCTCGAGACCACGGATCGCGCGTTCAAGTTGATCGTCTCGAAGAGCTGGCTGGCCGGGATCTTCCGGACGCGCATCATGGCGACCATCGTCGCGCAGGCGATGAAGCGTCAGCGCGCGCGGCGCCTGGCGTTCGCGACGCTCTCGCAGACCGGCATCGAGTACCGGCAGAGCCCGTTGTCGCGCACGGTGGGCGCGGCGCCCGAGGCGCCGCAGGCCGGCGATCGCTTCCCGTGGCTGCAGCTGGCATTCCGCGAGGGCGGCCCTCAGGAAGATCTGTTCGAGAAGATGGACGACCTGCGCTTCACGCTGCTCGTCGCCGGGCAGCCGGCGCCCGCGACGGCCGTGGCCGGCTTCGAGGACTTGGTGGATGTCGTGGCGGTGCTGCGCACACCGCAGAACGACGCCGCGCTTGGTGCCGTCTCGGTCGACGGCCCCGCCTTCTACCTGATACGTCCGGACGGCTACGTGGCGCTGGCCGGAACCCGATTCGACGAAGCCACCGTGCGACTGTGGTTCGCGGACCATCAGCTGCATCCATCGGCGCCACACGGCCGGGCCGGACAGCGGCTGGCGAGCTGAGTGCCGGGCCCGTACCGCTATCACGCGTGGGTGCTGGAAGCGCTGGCGGCGCATGGCGCGCGCCCGGCCCTGTCCACGCCGCCCGAAGTCCTGCACGACTTCGTGAACGACCTGTATCGCTACGAGCTGCGCCGGCTGCGCGCCGCGCTGTTGGCGGGCGCGTTTCCCAAACCGGAGTACTACGGCCGGGTGGTGGCCCTCCGGCGCCGCTACCCGCTGCTGTCGGTCAAACCCCGGCAGTGGCTCGTGCACTAGCCCCGCAGCCGATGGCGACGCTCCGCCCGGTATCATGAGAGGGTGCGGGTCCTGGAGTCGAAGCTTCCGTCGAGCGCGGTCAGCATCTTCGAAGTCATGACTCGTCTGGCGCGAGAGCGCCAGGCGATCAACCTGTCGCAGGGGTTCCCCGATTTCGGGACGTCGCCCGCGCTCATCGAGTCGGTCGCGCGCTACATGCGCGAGCAACACAACCAGTACGCGCCGATGCCCGGAGTGCTGGCGCTGCGCCAGGCGCTCGCGACGAAGATCGAGCGTCTCTACCGGCGCACGTACGATC
>Ga0105238_10006579_pt1 | contig 11578 bp, 10 predicted proteins | sample KBSC34metaG_FD_81526 | JGI IMG/M metagenome (GOLD analysis project Ga0105238, IMG submission 81526) | Corn rhizosphere microbial communities from Kellogg Biological Station, Michigan, USA - KBS C3-4 metaG | ecosystem: Host-associated > Plants > Roots > Rhizosphere > Soil | place: Michigan, USA... | reverse complement strand
TCGCACATCGCAACCGTCACCCTCAACCCTGAACGCGACTCCGTCGTCGCAGCGGCCGTGCGCCGAGGAGATATTCAGCCGATGGCTGCATGACGGAGGCGACAAGTAGCTTGACGCGCGCCGGACCTTTGGCGGCTATCGATTCAGGGCGTCATCGACGAAGATCTGGCGCTGGCAAAGGTGAAGGCATTGCTCGTCTCGGTGGCTGCGACGGCGCGCAGCTACCGAGGGCATCGAGCGGCTGTGGCAGGTCTTCAGCGAGCGGCTTCCGAACGAGAGCTGCGCTCATTGGGGTTCGCGCTGCCGTCTTCGGTATCGGCGCGGTCAGTGATCGCGCTGGCCAGAGGTTCGGTCGGTCCGATCCATGCCTCGAGACTCGCCATAGTGAAGGCCTCAACCGGGAACTTGCTGATTGGTTCCTGCGGCACCCATTCTTTTCCAGCCATGCGCATCAGCTTGGCACAACGCAGCGCGGAGTTGAGGCTGTTGGTATTGACGTTCGACTGGCGAAAGCGTACGACAGTCTCGTTCTTCAACACTTCCTCGGGCGTTCCACTCAGTATGGTATCGACAGAGTCAACTGCCTCGCCCGCCAATTGCTTGCCTTCGATGAAGGTACCGAGGGCGCCAATAGCCTTACACAAGGTCTTTCTTTGGATTGGCTTGAACGTCGTTACGCGTGACAACCACGTCTCGAGGTCAGTTCGGATTTGTTCTGCCGTGCCGCTCCCGTAGGTGCGGCTTGGCGCGTCGGCCGCTGGGTCACCCTTCATACGGAGGAGGTTGTTCAGCGCTCGGATGATGCATTCCTTCGCGGATTCAGTCTGATCAGGGGAGTTTCGGAAGCAAATCACATTGACGTCGATTTGAGGAGACTTCCCTGCGGCCTGCGCCAGCCACGCTGGCAATGACAGTCCATGGTCGACAAGATATGTGTTGAAGGCATCAACGGCAGCCGCGTGAAGGTGGACGGTATTGTCACTGATGTCTTGTTCTTTCTTAACCCATGGCCCATATCCGGCCCAGCACAGGCGAGGATCGTCGGGGCCCATTCCTTCAGCCTCAAGCTCGGAGACAGTGCACCGCGCGATGCTTCTGGCTGTGATAATGCCCAAAAGACGAATCACTTTACCGCCTTTCGGCGCCGGCGCCGGCGCCGGTGCCGATGCCGATGCCGAGGGAGAAATGGGTCGAGCCCGCTTGTTCGGAGTCTCGGTGGCTGCCGACGAATCGATAGCCGGATGCATCATCGACGACAGACTGCGCTTTCGCGGCGGCGATTGGCTATTTCGGGACCTATCGTTGGTAGTGGGCGCCTCTTCAGTGCCGTCCCAGGACGGCGTTTGAGCGACCGGTTTCCGGAGCGGGGCCAGCACGCCAACAAACTGGGATGGCAGATGATCGCTGCCCGACGATGGTCGTGATGCCGCCGACGCCGAACAGCCCTGCTCCAGGTTCGGCAAAGCCGGCAGTTCGCGGTTCAGAATCTCATGTATCTTCATGGCGAGATTGAAGCGCCATGCGCAGTTCGGCGAGGTTGACGACCCGAAGCGGCACTCATCCCGGCGAAACTGCTTCGATGATTTGCCCAACAGGGCCCATCGCCGGGGCGCTTCGGCTGTGATCAGAGGCTCGGAGGGGTGCCGCGACACGCGCGTTTTCGTGACCCCTGTATCGGATTCCTCAGCGTCCGCCAGCGCGTGAACCTGCTCGTCAATCACGGCTCCCTCGCGAGTGATGGCAACGCTCCTGCACCCAAGGCGGGGCGAGCTTTCAGGGAGTCGGCAAGATCTGCTTGAGCTGTCGCGAGAGAACCACTCCGGGCCCGATCTCCTGGAACGCAGTGGCGCCCAACTCGCTCAGGTAGCGAACGCACTGACTCCACTGAACCGGGTTCGACATCTGCTTGACCAGAGTCGATCGAATGGTGGCAGTCGGGTCTCCTGCGGGATAGGGACGGCCGGTGACGTTGGCGATCACCGGCAACTTCAGCGGTTTGAAAGCCTCGCCTGACAAGAATTCATCGAAGACTTGCGCGGAAGCCTCCATGTAGAGGGAATGGAAGGCGGCGCTCACCGGCAAGGGCGCACACATGCGTGAGCCGGCCGCCTCAAGCAGCGGACCCGCGCGATTGAGTTCCACGACCGGGCTGGAAATGATGGTCTGAGTGGGCGATTTGAAGTTGGCCACGTCGACGCCAGAGAGGCCTTCGTCGCGAAGGACGCTGACGATCCGGTCAGGGCTCAGGTCGAAGACGACCGATATTGCGCCGTGCCCCGTCCGTGATCATGGAGTGACGATGTCTTGCCGCCATATCCGGATCTGCCGAACGAGAACCTGCCCGCACCCGAATGTTGCGGCCGAACCCTATTCTTCTTGGCCGAGGGGAGGCCGACTGGGCGCAGGGCTCGAGGCATCGCCGGCGCCATAGGTCCGGGACATCTTCTCCTTGGGCATCTTACCGAAGATCGCACCGAACAGACGCTTGCACTTCGCAGCGAAGCGACTCCGCTTCCCTGCATTGGGCAGCTCGATCACGGCCCGCATTCCCGGACGGATTGGTGCCTCTCTCCAAGCATCACCTCCGTGCCAGTTCGATTGCCGTGAGTCGGGCAACTCTGCGGGATGGGAATCGGGCGAATGGTTTTTCGGGTACCGGGGGACCTTGTACGGAGGGGCGACTACGGAGCCACTCGCAGGAGATCGCGTCGTGTCGGGCAACTCCACCGGGCCTGCCGGCTCTCCTACAGGCACTGTGGGTAGGGAAATGTGGATTTTGGGCGGAAGCTCGGGGACCTTGGGCGGGACAGGGGGGCCAGTAGTGAAATGAGGTCGGGTTGCAACCGGGTCTTGCCAAGGCATCCTCAATAGCTCCTGTCCATCAGGGTATGGAGGGCATTTACGCTTGGGAGGCAGTGTGTGAAACCATAACGGGTCCGCCGGAACGCTCGGAACTTCAGGTGGATGACCGGGCCGAAGGCTGCTCGGGACGTCCCCCCATTGATGTGGAACCTGACTTCGTGAAGAGATTCGATTGCCGCCCATGCCGATATCTCCGGTGTTTGACAAGCGCCACGTCACTCCCCGACTTCTGTCGGGGCCGACTACCGAGCGCTCTGGTTGCCATGCCGCCAGATTCGCCAATTTCTGGCGCCGCGTCCGTTCGTTCTGCGAAGCGGCGTTGCACGGACCGAACTTCCAAGCCTCAGATCGTCGATCAGCGTCGCATCAAGAAGCTGCTTCTCGGGTGCATTGGCGAGGCCTCATCGCCCGGGGCCAGATGCCTTGCTTGCCGGGCGACAGAATCCCGTTCGGATCGAGTGCGTCCTTGATGAGGTTGTTCAGGCGCATCGTCGCGCCGTCATTGAAGTCGTACATTCGAGCAACATCGTCCATGTGCTCGAGGTGGGAGCGATATTCACCATATCCCGCGGCCGCTGCCGCTTTCAGCAAGGCTTTGCACCCCTGCCGGGCCTCACGCACCTGGCCCTCATCGGCAGCGTCATAGATGAACTCCAAGATGTGCAGCGTGCAGCGTGGCGAAACGAGGATCCCGCCCATGTAGTCGAAACCGTGCTGATTCATGATCGGACGCAGCAGCTCGCATTGCCGGCGCACTTCCTGACCGACCAGGGGGGACACCGGCGAGAACCCCATGTGCCCACCGGCCTCGCCGCGCCACTTCACCGCGGCCAGAATGTCCAGAGACGGTATGCCGATCTGCGAGCGGTCCATCGGCGGAATCTCGTCGGGCGGCGTATCCCCCTTGTACCTGCGCCCATCGATGCGAACGTCGGGAATGCGTGACAGGGCGGCCGTCACGGCCGCGAACTGGGCATCCACCATCGCTTCGGACCCGTACAGGGCGAATCTCATGTTCCAACGGCCGATGCCCATTTCCCGGCAGATGTCCTCTATCACCGACTCCGGAACCGGCCCCTCGCCCTGATACCAACGATCCCGGGTCGAAGAACACGCCGCTACCGTAAGCGGGTTGGCCAGGACCGGGTAGTTCTCAATGACTCGATCCAGCAACAACTTGCGGACGATGTCGATGAGTGGCGCGAGGTCGGCTTCTCTTTTCACGCTGACCGAACCGGACAGATACCATTCGGGGGTCGGCATCAGCCACACCCCCATCCTGGTCACGATGCCGAAGTTCGATTGCATGAACAGGCCATCGAGCGACGGTCCGAAGGCGTGCCGGTAGACATGCCACGAATTGCCGCGACTCAATCCGCCCATGCCCGTGCGAAAGAGCTTGCCATCGGGAAGCACGACTTCCATCCCACAGTGGTTGGCCGCATGGTCCCCGAGCGGGGTGTATCCTCGACCATATTCCAGTGCATTGCCGACGACACTTCCCCAGCCGAGATCGGGCACCGAAACGACGAGTTTGTGGCCGCCGGCCCGCAAGTGCTCGTACAGGTCGATGAACGACACGCCTGGTTCGACCACGGCATAGGCGCACTCTTCGTTGACCTCGAGTACGCGGTTCATCCTTCTCAGACTGACGACAACCGAGCCCCTCACCCGCGGAGCGCCGCCGCCGTAGCCGAGGTTGCGACCTTGCGATACCGCCCACAAAGGCACCGAGTACTGATTGGCGATGCCCAGGATCGCGCTGACCTGGTCGACGGAAGTGGGTAACAGCACCGCTGACGGCGTGAAGACGTCATCCGCCGCGAACGCGTACGGGTCGCTGTATTCCTTCAAGGCGCTCGCGGACTTCAACAGCCCGTCGTCACCGACGACATCGGCGAAGGCCTGCAGGGCGGCATCGAACGCCTGCTGGCCCACGCCCGGTGGAAGAATGCTCGTCATACGGTGCTCCGTGGAGGAGTGGTCTTGTGCCGGCTTGCCGCGAGATGCGGGTGACTTCGTCGGGCTTCAGGTGGTCGACTAAACGAGCAAGGCCATCATGCCGTCATTCTCGTTATGCCTGCCGAGACAAGAAAATCGCGAATATGCATCGGCGGCCTTCCTGTCAGTTGGGCGACGGCGTCCGTGGTAAATCCAAGATAGCCATCTGACAGCGCAGCGTCGAACGAAACTTTCGACCTGGCACGGGCTTCAGGCATTCCGTCGGCGATAAGGTAGTTTAGCAATGCATCCGGGGGCATGGCAGTAAAGCGCACGGAGTTGCCCGTAATTTCGCTTATCAGACTTGCCAGCTGTTCGTCACTGATAACTTCTGGCCCGGAAACCTCAATCTCACCGGAAGATGCCCGGTCGCTTGCAACAACGGCCGCAGCAACCCGTGCGCAATCCTCTCGCGCAATGTAGGCAATACCGCCTCCGCCCCACAATCCGATCACTTCGCCCTTCGCAATTATGCCCGGCATCCTGCGCAAAATGGATTCAGCGTAAAGGTTATTGCGAAGGGCCGTATAACTCAGGCCGCTCGCCCGAAGCGTCTGCTCAGTGCCGTAGTGATCCGAGCAGATCGCGATAGGTGCATTGGTTTCCGAACGTGCGAAGGACGTGTACACCAGGTGCTTGATCGAGGCGCTGGCGGCAGCCTTGATGGCTGCATTATGTTGTCGTAGACGTCGCCCCGGCTCGCCCACAGCATCCGTGCTGACCATCAACAGGCGGTCTGCACCCCTGAACGCCTCTTCCATTCCTCGAGGGTCATCAAAGTCCACCTTCCGAACTTCGGCCCCCCGTGTATGCAAATCGGCTGCCCTTTCCGGCGTCCGTGTGCCGGCAATGACGCGGCAAGTTCCCGCATCGAGCAACAACTCAACCACTCGTCTTCCAATGTATCCTGAAGCACCCGTTACTAAAACAGTTTTTCCAGCAGGCAAATTCATGAGTGACCTCTGCTTGTATTGAACCCATCTTCGTCAAAGGCCGCCTTCGCGTTCTTTGGCATCACCATCAATTGAGTGAAACTCTTCTGAATGTTTTCAATCAATAAAATCGCGCTTAGCCGGAACCGTATACCAATGAGCTCTAACACCCCCGGCGATGGGCGGCGAACTATGCAGCACACGTCGTTTGCGATCTGGGGTTTTGTCGAAAACAGCAATCCGAACCCAATCGGAGCGACAATATCAAGCGAGCTCAAGATACGAAGTATTATGTCCCGAGCCACGGCCAGAGTGAACCGCTCGGCTGGACAACGCTGCTTTCCTACCCCGAATGGCATGTAGTTCATGTCTTTCTTATTGACGTTCTGCCACCTCTCGGGAATGAACTCATTGGGCCGGTCAAACCCTGTGCGATGGTAACGTTCGAGATCGAAGACGAAGTTGGTGCCGCTTTGGAATGTTAAACTCTCGCCGATGGCAACGTCTGTTGTCGCGACGCGATTCGTGCTGGGGATACCCGGGCTCAAGCGCATCGACTCAAGAATCACAGTGTCCATATAAGACACGCCTTGCCCCATCTCCCGCTTGACTATCTCCATGCATCGCCGGTTTCTGGCCAGGTGACAGAGGGTATTGGAAACCAGCCGGGCTATCTGTGCGGTCCCTGTGTGGATCCAGACACCCAGCACATACTTCGCCCTTTGTTCCATCGTCAACTCACATTTTTCGCCGAAAATGTCAGGCCGTCCTCCTTCTTCTTCCAATACGCTTTTCATATGCGCCATGGCCTTCTCCCTCAAAGGCATGTTTCGCCCTTTCATTGACCCTATTGCGGCAAGCGTATCGGCAGCGCTGGCCCCCAGCAAAGACACGATTTCCGGCGGACACTCCCGCTTGAAAACACATTCATAACAGATCGAAACAGCGATTGGGCTGACAAGCGTGCGCAGTCTGGCGATAGACCAGGCTGCGTCGAGACCATTTTGGCGCCTTATTGCCTCGTCTGCATGCTTCAGCGCCAGCCTCCTCGCATCTTCAATCGGCAGGGAAAGTATGTGCGTCGTGACCGGCCTCACTTGGCGGTATAAATCGTTCCGCTCCATGAGCTCCTGGTGACACTCCGAACAAGGAGCGTGCCACCAGCGTATCAGTTGCCGCATTCCGCTCGATGCTTTTCCAGTGATGTCCCGGTGTCCGAATATCAACTTGACGTCCTCTCCTTGAATGGCGGGATTCGGAACCCAGAGCGTCTTCCCGGATTTGTCCCAGAGCCTGTACTTCCAGCGCTGTCTGTCGACCAGCACGTACAAGAGACTGGTAAACATTTGGACCAGGATCGCCATGCCAATGCATGCAGCGAGCACCCACATGACGACTCTCATCCAGAGGATGGGCAGATAGACGCCACCGGCAATGCAACTCGATAACGCAACGAAGAGAACGAACCGCCGAAAGCTGCCTGAAATCACCGCCGCGTTGGAATGCATTTTCGTGAACGGACATGTCGTCGTCATAGATCATCCTTTCATCGCGTTGGTTTGAAAGCCTGCAATCGAAGCGTCAAGGTCATGCACAGCGGCTCTGTTCTGGTGCAACGCGAAACAAATGAAGTCTCACGAGTTCGCGTCAGTCACGACCTATATTGCGGCTAAATATAAGTAGAGGCCAATCCACCATCTATCGGCAGATTGACTCCACTTATCCAAGTCGAATCATCCGAGCATAAGAAGGCATAAGCTGGCGCAATTTCCACGCCCATCCCTGGTCGCTTTATCCGCTGCGCGTCCTTGCGGATCCGTTCTTCTCCCAACATTCGAACAAAATCGCCGAGTATTTTTGTTTGGACCGGACCAGGAGATACGCAATTCATGCGCACGCCTCGTTGCAGATACCAAGCCTGTGAACACATGGCACTCCATACAATGAGCGCCTCTTTGAAATATTGATAGCAAGTCTCCTGAGGCACGGGGTGCTTTTCTAAAAACCTCAAACCAGAGTCGAAGCCCGACGCGGCAGTCAACTCTTTGTGCAAACCCAGTCTCTCCTGCCAGTCGTGCCCTAAAATCGAAGCCGTATTGACAATCGCTCCCCCGGATCGAATGCGGTCAATCAGTCGTTCGCACAGATGACGTACCCCAAGATAATTTACCCGGCCAACAAGATCAGAGGGCAATGTTCCCGGTATGCCGGCAATATTGCATAGGCCATCGATTTGATCTGGCAACTCGGCGATCGCAGCGTCGATCAGCAAAGGATCAGACAAGTCCGCTCGAACAAAACCATCCAAATCAATCTCGGGCTCGCTGCGGCTAACGCCGATGACGCGAGCACCAAGAGCCTTGAGGAGTTTTGCAGTCTCAGCACCAATTCCAGCACTTACGCCGGTAACAACGATGGTTTTGCCATTTACAGTCATGATGGTTCCTCGCAAGAAATTATTCGCAAGACAATGATTCGCCAGATTGATGAGTGGACGAGTCGTAAGTCGGCAGGCAGGCTTGGGGCCGGTTAGGCATCGAGGCTTGCGTGCGCACCTTCGACCAGGCTCCTACCTGCCCGCGTCGTGCCGGCCTGAACGATTTGCCCGTTGCTGGCGAGGTCGGCGCATATGGCCGCGACGGCGCCGTCCATAGGCCGCTCGTTGTCATCCCATAGCCAGGGGCGGGCTTCGGAAGCGGGCGTCTTGGTGACTTTGCGCAGTGCAGCATAGAGCGGCACGAGCGCCGGCGACAGGAGTTGCCCGGCATCGTAGTGACCCGCGATGGCGTGGCTGCGCAGGTCCACCGCTTGCAGACCGAAGAGGAGCGAGATGGATACGTGCTGGCGCAGCAGATCGATGGACTGGCGAGCCAGGTTCGCCGAACCAAACGCTTGGCTATTGATGTTCTGGTTGAATTGCTCTGCATGAGTGGGGTACCGGTCGACCAGCGAATTCCCCATGAAGCAAAGCAAAGGCGCGATCGAGTTGGCGGAGATCTGCAAACCCTTCATGCCCATGTTGACGCGGCGAGCGCTGTTGCCGACCAACGAAGCGGGTAGGCCGTTGTTGAACTCCGGCGCGACGAGTTGCGCGATCTGAACGTCCAGATGTTTGGCCAAGAGGCCCAGGCAGTAGCGCAGGCTGTCCATGGCTACACCGGTGTACTGGGCGAGAAAATTGCCTCCGTAGAAGATGCCGTGGGAGTCGGGATCGATCAAGGGGTTGTCGGTCGCCGAGTTCATCTCGACCTCGATCTGCGCGGCGGCGCGGTCGATGCCGTCCACGATCGGCCCGAGGTACTGCGGCAGGCAGCGCAGCGAGTATCGGTCCTGCACCAGGCCCTTGGCGGGATTGCGCCGCTGTCCGTCGGCACTGCGGATCAGTGCGGAGCCCTGCAGCATCTCCCGCATTCGCTTGGCGACCCAGACCTGCCCGACGTGAGGCTTGTGGTCGTGGATGAAGGCTGCGAACGACAGGTCGGTGGCGTGCAGGCCCTGGAGCATCAGCGCATGGGCATGCATCGCCACTTCCAGCAGCACGCGGGCCTCATGGACACACCCGGCGGCGATGGCCGTGCACACAGAAGTGCCGTTGAGCATGGCCAGGGCCTCTTTCGGTTCCAGGCGCAGGTGCGGCAGGCGCAGCCTGCGCAGCGCCTCCCTCGCGTCCATGCTCTGGCCATCGAAGTCGACTTGGTAGGCCGCCTCGTGCCCGATCAAGCTGCCCGTGATGTAGGTCAGCGGGATCAAGTCTCCACTGGCGCCGATGGAGCCGAGATCCGGGACGTGCGGCGTCACCCCGGCATTGAGAAAGGTCAGCAGACGCTGGATCAACTCCGGCCGGAGGCCGGAGGCGCCGCGCAGATGCGAGTTGGCGCGCAGCAGCATCGCGGCCCGAACGTCAGCCCCCGGCAACCGTCCTCCGGCTCCGGCCTTGTGGTACCAGAGCATGTTGTCTTGCAGTTCTTCGGACTCCCGGGGAGTGATGAGCACGTTTGCCATGCCCCCGAAGCCGGTGGTGACGCCGTAGATGGTCTCGCCTCTTGCCACGGCGCCCTGCAGTTCGGCGTAGCTGCGTTGAATCCGGTCGTGAAGCGCCGACTCCTGCGACAAGACCACCTGACGGTGGTCGCGCGCGACCCGGATCAGTTCGTCAATGGACAGGCCCGTCCCGCGTATGGACACCGCGCCTGGGTCATTCGCCGGGGCATCCGGAGCGATCTCGGGGACTAGGTAAGCGGGGCACGTCGCATTCATGTGATTGCCTCTTTCATGGAGGGGACCGATCGGTCGGGTGAAGTCTTGCTCGTCGTGAAAGGCTGGCTGGAGGCTCGGCTCGCTGAGACGGCAAGCCGTCACCAGGCCACTCCACAAACGTATGCTTTCATTCCCTGTTGAACTTATCGTCGCCGACTGCATCTCCCCGTTTCCAGTGCAAATCCGAAGACTTGCGACTGTTAGCGAAGTTTTGCAAGGCGCTGTTCGATGCTTGCAATGCAAGCAGGGCAAGCTGAATCCTCTCGAGTGCGACCGCGGCACCCAGACGCTGACACTCCGGCCTCAAGACTGCCACCAACTCCGTCGCCCGGCCAAAGCCTGATTACGACTTGCAGTCTCCAAGGCGTCGACCCGTACACCTATCTCATCGATGTCCCGTGCGTATTTCGGCCCATCGTGACCACCGATTTCGACATCGTGACCACTAGTCCCGGTCATCGCGACCGATCCGCGACTTCGGTTCGTCGTGGCCGACCGTTTCTCACCCTCGACCGCTCGATTGAAACTCGCTGTCGACGAGCTGCGCGATGTGGCGCTGAAGATTGGCGACCTGCTCGCGGGGACGCGCGATGATGCGCAGCCGTGACGCCGTTTCGGTCTACCGCTGCTGCGCAGGTTCGAGCGCTTCGTGCATGAGTGAGCATGAGCACCGATCGCGGTGGGCTGACACCTGTTATTGATCGAGCTGCGTGATGGTCCGGCCGCGTCGCCCCTCATCAACGTGAACAGATCAGGGGTGGTTGGAGGCAGTGGGGGGTCTGTTGTTTGGCTGTTCTGATCTTCTTTCAATCGAGGCCCCTGCCAGGCCGCCGGAGGCGCCCCGGTTGAGCCCATGTACCCATGGTTCAACCCCGGCCGGGCGGTGGGGCGCGACGACGATCTCTCCGGTCGCCATCACATGGCATGAAGAGAGTTACCAAGGTAGCCGAGCCCGCTCGCGATACGGGCGGGTGGGGGCCGACCGATGAGTGTCGTCAACCGGACCGGTCGACGTTGACCTCACGTTCTGCTTCGGCCACGGAGGCTTCGAGCTTGACGATGAGTTCGAGGAAGCTGTCTACGAACCCGGCGTCATAGTCCTCGGGATAGGCGCGCGTGAACTCGATCACCTTGCGGTAGCAGTCGGCGGCCTCGCGGAACTGGCCGCGGGCCTCGTGGACCATGCCAAGCCGATCGTAGCCATCGTGCACCTCGGGGTAGCGAACCAGCAGCTCTCGGGCAGCTTGTTCGGCCTCGTCGAGGCGGCCGGCATGGACCAGGTCGACCACGGCGTTGGACGCCGCATCCAGAGCCTGGGCTTCCTGCAACGTGGTCTGGGATTCCAGCAACTCGGCCTGGTAATCCTTTCGCTGAGCAGCTTGGTCGGCCTTCTGATTCTAGTGAGCGTTCAAGATGATACTAACTATGGCATGCTCTGGCTTACGATCAACAGCTGGAGCCTGCCATGGCGAGACCGCGATTGCTGGACATGAAGGTGGTCGAGCACGCCAAGAAGCTGGCGGTGC
>Ga0105238_10006577_pt1 | contig 11580 bp, 6 predicted proteins | sample KBSC34metaG_FD_81526 | JGI IMG/M metagenome (GOLD analysis project Ga0105238, IMG submission 81526) | Corn rhizosphere microbial communities from Kellogg Biological Station, Michigan, USA - KBS C3-4 metaG | ecosystem: Host-associated > Plants > Roots > Rhizosphere > Soil | place: Michigan, USA... | reverse complement strand
GGTGGGCGCGACGGTGCTGGCGGTGGGGGGGCCGCTGTTGCTTCTGGCCCGCTCGGGGCGCGCGCCGCGGGCGAGCCGGGGACCGCTGCGCGCCCTCACGCCCTACGAGCACGAGATCTTCGCGTCGGCGGCGGCGCGGATCGTGCCCGGCGACGGCGCCGCCGGCTGGCCGTCTGCCGAGGCGATCGACGTCGCTGGCAAGCTGGACGCCCTGGTCGCACACCTGCACCCGCGCGCCATCAAGGAATTTCGCCAGGTGCTGCACGTCTTCGAGAGCGCGCTGACCGGCGCCGTCTCCATCGGCTCGCCCCACACGTTCACCCGCTCGTCCGCCTCCGATCAGGATCGCCGCCTGCAGGCGTGGCGACACTCGCGCGTCGCCGTGTTTCGCAGCGGCTACCAGGCCATGAAGCGCCTGGCGCACGCCATCTACTACTCGTCTCCCGAGATCTATCCGCGCATCGGCTACCCCGGGCCGCCTGCCGTGCCCCAGGTGCCGGCGTGAGTGGCGGCACGCCCCTCGCGGTGCCCGGCCGGATCCGCGACGCACGCGACGAGGCGAACCTGGCGGTCGAGTGCGACTTCTGCGTGGTCGGCAGCGGGGCCGGCGGCAGCATCGCCGCCGCCGTGCTGGCCGAGACCGGCGCGAACGTCATGATGATCGAGGAGGGACAGCACCACACCCGCCGCGACTTCACCATGGAGGAGGCGTGGGCGTACCAGAACCTCTATCAGGACCACGGCAACCGCACGACCGACGACCTGTCGATCATGATCCTACAGGGCCGCACCGTCGGAGGCGGCACGACCGTGAACTGGACGTCGTCGTTCCGCACTCCCGAACGAACGCTGGCGCTGTGGTCTTCCCGACATGGCGTGAAAGGGCTCGACGCGGCCACGCTGGCGCCGCACTTCGAGGCCGTCGAGAAGCGCCTGTCGATCCAGGACGGCAATCCGGACGACGTGAACGCGAACAACCGGAAGCTCCTGGAGGGCGGGCGGAAGCTGGGCTGGGAGCCCGCGCTGATCCGCCGCAGCGTGAAAGGCTGCGCGCGCCTCGGGGCCTGTGGCCTCGGGTGCCCGCTGGACGCCAAGCAGTCAGCCCTCGTCACCTACGTGCCGGATGCGTTGGCGGCGGGAGCCCATCTGTTCACGAACGCGCGCGCCAAGCTGGTCGAGACCGACCGCGGGCGTGCCAAGGGCGTGGTCTGCGAGGTGCTGGATCCGGGAGCGGACCGGCCGGTCGGCCGCCGCTTCGTGGTTTACGCGCGCCGGGGCGTCGTCGTGGCGGGCGGCGCCATCAACACTCCTGCGCTGTTGCTGCGCTCCAAGATCGTGAAGGCGAGTGACGCCGTCGGCCGGCGCACGTTCCTGCACCCGGCCGTTCCGATCGTGTCCTTTTACGAGGAGCCCATCGAGGGCTTCTACGGCCCGCCCCAGTCGGTCTCGTGCCACCACTTCGCCGATCGGGGCGAACGAGTCGGCTACTTCCTGGAGACCGCACCCACGCATCCCATGCTGGCGGCGGTGGCGTTGCCCGGTTTCGGCAGCGTCCACCGCGAGCTCATGACCCAGCTCGCCCACGCGCAGGCGACCATCGCGCTGCTCATCGACGGTCATCACGATGACGAGGGGGGCCGCGTGGCCGCCGACACCGACGGCCGGATTCGGGTGCGCTATCCCCTGGCGCCGGCGCTGCGCGAGGCGGCTGTCGACGCCATCAAGAACATGGCACGGCTACAACTGGCCGCGGGCGCGCGTGCCGTGATGACGCTCCACGAGGATCCCATCACCATCCGCTCGGAGGCCGACCTGGCGCAGGTCGACGCCGCCCCGTTCGGCCCCAACCGCCACACGCTGTTTTCGGCCCACCAGATGGGCGGTGCAACGATGGGCGAAGACCCAGCCCGCTCCGTCGTGAATTCCCGCGGCCGCCACCACCAGATCGAGAACCTCTGGGTCACCGACGGCTCTCTCTTCCCGACCTCCCTCGGCGTCAACCCCCAGCTCTCCATCTACGCCCACGCCCGCCTCTTCGCGACCGAGATCGCCAAAGGCGCGTAGGGGGCACTTCGTCCCCCCGCGGGCTTTACGCAGCTTCGCGGAGCAGCTCCTCGCCGAAGAGGCTTTGCATCAGCTTGGCGGCCTCGGACTTGGCGCCGCCGATGTGGATGGCGAGCATGTCGGCGAACTCGGCCGCGCTCTGGAAGCGCTCGCTGGGATCGATGGTCAGCGCCTTGCCCAGGATCTCGCGGGCCGGAGACGGAAGTTGTTCCACGCGATCGCGGTGCTCCTTGGTGGGCCCACAGGCAGCCTTGAACAGCACGTCGAGATCGTTGTCCCCGTCGTACAGGAACTGGTTGGTCAGACAGTAATAGAGGACCAGCCCCATCGAGAACAGATCGCTGCGCGCGTCGACGTCCTTGCCCTTGGCTTGCTCCGGCGACATGAAGTTCACGTTGCCCTTCACCATGCCGGCCTGGGTACGGGTCACACGGTGGTTGGCCTTCACGATCCCGAAGTCGGACAGCTTGACCTCCCCTTGCGCCGACACGATCACGTTCGCGGGCGAAACGTCGCGGTGCACGATGCCCAGCGGCCGCCCCTCGCGATCGCGCTTCGTGTGTGCGTACTGCAGCGCCAGCAAGGTCTCGTGCGCGAAGTAGTAGGCCAGCCGGGGGCTCAAGGCTTGCCGCCGTTGATCGTAGAGGCGGGCGATGAGCCGGACCATGTCGCGGCCCACGATGTACTCCTGGGTCATGAACAGCTCCGCGCCGACCTGACCAAAGTCGAAGACCGGCACGATGTTGGAGTGCACCAGGCTCGCCTGCATGCGAGCCTCGTCGATGAACTGCCCCATCGCCTCCTTGTCGCGTGCCAACTCGGCCTTCAGGCGCTTGAGGACGAAGACGCGGCTGAAACCTTCCACGCCGTATGCGGCCGCCGTGAACACCTCGGACATCCCTCCCTCGCCGAGCCGATCCAGCAGCTGATACCGGCCGAAGGGGGTTCCCGGGACATCGCTGCGTGTGGTCGGGACTCCCTCCGGCGCCGAGGCGCGCCGAGGCGGCCCGACGGGGCCTGGCGTGTTGGCCACCGACCGCGGCGGCGGGACCGGCGCCACCGCCCCATGCGATCCGAAAGATGCGCTTGGCACGGCGGGTCCCAGCAAGGGACCGAGCAGCGCGGCGCTCGAAAGGCGACCGGCAGGCGGAAGCAAGACCGCCCCGGGCGGGAGCGTGACCACCCGCCCTCCCGGCGTGAGGAACGCCCCCTCCACCGGCGGGGCCGGCACGGAGACGGGCCGGCGCCCGAACGCCGCGCTGACGAGGAGCGCGATCGCCAGCAAGCCCAGTCCGGCCGCCGCGGCGCCGGCTCCGACTTCCAGGCCCGAGCGGGCTGCCGCCGGCCTCGGCTCGATCAGGGTGCCGAGCCTCTTCGTGTCGACGGCCTTGGCCACCACCAGCACCGGGTCCTTGCCGGGCATCGCGTAGAGGCGCGTGGCCAGCAAGAAATACGGGCGACCTTCCAGCGTCAGCTGCGTGGAGGCCACCCGTTCGGCCCGGGCGGACGCCACGATCTCTCGGTCCGCCGCGCCAGGATCGGGCGCGCCGTAGGTCGCCAGCACGCGCTGGCCGACGATCACGCGCGACAGCGAGAAGTCGGCGCGCATCGTTCGCCACCAGTCTTCCGACTGGAACAGGTCGACCAGCGTCGGCCCGTCCACGTCGCTCTCCAGCGCCGCCAGCAGCGGCTTGGCGGACGCCGCCTGCAGAACCTGCGTCTCGAGCGACCGCTGCTCGGTCTTCCAGCTCGCGCGCACCGACTCTGCCGCGCGGCGTGCCTCATCGGCCTGTCGCTCGAGCGCCCGCCGGTTTGCCTCGTTCATCCCCGCAAACGTGCCCAGGCCCCCCGCCGCCAGCGCCGCCGCGATTCCGAATGTCAGCCTTGCGCGCATGATCGTCTCTCCATCCGCCAATCAACAATCAATCGCGATACGAACCGTACGCCTGTCCCAGCTTGTTGGTGTGGCCCTTCGGCTCCTCGCGCTCCAGCGCGAGGCGAACGTCGGCGCCGGCCGGCCCCAGATCGACGCGCTGTTGAATCGTGCGCGTCCCGGGGCTCCAGGCGACGATCCGGCGAACCCCCACCGGCACGTTGTCGATCCGGAATGAACCGTCGGGCCGGACCTTGGTGTACAGCGAGCTCGGCACCACGAGCACGTTGGCAGACATCTTCTGGTGCATGTTGCAGAAGATCTCGACCACGCCGGGGGCGGTCAACGTCACCGAGCGCGCCTTGTCGCCGGCTCGATAGCTGCCGAGATCGAAGCTGTTGCGCGGCGAGCTCGAGAACACGTTGTGGTAGATGGCGTCCAGGTTCGGGAACACCACGTTGGTGCCGGTCTGGACCACCGCGAGCCGCGGCGAGAACTGCTTGTTTTCCTGCTTGATCTCGATCGACTTGCCGCGCGCCGGGGTCCCCTTCACGTTCTCGACGTAGACGTAGATCTCCGCGCCGCCACGGCCGCCCGCCAGCTCGACCTTGCCTTCGAGCGGGGCCGTGCGCCGAGCATTTTCCGCCGCCCGCTCAGCCGCTCGGGGTCGCTCGTCCGCTGGCCTCGCGCTGGCCGGAGAGGTGGCAGGCGCACCGACCGGCGGGACGATCGACGGAAAGCCCGGCGGCACCGCCTCGAGAGTGGCGGCGGCGCCCCCGCCCTGGCTCCGGATGATCTTCAGCAACATGTCGTAGCGCTGCTGCTCCGCCTGCAGCATGTCGATGAGCAACTGCTTCTGCTCCCGCACCTCGGCCTGCAGGCGCGCGAACTCCGCGCGCGTGGGCGCGGCACCGCCGGCCTCTCCCACCGCTCTCGAGGGAGCGCCCGCGCGTCCGGTCGCGCCGGGCTCCTGCGCCCCTGCGACCGCCGCGCCCGTCACGATCAGCGCCCCGGCCATCAGCCAGCTGCGCCTCGATCCAACTCGTTGCCACATCGTCTTCACCTCTTCGAATTCCGTTCGTCACTCGATCAAAAGCAGCGACATCGTGAACAGGTCGTTCTTGATCTGCGGGATGCCGCCGTACTCGCCGTTGCGCAGGTACTCGGCCTTGAGCAACACCCGCTCGGAGAAGGCCAGGCGCACGCCGCCGGTGGCCCGCCACGACTTGGTCAGGTACGCACGATCGGCGCCGCTCGGCGCGTTCGGGTCGCCCAACCAGACGAAGGCGTCCCGCATCTCGCCCCGGCCGATGAGGCCGATGAGGGGCGTGACCATCCAGTCGAGCTCCAGATAGCCGCCGTTGTGAAGCTTCAACCCGTAGACCTGATCGGCCGGGCTGCCAGGAGCCCCGCCCCGCAGGATCTGGCCCTTGATGTCGAGCCGATCGATGTGGGCCATCAGGTCGATGCCGAAGAACCACATCGCGCCCGTGCTCGTCCGCGCGCGATCTTGGCCCCCGTACGACCCCGAGACGCCCACCTCGAGCTCGAAGGGCAGCGGCGGGCGCAGCGCCAGGCGCCCGCTGGCGGTCTTGCCCGCGTTGCTGTCGATCTCGTCGTAGAAGTGGAACTGCTCGGTGGTGTTCGACCCGTTCGTGACGGCGCCGGCCAGCACCAGCACGTCGTCGGGGCCCAGCTTGCTGCGGACCTTAAGACCGAGCGCCGTTCCGGTCGTGTACCGCGCGATGAGCGAAGGCGTGATCCCGAAGCGGTTGGAGGCCTTGCGATCTCGGTACTCGATGCCGAGCAGCGACTCCATCTTGCCGACGAAGATCGACGTCTTCTGCGACCGGGTGGGCATCCACTCGAGCTGGGCCAGATCGACGTCGATGAAGTCCCCGAGCGAGAAGCTCGATCCGGTGCGCGGGACGAAGTTCACGCTGGCCGTCGCGATCGCGCTGTCACCCAGGGCCGAGGTCATGGTCAGGTTCACTTCGTTGGCGATGAAGCCAGGCGCGCCGCGCGAGTGAACGCTGTCGAAGCGCTCGACGCCGGCGGCGTCTCCCAGATCGGCGGCTTCCCCGCGCGAGTTGACGGTGGGCGCCAGCAGGTCGCCCAGGAACACCCAGCCGTAGCGTCCGGCGTACTCGGGAAAGAGCGCGTTGCCCTGGTCGCGCACGATGCCCGACCCATCGCCCTGGGGAATGAAGAAGCCGAGGTCGATGTAGCCGCTCAACGTCACCCTTGGTTGCCGGCCGACCGCCACCTGGCGCGTCTGCTCGAGGCGCAGCTCGAGGTCCCGGATCCGATCGGACAGCGGGGTGGCCGCCTCGGCCAGCGCCTCGTCCTCGTCGGAGGCGGTCGCCGCGGCGCCGGCCGGGCCATCAGCCGGCCGCGACGGTGCCCCGCTGCCCGCGTCACCGCCGGACGGCGACGAAAGCTCCTCGCCCGGTTCTGCCGCGACGCCCACCGCGGCGGCTCCGCAGGTCACCGCCGCGAACAGAGCGGCTCCCATCGAGACGGCCCTGCCGGCAGGACGTGTCCTCTTCGTCATGGCAGCACCGGCGCGGCTCTCAGGTCGGCGGACAGGGGCTCGCCGGTCAGCGCCTGAAGGAACGCGATCAGATCCGACCTGTCGGTCGCCGACAGGAACAGCGGTCGCAGCTGGGCCGCCGGGGCGCCGACGCCGTTCGCCGCTCTGATCCCGCGGTCGTAGTGATCGATGACGGCCTCCAGCGTCGGGAACACGCCGTCGTGCATGTAGGGCGCCGTCAGCGCCACGTCCCGCAGCGACGGCGTGCGCCAGGCGCCCGGCGGGATCTCGGCGGGTGACATGTCGACGTAGGCCTTTCGGGAGGTGTCGGTGGGATCGTCGCTCCAGGTCGAGTCGCGGCGGAACCCGCTCTTCTGGAGCTTGGCGATCCCGTCGCGCGCGCCCCAGGGCAGGCAGTTCTTTGCCGGCTTCTCCGGCACCGGGTTGCCCTCGGGATCGACACCCGCTGGAATCTCGACGCAGTCACAGACGCCGCCGGCCGGGCATTCGGCCTCGGTGGGCACGCCGGGCCCGGTCTGGGGCACACCGAGGTCGTGGAATTTGTTGTCGGACAGGAGAGGCGTGTTGTGGCAGTCGCTGCAGGCGGCCCGTCCCACGAAGAGGCGGGCGCCGCGCTCGGCCGCCGGGGAGATGAGACCGCTCCCCGGGCCGGCCTCGACGAACCGGTCGAACGCCGAATTCCGGCTGATCAGCTTGGCCTCGTAGGCCGCCAGCGCCTTGCCGAAGGCGACGAACACCCGCGTCACGGCGGTCTGATCGTCCTTGTTCATGCAATCCCAGGCGTCGCCGAAGGGCTCGCTGGCGTCTCCCACCTGACAACCGGCTTTGGCGCCGGGCTTGCCCTGCAACGGGAAGCGCGGCCAGCAACCGCTGGCTCCGCCGGCCGCGTCGGCGGCTTCCCGGCAGCCCAGGTCGACGGGACAGGCGCCGTTGACGAGGGCGCACTGACCGGCGGCGGCGCCGTCGGCCTGCACCACCGCCGTGACTTCGGATGAAGGCCCGGCCATCGGCAGGGGCGCCTCGGGGAACGCGGCTTGGTAGTCCTTCCGGTAGAGGTCGGCGATCACCCAGGCGATGTGCAGGCGACTGCCGTTCATGGAGACGCCGCCCTCGGCGGCGGCGAGAGCCTGCGCCCACAAGGAGTCGGCGCGCCCGTTCCAGAAGGACAGCGTGTAGAACGCGGCGTTCAGCGTGGGCTGCGCGTTGACGTCGAACCACCCGGTGCCAACCGAGACGTTGCCGGGCACGGACGTGTCGTCGATGCTCCCGTTCGCCAAATCGTGGCAGGTCGCGCAGGACGTGCCCGATGGCTGACCCTTGGGTGCCCGCGCGTACGGCACAGGCCGGCGAAGCTGGTCGAGCAGGGTGGCGGCGCCGGAGAAGCGCGCCTCGAAGAACCACTTGTGCCCCAGCGCCTCGGCGGCGGGATCTCCGACGAACTTGTTCGAGCGATCTTCGGGCGGAGTCGCGGGAAGCCCGGCGAGCGCCGAGGCTCGCGCCCATTCCTGGTCCGACCAGGTGCAGCCGCCAGCGCCGCACAGGTGCTCGTCGAGGTATCGCCCACAACCGGCCGTTGCGAGCATCAAGATGAGGAAGACGGAGACGGCCTGGCCGATTCGGGCCGATCGATTACCGGATTCTTCGTTAATTAACTTACTAATTTTTTCGCCGTAAACATCGACATTGATTGAGGGATCGCGCATGGGGACGCCAACTGCATCGGCGCCCCTCTGTTTGAACTTGAAATGGGCCTTACGAAACGCGCGAGCCTAGTGCAGCTGGCGCCCGTCAGGGGTTGTCGCAGCCGCAGGGCAGGCAGGTCACCGATCGGTCGCCCGCTTTCACCGAGCGAAGTCCGTTCGTGTGAAGCTCGAAGATCTCATAGCCGGCGATCCGGCAGTCGTGCTCCGACCCTCCCCCTGACCGGCGCGCCTCGACGCCCCAACGCCCTCCCGGCCGGCGTACGAACACGGCGGCGCGCCCGGTCCCCGGACCACCTGCCGCGTCCACGGCCAGGCCGGCCACTGCGCGCCAGACGGCTCCGTGCTTGGAGATGAGCAAGGAATAGGTCGTCGCCGAACCGTCCCCCGCCAGCGACATCCCGTCGTTCTGTGCGCCCGTTTCGACGAACGTCAGGTCGGCTACGGCTTCGCGGTCTCCGTCGCCATCGAGGTCCGGCCCGCAGTAGAGCCGCACGGAGCGCGCGCGCGCGTCGGAGGGGGGCGGCTCCCCTTCCAACCAGCGGGCCTTCACCGCCAGCCGCGCCAAGACCTCCCCTTGCCTCTCGTCCACGAGGGTCCCGTCCTCGAGCGCGTCCGCGCACTCGAACGTCGCCTCGCTGACCACCCTGGCCTTGGTTCCCTCCGGACGCCCCCGGGCCCCCCGGCCTGCCGCTGCCGCTGCGCCGACCGGGGCCATCGCCACCCCCGCCACGCCAAGACAACAGATGAAACACCAGATCCCTCGCACGCGATCACTGGGGCGCTGTCGGTGCACGACCCTAAGATAGCGCCATCCCGGCGGCCCCGCTCTTCCGCCCCCCGCCCATCAGGGGACCCCATAAACGAAAACGGGAGGCGCGAGATCGTCGCGCCTCCCGTCGGAAGTCAGCTACGGGGGAATGTCCCCCCCCGGCGTATTTAGCAGTCGACCTTGTTACCCGTGGTCGTGGCGGTTCCGCCAATTCCGTTGGCCGCGACGATGGCGTCCCGGAGCGCGGTCACGGTGGTCAGACACAGCATGGCGTTGTTGGTGACGACGAAGGCGCCGCCGACCCGCGTGACCAGCGCCAGCCCGGTCGCGACATCGGTGAGGGTGGCGTTACCCGACACCGTGAGCGCCCCGCCGACGGTCGTCAGCGCCGCGAAGCCACCGAGGTTGGCCAGATTCGCTGCCGCATTGATGGTCAGGCCGCCCCGAACGTTGGTGAGCGCCGCGAAGTTCAGCGCCAGGTTACCGGTCGCCGTGCCGCCGACCGCGGTGATGGAAATCCCCGCCGACGTCGGCGTCTGAGTCAGGGCGCGCACGTCCACCGCCGCCAGCTTGGGAAGCATGTCCAGCACCAGCGACAGGTTGCTGGTCGCTCCGACCGAGGTCAGCGATCGGAGATCGACAACGGTCAGCACGGGGTCGCCGGTGATGGCGACGTCGTTCGCGACCTGCTGAACACCCGACAGACCGCCGGCGCTCGTCAGGGTCGCGTTGCTCGCCACGACGAGCCGCCCGCCCACCGTCCGCAAGGCGGCGAAGGCGTTCAGGGTGTCCAGGTTGGCGACGGACGCGATGTTCAGCGTGCCGCGCACGGTGGCGAGCGCCGTGAAATTCAACGCCAGGGTCCCCGAGGCGGTGGCCCCCAGCGTCGTCAGGGCGATCCCGCCGCCCGTCGGCGTCTCGGCCAGGTTGCGGACGTCGATGCTCGTCACCTTCGTCAGCCCATCGAACGTCAGCGACAGGTTGTTGGCCGCCCCGACCGACATCAGGGCGCGCAGATCGACGGTCGTCAGCATCCCGTTCATCTGAATCAGCACGTCACTGCCCACCGTCCGCACGCCACCCAGGCCCGTCGTGTTCGCGAGGGTCGCGTCACCGGTGACCATCAGGCGCCCGGTGACGGTCCGCAGGGCGGCGAAGGCGTCCAGATTCGCCAGGTTCGCCACCGAGCTCACGTTCAGCGTACCACGCACCGTGGCCAAGGCCGCGAAGTTGGCCGCCAGACCGCCCGAAGCGGTGGCTCCCAGCGTCGTGAGCGCCACCCCGCCGCCGGTCGGCGTCTCGGCCACGGCCCGCACGTCCAACGTCGTGAGCTTCGGCAGAGCGTCGAACAACAGCGACTGACTCCCCGTCGCGCCGACGCTCATCAGGGAGTGCAGGTCGACCGTCGTCAGCGCCGCATTCATCTGAATCATGACGTCGTTGCTGACGGTCCGCAGGCCGCCGAGCCCGGTGGTGTTCAAGAGGCCGGCGTTGTTGGTGATCACCAGACGACCATTGACCGTCCGCAGGCCCGCCAACCCATCCAGGTTCACGAGGTTCACGGCGTTGATGGTGAACGTGTTCCGCACGGTCGCGAGCGCGGCGAAGTTCAGCGTCAACGTCGCGGCCGCGGTGGTGCCCACCTGGCTGATGGTCGCCCCGGCGCCGGTGTCGGTCTCGGTCAGAGCGCGCAGGTCGAGAGAGGTGAGCTTCGGCAGCGTGTCGAACACCAGCGACTGGTTGTTGGTGGAGCCAACGCTCATCACCGCCCGCAGGTCGATGTTCGTGATAGCCGCGTTGGACTGGATGGCGATGTCAGCGCCCACCGTCCTCAAGCCGGCCAGACCGGCGGTGTGGAGAAGGGCCGCGTCGTTGTTGATGGTCAGCCGCCCGCCCACCGTACGGAGCGCTGTGAAGGTGTCGAGGTTGACCAGGTTGGCGGCGTTCGCGAAGTTCAACGCACCTCGCACCGTGGTGAGCGCGGTGAAGGTCAAGGTGAGGTTGCCTGTCGCGGTGCTGCCCACCTGGTTGAACGAGATGCCCGCGGACATCGGGGTCTCGACCAGGCTGTGGACGTCCACCGAGTTCAACTTGGGGAGCGTGTCGAAGAGCAGGGACAGGTTCGACGCCGAGCCGACCGAGACGAGGACAGGGAGTCCCACCGTCGTCAGCATCGGATCGCTCTGGATCACCACGCGGCCCCCCACGGTCGTGAGGCGGCTGAGCGTGATCGCCGTCAGGGCCGAGGCGCCGTTGACGGTGACGTTGCCGGTGACCCGGGTGAGGCAATTGAGGGGCGCCAGGTTGGTGATCGTCCCGCCGATCGACAGCGAGCCGCTGAGATCGGTCACGTCGGCCAGCTGGGTCAAGTCCGCGTTGGCCGTCGCCGTGACGTTCCCCATGAGCGTCTTCGTGGCGCAGACAGGCGTCGTGCCGCCGGCGCCGCCCATGGCGCCCGCACCGCCCATCCCGGCCGTGCCGCCGCCATTTCCGCCGCGACCCCCGCCGCCCCCGCGACCGCCATTGGCCATACCCGCCGTGCCGCCGCCCGCGTTTCCGCCGCGACCTCCGGCCGCGCCGCCGGCCGCACCGGCCCCGCCGTTCGAGCCGCCGACGC
>Ga0105238_10006575_pt1 | contig 11580 bp, 11 predicted proteins | sample KBSC34metaG_FD_81526 | JGI IMG/M metagenome (GOLD analysis project Ga0105238, IMG submission 81526) | Corn rhizosphere microbial communities from Kellogg Biological Station, Michigan, USA - KBS C3-4 metaG | ecosystem: Host-associated > Plants > Roots > Rhizosphere > Soil | place: Michigan, USA... | reverse complement strand
TGCGCCAGCACCTCGAACCGCAACTTTGAAGGCCGGCAGGGCAAGGGTAGCCGCACACACCTCGTCAGCCCCGTAATGGCCGCCGCAGCCGCCCTCGAAGGCCACTTCGTTGACGTTCGTGGATTGGAGACAAGTCGATGAGCGGCCTTCAACCCTTTCTCAAGCATACAGGTCACGTCGCTCCCTTCGACCGTATTAACGTCGATACGGACCAGATGGTGCCCAAGCAGTTCTGCAAGGGAATCTCGCGTACGGGCTACGGGGAGATCCTCTTTTACGATTGGCGATATCTGAGCGGGAAAGTACCGAACCCCGCGTTTGTGCTCAACTACCCGCGTTATGATCACGCCTCCGTGCTGCTGACGCGCGCCAACTTCGGCTGCGGTTCGAGCCGCGAGCACGCGGCCTGGGCTGTGCTCGACTACGGCTTCCGCGTCATCGTGGCGCCGAGCTACGCCGACATCTTCTATAACAACTGTTTCAAAAACGGCATCCTCCCCGTCACACTTGACGACACCACAATCGAAGAGCTCTTCGCACGCGTCGACCGGCACTACGGCTATCAGTTAACCTTTGACTTGCAGGAAATGAGCGTCAATGACGACTTCGGTCTGAAGCTCACTTTCGAGATCGACACTTTCAGAAGAATCTGTCTCTTACAGGGGCTCGACGAGATCGGCCTCACTCTCGCGCACGAACCTGAGATCGCCGCGTACGAAGCAAGCCGGCGTTACCTGCCCACGCTCCGTGCGTTAAGTTGAACAACAATCATTCGGACTTCTTCTCTGTGCAACCTCTTTGTTCTCTGTGTCTCTGTGGTGAGTTTTGCTCTGAATTCAGTTGACCACAGAGACACAGAGAACACAGAGGTTTCACAGAGAAGAGCGATCTGCTGACTTTTCGTGCAAAGCCGAAGAGAGATTAAACTCTAAGGCTGCTGAGTCATTGACGAACGGAGAACGTTATGACGAGCGTATTCCAGGACGTGCGCTATAGCCTGCGCACGCTGCTAAAACACAAAGGTTTTACCGCCGTTTCCGTGCTGACCCTCGCACTCGGGATTGGCATCAATACCGCAATGTTCAGTGTGTTGAATACGTTTCTATTTGGCTCGCTGCCGTACTCGCAGCCCGAACGATTGGTAAGAGTATGGCGCACGTCACTACACTCGCAAAGCTGGCCGTTTTCAGCAGCGAATTTCTTCGATCAACACGACCAGAATACGGTTTTTGAGAAGATGGCTGCTTACGACTATACCCCCCGTAATCTAACCGAACCGGGACAAACAGCGGAACGTTTGCTCAGCCTCGCGGTAACCGCCGATTTCTTTCCGATGTTGGGAGTGCCGCCCGCGCACGGCCGTGTATTCAAATCTGAAGAATTCGAGCCGGGCGTTGATAACGTTATCGTCCTCAGCGATCGTTTTTGGACGCGCCGTTTCGGCAGCGATCCAAACGTCGTGGGCCGAAGAATTCAGCTCGACGGAAAAACAGTGGAGATAGTCGGCGTGATGCCTCCCGGTTTCGATCATCCGATCCTTTGGGGCCCGTTCGATATCTGGCAGCCTTTGACGTTTACTCCGGAACGGAAAAGCGATCGTGAAACCAACTATCTATCTTTGTTTGCACGACTCAAGCCCGGCGTCACAATCCAGCAGGCCGAGCAAAGTATGGTTACGCTGGCCGCTAATATCGGCAAGCAAAACTCGTCGAACGAAGGCGAGAGCGTGAGACTCGAGCCGCTCCAGCGAGCCATGTCTGACAGTATCGGCAGAACTGTCTTGTGGTTCAGTTTTGGACTTGCAGGTTTCGTGTTGCTGATCGCGTGCGCAAATCTGGCTAACCTTCAGCTTGTTCGCACGGCGGCACGATTGCGCGAACTCGCTGTTCGCGGCGCACTCGGCGCGAGTCGCTGGCGACTGCTGCGACATTCGTTTACTGAGAGCATCCTTGTCGCGCTAATCGGCGGAATAATCAGTCTGGTTATTGCGCTCGGCGCCGTTCGCTTCATCGGTGTTCGCATGTTCACGGATTTGCCCGGCGCGAGTGTCGAACTCGATTACAAGGTGTTTGGCTTTGCATTGCTGTGCTCGCTATTGACGGGAGTGCTATTCGGGACCGTTCCGGCATGGTTAGCATCACGCGCAGATGTGAATTTAGCGGTGCGAGAGAACTCGCGCGGATCGACCGCGGGACGATCTCAGCACCGGTTGCAATACATGCTCATCATCGGCGAAGTAGCGTTTGCGATGGTGTTACTGGCCGGTGCGGGATTGTTTCTGCGCGGCTTGCAACGCTTCCTCAATTCAGATCCAGGTTGGCAGGTTGATGGACTGGTGACCGCACAGATGAGTCTTCGAGGCGAGAAATACGCAAGTGATAAGCAGCGTGTTGTTTTCTTAACGGAACTGGAGAATCGCCTGCGCGCGTTGCCCGGCGTGCAGCATGCTGCGATCGCCGGTTCGCATCCGGTGTTTGGTTTCGACACCAGTAGTTCGTTCCTGATCGAGGGTCGACCCGAACCCCCGCCGGATCAGTATCCGGAAATGTTTTTCGAACCGGTAAGTAGTGACTACTTCGAGACGCTGGGTGCTCGTTTGCAGCAGGGCCGTACCTTCAACACATCGGATACGTCCGATCACCCGAGTGTGGTCGTCATTAATGAAACAACGGCGCGTAATTTCTGGCCCAACGAGAGTCCTATCGGAAAGCGCATCAGTGATACTGATCCACAGAGGCACTTTTACGAAATAGTCGGCGTAGTTAATGATCTTGCCTTTCCGGGTAGCCTGGAAGAACCATACACACGGTTTGAAGCGTTTGTGCCTGCGACGCAAGCTGCTCCCGCCTTTCTCATGATTGTTCTGCGCACCTCCTCGAATACGGAAGCGATCGCTAACAGTCTGCGCAACTCGATTGCCGGATTAGAGCCTGCACTACCGGTTTATCGGATTCGCACGGCGCGAGCCGCGGTCGATCAGGGCTTAGGGAGTATCTCGCTGCTGGGGAGTTTGCTGGGAGCATTTGCGACGATTGGCGTAATACTGGCGGCGATTGGCATCTATGGCGTTGTCTCCTACACGGTGGTCCAACGAATTAGTGAGTTCGGAATCCGCATGGCGCTTGGCGCGCAGACTCGCGATGTTTTGTGGTTGGTGTTGGGTAAAGGCGCGGTGTTGGTCGGGATTGGAGTCTTGTTGGGAAGCGTGGGTGCATACGGCGTATCGAAACTATTGATTTCTATCGTTCCATCATTGCCCACACGCGATCCGCTCATTCTGCCGCTTGCGACTCTTGCGTTGGTTGCAGTGGCGCTGGCGGCTTGTTACGTGCCGGCGCGTCGGGCAACGCGAGTTGATCCGCTAGTGGCGTTGAAGTCGGAATGAAGTAAGTCGCCGGTTACCAATTGAGTGGCCTTGTCTGCGATACAGCCCGCCGGGTGGCGGGCTTTTTTTGTGCCGAAGATGTTCGGCGGTATTGTCAACTTATTCTCCTCTGTGGGTAGTGGGTCAGTTTGAAAATACGCCGAAGGCGTTGGCTAATTTCAGCCCAGGGTTGGAGCGCAGCGCCAACCCTGGGTATAAATTCAAAATACACGCAATACCCTGAAAGGGTTAGGCGGTAGGCGAACCCTTACAGGGTTCAATTGATCGTAAACGACAAACCCAGGGTTCTCGCTGCGCTCGAACCCTGGGCTGAAATTAGCCAACGCCTTCGGCGTATTTTAAAACTGACCCATTACCTTCTCTGTGCAACCTCTGTGTTCTCTGTGTCTCTGTGGTGAGTTTTGCTGCGAATTCAGTTACCACAGAGACACAGAGAACACAGAGGTTGCACAGAGAAGAGCGATCTGCTGACTTTTGATCAGCTCAGTTGCTGGCTATAGGCGTCGTTCAACTTTCGAAAGTGATATCCCATGGCCGCCAATCGCAGTGTCTCGGCAAGCTTGTCGTGATGGATTACAAGCGCTTTGGTAAAGAAGCGCCAAAATTCTTTGCGTTCACCGTCAAATACTCCAAGCTTGAGCATCACGCGCGTGAACGCCGTGACAGCGCTAACAAGACTGTAGCGTTGAGGCTCTACAAACTCCTGGGCCGTTCGTTTCATCGAGTCAAGCGCGCGCTGATAATACTCATGTGGAGAGTAAATAGTCTGCATTATCGACTGATAGCCCTTAATGAGCACAGCCGGATCCATGCGAGTCTTAAAGTTCAGGGTGCAGCTCGTGTTGTTTCCTGAAGCTTCTCCTAACAAGCGTCCTTCTCGCTCCAGCCGTTTCCATAACTGGGTATCGGGAAGCGCGGTTAACAGGCCGACCATCGCGAGCGGAATCGCGCTTTCTCTGATGAAGTCGATCTGTCGTTCAAAAATGTCCTCGGGATCGTTGTCAAAGCCGACGATAAAGCCTGCCATCACTTCCATCCCATAGCTCTGAATCTTCTTCACTGACTCGAGCAAGTTACCTCGGTTTTGAGACTTCTGAGCTTCTTTCAAACTCTCTTCTACCGGAGTCTCGATGCCAAGGAATACGCGTCGAAAGCCGGCTTCCCGCATATCTTCGAGCAGCGGCTCATCGTCTGCCAGATTTACGCTTGATTCAGTCAGAAGAGAGAAGGGATAACCATTTCGTTTCTGCCACTCTGCGAGCGCGGGCAGCAGCAGCCTGACATTCTTTTTGTTGCCGATAAAGTTATCGTCCACGATAAATACTGTTCCGCGCCAGTTGAGATCCCGCAGCGCTTCAAACTCAGCCAGCATTTGCTGAATGCTCTTGGTTCGTGGCACACGCCCGTAGATTTCAATGATGTCGCAGAACTCGCAGGAGAACGGACAACCGCGCGAATACTGCACACTCATCGCGCTATAGCGCTTCAAATTCGCGAGGTGAAAGTCGGCGACAGGAGTCACCGCAAGCGGTGGACGTTCGCCTGCCTCGTAGCGGCGTTTTGCAACTCCCGTCGCGAGGTCCTTAACGAATTGCGGCAACGTTGTCTCCGCTTCTCCGACAAAAATGTGATCCGCATCCGGCAGATCCTCGATCGTCGTCGTGACGTATGGACCACCAAGCACTACGCGTTTCCCACGTGACTTGCAGCGTTTCACGACTTGCTTGAGCGAATCTTTCTGCACCAGCATCGCCGTGGCGAATACCATGTCAGCCCATTCAATGTCGGCGGTCTTTAGCGACTCCACGTTTAGATCAATCAGTCGCCGCTCCCAATCCGGCGGTAGTAACGCAGAAACAGTTAATAAACCCAATGGTGGGAATGCACATCGCTTACCTTCGAACGGCAGCGCGTGTCGAAAACTCCAGTAGGTATCGGGAAATTCCGGATTGATTAACAAAACCTTCATAACAGCACGCTCCTGACGTCACTCTGCTGAACTTGGATGTTCTAAGTTACGCATCACACATACAAACTTCTTGTCAAAAGTGACAAAAAGAATACAAGGTGAAGAGCGATGCCGCCTCTCGGTCTTCTCAAGGATGAATGCCACAAAGCGCACAAGGGCGCAAATTTGCGAAGATTTGTACCCTTTGTGCGCTTGTGGCCAGCGAGAACTTTCCCCGGTGGGTAAGTCTAAGCGCGGGAGCGCAATAACAAATTCACCTTACCAAGACGCGGGCATTGTCGTATGTGCGGGAAGGCACATATAAAAATAAGGAACTCAATTCAGGTACGCATCTGTTTCGGCTTTAATGATCGTGTAACAGTCACAGGACTTCGCTTCCAGGCCCCGGCGATTAAGCAGAGTGATCATTCCTCGACTGTAACGAATTAGCCTGGCCGCCTGTAGCGCGCCGGCGGCTTTGCTTACGCCTTCGCGTCGGACGCCCAACATGTTGGATAGGAATTCCTGGGTCAACGGAAATTCCTTAATCCCCAAACGATCATTTGTCATCAATAACCATCGCGCCAGTCGAGCATTAACCAGATGAAAGCGGTTGCAGGCAGATGATTGAGCAATCTGAGTCAGGAGTGAGTGCGAATAGCGATGCAGCAGGCGATGTAAACTGCCGAGCCGGTTTGCTTCTATGCGGACAGCCGCTGAACTCATTCTCATTGCCGTGCCCGAGCCTTGCACCAGAGCACGTGTTGACGAAGTGCTAACACCCATAAAGACAGGCATGCCAGCCATGCCTTCATTTCCCACCATTCCCACTTCAAGCAACGCCGTCTCCGACAATTCGGAAATCAATGAGATGATCGAGTCGTTAGGAAAATAGACGTACTTAATTGCCTCGCCAGGTGCGTATAAATCCTCGCCTAGAACCAAATTAACTGTCTTCAATTTGGGCAACAAACGCTTGTATTCATTCTTCGGAAGTGTGGCGAGCAGCCGGTTAACAGCGGCAGCACCATTAGCATTAAAAGCCATCTTGTAACTTTCTGGTATTCATATTTCTCTGTTTCCACCCTAACGACGTAATCGCAACGCATGACCAGTGAGATGAGACCACTCGAGCGGGGCAACGTCTGTGCGGCAACGCACATATCAAACCTGAAGCATACCGTGGCTATGTGCGCTAACTCACATATGTGTTATAGTGCAGCGCAAAGCGATTAGCCTGCTTTGACACTTGGATCGAGTCTTCCCACTCCTCCTCTTGCCCCTTTGCGCAAGTCAGCACAAATGAAAAGGCTCATGGTAATTACCACCGGAGATGGAAGATGAAAATCCTGCTCTACAATCCAGACAACGGCGTCACGCGCAACTTCATGCCGCACCTCTGGATGTTTCTCCTGCAAGCAATCACGCCTCCGGGTCATGAAGTTATTCTGATCGATGCGAATGCACGAGCGATGAGCGATGATGAGATCGTTCAGTTCATAAAGAAGGAAAGAATCGATCTGGTCGGCATCGGCGCAATGACTCGCATGATTGAGAAAGCCTATCGAGTCGCAGACGCGATCCGTCTTGCGGGCGTACGGGTGGTAATGGGCGGCCCCCACGTTACTGAAGTTCCTGATGAGGCACTCGGTCGAGATGGAGGACCTCGTCACGCTGACGCAATCGCACTTGGTGAGGCCGATGAAACCTGGCCGAAGATAGTTGAAGACGCTGCTCGCGGCGCCCTTAAGGAAGTTTACGAACCGGTTGATGACAACGGTAAAGAACGGAAGCCGAGCCTTCAGCCTTACCCGGCCATCCCCTGGGAAAGGCTCAACCTCGATCAATTCAATTTCTTCCCGCGCATCGTGCGTCCGTTGCTATCACGCGTTGGCCCGCATTGGCGTTCTCTGCACATTGTCCCAATCGAATCAGGGCGAGGCTGTCCGTATGGTTGTGAGTTTTGCACCGTCACCGGATTCTTCGGCGACTCGATCCGCTTCCGCACAAACAAAAGCATCGTTGACGAACTATTGACGTTGAAGGCGCGTGCTAAAGCTGAGGGTGGCGTGATCTCAGTATTCTTTGTTGATGACAACTTCGCTATCAGTATCAAACGAACAAAATCTCTCTTGCGCGACATCATCGCCGCCGGTGCACAGCTCCCCTGGATCGCGCAGATCAGCGCCAACCTCTTACGCGATCAGGAACTGGTTGATCTGATTGCGGAATCCGGCGGGAAGGTCATCTTTATTGGGATGGAGTCGATTGACCCCGTTAATCTGGCTGATGTAAAGAAGGGCTTTAACAAGCCTGAAGAATACACCGGCGTGCTCGAACGTCTGGCTCAGCACAATATCTACGCCATCACTTCCTTCATTATTGGGATGGATAACGACACCCCCGGCGTGGCAGAGCGGATCCTGCAACAGATTCGCACCTGGCCTCCCGGCCTGCCCGTTTTCGGACAACTCACACCGTTTCCTTCCACACCGCTATACAAACGGCTGCAGGAAGATGGCCGTCTGGTTCGACCAAAACACTGGCTGAAGTTTGAGAAAAACACGATGGCCCATGTGCCCCTTAAGATGACCATCGAGCAAACTCACCACGAGCTCCATCATGCGTGGGCTCGCTCGTACGACGCCGCACGCAACGCAGAAGCGGTTCAGGCGATGAGCAACGCACCAGTTGGTCCAAGGATTTTTCACCTCATCACACGATTTGCTTTCCGCGCCATCTATTTTCCACAAACAACCAGGCGAGAGTGGCTCAAAGTATTTTTTGAGAATAGGCGCACCGTCTTGAGTCTTGCGAAAGAAGCGATTGGTAGTGTGCTGACTTCAAAGAGAAGAATGGAAGGAAAAGATGGAAGCCCGGCTGTGATAAACACCGCCTGAGAGCGAAATCGCACGCCTGTTATTTGAGTAACCGATCAAACTCGTCTTTGACAACCTGGTAACACTCACAAGCGCTATCTTCCAGTTTCTGGCGGTCCAGGATCTGTATGCGGCCCCGCACATAACTGATTGCTCCGATGTCCTGGAGGTGACCCGCGGCCACCGTAACGCCTTCGCGACGCACGCCCAACATATCTGCGATCAATTCCTGTGTCATGATCAACTCGTCTGTATCCACACGGTCGTGGCTCAACAACAGCCAACGGCAAAGTTGCTGTTCGACTGAGTGGAGACGGTTGCAAACGGCCGTCTGGGATATCTGGGTAATCAGTGCTTGCGTATAGCGCAGCAACAAGCGTTGGAATTCACCACCCAGGGCGAATTCAGCTTGCAGCACCTTCGCCTTCATGCGAATAGCGTCACCTGCGCTCTGGACCACGGCCCGGTTGGGCATGGTTCCTCCTCCCATGAAGAGAGCAATTCCCACTACACCATCATTGCCCGTCAATCCCATTTCGGCCGTGGAGCCATTTTCCATTGTGTAAAGCAAAGAGATAATCGCAGTAGTTGGGAAGTAGACGTAGTCTAAAAGTCCGCTGGATTCGTAGACGACGTCGCCAAGTGAAAATGAGATTTGTTGAAAGTTTGGGAGCAGGCGTTCGATTTCGTCTGGTGGCAGAGCGGCCAACAGTCGGTTTCTACTGTAATCGAGAGATCTCGAAACTCGCACGCCTTATCTCCACTTTCGCTTGCACTGGCGCCAATAGAAGGACGTCGGTTCTGCAAGTAAGCAGAGCATATCACGCATATGCGCTATCACACATAGACGCTCATTATCGGAAATTGATGTTTCAGAGTTTACTGATGACTTTGCACGAAAAGTCTCTTGTCGGACTTCTTCTCTGTGCAACCTCTGTGTTCTCTGTGTCTCTGTGGTTAACTGAATTCGCAGCAAAACTCACCACAGAGAACACAGAGGTTGCACAGAGAAGAGCGATCTGCTGACTTTTCGTGCAAAGCCTTTACTGATGACTTTGAGGCAAAACCTTACTGATGATCTTGAGCATGAATTAGACGACGCAAGCGATCCTGGAAGAGCACTTCCATCTTTCTTGGCTCTATCAATCTTGTTACTTCTCCGACACCAAACATCTCATGCGTCATGGACTGCCCGGCACGGTACGTGACTGTTCTGTCATAAGGCGAAGGGACTTTGAGCGCCGGACGGGGCGACGTTCGCGAAGCGAGTTGGAACGTGCCGACCGTTTCACACTTCGAACAACTCACCCGTGAAATCTGGCCGCGTTTAGTTACAGACGTCACAATGTGTCCACGTTCCTCATTACACCGTGTGCAAAATTTGTCGATTCGGTCGCCTATCGTAAATACTGGCTTCTCCATGGAGTTCTCCCTTTCGCAATCGTTTGTACCTCTTCAGGTGTAGCGGTAATAATCAAGACAAAAGCCTCAGGGCTAAATTACCCGGAGGCTTTGTCTCAAAAAGAAAGAGTCACCGGAATTGTCCAGCAACAGAATTAGTAGCGCGAGCGACCGCCGCCATTATTACGGCCGCCGAATCCACCACTGCGACCACGCTCTTCACGAGCCTTCGCTTCGTTGACGTTTAGTGTGCGTCCGCCGACATCATGGCCGTTGAACTGCTGAATCGCTGCATTGCCCTCTTCTGTCGATGACATTTCGACGAATGCAAAGCCGCGCGAGCGACCTGTATCGCGATCTTCAATGATGTTTACTGATTCCACTGTTCCCGCTTGTGAGAACAATTGCTGCAAATCTTCGCTCGAAGTTTGAAACGAAAGATTACCGACATATAGTTTCATGGACATTTTATTTGTGTACCTTTCCTGCTTTCAGGAATAAAGAGAAGCTTTGAACCAGGTGTGCTTCGACGAAACGGAACCGAGCGAAGAAACGAGCGTTCGAATGCTCAATTGAGCAACTTCTACAAGTTTGAAAACCAGCCTGCCCTCGAATCATCCAAACGCCGAGCTGTCATTAGCGCGAGCGCATCACCGTTGCTGCGCGAGAGAAGGAGTAGCCTGTACGATGCGTTCGTTACAGACTTCGTTGCAATGGGGTCGGGTAATCGTCATCAGCGACATTCTGCCGGGTCATTTCACCCAATCGATCAGCCTCCGACTTTGAAGTCTACATTGTTTTGTGGGTTACCGCACGGACGCAATGAAAGCTAACCTGTATGGTTCAAAAGCTTAAACTGGCAAAGGGCAGTAACGTAACCCAGCAGACAATAGAGATTTTATGACAAACACCACTAGTAGAACGCCTTTAGTTATCAGGTTCATCAACACTAAGCCGCGAATGCTGATGGAAATCACTAACACGACTGCGAAGACGCTCAAGTCGGTTGAAATACTGACAGTGTTTTTGACTGACGAGGAAAGCCTCGCTGGTTTTTCCCGCGCGCATATTCGGTTTGATCCCATCAAATCTGTTCAACCAAACGAGAAGGCGGTTGTTTCTCACCGCACGTGGATCAATGGCATGCCGGCTAGTGATGCACAGGATCAAATGGCGCGGTTAGAGGTCGTATTCGGCAACATTAAGCCTTACGTACTGGATATTTCATGGGAAGATGTAAATGGGAAAACCCAGTTTCAGAGAATTCCGGTTGGTCATTAGTCAGAAGCCTCAAAAAATATTAGATCCCGGTGCGGCCTAAGTAGCCTCCCCAGTAGGACACCAGCAATACCGTCACCCAAATCAGTAACAGGCCCAGGAAAACCATGTTCGCTTTTGCACTGAACGATTTCTCAGCCGCTATCGCGGATGCCTGGAGCGCACCCGGTTTAAAGACTTCAAAGCAATTCGGACACGACGCCGCATCAGTAAAACAAAGACGATGACAGTTGAGACATTGCGTAAGACTCATAATTTAATTCCTCGCTCCACTATCTGGCTGTTCATAGAGGCGGAGCGCGTTAGTCGTGCCGCTCCCGCGACCACGTTTTGAACATCGCCTGATGAGACCTCCGGGCGAAAGAGCGCTGAACTGAGGGTGGTCCGCCGCTGTCTTTGACGGAACCGTTCATCGGTATTCTGTCGTCTGCCTGGCCTTCTGAGAGCCAGGGGTTTAGTTGCGCCCAGCGCACCGGATCAAACTCTGCTTGTGCCAGTGACCTGGCTGCGTTTTCTGTTTTTTGTATGAGATAGATGTCGTTCATAAATGATTACTTACAATTATTGCTCAAGCAGGTGAATCCGTCTGTGCGTTAGACCGCTTATGAGCTGTTCTACCGAAGCAGCAGCGTATGTGGTCGGTAGTCGGTCAGTTTGAAAATACGCCGAAGGCGTTGGCTAATTTCAGA
>Ga0105238_10006570_pt1 | contig 11582 bp, 10 predicted proteins | sample KBSC34metaG_FD_81526 | JGI IMG/M metagenome (GOLD analysis project Ga0105238, IMG submission 81526) | Corn rhizosphere microbial communities from Kellogg Biological Station, Michigan, USA - KBS C3-4 metaG | ecosystem: Host-associated > Plants > Roots > Rhizosphere > Soil | place: Michigan, USA... | reverse complement strand
CTGGATGAGGATTTCCTGGCGGCTTTGGCCATCATGCCGCAGGCAAGCGGCTCGGCGCTGGGCTTCGACCGGCTGGTGATGCTGGCGACCGGAGCAACCAGGATCGAGGATGTGATCTGGGCGCCGGTGGCGGACTACTGAGCGGCTAGCACCTTATTTCGCAATCTGGTTCGCCCCGGGCATTCCCTTCACGCACTTTGGCCATAAAGGCATCGTGGCTCTTTGGTCCCATGCGTGCGCGCAATTCGCTGTTGGTCTGTGCCTCACCGCACGCCGCGACGAGCTCGTCAAAATGTTCGACCAGTATGTCCTGAACGACTGAATCGTTGAAATAGTCATGCCGGGAAACGCCGTCGGGAGCAGGGGTCGCATCCATCACCGTCCAGAACGTGTGCGGGTGAGTGGAGACGAAATCACGGGCGCGCGACGCCAGTGTCCTCACCACCGCCTTCCTGTCTGCGGCGGTGCGCGCAGCGGATTGTTTGCTGGTCGACCTTAAGTCCAGGCTGGCCGGAATGCCGCTGTAACGGTTCTTGCCGTGTATCCGATAGGCCGAAAGCGGTATGTCGATGCAGGCCGAGCCACCCAGGGCGCTTAGGAACGGCATGAAATAGTTGTCGGTGGAGGTTGAGTTGACCACGTTCAACATCGGCCGTGCCCGTTTCAGGAACGATAGTTTGTACATGTTCGCTGTACCCGGCGACCAATGCCACCCATGTTCGTGTGGTGCGATGAGTGTCGATTGTCGCCACAACAGTTCTCGGTCCGGCTGGCTCAGCAAGCGTGGCACGGTCTCGATATTGCCGGGACGCACTGCCGTGCCGGCCTTGCTATGTAAGAAGAATGCGTAGCTTGGCGTCAGCATGGCGCCGGCTCCATCAACCTCACAAACGCCGCCCGATGTCGCCGCGACGCGGTCGCCACAATCGAGGTGAAGCTGGACGTGAAACGCAGCGAAGTTCGCGAATAGGAAATCGTCAGCATCGACGATACAGACCACGTCGCCCGACAGTTGGTCGATGACATGTAGGAACCCGCCCATTTGATTGAGGTTGTTATCCAGATATTCGATGCGCAACCTGTCGTCCGCATTTTCGAATTGCCTGATGACATCCCGACTTGAATCGGTCGATTTGTTGTCGATGACGACGCATTCGAACTCGGAATAGTCCTGTGACAGAACGCTCGATATGGCCTGCGCGACATACTGACCATAGTTGTAGTTGATGATGACGAAACTGACCTTCGGCGGAGCCATCATCGTTTCCGCTTCCGCTTCAGGAAAGTCCGGAAATCGCGGGATAGCGACTTGTAAAGATGTCGCGTCGGAATTTGACCTCCGAACCCGGCTCTAAGTATAGATCTTGCCTGAGCGCCGGAAAACCGGGCCATGACTTCTTTGGCGAATCTTTTGGCACCGAAAACAGACCTCAGTTGTGGCGCGTTGCGCCTGAATATGCCGACCGCGTTCTCGTTGCTGAAATAGTCGCGCAGCTTGTCAGCGTTTTCTCGCGTGACCCGGTCTACGACCGGCCAGAATTCCGCCCCCAGCAGCCAGTCGAAACGGTCGCTTCCTTCGATCAGGTATTTTACGCTTTCATATGTGAACTCCCGCGACTTGGTCGCGTAGTCTCTTGTCCCGCTGCGAATGCCCTCCACGCTTTCGCCGGTGGCAAAATAGTTGTTCGCGTGCAGGCGATAGCCCGACAGGGGCATGTCGATCAGCGCGCTGCCCGCAACCGCGTGGCAGATTGTGTTGAAATAGCCGTCAGCCGACGTCATCCGCGGATTGCTGCCATCGTCCAGGCGTAACAGACGCAGCACCGAGGCGCGGAACATGTTGGCGCTGCCAGGCGCCCAGAGCCAGCCGATTTGCCACCGCGGTATGGTCGCCGTATTGGCGTCGAGAAACCGGTATTGCGACGGGGAGACCGTCGGCAGCCGCAACACGGTCTGCTCGCCGCGAAGGCCTCGTTGCGCGTCAGGTCTGTTCAGCCTGAGTTGCTGGTAGGAGGCCGTAAGGGCCTTGCCCGTCGGGTCCATCTCGGCGACGTTGGCCGAGGTGAAGCCGACGCTCCGCTGCAACGCCATATGCACCTGGATATGCATGGAAGCATAGTTGTCGAACAGCACGTCGTCCGCATCCACGAAGGTGACGAACCCCCCATTCACCTTGTCCAGCGACCACAGGGCGGCGCCGAGTTGGCCATGGTTCTGCGGCAGCGTCTCCACCCGGAAACGCGGGTCGCCGTCGACATGCCGGGCAATCACCTCCGCGCTGTCGTCGGTCGAGCCATTGTTGATGACGATGCACTCGAAATGCGGATAATCCTGCCGGCGTATGGAATCGATCGTCTCACCGACATAGCGGCCGTAATTCCAGTTGATGACCACGAAACTGACGAGTGGGGGCGAAAGCGCGCCGCCGGTGAGTTCGCCGATGTCGCGTCCGGCGATCGTGAATGACTTGGTTGCGCCGATAGAGGTTTCGCCGATTGGGATTTTGCGTATGACGATCTGCTGGTCCCGGTGCAGTAGCTCATATTCGCCGGCGATCTGCTGCAGGAAGGCTTCCATCCCCGCCGCGGGACTTTTCGCCGCCGGCCGGTCTCTTCCCCACCGATAGTCGTCCAGGATCATTACGCCGTCATTGTCGAGCAGGTCCCAACCCAGTCTGGCGTCGGTGTAAGTGGATGCGGCGGAATGATCGCCATCGACGTAGATCAGGCCGTACAGCCGTTGCTCGGCGGCCAGCCTCGGCAAGACCACCACCGAGTCGCCCCTGCGCTTGTCGACCCGGTCGGCAAAGGGCTCGAGGTTCTGGTCGAAGCGTCTTTCGACCTCGGCCATGTCGGATTCATATTGGGAGCCGCGCTCGACATGCTCTTCACTGCCTTGGAAGGTATCCACGCAGGTAATGTGGGATCTTGGCAGGAACTGCAGGAAAAATAGCGCGGAGCGACCCTCGAACGAGCCGATTTCGAGCACTGCCGTCGCCGTATCGATCTTGTCGCGAAGAAGCTCTTCCCAAAGTTTCAGGTGATGGGAGGTCCAGTCATAGGTAAATCGTCCACCTGCGAAATAATCCATTCTTCCCCCAACCGAACCCGGCGGCTGCAGCAAGCAAACCGCCACCCCTTCCGTCATCAGCGCACGAAACACCCGCTCAGCGGTCACACTGCTTGAATTCCAGCGCATCGCCCCGTGGGTCGCGATTGAACGCTGTCACCCTTTCGCCGGCTCACCCTTGAACGTACCATCCGCCGCCGCACCCGGTCGATGTCTTATCGTCATTCGATCCGCGCCGAAATGCGATATTGGCGCCGCGAGACCGTCGCCTTGCGTCGCAGGCGGTTAAACCGCCTGCGGCCGCAAATGCGCCGACATCTGGTGGCCTTAGGTCGAAATCGGTCCAGGCGGATGAACGGCGAATGGTGCAACAAAGCGCTCGCTACAGCTCCCGAACGGTGATGAGTTGCAGGTGTCGTGCTGGCTGCCTTGGGCGATTTGGTCGCGGCACCTCGATTGGCCTTCGCCCATTGCACAAGCGTCGGCGGAACAATAGATGGTTCGGCAGCATCCATCCGTGGTGCGGCAAGGGCCGATCCTAGCGGACCACGTTGACGAACCACCACCTAACGGACTGCCATCTTAACAAACTGCCATCTTAACAAACTGCTTGAGCAAACAGGAACAACCACATGACCGACAAGCTCGATGCAGCGAAATTGACCGATCGCGTCGCCGCGCTCGTAGAGGCTGCCAGGCGCGCCGGCGCCGACGCGGCCGACGCGGTGGCGGTGCGCGGCCGTTCCGCCGGCGTGTCGGTGCGGCTGGGCAAGGTCGAGGGTACCGAATCGTCGGAGAGCGAGGATGTCTCGCTTCGCGTCTTCGTCGGCCAGCGTGTGGCCAGCGTCTCGGCCACCGCCGCTTCCGATCCGAAGGCGCTTGCCGAACGCGCGGTGGCCATGGCGAAAGTCTCGCCGGAAGATCCGTTCCAGGGCCTCGCCGATCCGGCACTGCTCGCGCGCAATTTGCGCGATCTCGATCTGTTCGACCCGACCGAGGTGTCGGCCGACCAGTTGAAGGAAGCAGCACTCGCCGCTGAAGAGGCCGCATTGGCCGTCAAAGGCGTCACCAATTCCGCGGGCAGCAGCGCCGGCGCCGGCCTGGGCGGCCTGGTGCTCGCCACCTCGCACGGCTTTGTCGGCCAGTATGTCGCCTCGCGTTTTTCGCGCTCGACCAGCGTCATTGCCGGCGAGGGCACGGCTATGGAGCGCGACTATGAATTCTCCTCGCGCCAGCATTTTGCCGATCTCGATGCGCCGCAAGACATCGGCCGCAAGGCCGGCGAACGCGCCGTGCGTCGCCTCGGCGCACGCAAGGCGGCGACCGGCCCGGTCGATGTGGTGTTCGACCCGCGCGTCGCCCGCGGCATTGCCGGCCACCTGGCCGGTGCCATCAACGGCGCCGCCGTCGCCCGCAAGACCAGCTTCCTGCGCGATATGATGGGCAAGCAAGTGGCCTCGGCCGCAATCACCGTCACCGACGAGCCTTTGCGGCGGCGTGGCCAGGCCTCGCGCCCCTTCGACGGCGAAGGCGTCGAGGGCGAGAAGCTGCTGATGGTCGAGAAGGGCGTCTTGAACCACTGGTTCCTGTCGACCTCGGCCGCGCGCGAGCTCGGCCTTACCACCAACGGGCGCGGTTCGCGCAGCGGTTCGTCCGTTTCGCCGTCCTCGACCAACCTCGCCATCGAACCCGGCGAGCATTCGCCGGAAGATCTGATCGCGTCGTTGAAGCGCGGCTTCTATGTCACCGAGGTGTTCGGCCAGGGCGTCGACATGGTGACCGGAGAATACAGCCGCGGCGCCTCCGGCTACTGGATCGAGAACGGCGCATTGGCCTACCCGGTGGCCGAAGTGACGATCGCCTCGAACCTGAAGGCCATGTTCCTCAACATGGTGCCGGCGCGCGACCTCGACCGCAATTTCGGCACGGCGGCGCCGACGCTCCTGATCGAGGGGATGACCCTTGCCGGCGCTTGACCAACTGACATCGAGCGAGGCCCGCGACGACCTCGCTTTGCTGCGCGATGCTGCCCGCGAGGCCGGCGTCATCGCCATGCGCTATTTCGGCAACAACCCGCAGGTGTGGATGAAGGGCGGCACCTCGCCGGTGAGCGAGGCCGACCATGCGGCGGACGCCTATCTGCGCGAGACCTTGCTCAAGGCGCGTCCGGATTATGGCTGGCTGTCGGAGGAGACCGCCGACGATCATGCCAGGCTGTCGGCCCGCCGCACCTTCGTCGTCGACCCGATCGACGGCACGCGCGGCTTCCTCGATGGCCTGCATTCCTGGTGCGTCAGCGTCGCCGTGGTCGAGGACGGGCGCTCGCTCGCCGGTGTGCTCGAATGCCCGGCCAAGCGCGAGACCTATTGGGCGCTGCCGGGCGAGGGTGCCTATCTCAACGACAAGCGCATCCATGTGCGCCCGCTTGGGCAGGACGTCGATATCGGCGGACCCAAGCCGCTGGTCGACTTGATGCCGGCAGCCTGGCAGGACAGGCTGCGGCGGACCGCCTACATTCCTTCGCTTGCCTATCGGCTGGCGATGATTGCCGCCGGCAAGCTCGACGCGACCTTCGTCAAGCCGAGTGCGCATGACTGGGATATCGCCGCCGCCGATCTGATTCTCACCGAGGCTGGCGGCGCGTTGCTCGACCGCGCCGGCAAGCCGCCGCGCTATGCCGGCGAGGTGATCAACCACGGCGCGCTCGCAGCCGGCAGCGGCGAACTGCTCGGCGTGCTTACCGGCGTCATTGCCGGGCTTGACGAAGGGTGAGGCAGTCGGCGGTTCCAAAACCAGCCGCTTTGGTCTAGACCTGTCACAATTCATGAATATGCGAAGGATCGGCATGGCCGCGGAAGACGGAAAGAAGCAACTTTTGCACCTGGTGTTCGGCGGCGAGCTGAAAAAGCTGGGTGGAACCGAGTTCCGTGATCTCGGCTCTCTCGACATTGTCGGCATCTATCCCGACTATCAAACCGCGCTTGGCGCCTGGAAAGCCAAGGCGCAGGCCAGTGTCGACAATGCCCATATGCGTTATTTCGTTGTTCATCTGCACCGTTTGCTCGATCCAGAATCGAAGGTCGGCGGTTGACGTCGATGGAGCATGAAGCGGTGAAAGGGGCGACCGGGCGGCGCGCCGCCAGACGCGGCGGAACGCGCACGTTGTGGCGGCGCATCCGTGAGCCGTTGGCGCAGTCGAGTTTCGTCAAGAACTTCATCGCCAATCTGTTCGCCTGGTTCCTGCGGCTGATTCGCATCACCAGCCCACTGGTCGAAGGCTCGACGCAGGTAGCCGGCGGCGCTTACGCGCATCTGGAGCCAGGCATCATCGCGCTCTGGCACGGCCAGCACCTTCTGACCCCCGCCTATTACCCCAAGGGCCGGCCGCTGGTCGCCATGGTTTCGCGCAGTGCCGACGCCGAGCTCCAGGCGCTGATGATCGAGAAATTCGGCATCGAGGCAGTGCGCGGCTCCGGCGGCCGCGACAGTTCGAGGCATCTCGATAAAGGCGGGGCCAAGGCCTTGATCGCGCTCAAGAAGTCATTGGTCGCCGGCAAGAACGTCGCCATGATCGCAGACATTCCGAACGGCACGCCGCGCGACGCCGGGCTTGGCATTGTTCTCCTGGCAAGACTTTCCGGCCGGCCGATCCTGCCCTCGGCCATCGCTACCAGCCGCCGCAAGGTGCTTGAGAAGAGCTGGGACAAGACCACCATCAACCTGCCTTTCGGCCGCTCCGCGGTCATCGTGGGGCCGCCGGTCTTCGTGCCGGCCGATGCCGACGATGCCGAGATGGAGCGCAAGCGCCAGGAGGTTACCGCCTCCCTCAACGCCGCGATGGCTGAGGCCTATCGCCTCGTGGATGGCGGCAAATGAGCGAGCGCTGGGCGCGTGCTGCCCTCACGGCCTACCGCTATGCGGGGGCGGTCGCCTATCCGCTGGTCGGACCCTATGTCGCCTGGCGCGCCTCGCGCGGCAAGGAGGACCGGGTCCGCCGCCGCGAGCGCTATGGCGTAGCCGGTCGTCCCCGGCCGGAAGGGCCGGTGATCTGGATTCATGCCGCAAGCGTCGGCGAGACGATCGCGGTTGTGCCGCTGGTCGAAAGCATCCTCGATTATGGCGTCAACATCGTCCTGACCACGGGCACCGTGACGTCGGCCAAGGTCGCCGACGAGCGTCTGGGCGACCGCATCATCCATCAATATGTGCCGCTCGACCTGAAACCCGCGGTAAGCCGCTTCCTCGATCATTGGCGGCCGGAACTGGCGATCATCGCCGAATCGGAAATCTGGCCGATGACCATCCTGGAACTTGGCGCCCGCAACGTGCCGCAGGTTCTGGTCAACGGCCGGCTGTCGGACCGTTCTTTCACCTCGTGGAAGAAGCGCGCCAGCGTTGCCGAGGCGCTGTTCGAGAACCTCGCCCATGTCATCGCCCAGTCGGATGTCGACGGCGAGCGGTTTCGCGCGCTCGGCGCCCGGCCGGTCACCGTCTCCGGCAACCTCAAGGTCGACACCAACCCGCCGCCGGTCGACGAGCGGGCGCTGGCCACCCTGCAGCGTCAGATCGGCTCTCGCCCGACCTGGGCGGCGATCTCGACCCATGACGGCGAGGAGGTCGTGGCCGCGGAGGTCCATGCCAGCCTGCACAGGCGTCATCATGGGCTTTTGACCATCATCGTGCCGCGTCACCCCGACCGCGCCGATGCACTGGCCGCGCAGATGTCCGGCATGGGGCTGACGGTTGCAAGGCGCAGCAAGGGCGACCGCATCTCGCCCGACACCGATATTCTTCTGGGCGACACGATCGGCGAGATGGGTCTTTATCTGAGGCTGACCGAGATCGCTTTCGTCGGCCGCTCGCTGACCTCGGAAGGCGGCCAGAACCCGCTCGAGCCGGCGATGCTTGAAACTGCCGTGCTTGCCGGCCGCAACGTGCAGAATTTCCGCGAGGCCTATCAGCGCCTGCTCGACAGCGGCGGCGCCAAGCTGGTGCGCGACCGCGACATGCTGGCCGGCGCCGTCAATTTCCTCTTGACCAACGAAGCGGCTCGCCACGAAATGATGGCGGCGGGTGCCGCCACCGTCGACGAGATGCGCGGCGCGCTTGCCCGCACGTTGAAATCGCTGGAGCCCTACATCCAGCCGCTGGTCGTCAAGGCGCGCCTGAAGGGCGCAAACGGGCGCTAGCGCACGCATGGGACGGGTGCGATGACCAGCGAAGCGCCGCCCTTCTGGTGGGAAAAGCCGGACTGGCGCGTGTTCGCGCTGTCGCCGGTGTCGGCTGCCTACGGCATGGTCGCCGGCCGCCGCATGCGCCACGCCCCGCGCGAGAAGGTTGCGGCACCCGTGCTTTGCGTCGGCAACCTTACCGTTGGCGGCAGCGGCAAGACGCCGGTCGCCATTGCCTTGGCCAAACAGGCCAGGCGTATGCAACTCACACCCGGCTTCCTGTCGCGCGGCCATGGCGGCTCGTTTGCCAAGCCGCATGTCGTCGATGCGCATCACGACGCCGCCAAGCATGTCGGCGACGAGCCGCTGCTTCTGGCCGAACATGCGCCGGTAGCGGTGACGGCGAACCGCACCGCCGGCGCGAAGCTGCTCATCGAGGAACATGGCTGCGACTTCCTGATCATGGACGACGGCTTCCAGTCGGCGCGCGTCCATATCGACTATGCGCTGGTCGTGGTCGACGCCCGCTTCGGCATCGGCAACGGCCGCGTCATCCCGGGCGGACCGCTCCGCGCCAAGGTCGTCGATCAACTGGTCTTCACCAGCGGCTTGCTGAAGATGGGCGAGGGGACCGCCGCCGATGGCGTCGTGCGCCAGGCGGCGCGCGCCGGCCGGCCGATCTTCCTGGCGCATGTCGAGCCGGCGGACCCCTCGCGCTTTGCCGGCGGCCGCTTCCTTGCCTTCGCCGGCATCGGCCATCCGGAGAAATTCTTCGACACGGTGCGCGCGGCAGGCGGCGAAGTCGCGCTTTCGCGCGCCTTTCCGGATCATCATTTCTACGCCCAAGACGAGCTTGCCGACCTCCTGGCGCTCGCCCGGCAGGAGGGGCTGCGCCTCGTCACCACGGCGAAGGACGCCGCGCGGCTGCGCCACGGCGAGACGCCCGCCGGTTTCCTCGATCAATTGGACGTGCTCGACATCGAAGCCGTGTTCGAGCTCGACCACGTGCCCGAACGCATCATCGACGAAACGCTCGACGCCTGGCGTCAACGCAAGATGCGGGGCTGAGTTTTTCGAGCATGATGCCGAGGATTGCCTCGGCGGCTGCCGTCAACCGCCGTTGATAATCCGGCGGAAGTAGCGAACTGTCTCGCCGAGCCCATCGTGGAGAGCAACGCGAGGGGACCAGTCCAACGTCGATCGCGCCAGGCTTATGTCGGGTTGACGCTGGCGAGGATCGTCTTGCGGCAGCGCCTTGAACTCGATTTTGGACTTGCCGCCGACAATGCCCAACACACGTTCGGCCAGTTCCAGGATCGTGATTTCCGCCGGGTTTCCGACGTTGACAGGCCCCGTGAAATCGTCGGGCGTAGCCATCATCCGGGCCATCGCATCCACGAGGTCGTCAACGTAGCAGAAGCTTCGCGTGTGGCTTCCGTCGCCGTAGATGGTTATGGGATCGTTCCGCAACGCCTGGACTATGAAGTTGCTGACCACGCGTCCGTCCGACGGGTGCATGCGGGGTCCATATGTGTTGAATATGCGCACCACCTTGATCGGCAGTTTCGACCGCCGCCGATAGTCGAAGAACAGCGCTTCGGCGCATCTCTTGCCTTCATCGTAGCAACTGCGGGGGCCGGTCGGGTTGACATGGCCCCAATAAGCCTCGGTCTGAGGATGGATTTCCGGATCGCCATAGACCTCGGACGTCGACGCCTGAAGAATTCTCGCCCCGGAAGCGCATGCAAGATCGAGCATGTTGATCGCGCCATAGACGCAGGCTTTTGTCGTCTCGATCGGAATGCGCTGATAGTGAACAGGCGAGGCCGGGCAAGCGAGGTTGAAGATCTCATCGGCCTCAACCTCGAGGGGCACGGTCACGTCGTGCCTCAGCAGCCTGAACCGCGCATTGTCCAAGAGGTGACGGATGTTTTCATCCGAACCAGTCGAGAAATTGTCGAGACATATTACTTCTCGGCCTTTTGCCAGCAACAGGTCGCATAGATGCGAGCCTATGAAGCCGGCGCCCCCGGTCACAAGAACCTTCACAGCAATCCCCCATACCCACCGCTTCGTCTATAGCCGCAGATTCGCGAACGTGTCACCTGCGTCCGACGAAAGCTTTCGCCGCCGCGATCGATCGTACCGGACTTGCAAGGGGCCGGCTTCCACAGGAGGATCGCGCCTGCCGTGAAGTCGCGAAATGAGGCCGTTGCCAGGCGTTTTAGCTGGGGCGCCGCATTGCCGCCAGGATGGTTTCGTCGCGCTCGACATTGAGCTTGCTTTCGAAGTCGAAATGCCAATCCCTGTCGCGCAACGCGGATGTCGACGCATCGCCGCGCCGGATTTTCTGATCGAGGTCGGCGATCGATCGCGACCAATAATGATTGATTCTCAAGATATCGAGCTTGGGAGGCATGCCGGGCACGATTATCCGTCGATGGGTATCCATTCCTTCGCCGAACAGGAATTTTGATAGATGGACGCCGGGCTTGTGGACCATGCGAGGGTTTACGATCGTCTTGGCCGTCGTGATATCGGGTCCGGCTCGCATCGTATAGGCTTCAACCACCGGACCTCGCGGCCGCTCAACATGGCCGGAGGAGCCATAAAACGCTTGCCAGACACAGACGCCCGGAAGGTCGCGATAAGCCTCGAGAACGGAGCGCACGTTGCGCCCGTCGGGCGCGAAAAGAAACTCATCGATGTCGAAGAATCCAATCCACAACGCTTCGTGCCAGCGCCTGCGGATGCAGTCCTCATAAGCCGACAACTGCCCCACCGGCCGGGGCCAATCGACAAGCGTAACCAGCCCCTCCTGGATGAACGGCTCCAGCACCACCTTGAAGTCGTCGGTCGAGAAGTTGTTGTAGAGATAGAAGTGTTCAAATCCCACATTCTGGTGGAACCTGATCCATTCGGCCAGGAACGGCGCTTCCTCGCGAAAGATGGCGCAGGCCGTCAGGTTGAATCGGGGCGCCTTCGACACCGCCCGCTCGCGCAATCTCGCACGTATCGCGAGCGGCATTCGAAGGAGGGCCTTGAAAGATTTGTTCAGTCTTTTCAACGCGGTACTCTAGGCAAGATCAAGGATGGCTGCGAAGGCGCCGTGGGGTTGGCATGGCCTATCCCCGCTTGCGCAATTCCGGGTGCATCTCGATCTCGCGGGCAAGCGAGACTGCCGCGTTCACATAGGGCTCCTGCCGGGCGACACTCCAGTATTTGAGCTCGTCGAGCGGAATGTTCTCGCCGGTCACCGCGCAGCGTACGAACGAGCCCGGACTGGTGACCTGGAAGTCGCCGTCGAGATAACGGATCCGGGCTTCCCTGCCGCCCGGGCCT
>Ga0105238_10006569_pt1 | contig 11582 bp, 11 predicted proteins | sample KBSC34metaG_FD_81526 | JGI IMG/M metagenome (GOLD analysis project Ga0105238, IMG submission 81526) | Corn rhizosphere microbial communities from Kellogg Biological Station, Michigan, USA - KBS C3-4 metaG | ecosystem: Host-associated > Plants > Roots > Rhizosphere > Soil | place: Michigan, USA... | reverse complement strand
GTGGCGCATTTCAGCGCGCCTGCCGCGGTCGAGGCCGTGGCCAAATCCAAGGGTGACCTGGCGCTGGTCTCGGCAATCGCGAGCCGCACGCCGTGGTGGCTGAGCCTGGAGACCGACGGCGCGCCGAAGATCATCGCGCGGCTGCCCTTCGTCGAGCGCGCCGATCATCCGGCGGCGCTGCCGGTGTTCGTGGTCTCGCGCGTCGCCGACAGCGCGATGGTGACGGAGGTCGAGACCTGGAGCGTGCGCGTCTCCGGCTGGAATGCCGACATTGCCCGCGCCCTGGCGCCGCTGGCCGAGATCGTCGCCGTGCCCGACACCGCCTTTGACGGCGCGGCGCTGCTGGTGTCGATTTCGGGCGCCAACCGGCTGGAGAAAATCAAGCTGGCCCTGATCCAGGCGGGGGCCTCCGTGCGCTCGGCGGCCCTCGTCGGCAGCCATGCAACGCGCTATACGGTCCCCGCGAACGGGCTGCCCCGGTAAGGCAGGCCGCTAATCCCGGAGTTGAAGATGAACCGCCCCGTGCCGAATCCCGGCATTCTCGACATTGCGCCCTATACGCCCGGCAAGAGCCCGGTGCCGGAGCCGGGCCGCAAGGTGTTCAAGCTCTCGGCCAACGAGACCCCGTTCGGGCCTTCGCCCAAGGCCAGGCAAGCCTACATGCACGCCGTCGAGCATCTCGAGGATTATCCGGAGGGCACCTCGCGCGTGCTGCGCGAAGCGATCGGCCGCGCCTTCGGGCTCGATCCCGACCGCATCATCTGCGGCGCGGGATCGGACGAAATCCTCAACCTGCTCGCGCACGCCTATCTGAAGCAGGGCGACGAGGCGATTTCCACGACCCACGGCTTTCTCGTTTATCCGATCGCGACCATGGCGAACGGCGCGAAGAACGTCGTCGCGCCGGAGACGAATTTCACCGCCGACGTCGACGCGATCCTGAAAGCCGTGACGCCGCGCACCAAGATCGTCTGGCTCGCCAACCCGAACAACCCGACCGGGACCTACCTGCCGTTCGACGAGGTCAAGCGGCTGCGCGGCGCTCTGCCCGGCGAAGTGCTGCTGGTGCTCGACGCCGCCTATTCCGACTATGTTTCGCGCAACGACTACGAGCTCGGCATCGAACTGGTGGCGACCACCGACAACACCGTGGTGACCCACACCTTCTCCAAGATCCACGGCCTTGCCGCGCTGCGGATCGGCTGGATGTTCGGCCCCGCCCACATCGTCGATGCGGTGAATCGCATCCGCGGGCCCTTCAACGTCTCAACGCCGGCGATGCTTGCCGCGGTCGCAGCCATTGAAGATACCGCGCATCAGCAGATGTCGAAGGTCCACACCGAGACATGGCGCAACTGGCTCACCGATGAGATCGGCAAGCTAGGGCTCAAGGTGACGCCGAGCGTCGCGAACTTCGTGCTGATCCACTTCCCGACCACGAAGGGCAAGACCTCGGATGAGGCCGACGCCTATCTCACCAGGCGCGGCCTCGTGCTGCGCGGTCTGAAGAACTACAACTTGCCGCATGCGCTGCGCATGACCATCGGCACCGAGGAAGCCAATCGCCTCGTGGTCGATGGTCTCCGTGATTTCATGGCAGGCAAGTGAACGCGACGCCGCATTTCAACAAGATCGCGCTGATCGGCTTCGGGCTGATCGGCGGCTCGATCGCGCGCGCGGCGCGCGCGCAAGGCCTGGCAAAGGAGATCGTCACCACCGCGCGCTCGGAGAAGACGCGTGCGCGGGTCAAGGAGCTCGGCATTGTCGATGCCGTGGTCGAGACCAATGTCGAGGCGGTAAAGGACGCCGACCTCGTCATCCTCTGCATTCCCGTCGGCGCCTGCGGTCCGGTTGCGCAGGAGATCGGCGCACAGCTCGCGCCCGGCGCGATCGTCTCCGACGTCGGCTCGGTCAAGGGCGCCGTGGTCAAGGACATGGCGCCGTATCTGCCGACGAGTGCGCATTTCGTGCCGGCTCATCCCGTTGCCGGCACCGAGCATTCCGGCCCCGACTCCGGCTTCGCCGAGTTGTTCATCAATCGCTGGTGCATCCTGACGCCCCCTGAAGGCACCGATGCGAAAGCGACCGAGAAGCTGCGCGCGTTCTGGGCCGCGCTCGGCGCCAGGGTCGAGATCATGACGCCCGACCATCATGACCTCGTGCTGGCTATCACCAGCCACCTGCCGCATCTGATCGCCTACACCATCGTCGGCACCGCCGATGAGCTGGCGCAGGTGACATCGTCCGAAGTGATCAAATTCTCGGCCGGCGGCTTCCGCGATTTCACCCGCATCGCGGCGTCGGATCCCACCATGTGGCGCGACGTGTTCCTCAACAACAAGGACGCCGTGCTGGAAATGCTCGGCACTTTCAACGAGGACCTCTCCAAGCTGACGCGGGCGATCCGCCGCGGCGACGGCGAGGCGCTGTTCGAGCATTTCACCCGCACCCGCGCCATTCGCCGCGGCATTGTCGAGATCGGCCAGGATTCCGAGGCCCCCGACTTCGGCCGGCCGCATGCGAATCTCGCCAAGCGGCCGGATTGAAGCCGGTCGGACGCCATCAATAGGGCTTCGTGCGCATCGCGCGGTCGCGTTTGTGCGACCTCACGACCATCTGCGTTGCGGCAACATCTCCGCCGCGCATCGCGGCAAACGCATTTGAAGGCGCCGCGCTGCCCGTGTTGAGAATATCCGCATTCGGGTGATAGAACGCCGCAGCGCCGGGCTCCTGCACTGCCTGCTGTGCCGACGCGGGGACAGCGGCGAGCGCCGCAACAACGAGGGCCGCGCCGAAAAATCTGAGGGTGGTCATGGTCTTCTCCTGTCATCGGTACGCAACCGATCTGCGTGCCGTTCGACTACAGGATGGACAGGTAGGCTCCCGCATTCCCGCCGGAGAGGGGCATAACCATCACGCTTCGGCGAGTAGTGCGGTGGATTTGGCATTCGCTCGCAAGTTACCGCGAGTCCTCATGGCGAATGCCAAATCCAAAACCGCACTAGAATCTGATATTTGCTGGTGTCCCATAGGTTCTGATATTCGCGAAAGTGCCTGCCGCAAGATGACGCGAATGTTAGAACCGGGACACTAGTGCGTGAGGTCACACAGGCTCAGAACAGCGGCGGCGTCTGCGCGACCTTGAGGGGGCCGAGGAAGACTGTGCCGTCGACGAACCGCAGCGGGAAGGTGCGCGCCTTCCGGCCTTCGAGCTCGCTCTCCTTGCCGAGCGCGTTGATCCCGGCGGCGACGCCGGCATTCGCATTCTGCTTGACCACCTTGCCGAGGCCGGGGATGGCGCGGTCGAGCGCACCGAACAGATTGTTGAGGTCCTGCGTCTTGACACCGGGCGCGACCTTGTCGAGCGTTGCCTGCGGCACGCCGTCTTCCAGCATCTTGTCGATGCCGAGCGCGGGAATCACGCGCTCGATTCCGGCGACCGTCATCTGCAATTCGCCTTCGAGGCGGCCGGCGGGGCTCAGACCCAGCGTGCCGGCGGCCACCGCAACGAGATCGCCCTGCTGGATCCGCGACTGCACGATTTCGACATGCCCGCCACCCGCCTGCATTTCCCGAAAGCGCACCGGCCACGGCTTTGGCGACAAATCCTTCAACCCGCTCACCAGCGCACGCACATCGGCGTCGAAGGGATCGGCAAGCAGCGGATGCACGCCCCGGATCGTGCCCTTGTTGATCTCGAGCACGCTTTCGATCACCGGCGCATCCTTCGGCGATCCCTCGGCGAGGCGGCCGTGCAATTCAACATGTCCGGCGTCGGCGAGCGGCACCTGCATCGATCCATCGACGCGCGTGAGCGCGGGCGCGTCGAACTCGATGGAGGCCCGTTGCGGAACATCAGGCAGCCCGAACACGCTGGCGCGGCCGAGCTTCCAGTTCGCGACAAAGCTCTGGCCGCCTTGATCCGTAATCGTGGCCGGCGCGGTGAACTCCGCGATCACGCGCTTGGGATCATAGACCTGCGCCACCACCAGGATTTCGTCGAGCTTTGCCGTCACCTGCGACTGACCCGTAGCCTGAGCCGTCTGCGAGACCAGCGCTACGCTTGCACCATCGCAGGACACTTCGAGACGGAACGGAAAGCCTGCGACCGAGCGTTTGGCGCAATCATAGATGCGGCCACTTTTCGCCTCATGGGCGCGCCAGGCGTCGGCCTGCACGTCCACCTGCGAAGCGGCAAAGAACCAGAACGCGCTCCATGCGATCGCGGCGATCAGGAGCAGGACGGGAGCGGCAAACAGCCCCCAGCGCGACCGTCGACTTGGTGCAACTGTCGTATAAGTCATCCCCGCCCCTTTGATGCGCAATTCTGGCAATAAAGCGGTCGAGATGCTACCAATCAAGTTAACGCATTTTCATCAAGCGCCGATTCTGCTAGCGAAGCGCTTGCAATGGCGGCGCTGACCCTCTCCGAAGACGATTTTTCCAAAGGCGACCTCTGGGTGTTCGGCTATGGCTCCCTGATGTGGCGGCCGGGATTCGATTTCGTCGACCGGGTTCCGGCGCGGCTGATCGGCGAGCATCGCGCGCTCTGCGTCTATTCCTTCGTGCATCGCGGTACGCCCGAGAAACCGGGCCTCGTGCTCGGGCTCGATCGCGGTGGCGCGTGCCGCGGCGTCGCCTTTCGCGTGGCCGAGAAGAACCGCGCCAGCACCGTCGAATATTTGCGCGCACGCGAGCAGGTCACATCGGTCTATCGGGAAGCGATGCGCTCGGTGTGGCTGGAGAATGATGCGCGGTCGCGCGTCAGCGCGCTCGCCTATGTGGTCGATCGCGGCCATGTGCAATATGCCGGGCGGCTGTCGCTTCACGAGCAACATCGATATGTGCTGCAGGGCCACGGCCAGTCCGGCAACAACCGCGACTACGTATTGTCCACCGTAAAGGCGATCGAGGCGGCGGGCTTCCGCGATGCGCCGCTGCATCAGTTGGCGCTGATGCTGCACGACGCGCATCCGCAGGATCGCGCGACGGTTTAGCGCAAGGCCTTGTTTCAGCGGCTGCAATTCAACAGGGGAACACGACCCCGAGACTCTCAAAGCAGCTTCGGCAATTGACGGCTTCCATTGGCAAGCCATGTCAACAAAGTCGCAAACGCGATCATCAACGTGATGCCGCCGATGCTTATGGCAATTTGCATTGCAATGCCGTTTGTAACCCGCACCAGCAGTATTTCACCTCCAAACGCCAACAGCACTCCAAGACAATAAATCTCGAGCGAATTCTCACCACAGCGAACGGCACCGCGTAGCAGCGGCGTCATTGATCCTTTCCAGTCCCGTCGAACGAACCTGGCGACAAGAACCGCGATCGCCAGGAAATGCAACAGGCGCAAAGGATCGAGGTCCGACTTGTCGATGGGATAGATCAGCTTGACCAGTAGCGGCGGAAAAACGCGTTCCAGCGGCGCAATGCTCCAGCTGAGAGTCACGACCAGACTGAACAGCAGAAAGATCGCTGCCGAACAGGTTACGATTCGTGACATCAGCAGCGACCAGAGCTTTTCGCCACCGCCCATCACCCACCACGCCCCCAGCACGACCAACACCTGCCAGGCGAACGGATTGAAGTACCAATCATTGACCGGCCACTGCGGCAGGTTCCAGCCGAAAACCTGAACCGCCAGATAAAGGCCCAGCGACGCGCCAAGTGTCACATTCGGACTCTTGAACAGGGACCAGAGCAACGGAACGAACAACAGGTGATAGACGATGAAATTCGGCAAGGCGTCAGTGTTGACGGGGCGATACTGGAGTATTGCCGCATGCGTAAGTGCCTCTCCCGGGCGGTCCAGCAAATATCCTATGTGGGTCTGGTCGGCGAATTGGGCGTTTCCTGCAAGATGGATTATGACGACGTAGGCCATGATCAGCAGCAGATACGCTACGTAAATTTCCCAACTTCGCCGCAACGTATGGCCGGCAACGGCGAACCAACCATCCCGCCGCCGTACCCTGCCGTAAGCCAGTGCGCAGGTCGCACCGGAGACGAACATGAAGACTTCGGCAGAATCGCTGAATCCGTAGTAGCGCAACGTCAACCAGCTACCGATATTATCCGGCACGTGGTTGAGAAAGGCGAACCAGAGCGCAACGCCTCGGCATAGATCCAGGCGGACATCGCGATCGAGAGATCGATCCACCAGGACGATGGCACTCTGGGTTGAAGGGGCATTCTTCACTTTCACGCCCTTACAAGAACCGACGCTCGCTTGACGGTGCGTTGTTACGTTCGCATGGAGCCCCCGCTGCTATTGCAGCGTGACGAGTTCGTCGTTAGCCCGTTGGCCGTCTCTCTGGTTGATCTACATCAACACCACAGAATGTCCCGGCGCTCTTTGCGCGACGAACCTTCATCCGGATGACTAGAAGGAATCAATTTGATAGGCCGAAATCCTGTCTATCTCGAATTCCACCACATCGGGCGAGTCAGCGTTGACGCGGCCTACTCCTGCAAATTTCGTCGCCCCCATCGCCAGGTTCACGATCATATACATCGGATCCTCGTAGCCGGCTGGTACATTGATTTCCGAGACAGGCTTGCGGTCGATGAAGTGGACTATCTGGCTGGGGGTCCACAGTACACCGTAGTCATGGAACTTGATTGATGCATCGGGGACCACGAAATCAAACCCGCAGGTCTGCACCAGCCCCGTCGACGGACTCCTCCAATGCGTCGTCATTGCGAGCACTCCCGGGTGTTGTCCACGCCCCTCAATCGCGTCGATTTCAGGAGGCCAACCGCCGTTGTTCGCAAGAAGCCAGAACGCCGGCCAAACCCCGACGCCTGCCGGTATCTTCGCACGGATCTCGAAATATCCGTACTTCTGTGAAAACGATCTGTGCGTCGACAAGATGCCCGAGATGTATTCGTTGTCGAACAGCACGGATTTGAACGGCGGAGGAGTTCGCCTGGCCGCAATCGCGAGCACGCCATTTCGAACCCTGAACGGATCCAGGCCAAGCGGGACGGACCCGCGGCCGGCGTAGATTGGATCCACATATATCTGTTGCTCACCGTTGTATTCGGTCTTCCGATGGAAGTCTGACCCTTCTCCCCCGGCGTAGAACGATTCCGGACGAACAATATTTCCGGCGTAGTGAGGCACCCATTTGCCGTCCTTTAACGGGTGCTCGTCGAAATCGTCATGAAAGGTCCGACGCAGAGACACGGGCAAACTGGGCTTGATATTTGGCGTTGCGACACGGCCACATTGGTCGCCGGGCAAATCCCTTGTCACCTGCAAGGTAAGTCGCGGCGGCGTTGTCTTCAGGCTTTCTCCCACAAATACCGGGACGGGAATGGCAAGACCGATCATGACCAGGACTTTCGGTGTCAATTTCCCGATCTTTCGCTCGCGTAGAGCTTTGAGCATCTTTCCGGCCTTCGATGGATGCATTTCCGATCGAAATCAAACCGACCAAAGCCGCGAGGGCGACCGCCATAGCGGCGCACCGCGCCGGATCGCCGCCGGTCACGCTGCGTCGCCATACGAAAGGTGTGACCGGCTGGACCGATACCGGTCACATCACGTGCCGGTTGTACGAGCGGGCCATCGCAGGGTTCACGATAGCCCGGTCGAAATCACGCTATCAAAGCGGGTTTCATCGATTGTTGACGTAGATCAACTAAGCTGGAATTCTTTGGCGGTTACGACAACCGCATCGTTGTTCGAGGCGATGTCCACGAAAACTCGGGGACCATGAGTCAGCTCAGGCGGACCTTCAAGATCGAAGCCTCCAAGGGACATCAAGCTCACTTCGATTTGCTTGAATCGCCGAACCGTAATGGCTCAGCGTCAGTCGGCCGCGGGCCAAACGACTGCATCCTTTGATCCAGATCAAGTCAAAGCTCACAATCCGGACTTGGACTCCTTGCGGGGCTTTCATATCTCTGGAGAAAGCTCATGCGTGTTGTATCATTCTGGTCGACGATTGCCGTTGCATCGATCGCGGCGGGGCCTGCAGCTGCTGCCGACAATCTCAAGGGTACTTACTCGTTCGTCGGTACTCAGACTTGCCTGGTCGCACCGGGCGGGTTCAAGCAAGACAGCAAGGGAAACTTCACGATCCCAATCGGCGCTACCAACCTCAGCCTGCTCACCACCGAAGGTCTGATCATCTACAATGGCGATGGGACTGCTGAAGCGAGGCACACGTTCGTGACCATTGTTCCGGCACCCAGTCAGCATGGAGAAGCGGTAAGTGGGGGCACAATCTCTTACGCGTTCACTTACGCCCCCGAGGGAGAACACACATATCGTATGGCCCTCAAGCCCGGCACCTTTCAGGGGATGCTGAATGCCGGGCCAAATGCCGGCCAGGAATTCTCCATAGAGGGCGACAGCAGGCTGTTCCGGGTCTCCGATGACCGAAAGAAGATTACAGTTGCGATCGACAAGCCATACGTCCAGAAAATTACCTTTTCGGGATCGCCTACCCCTGTTCCACGAGTCTGCACGTCGATCAGTAACCAGTCACTGATCAACGAATCCGTTACGGTCGGAAAGGCCAAGTGACTAGCCTGATTGCGATTGTCGGGCGCCAGCGCATTGGTGATCACTCGTAGTTGAGTCATTCACTCTTGCGCGGAATACCTCCGAACAATTGCCTCTGCTCCGCCCGCGCCACCGCGACGATGCGGCTGGTCGCGCTCTCGATCGTGCCTTCGATGCGCGCGAGGAATTCATCGCGCGGCAGGCCGGGCGGAATCGGATCGAGGAATTCGACCACCAGCGTGCCGGGATAACGCATGAAGGCGCGGCGCGGCCAAAACAGGCCGCTGTTGAGCGCGACCGGCAGGCACGGCACGCCGCAATCGGCGTAGATCATGCCGACGCCGCCCTTGTATTGCGGCGGCGCGCCGGGCGCGGTGCGCGTCCCTTCCGGAAAGATCACGAACTGTCGGCCGTGTTTGACCTCCTCGGCGGCGCGCCGCATCACCGCGAGCAGCGCGCGGCGGCCGGAGCTGCGGTCGATCGCCACCATGCCGGTCTTGATCAGATACCAGCCGAACACCGGGATGAAATTCAGCTGACGCTTCACGACGAAGAACGGCGCCTCGAAGAAGCCCAGCAGCGCGAGCGTCTCCCACATCGACTGATGCTTGGAGGCGACGATCAACGGCCCCTTCGGGATGTTCTCGACGCCGCGAAACTCGACCTTGATGTTGCAGATGGCGCGCATCAGCACGATGGTGATCTTCGCCCACCAGCCCGCGACTCTCAGTGTCGCCGCGCGCGGCATCAAGAACGTCGGCAACGCCACCAGTGCGCAAAACACGAAGGCGGCGTAGAACAGGATGTTGAAGACGAGCGAACGCAGGAAGATGAGGGCCATCGCCTATCCTAAGCCGTGACGATGCCAGGCGGGAAGAAATTCCATCTCATTCGATCACCTCGTCAGCGCGCGCCAGCAGCGCGGGTGGGATCGCGAGGCCCAGCGATCTTGCGGTCTTCAGGTTGATGACAGTTTCGATCTTGGTCGAACGCTGGACCGGCAGATCCGCCGGCCTGTCGCCTTTCATGATGCGGCCTGCGTAGCCGCCGACCAGACGCGACGCATCATGCGCACTGGCTCCATAACTCATGAGGCCGCCCAGATCGACGAACTCGCGCTGGAAATACAGGGTCGGAATGGCCTGCTTTGCCGCCGCTTCGATGATCCGGACACGATTGACGATAAACAACGGATCGACCGTGACAAACAGGACGGCGATGCGCTCGCGTGCGAGGGCTACGAACGCTTCGTCGATTTCTTCCCTGGTTCCGGCATAAAGCACGCGCAGCGTCTTTCCGACGCCGATCGCTGCGTCCTTCGCATTCCGGACTTGTTCTTCGGCTGTCGGACGCTTCGGATTGACGAGCACACCGATAACCTCGGCTGACGGCATCAATTCACCAATCAACTCGAGATTCTTCGCGCCGAGTTCGACCGCGAGCCAGGTCACGCCCGTGACATTGCCGCCCGGCCGGTTCAAACTGTTGACCAGGCCAGAGGAAACTGGATCGTCGCTGGTCAGGAACACGATCGGAACGGTCGATGTCGTGCGCTTGGCCGCGACCGTCGCAACGTTGCCGCCCATCGTCACGATGACGTCGACCGGCCGCTGCGCCAATTCATTGGCAAGCGACGGCAACACATCGAATTGCCCCCGTGCCCACCGATATTCGATGTCGACGTTCTTGCCTTCGACAAACCCGGCCGCCTTGAGGCCATCCAGGAAGCCCGTAACCACGGTCGTAAACGTGTCCGGCGAACCGCTGGCGAGAAAACCGATCGTCGGTCGAGCAGCCTGCGCTCGCGCCAACATTGAAAACAGCGGAGTTCCCCCGGCCGCCAAAAGGAACGTGCGTCGTTTCATGCCCGCCCGCGTCCTAGTTGACTTGCGCCGTCGCGGGACGGCCCGTCGTCACCGATCCGGTGGGCGGGTCGGGCGGCTCGAACATCGTCGGATCGACGCCGATCCCTTCGAGCCGGACCCGCACGGCGGCCGCGACGTACTTCACGTATTCCGACAATGCCAGGCGCAACGTCGCGCCGCTCGACCACCATGGCTCATCGCGCCATTTGTCGCCGACGACCGAGAACGGAACGAGCGCGACGTCCGGCATCGCATGCGACATTTCGACGATCGCGCGCGGCATATGGTAGTTCGAAGTCACCACGACCAGCGACTTGAAGCCGCGCTCGCGCGCCCAGCGCCGCGTCTCCAGCGCGTTGCTGCGGGTGTTGACCGCGGAGTGATCGAGATCGACGCAGCAGCGGAACAGGCCCTGGCCTTCCTGCAGCGATCGCGAGATGTCGGCGGCCGCGATGGTCGGATGCACGCCCGAGATCAACAACCGCTTGCCGTAGCCCGCGGCGAGCAACTCCATCGCATCCGACACGCGCGAGGAGCCGCCGGTCAACACCACGATGCCGTCGGCCTTCTGCCCGGGCTGCACCTCGGTGTTGCGCAGGGTGAACAGGAAGCCGGCAAAGCCTGCGAAGAACACGGCCACGACCGCCGCGATCGCAGCAAGGACGAGCCGCAACGGACCGCGCGTTGCGTGCGCGGCAGCGTTCGGCAATCGATCGTCGGACGACGTGGTCATGCGCGGTTCTGGAAACCCTCTCCCGCCGCGAGTGTAGAAAGCTTTTCAGCCGAAGTGGAGTCGGCGGCAGACGGTTTTCCGTGGCTTTCCGTTTTTGGGCACGATCTTTCCGGAAAGCCGCTGCTCACTGTTCGGGATCATCATTCGATGTCGTCGAGGGTGGCAAACAGGGTGCGCCGCGAAGCCCAGGCGGTGATTGCCGCGATCATCACCGCCTGCATCGCCAGCACCAGATAGCCGGAGGCGCGCAGCGAGAAGGTGCCGAGCAGCGCGCCGAACTGGTCGCCGACCGGCGTGCCCGAGAACCACCCGGCGATCGACTCGGAAAAGCCGAACAGCAGCATCGCCACCCCGCCGCCGATCACGCCGCCCTCGAGGCCGAGCAGCAGGAAATGACGGAAGAAACGGTCGGCGATGAAGCGGTCGCCGGCGCCGACGAAATGCAGCACCTCGACGATCGGCCGGTTCG
>Ga0105238_10006568_pt1 | contig 11582 bp, 13 predicted proteins | sample KBSC34metaG_FD_81526 | JGI IMG/M metagenome (GOLD analysis project Ga0105238, IMG submission 81526) | Corn rhizosphere microbial communities from Kellogg Biological Station, Michigan, USA - KBS C3-4 metaG | ecosystem: Host-associated > Plants > Roots > Rhizosphere > Soil | place: Michigan, USA... | reverse complement strand
TGGTGATCGACGCCGAGGAATGCATCGACTGCGGCGCCTGCGAGCCGGAGTGCCCGGTCGAAGCGATCTTCCCCGAGGACGCGCTGCCCGACAAGTGGGAGCCGTTCGTGAAGATCAACTACGCCTACCCCGACGGCGACACGATCAACGGCCTGGTGGACAGCTACGCCACCGAGCACAACGTCCAGAACACGCCGCCGGCGGCGTAGCCCGGATCAACCGACGAGGCTGGCGGCCAGGCCCACCAGCGCGCAGGCCACCACCGTGGTGACGACCCCCACGCGGAACCGCCAGACGCCGATGAAGGCGGCGGCGGCCAGCGGGATCACCAGCCAGTCGGGGTCGCCGCCGGGGAAGGCGGCGTGGCGGGCGACGAACACGGCGAGCGCGGCGATCACACCGACCACGGCGATCGTGACGCCCTGGAGGGAGTGGGCGAACGAGCCGGTGTGGCGGATGCGGTCGATCACCGGCGCGCCGCTGATGATGAACACGAACGAGGGCACGAACGTGCATAGCGTGACGATGGTCGCGCCCAGCAGCCCCCAGGCGAGCCCGCCCTCGACGTTGTAGGCGGCCACGAACCCGACGAAGGTGTTGACCATGATCAGCGGGCCGGGTGTCGACTCGCCCAGCGCCAGGCCCGCCACCATGTCCTGCGAGGTCAGCCAGCCGTAGTGGTTGACGGCGGCGCTGGCCACGAACGGCAGCACCGCGTAGGCGCCGCCGAAGGTGATCAGGGCGGCGAGCGTGAAGAAGCCGGCCAGCTGCGCGACGAAGCCGCCGGCCAACAGCAGCACGGCGACCGGGATCAGCCAGATCGCGAGCGAGAGCAGGAAGCGGCGGCGCAGGCCGGACTCCAGCGGCGTCTCGTCCGCCGGCTCGCCGCCGCCGGGTACGTGAGGGTCAGCATCGGGGAGCAGCGGGTGGCCGCGCCGGCCGACGAGGTAGCCGACCAGCGCGGCGGCGGCGATCACAATCGGGAACGGCACCTCCACAACGATCAGCAGAAACGCGGCTGCCGCCAGCACCACTCCGGCCGCGTCGTGGATCACGCGTCCGCCGATCCGGATCAGCGCGGCGGCAACCAGCGCGATCACGGCCGCGCCCAGGCCGCGCACGACTCCGGCGATGGCGGTGACCTCGCCGTACTCGACGTAGATCGCGCTCATCCCGCACAGCAGCACGAACGACGGCGCCACGAACAGGCCGCCGGCGGTGATCGCGCCGCGCACGCCATACATGGAGTAGCCAATGTAAGAGGCCAGCTGCTGGGCCTCGGGGCCGGGTAACGCCATGCAGAAGTTGAGGGCGTGCAGGAAGCGGCGCTCGGAGATCCAGCGGCGGCGCTCGACCAGCTCGTCGTGCATGATCGCGATCTGCCCGGCCGGCCCACCGAAGCTGATGCAGCCGAGCTTCAGCCAGAAGCGGAAGGCCTCCGACTCGGAGGGGCGAGGGCTGGCGGGCATCGCGCGAGATGATAGAGAGCGCAGTCCGGGGACAGCGGCCGAGCGCATATGCTTGCGCATCAACCAGATGGAGGTAGGAATGGACGAGATCGCTCCCGACGCCGAGGCCTGGGCCATCGCCCACGACTTCACCCCGACAGAGTCGGAGCCCAACGGCGCGACGCCGCTCCTGCGCGAGGGCATGATGGGGATCGCCGCGACCAGCTATGCGGGGTACGTGCTCGGCCGTGACGCGACGCTGTATGAGTTCTCGGTGGGATCGCCGACGGTGTCCGACGCGTTCGGGGGCGGAGGCGTCGACGGCAGCTGGTTCACGCTGTTCCTCGTGCCGATCGACGACCCGGGATTCCGGCGGCTGACGGTGCACCCCAAGCAGCAGTCCGACCGCGACTGGTGGAACCGCTTGCTCGGCCGCGACGACGTGCGCGAGACCGGCGACGTCGACTTCGACGAGCACCACCAGGTGATCGCCTCGTCGGACCTCGACAACGACCGCTTCGCCGAGCTGGTCGGCCGCGACCTGATCAGCCTGATGAATGCGAACACGGATCTGCTGGTCGAGGTGGAACGGAGCGAGCAGGGCGACGCAGCGCTGCTGGTGGCGCTGCCGGGGATCGGTATCGGCGATCAGGGACTCGACCGGCTGCTGGCGGCGACCGAGCACGTGGTCGGTCTGTTCTAGAGCGATGCTGCGGATTGCCATCCCGGTGCTCGCGGTGATGCTGGCGCTGCTGACCGGCGTTGGCACGAAGGCGCCGAACCGTTCGTTCCCGATCTACCCGCGGCCGGGCGGGCCACCGCGGGCCGCCGCGGCGATGGTCAACAGCGCCTCGCACGCGAGACCACGCCTGGTGTCGACGACGGCCGACAACAGCGTGCGGTTACAGGTTGTCGTGAACCCGTAGAACCGGTCTGCGGTCGGGCGGTCCGGTGTCAAACACCGCCTCGGCCACCGTGGGGGCTCTGGCACAAAACCCTGACGCCTGTCACGGCCCCCGTAACCACGATTTGTGGAGAAGAGCCGATTTCGCTCCCGAGAGGTGTCAAACACCGACTCGGCGGCCGTGGCACTCCGGCGCGCAATCGTTGCAGGCCGTGACGCGGCCGTAACGCAGGGTCAACCCGCTCAGCGGTGGGGTTCGCCGGCCCTTGGGAGCCATACGAAGGCCACCACAGAGCCTGCGATGCAGAGCCCGATGGTGGCCAGGATGCCGGCCCGGAAGGCGGTGATCGTGGCGTCGCGCTGGTCGGGCGTGAGGTGCTTCGCGAACGGGTCGACGTTGTGGTGTGTTGCCGTAGCGGCAAACACCAGCGTGATCACAACCCCCAGCACCGGCGTTGCGATCAGCCCGCCCAGGCGCGACACCGTCGTGTTCACGCCTGCCGCGATCCCGGCGAACTCGTCCGGCGCTGCCTTCAGCGCCGTAGCCGTGATCGGCGCCACCAGCATCGCCAGCCCCAGCGCCAGCACCAATACACCCGGCAGCGGCCGCAGCGGGTTCGTCGACGTGACGAACATCAGCAGCACGTAGCCGACCGACATCACCAGCGGCGCAGCCGTCAGGTACCGCCGCGGCCCATCCCGGTCGGCCAGCCGCCCGAAGCGGGCCGCCAGCACGAACATGACCAGGCTGATCGGCACGAACACCAGCGACGCACGCGACGGCGAGTAGCCGGCCGCGCCCGACTGCAGGTACAGCGCCAGGTAGAAGCTGGATCCGCCCAGCGCTGCGTACACCAGCAGCGTGTAGACGTTCGCGGCCACGAACACCCGCGCACGCAGGAGCTCAAGCGGCAAGATCGGATTCGCGCCGCGCCGCTCGCTCACCACGAACAGCACCAGCCCAGCCAGCGACAGCCCGAACGCCCACAACACCGACGCGAATCCGACCTGCGCCCCCTCGATCAGCCCGTAGGTGAGCGCACCGAAGGTGAGCGCGATCGCCACCGCCCCCACCGGCTGCAGCGGCCGCGGGTGCGTCGGCAGCGCCTCGCGATCGCGCCCGTACCACGCCGCGGCGATGGCCACCAGCGCCGCCGGCAGGTTGATCAGGAAGATCAGCCGCCAGGACGCGTACTGCACGAGCAGGCCGCCGGCCGGCGGCCCGATCATCGAGCTGATCCCGCTCCAGGCCGTCCACTGCCCGACCGCACGGCCGCTGTCCGCGCCGTAGGTGGCTCGCAGCAGCGCAAGGCTGTTGGTGGTCAGCATCGCCCCCGCCACGCCCTGCAGCACCCGCGCCGTGATCAGCATCGCGGTGTTGGGCGCGATCGCCGCCAGCAGCGACGCCGCGGCGAACCCCGCCACGCCGGACACGAACAGCCGCCAGCGCCCGTAGCGGTCGCCGAGCGAGCCGGCCACGATGTACAGGGACGCGACCGCCAGCGAATACGACAGTGCGATCCACTGCTGGGCGCCGAGGCCGGCGCTCAGATCGCGGCCGATCGTCGGCAGCGCGATGTTGACGACCGACGCATCCACGAACGCCATCGACGACCCGAGGATGGTGGCGATCAGGATCATCCGCCGCCGGCGGACGACGTCCTCGGGCAACGCGGCTACCGAGTCGACCGTCGTCATCGCGTACCCAGGGCTTGCGGAGAGGGTGTACTTGCTGTCACGATGTGCTCATGAGCGTCGCCTTCGAGGTGGTCGAGGCACCCTATCCGTACGTCTGTGCGGTGTACACGTGCCGGTGCGGTGCGAGCACCACGCAGCACGGCGACCAGGCGGCGATGGTACCCGCCGGATGGCGGCTCGACGGAGTGGTCGGCGAGGACACGCATGTCACATGTCCGCGCTGCGCCGAGCTGGCGCGCGAGATGCACGCCCGAGCCTGAGCGGCGGCGTGCGCGACGCAGTCCTGTTCGACGTGCACGGCAACCTCGCGGCGCTTGAGGCAGTGCTGGCCGAGGCGCAGGCCGAGGGCTTCGACCGGTTGCTGTTCGGCGGCGACCTGGTGCTGTTCGGCCCCGAGCCGGCCGCGTGCGTCGACCGCTTGCGAGGGCTGGGCGACCGGCTGTTTGCCATCAAAGGCAACACCGATCGCTACGTGATCGACCGCCAGGACGAGGTCACCCGCTGGTCGGACGCACTGGGCAAGGACCGCCTGGCCTGGCTGGAAGTCCTGCCCGCCCAGCTCGTTGTACCCGAGCAGGACGCGCTGCTCGTACACGCGACGCCGCGCGGCGACGAGGAGATGCTGATGCCGGACACCCCCGCATCCGAGGCCGTCGCGATGCTGGCCGGCGTCGAGCAGCACACGCTGCTCTGCGGCCACGTGCACATCCAGTACCGCCGGCCGCTCGCGGGCCGCGAGGTGGTCAACCCGGGATCAGTTGGCATGCCCCTGGACGGCGATCCGCGCGCGGCCTGGGCAATCATCAGCGACGGCCAGGTCGAGCTACGCCGCGTCCCCTACGACGTGGGGGCGGTCGCCGACCGTGTCGCGCGCGAGGACGGCCCGTTCGCCGACATGGTGGCACGGCGCCTGCGCACCGCCCGCCGCGACTGACGGATCCGATCGCGGTCAGCAGTAGTAGTAGATGCTGACCAGCGAGACCACGACCAAGCCGCGGCCCGAGGAGTGCACGAGCACGTGCACGGTCTTGTCCGAGCGCGACACCGTCACCGAGCGATCGCCGCTGGCGTTCACGTACGACTTGAAGCTCGGACCGCAGGTGCTGGGCATCGCGAAGTCGTACCTGACCGTGGCGCTGCCGTTGTCGCTCGTGCAGTTCAGCGTGGCCGTCCCCAGCAGCTTCGACCGGCCCACCGAACAGTCGCCCGACGTCGACTTCGCGGCGTACTTGGCGCCGAGGTGGGTCTTCGTCACCTGGATGGTCGCGAACGCGCCCGCCGGAAGCGCGAGCGAGGTGACGACCAGGATGAGGGGTAGGAGCCGCTTCATGTCGGGTGTGGCGGCAAGGAATCGGTAATGCCGCACACTCAGTGATACCCCGACGGCAACCCCCGCTCTTCCCCAATACGGGGGATCCCCGTATCACCTGATACCTGACGATGATGTGTAAACGTGGCTCGATGCCGCGCCGTGCTTCCATGCAACGAGTCCTGCACATCCTCGCCACCCGCCGCGCGGCCATCGTCGTGATTGCCGCAGTGATCCTGACGCTGGCCGGATTCGCCGTGTGGGCGGCGCGCACCACGTACCAATCGGTCAACAACGTGCAGCGCCTGACCACCGTCAACGACGCCTTTCAGGACGCCCGCCACGCGATCGCCCAGGAGAACCTGGCCGCCCGCCGCTACCAGCTCCGCGGCGAACCCGTTCACATCCGGGAGTACGACGCGGCGCGGGCGGAGCTCAACAAATCGCTGACGACCGTGCGCGCGCTGGGATCGCCACACGACCGACAGGTGGCCGCCACCATCACTCGCCAGAACCAGAGCGCCTCGGCCTGGTTCGCCCAGCTCCCCACCTACCTGCGGAACAACGACATCAACAACGTCTACGCCGTCAGCGACGGCAGGCTGCAGCCGCTGTTCAACTCGATGGCGGCCACCCTCAACAGCTCCGGCCGCGAGCACAGCGAGGCCGCCCTCGCCAGCCTGGCGCAGTCGCGCCGCAGCGAGCGGGTCGTCATGGCCATCACCGTCATCACCGTCGCGCTGGGCATCCTGCTGCTGTGGGCTGCCTCGGCGGCCATGCGATACCGGGAGCGGCTGGAGCGCGTCCGGCAGCGCGAGCTAGAGCGGCTGAAGCGGGCGGCGCTCACCGACAGCCTGTCCGGCCTCGGCAACCACCGCGCGTTCGAGGAGGACCTGCAGCGCGACCTCGACCACGCGGCCGAGACCGGCGCCGAGCTGTCGCTGGCGCTGCTCGATCTGGACGGGCTCAAGCAGACGAACGACGCGCACGGCCACCAGGCCGGCGACGAGTGCATCAGGTCCGTGGGTTATGCGCTGGGCGAGGCCGGGCCCGGCACCAGCGCCTACCGGATCGGCGGCGACGAGTTCGCGCTGATCGTGCACGACCGCCGCGCCGTCGACACGCTCTACCTCGTCCAGCACCTGCAGACCCGGATGACCGCCGCGTCGGAGACGTGGCCCGTGTCGGCCAGCGGCGGGGTCGCCGAGTCCTGCAAGACGCTGGGCCGCGACGGTCTGATCCGCCGCGCCGACCTGGCGCTGATCCAGGCAAAGCGCAGCCACCGCCGCTGCCTGCTCTACAACGAGGCGCTGGAGCCGACCCTGTCCACGCCCGACCAGGCCGCCGAGCAGCGCCACACCGACGCGCTGGCCACCGCACTGGCCCGCGCCGTCGACGCCAAAGACGCCTACACCCACAGCCACTGCGAGACCGTCTCCGAGCTGTGCGGGCTGATCGCCCAGGAGCTCGGCATGGGCGCCCGGCACATCGGCAGGCTGCGGCTGGCGGGCCTGCTGCACGACGTCGGCAAGATCGGCATCACCGACACCATCCTGCAGAAGCCGGGCCCGCTCACCGACGACGAGTTCGCCGTCATGAAGACGCACACCCGGCTCGGGCACGCGATCGTGTCGGCTGCGGAGCGCCCGATCGAGGCGGGGTGGATCCTGCACCACCACGAGCGGATCGACGGGGGCGGCTATCCCGACGGCCTGACGGGCGACCAGATCCCGCTGGAGTCGCGGATCATCCTGGTGGCCGACGCGTTCGAGGCGATCACCGCCGACCGTCCCTACCGCATGCACCGCTCGGCGGACGCGGCGATGATCGAGCTGGAGAGAAACGCGGGCACCCAGTTCGACCGCGAGTGCGTGGCTGCACTGGGCCGCGTGGTGCAACCGCACCTGCGCCAGGCTGCCTGACCGTCCGCGCATCCCAGTACGCTCGCCCCGTGGCCGGCCGCACTCAGCGGGAGCTGTACGCGCAGATCGACACCGAGCTTTCCTGGTCGGAGTCCGACCTGCCCGAGCGTGAGCGCACCAAGCACGTGCATCGCCTGCATCCGTACCTGGGCAAGTACCCGCCGCAGCTGGTCGAGGTATTGCTGCGCCGCCGGTTCGCCCCCGGCGCGCTGATCTACGACCCCTTCGCCGGCTCCGGTACCACCCTGGTCGAGGCCACGGTCCAGGGCATGCCGGCGCTCGGCTGCGACGTGTCCGCCTTCAACTGCCTCCTTGCCACCGTCAAATCGGCCTCGCCCGACCCGGCCGCCGCCGCGGCGGAGCTCGAACGCGCCCTGGCGCTGCTGCCCGACGACCGTCCCGCCAGCCCCTGGCTCGAGCGCTGGTACGCGCCACGGGCGCTTGCCGAGTTGACCGGGTTCCGTGCCGCGCTCGCGGGCTCACCCCAGCGGGATGTGCTCAGCGTCGTGTTGTCCCGCGCCGCCCGCTCGGCCCGGCGCGTCCCCCACCACGCGCTCGACGACACCCGCGCCCCCGTCACCGAGCCCTACTGGTGCCACAAGCACCGCCGCGAGTGCCGCCCCGTCGGGGATGCCGCCCGCTTCCTGCGCCGCTACGCGTCCGATACCGTCCGCCGCCTGTCCGAGTATGCCGCCCTCCGCCGCGACGTCATGGCCACGGTGCTGCACGCCGACGCGCGCGAGGCGGACCTGCCCGACGGCATCGACGGTGTCGTCACCTCACCCCCGTACCCGGGCCTGATCGACTACCACGAGCAGCACCGCTACGCGTATGAGCTGCTCGGTCTCGACGACCGCCGCGAGCTCGAGCTGGGCGCCGCCGCCCAGGGCACCAGCGCCCGCTCGATCGCCGCCTACTGCGACGGCATCGCCGAGGCGCTGGCCCACACCCGCCGCCACCTGCGCCGCGGCGCCGCGGTTGCGATCGTCGTCAACGACCGCCGCGCGCTCTACGACGACATCGCGCGTCGGGCCGGCCTCCGGCTCGAGAGCCGCAGCGCCCGCCACGTCAACCGCCGCACCGGACGCCGCGCCGGCGAGTACTTCGAAGAGGTGCTGTGGCTGGCCGCGGCGCCGGCCAGCGCCCGCGCCGCCCGCTGACGCTCCGATCCCGCTATGCGTCGAGTTTGGATCCGAAGTAGACTTCCTGCGTACACCTACAGGAGGGACAATGAGCGTTACTCTCGGCGACACTGCACCCGATTTCGAGGCCCAGACCTCGGACGGCCCGATCCACTTCTACGACTGGGCCGGCGACTCGTGGGTGGTGCTGTTCTCGCACCCCAAGGACTTCACTCCGGTGTGCACCACCGAGCTCGGCTACATGGCCCAGATCAAGCCCGAGTTCGATGCGCGCAACACCAAGATCATCGGCCTCTCGGTCGACCCGGTCGACAAGCACTCCGACTGGATCTCCGACATCGAGGAGACCCAGGGCACCGCGCCCAACTACCCGATCATCGGCGACTCGGACTACACGGTCTCGAAGCTGTACGGCATGCTCCCCGGCGGCGTCGCCGGCGACCCGGCCGACCGCACGCCGGCCGATAACCAGACCGTCCGAAACGTGTTCGTGATCGGCCCGGACAAGAAGATCAAGCTGATGCTGGTCTACCCGATGTCGACGGGCCGCAACTTCGATGAGGTGCTGCGCGTGCTCGACTCACTGCAGCTCACCGCCAAGCACAAGGTCGCGACGCCGGTGAACTGGAAGCAGGGCGAGGACGTGATCATCACGTCGGCCGTCTCCAACGAGGAGGCGGACGAGAAGTTCCCCGGCTACAAGACCGTCAAGCCGTACCTGCGCACGACCAAGCAGCCGGCGTAGTCACCCGAGCTAACCGCTAGATCAGATAGTCGCCCACGATCGCCCGGAACTCCGGGCTGTTCGTGTAGTCGCCCGTCCGCAGACGGCGTACCACCGCCACTGCCACGGGCAGCGCCAGCGCGGCCGTGAACACGGCCAGTCCGGTGACGCTTGCGCGGTTGCGCTTCATGTGACACCTCCAACAAGGTGACGGAACAGGGCTTGTATCGGCTCTGCCACGGGGTCGCTAAAGGCTCGGTTTGCACCTGCCGATGGCGAGTCCATGCGCAGGTTGCTGCTGATCGCGATTCCGATCACCGCCGTCCTGGCGCTGGCCGGCCTTCCCGGCCAGCACGCTGACGGCAGCGTCGTCGTGCCCAGGCAGCTGGGGCCGGCCGCGCGCGTACTGCCGGGCCTGACCGTGGCGCATGCCACGACGCCGCATCGCGCACCGCTTCGGTTCACGCTGGTCGACGTCGCCGGCGCGGCCGTGCATCGATGGCCCGGCGGCCCGGTCAACGGCAGCATCGCCGCCACCACACCGCTGGGATCTCACAGCTGGGCCTGGGCGCTTGCGACCACCCGCAACCACCGCTGGGCGCACGTCGTCCTGACCTGGAAGCCGAACGGCCGCACCGGCTGGGTGCGTCTGGCCGGCCGCCACCGCGTCCATGTCGCCTACTGGGTCAAGGCCGACCTGTCACAGCGGCTGCTGTGGCTGATGCGGGGACGCCACCCGCTGGTTGCCTTCCGGGCCGCCATCGGCACCCCCTCCACCCCCACTCCCACGGGCAAGTTCTACGTCGCCGACCTGGTCGCCACCGGCGATCCCTCCGGGCCGTTCGGCTGGTTCGCCTTCGGCCTGTCGGGCCACCAGCCCAACCTGCCGGCAGGCTGGGGCGGCGGCGACCAGCTGGCCATCCACGGCACCAACGACCCCGGCTCGATCGGCACGGCCGCCTCGGCCGGCTGTCTGCGCGTCACCGCCCAGGCGCTCTCGAGGTTGCGCCGGCACCTGCGCCTCGGCACCCCCGTCGTGATCCAGCGATGACGAAGGGGGCCCGCGTCGCGGGCCCCCTTCGTTGGTCATCAGCTGTTCAGTCTGCTGTCAGATGCCCGGCTTGTTGCACTGGCCGATCTTCATGCCGGCAACGATGTTCACCAGACCGGCGGAGTCGCCCTGCTGCGGCGGCGGCGTGTTGCCGCGGCAGATCAGGTCGCCGGCGATGGTGTTGGTCTGGATTTCGTCGGCGTCGGGATCGGCGAACGTGTTGAACTTGATCCGCACGGTGCCGCCGATGTGGTTTCGGAACATGCCCATCCAGCAGCTGCGAAGGCCGGTGATGGTCACGTTGCCGCCGATCCGGCTGTCCTCGTTGGTGGTATACGCCGGGCCGCCCAGCAGGACTGGGTTGCAGTTGACGCCGCCACCGCCCCCGGTCTGGACGTAGTTACCGTCGATCCGGTTTGAGTGGAAGATCATGGCCAGAGCGCCATCGGCGATCACATTGCCCTGGATGTGGTCGTGGGTGGTGACGTCGCACCCGATGGCCGGCGAGCAGCCGAGCCCGACCGCGCCGCCCGAGCGCACCTTCAGGTTGCCCCAGACACCGAGATGCCCGTGGGTGATGGCGTTCAGGACGCCGTGGTGGCCGACCACGAGGTTGCCGCGCACGATCGTGTATGCGCGGTTGCCAAGCGTGCAGACGCCCGTGATGCGAAGCGACGCATACGAGCCGGAGCGGATCTTGCCGCCCGTGCACGTGGTGGGGCCGTAGTGCGGCAGCGCCGCAGCGTTGGCGGCACCGCTGAAGAGCAGCGCACAGGCCACGGCCGCGGCCAGGATCACCGCCGGTCGAGTTACTCGGGACACCTCTCCCCCTCTCGTCGAATCACCGGCACGGATGGAGCACCGCGCCAGAACGGAGGCAAGGCTACCCGGCGACGCCTCTGGGGACAAGCAGAACATGTCGGGTTGTGAGCCTGCACCCATCCGCCACGCCGCCCAGGATCAACGCTGCGCACAGGATCGGCGGCGATACTTCGAGGCCATGGCCTCGACACCGAGCCGATCGTGACCGCAACCCTGCTGCTGCTCGCCGCGCTGCTGGGCGCGGGGCCCGCCCCGTCGCAGCCGGTGGCCACACCGATCGCCGTCGGGCACCGCTACCAGCTGCCCGCGACCACGGCCGTGACCGGCCGCGCGGCCGCGCTCGGCGCGCTGGCCTGCCGGCCGGCGGCGCGCGTGCTGCGCATGGCGCACGTGGAGCTGTTCGTGCGCGGCCGGGCGGTGCTGCTTCCGGCAGGGATCGGTATCGCGCCTCCGGCGGCCACAAGCGCCGGTCAGGTGCTGGGCGGCCGTTGCCGCTACCCGGTGTCGACCGCCGACCCGACCGGGGTGATCAGCGTCAACCAGCCCGGCCGCCGCACGCTGG
>Ga0105238_10006567_pt1 | contig 11585 bp, 21 predicted proteins | sample KBSC34metaG_FD_81526 | JGI IMG/M metagenome (GOLD analysis project Ga0105238, IMG submission 81526) | Corn rhizosphere microbial communities from Kellogg Biological Station, Michigan, USA - KBS C3-4 metaG | ecosystem: Host-associated > Plants > Roots > Rhizosphere > Soil | place: Michigan, USA... | reverse complement strand
GCACAACAATCGCCGCGTTTCGCCGATGGGCCATGGCTCGACTGGTGGGGCGATATTCTTGGGCGTCGACGTCAGCCGGGCGAGACCGAAGCAGCGTACCGCGCCCGGCTCCTGGTTGCGTTTGCGACGATTACGCCGGATGCGATCAAGGGCGCAGTTGATGCCATCGTGGCGACGCTAAGCAAGAGCAAGGCGATCTACGAGGAGCCGGCGATCGACGCGGCGTTTTGCGGCACGGTAGATTGCGCTTGGCAGTCGTTTACACAACCCGCGAATCGGCGCCTGTTGTCGAATTATCCCGGTGCTGCCAACGCGTCGCCGCCATCGTATGCGGTCCCGGTCACGACGGGCGGGCTCTTTTGGATCATCTTGCCGGCGGACTCGGCGGGCTACGATCGGGTGCCATTTGCGTCGCCGTTGTCGGGAGGATTCACCGATGACTGGCAATTCGTGGCGCCTGCGACTTCGCCCCCGACATGGGCGTATGGATACACCGCACCGGCCACGTCGTCTCTTGGCGATCTGATTATCTCCGAAGTAGAGCGACGTATTGCGTCGGGCACTGCTTATTTTATTCTTTTCGATCCGCTAATCGCGAACGCGATCTAGGAGTCTTCATGTCTTTGCTTCGTGGTACCTGGAACGACGGTGAGGCGATTACGACCGTCGAACTCAATCGCCCCAACGACGTCAGCGCCAACGCCGACGATCGCGTTCTTGAGGCGCTGTTTACCCCCGGCGCGACGCAAAAGCGTCTAATCCCGCTTAGTCTGTCGACGACCGATCACACGCTCATGGTCGTTCCAGGTGGCACCAGCGGATCGGTTGCTCTCAAGCCTTGCGTGCTTGTCGCGGGTCACCCGACTACTTCGACGGCGATCAAGATGTCGGCAACGCTGCTGGCTTCGCTGGACTCCAATCTCGTCGGCGCCAACTCGTCGGGCTCGACGCGCATCGACCTCCTGTATGCCACGGTCTCGCGCACGACGCCGGCTACGATCGGTAGTCCTGCTACTGGAGTGGCATATACTGGCCTCGGCATCGCCGACGTAGGCACTGGCGCCACGGTCTCGCGCACGGTCAAGGATGTCAGCTCGGGCAATGTCTCGACGCAGTCGATCAGCATCTACGACGTTCCGACGATCACGCTGACCATCTTGGCGGGTACGCCTGGTAGCGGTGTCGCGCCCGCGTTGCCGTCGGACTCGGGAAGCGCCTACAACTTCTCGCTGTCGAAGATCACGGTCGCCAACGGCTACACGAGCGGTACCGCGATCAGCGCGAGCAACCTAACACAAGAGTGGACGCAGGCGACCCTGCCGGTTCAACTGGTCAAGTTTCAGCAGGACGTTGTTACCAGCGACGCGCCGATCGTGACCTACAAGGACTCGGCTGGTAACGTGCGCGGCATCCGCGACCATGTTGGGTATCGACGCGGGCGTATCAATGAGTGGTACGAGGACTGGATTGCGATTGCTCCCGCATTCGGTGGCTCTATTGCTGGCGCCGCATCGGTCTCTAGTGGTCGCGTGCAATACTCCATCCCGGCCAGCGCACAGATTCAAGTCGTTCAAACATCGGCTATGCCGGGAACAACTCCGGTTCTCAATCTATCCACGGCAAACGTCGCCAATGCCTCTAAATCATGGGTCGGATCTGCGCCCCAGTTGGCTATGCCGCAAACGTATACATCTCTTGTTTGCGAGTTTGAGGTCTACTTCGGCGCCGCGAGTGCGCTTGATTGGAAATTCGGCTTTTCTAGTCTTATGTCCGCCCCGAGTGGCACGCCCAGTTCCTCCGAATATGCGGTCGCACTGTGCAAGCAGTCGAGCGATACGACCTGGCAGCTCTTGACGGGCAACGGGTCGGCGTTCACGAAGACCAACACGGGCGTGACGCCGAGTTCTACGCTTGGATCGCCCGACCGAATCACGTTCGAGCTACACGGCTCGGCGTCTCCGTATGGCGCGCTTGCTCGCATATTCATCAACGAAACGCTGGTCGCCTCGACGACGAGCACGCTCCCATTCGGTTCCGCGGGAATGTCGTTTTTCGTGGTTGGCACGGCTACAAGCGCAACTAATAGTGCTAACGTCTACGTCGGTCCGGTGCGCGCTGCTTGGAATCGCTACTTGAGCATTCCGACGATCTAAAGACCGATTCCGGTTAGTCCCTCGACAAAGGTCTGATCGAAAGCGGCCTGCTCTACGGTGTGTGTCTCGAAGCTGGAGTAGCGCAGCCAGTTGCGATAGCTTGCCAACACGGCCGGGAATCCCGGATCGTGTGAGATTTTCCCGGTCCACGGCACCATGGCGTTGCCGTTGCTATCGATCCAGGCGCCATTGCAGAAATGATCAGAGATGTTGCCAGTGGCTGATTCGGCACTGGCCATCGCTTGGCAGTCGACGGACTCAACCCATGTGATGTGTGGACGTGATTCGCGCTCCATGCGGCCGATGCTCTCCCATGTCGTAGAGAAAGCCATCTCGAGTTGATCGGCTGGCGGACCAGACACCGTATTCGAGTTGTTCGCTTGACCGCCACAGCCGGCCGCCACCATCAACGCCACTAGCACCATCGTCTTCATGATCTAGTTATCGCCTCCCACCTGTAGAAGTTGCTAACGCGCCGCGTATATTCCAGTTATTTGCTCTCATGCGGATGGATTCTCTCGATCACGTCGGGAGGCAGTGGCGCCAGTGGTTCCGGTGGCTCAAACGCTACCAGTTGGGCTCGGCAGTGGGCTTCATTCCGCTGATAGGTGCCTGGAGTGCGGGTTTCTTCAATTAGGGCCTCGGTAAACTCGATTCGTTGCTGCTTGTCTGCCTCTAGATCCTGCACTTCGTTCCACGATCTTCGGCGATCTGGCAGGTAGCCAACGCCGCGATCGATACGCTCGATCTTCTCTGCTTTGATCTCGGCCAGGCGCCTGGCGAACTGGGACAGCATCTGCCTCCGGCAATGTGCCTTGTCGCCGAGCTTACAGGCGCGTTCATAGGCGTGGACGGCTTGGCCGACACATCCAGCGGCGAGCGAGTAGGTATCCGCGGCCTTTACGCAGGCGTCAGCAGAGCCGTCGTTGCACTGGTTGATTAGATGATCGAGCACCACGTCTCCGGGCCGTTCATCTGCATCGGCTACTGAGACCGCGAACAACGCGACGACAAGAACGCTTCGCCCCATGGGCATGAGTATGACACCTGCGCCATCGGTTGTCACCGCGTCACAACACCGCGCTACATCCGTTCAGTAGACAAGAGGAAAACATGCGTTCTCTTTCGCCGCGCGAGCGGTTCGGCATCTTCGCCGTGGTTGCGGCGCTGGCCATCGTTGTCTCGATCCCGGCTGACGCCACGGGTCCAACGATCTCGGTCGGCGGACTGCACACCTACAACAATACGACCGCGCCCTGTAAGACCGGGCAGACATGCTGGTGGAGCAACGGGAATACGCCTAATTTTCGCAAGACGGACGGGACGGACATCAACCTGTCTGCCAGCGGTGCCACGACGGGAAATTATACGTTCAGTGGCGACGTGTGCGATCTGAACCACGCTGCGAATATGCAGATTGGCGGGCCGAACGCGAGCGGGATTGACCTCGTGTTTGGCGGAGTAGCGAGCGGAAGTATCGTCGCCTCCGCAGGCTCAGGTGCGGCTCTCAGGTCGGCTAGCGGCAACGCGATTATCAGCGTGGATGAATCCTCGGGTCCGGTGATGACATGGCAGAGCGTCCACACGTTTCAATGCGGTAGCGTGGCCTGCACCGTGACCGGGCCGCTTGCGATGCAAGGCACCGGATCCGGGATTACTTTTGCGGACTCGACGGTGCAGGCCTCGGCGGGCCCGGTGACCGTCATCAGGAGCATGACACCAGTTCCTAGCGTGACGACTGGCGAAATCGACGCGCAGACGTACACGATGGCTGCCAACACCATGAGCGTCGATGGGCAGAAGGCGGTGTTCAACGCGCGCTTCCTGCATGCCGCCAACACCAATAGCGCCACCTATAAGTTTTACGCAAATGGCACGGCGATTATTACCCAGGCCCGCACCACGTCGAGCGAGACGGAATCCGTTCAGATTACCTGCATTCGCCAAAGCTCATCGGTGCTCTTTTGTACTTCGGTTATTATCAACGGCACCACCGTGACCGGCGGTGGGCAGGGGATTAGCACCGACTTTACCGGGGCGGTCATCTTCAAGACCGCTGTTTCCGGGGCGACGGCCAACGCTGACATGACCGCGGAACACCTTCGCGGCGAGATTTGGCACTAATGTCTACCATTCGCGGTCCTCGTGGCGTTCCCGGTGTACGCGGTCCTAAGGGAGACACCGGCCCCGCTGGTCCCACGGGTGCAGTTGGACCAACCGGGCTCGGCGTGGGTGTCAATGTTCTTACCTTCGCCGGCTCAGATCTTGGCGCAAAGCTGAACACGGCGAGCGCGCAATACGAAGGGCAGCAGGTTATCCTATTCGTTCCGCCGGGTAACTATGACATTGCGACCCAGGTCGCGCCCAAACCGGGACATCGAATCAGGTTGAGTCAGGGCAGCTACACAACTAGTTCACTGGATATCAGCCTAGCCGCCTTCCATCTCAGTGATCTTAACACCCTAGAAGGCGATGGTTGGAATACGATCATCTACAATCCGCCCAGTGCGACGACGGCTGTATGCATCAACGTCGATGATAGCGCTCCATCGGGAGTGCTTATGCGGGACCTGCAAATCCTCGGCGGTCATGATGCGAACCTTGACGCCAATAGCACGATTGCGGTCGGCAACGCCAAACAATCGCGATTTGAGAACCTGTGGATCAACGGGACATACGGATTCGGCATTGCGCTAGGAGGTGATAGCAGTCTAGGCGACCACTGCGAGGATTGCTGGGTCGTCGGATGCCTCAGCACTAATACGGTCGGCGGTGGCGCTGCCGTCGTCAACGCGCGACGCTTCCACTTTCTCGGCAATACGTGGAAGAATCCCGGCAACGGCACGAACCTGATCTACGCGCTGGACATCGAGCCCAACACTTCCACCGATGTAATCGAATCGTTCGAGATCTGTAACAACATCATCGACGGCACAGGCTCAGTCGGAGAGGGCATCTTGATTCAGGGCGTGCTGGCGACGATGGGCCCGGGGGTCATTTCGAATAACACAATCCTGGGCGGCCCGAACGAACTATTTAACCCGGGTATCTCTTGGAACGGCGCGCACAGGATTCAATGCACGAACAATATGTTTATGGGCACGTTCAACCCGAACCAGGGCGCCTTTGTCTCGGCTGGCGCCGTCGATTGCGTCTTTTCAGACAATACCATTATCGGTTCGGGCGAGTCTGCCGAGGAAACCACGGTTTCGATTCTGCTGACCGATACCACCGATTGCAAGTTCACGAATAACCATCTCTTGTCCGTGAGTGGCAGCGCCTATGGTCGGCTGCACATCAAAGAGACTACCGGATGCGACCGTAACTACTTCGCCTTCAACGACCTTGACCAGGCCGCCAAGAACTCCGGCACCGATCACGATCCTCATATCGAACTCACCGGGGCAAATAGCCGCGCTTGGATGAATAACATGGGTGGCCGCATGCGGCTCGGTGGCGTCGAGCACGTGCGGCGCAAGGTCACTGCAAATACAAGCGTGGCCGCGGATGACCAAATTGTCGGCGTCGATAGCAGCGGCGGCGCGGTGACGGTGACCTTACCCGATCCTGCTACGTTCGGACGCGTGGGCGCCTATCAAAGTGGTAGCCAGATCCTGACCGTGAAGGACGAGGGATTTGCTGCAGCGACGCATACAATTACCGTCGCTCGTCATGCTACCGAGAAGATCGACAACGCCGCCGCCGACAAGACCATTGTTAGCAATGGCGGGTCTCTCCGCCTCTATACAGACGGCACAAACTGGTTTATCGCTTAGAGGATAGGATACGCAATGTGGGAGAAACTTGACCGTGGCCACAAGCTTATTGTGGCTATCCTCGGCCTTGGGTCAATCGGCGGTGGTATCGCAACCGGGCTATTGTTCATTGGGCACTATGCAGCGGCGGCAGAAGTGCGGCCCGTCGAAATACGGGTGACGAAGCTAGAGGACGCGCACCAGGGCGAGATTGAGTGGCGGCGCTACCTTATTTTACGACTCGATCACATCTCGGCGTCGGTTGGAGCCCCGTCGTCCCCGCCGGCTCCCGATAGTGCCATCAACCCACCCAGAGACTCGCATTAATCAAGAGTCCACGAGAAACCGCCCAAGAAATGACCTAGGGCGCTCCTGGTAGACCGGGGATAATGGTCGTGAGGACCCCGCATAGCACTAGGATCACCATCACGACCACCATGTATAGGATGAACTTGACCGCGCTCACGCCGACCTCCCCGCTGCCTAGATAACACGGTTCGCTAACGAAAACAATAGGAGTCCTATGCAACACACCGTTCAGGCGTGGCTCGTCGCCAATTGGTTTGGCGTCGCCGCCTTCGCCGTCTATGCCGCGCTGGAGTGGTTCCTGCCGCGCACGAAGTGGTTCAAGGCGAATAGCGCGGTCGAAGGTCTCGCGAACCTTGCTAAACAGACGATTTTGGCTCGCGTTCCGCTCGTCAGCCTCATCGTCTCGAAACTCGCCACACCTACCGCCCCGGTGGCTGAACCCAAGGAGAACAAATGAAGCACCTCAACTGGATCATGATCTGGGCCGCCGCGGGCATTGTTGCGGCGATTGCGTTTACCGGCTGTGCGACCTTTAAAAATCTCGTCGCCGACGAAGCCGCGAAGTGCGGCCCTGGTCTTATCTCGGCCGTGACGCAGACCGAAAGCGTGTTGGAGAAGGCGACGTCTGCCGATGCGGCGCTCGCTGAAATCACGTCGCTGTTGCAAGCTGCGGGTGCTGATGTCTCGGCCGTGTGGTGCGTTGTACAAGTCGCGGTTGACGACTTGAAGACGAAGCCGGCGGCGAGTCAGCCGACAACGGCGCAGCGACTTGGCATGTTGCGCACGCAGTCGACGTTGTACCCGACTGACCCGGTGCAGCACGGGATTTTGGTTGGTACCGACGTGCTTGCGCTGAAGAAGTGATCGCGCACCTTACCGGCATATGCGACGGCTGTACGAGCCGCGTCCAGGCACTGAATGACACGGTTGCGCTTTGGGATTGCGGATTGTGCCGATGCCTTGCTTGTGAACACATGCTCGTTCTACGGGACGATGGCGAGCGACTTTGCGCCCGTTGCGATGCTAAGGAACGAGGCGAGTAGCAGCCGCATCCAACGCGCGTTCGACCCACTCGGTCAAGGTCAACGACTGGCGCGCTGCGGCTTCTTTGTATGCCTCCAACTTGGCGGGCGGAAGATGGACACCGGCCAGTGAGGCAGTACGTGGGTCTCCTGATGGCTTGCGCCCTGCCCCGGGACGTCTTCCGCCGTGGTTACCCGGCATCTGGCTTAGGTGTGTTCGTCAGCGCCGAGAGGAAGAACACACCATCACTGGAACTATCATCTCCATTGAGGAAACGCGTAGCCCAGCCAATGATGTCGTAGACGCGCTTGACCTCTTCGTGGGTCAGGTCAAGGCGCGCACCAGTAAGAGCGCTCAGTTGAATCTTTTCGCGAGTGTTCATGGTTCGTAGTCCTCCGGTTTATCGTAATCCCGTCCGAGTCGGTGAGGTGCCCACCAAACTCGGCTCTTGTGCTTCTTGCACCCGCTGAGCGACTTGGCGGGGTCATTCTCAATCCACTCGCCACAAGCCAAACACGTCCAGCCCGCAGGCTTTGGGCCGGTGCTACTCAAAGATCGGCTGAATCGAGTAGTTGGGCATGTGGCGATTGATGTCGAACCGACCCCGCGCGAGAAGGTCAACGCGACCCGTGCGGCCTTCAACAAGCGCCTTGACGGCAGACAGGCGCTCAGAATCCAGACGCACGACGCGGGGCAGAAAGATATCAATCCCGTTGCCATGTGAGATCGACGCCTTGCGGACCTTGACGTTACCGCCCGTGAGAGCCTTCAGCGCGTTCTTAAGTTCCGCGTTCGTCATCGTGTTCATGTACCTAGTATCGTCTCTCTCTTGAAAATAGCAAGCACAAATCAACGCGCCGCGCGCTTTTCTTCTAACCCGGTGAAGCAATGGACGATCTTCTCATCTCCAGCTACATCGCGTGTCGCTACTGCCTTACGCGCGTGAATGCACGCCAGTTGCGCGAGCACGAGGACGAGTGCAGACAGCGGACGCATGACACACAGGAGCGCTTCGAATGACCTACCTAATCGCCTACACCATCGCTTCCACCGTTGCCGGCGTCGTCGTGTTTCTGCGTTGGCGCGATGCCGAGGCTAAACTCCGTATGCCGATCTTGCCGCTGCCGTTGCCGAAGATGAGGCGGAAGAAGACGCGTGCAGTCCGTTAAGACCATCGCGATCGTGTGCTGGGAATTGGCGCGGCTGTTTGTGTGGGCGCTGATGATTCGCGATACCGACTACCGCACGCAAGGCTGGCAGTGGAACTAGCCGACGATTCGGCACGCCTCGGCAAGTAGCACGCCAAGCGCCCAGGTACTCGTATTGCCGCGCCCGTCGGGCTTGATGGCAAGTGACGCGGCCTTGTCCAGCAGTTCCTTTTGTGCCGGCGTGCAGCGGATCCAGATTTGCGGTGTCTTGCGTTCGGATGCAGGGAGTTTTGGTCTACCCATGGTTAGCGCATCGTCCAATTGCGTTATTCTTCCAGTTCCGGCCAGTTGTCCGCTTCCTGCACAATCTCCCTAGCGATGCGAATAAGTTGCGCACGCGCCTGTTTTTCATCTTTGCTCAAATCGTCATCATGCAGGTTATTGGCGCAATCCCGAAGATCCTGTGCCGTATTCTGAAACCGACAGTAACTCATGTTGGCCATTGTCCCAGCCCTCCATCGCGCGCCCGTCGCATCGGACGCGCTGTGCAGCGCTAGTGGTCGACCTTGACGAGCTTCCACGGCCCCGGTTTCACTTTGCGCACTGGGCAACGTTTCGCGGTATCAGGCGAACGATGCTCGGTTCCGCACGTCTCGCCTGGATCTCCGTCAATGGCTGCACAAGTCCATCGCATCCTCACCGTCGAGCCCTCCGTCGTGCTCACTTGTACACCTTGACCACTTTCAGGCAGCAACCCGGCTCCCGCTGCACGGCGCCGCACCACTGGCACTTTTGCGCGCGCAACATGGCGCGATACTTCGCGCGAATCTCGCTGTTGTCGTCCAAGATGGCGTCGGTCACCGGCGTCTCGCTCTTCGTGTCGCTCATGATTCTAGTATCGTCACTTCTCGAAAGAACGCAAGACAAAAACGACATGGCTAGGTCGATTTCTGGTAACCATCCGGTTCGCTGGGACTATTACCGGGCGATCGTCTACGGATACTGGCATGTCCGTTGGCTGCGCTTCTGGACCGAACTCGGACACGCATACGCGGCTGACAGGCATCGGAACAGGCACTGGAGACACGATGGTCGCTGACTATTCGCTCGCCAAATGGGTGCCGGCTGATCCCACTAATTACCGCATGGCCAATCGCGCGTCGTTTGACTGCGTGATCGTTCATGTGACCGATGGCCGTGCGCGTCCTGAACCCGTGGCCGAGATGTGGCAGGAACCGCACCACGGTTCAAGCGCTCACTTTGTCATTGGACAAGACGGCGCGATTATCCAATGCGTGCCGCTTAAGGACGTCGCTTATCACGCTCATGCCGTCAATAGTCATAGCGTTGGGATCGAGCACTGCGCCCGCTCGCCGAAGGAGCTTGGTCCCGACGACGGCGGCCTGCCCGTGAGCGAGGAACAATACGCGTCCAGTTCTAAGCTAGTGGCGTGGATTTGTACCACCTACGGCATCAAGCCATCGCGCGCTACGATCATGGGGCACAACGAAGCCGACCACGCCACATCGCACGCAGATTGCCCGACTGGTGCGGGTTGGGACTGGACCAAGTACATGGCGATGGTCATGGCTGAATATCAGAAAAACGTTATGGTTGCATAACCATGAAAATCAGTCGCGACGATTCCAGTTGGCACGCCTCGGGAGTTCTTGTGCGCGATGCTCGTCATACCAAGACAGAGCAGCAGGTCGGCGGCCATCGCGCCAAGAAGGACACGAAACGCTGGTGTCGCGGCAAGGTCGGGCGTGAACACGAAGGCGAGTGGAAGCATCACGACGAGGTAACCCACCGCCGACCCGGAAGCCGATTCACCGCTAACTGTTGGATTTGCGTTTGCAAGCGCTGCCAGCGACACGTGGATGAATGCTTCTCGTGGATGGGCAACCGATGCAAAAACCCGAAACACCCGCACTATGCGCCGTGAAACCCGCCTCGCAATCGCCCGCCTAGTCTACGAAGTCGTAAACCGCATTCTATCCCCTCATTACTGCGTTTGTCGCCGCCCCGTTGATTTCGGCTTCGCTGAGATTCGGGACGCGCTCGATACCGTCGAGAAGTGCATTGCCGAGGAGCCTGAATTAGGACGCGGCTCGCTTCTTGAGATCGACTAACCCCCGCACAATTTGGAGCACGCATGGCCGAAACACGCCCGGCACCGGCTACCTATGCCCAGATTCGCCAAGCCATCTCAACTCTGCAGGCTACATCGTTTGAGGTCGCGAATCGCCGCGGTTTGGTGGACGGTTCCTCGCCCGTTGACGCCGAACTAGGCAGGCTCGCGATCGACATCGGCCCCGCGATCAAGTGCATCGGCATGGGACGCGACGGCAAAGGCGAGTTGGCGAGACGTCTCGCCAACATCGTCTTACGCGCGTGTACGACTGCACAACTGGCGGGTGTGGATTTGAGCGGGGCGGTGGTGGCGCGGGTTCAGGAGAATGCGGCCAGTGCTGCTAAGGCGCGGCGCTAGTGGCGTTTCCTGCAACAGACGCCAAAAAGTACATCATCGTTTCTGATCTGCATGTCCCATATCAGGACAAAGCTTGCGTCGATGCGATCCTAGACTTTGCGCGCGATATCCGCCCTGATGGGTTTATTGTAAACGGTGATGGGCTTGACGTCCCTGAGTTGTCGCGTCACGCGAAGGGCTCAGTGCTTGAGCTTGAAAACCTCCGCATAAAAGACACCTTCGACGCTGGTAATTGCTTTCTAGACCAGGTCGACGCCGCCGTTGGTCCGCAGTGCAAAGAGCGAGTCTGGATCGAAGGCAATCATTGCAGTCGGATCTCGCGCTGGATCGCGAGCGAGGCCAATGCAGTTTTTGCCGGCGATCCCTTGCTCTCCGTCGAAGGTCGGTTAGATTTCAAGCGACGTGGTTGGAAGTGGATTGGCGAGTACCCGAAGGCGCATTACATCCTCGGGTCGCATCTGGTCGTTACACACGGTCGTTGGACGGGCAAATACGCCGCAGCTGTCCATTGCGAGCGCTATGGCCGCAGCGTGCTTGTCGGGCACGTTCACACGCCTGGTGCCTACTATTCGAGTGGCTTTGAGAAGCAGCGCGCGGGCTTCGTGACGGGTCATCTCGCGGATGTGTCCTCACCGGCTATGAGTTATGCGCCGCTTCCTAATGGGTGGGTGCACGGATTCGCGCTCGCGCACGTGCGAAAGAACGG
>Ga0105238_10006566_pt1 | contig 11585 bp, 9 predicted proteins | sample KBSC34metaG_FD_81526 | JGI IMG/M metagenome (GOLD analysis project Ga0105238, IMG submission 81526) | Corn rhizosphere microbial communities from Kellogg Biological Station, Michigan, USA - KBS C3-4 metaG | ecosystem: Host-associated > Plants > Roots > Rhizosphere > Soil | place: Michigan, USA... | reverse complement strand
GGTCGCTATATCGAATATGTGAAGAGCAGCTTCCCCAAGGGCCTGACCCTGGACGGGCTCAAGATCGTCGTCGATTGCGCCAACGGCGCAGCCTACAAGGTCGCCCCCCGGGTGCTGACCGAGCTGGGGGCTGAGGTGGTGCCGATCGCGGTCGAGCCCAACGGCAAGAACATCAACGACAATTGCGGCGCTGTCTCGCCCCAGGTGATGCAGGAGGCGGTGGTCCTCCACAATGCCCATATCGGCATCGCGCTGGACGGCGACGCCGACCGGCTGATCGTCGCCGACGAGCACGGCAACCGCATCGACGGCGACCAGATCATGGCGCTGGTGACCCGTGAGGCCGCCGCCGCAGGCACGCTGAAGGGCGGCGGGCTGGTCGCGACCATCATGTCCAATCTCGGCCTGGAACGCTTCCTGAACGGCCTCGACCTCACTCTGGTGCGCACGCCGGTGGGCGACCGCGCGGTGGTGGAGCATATGCGCAGCCACGGCTTCAATGTCGGCGGGGAGCAGTCCGGCCATATCGTGCTCAGCGACCATTCCACCACCGGCGACGGGCTGATCGCGGCGCTGCAGGTGCTGGCCTGCGTCAAGCAGCGCGGCCAGCCGGCCAGCGAAATCCTGAGCCTGTTCGAACCCTTCCCGCAGCTTCTGCGCAGCGTGCGCTATTCCGGCGGCCTGCCGCTGGAGCACGCGACCGTCAAGAGCTGCATCGCCGATGCCGAGGCTAGGCTGGCAGGCTCCGGGCGCGTATCTGTCCGCAAGTCCGGCACCGAGCCGGTCATCCGCGTGATGGCCGAGGGCGAGGATGAGGCCGTGGTGCATGAGGTCGTCGACACGATCTGCATCGCCATCACCGACGCCGGCCGCACCCTCGCCGCGGCGGAGTGACCACTCCTAAAGGCCGCGTCCTCATCGTCGCCGGCTCCGATTCCGGCGGCGGCGCCGGCATCCAGGCCGATCTCAGGACCGTCTCCGCGCTGGGCGGCTACGGCATGACCGCCATCACCGCGCTCACCGCCCAGAACACGCTGGGCGTTTTCGGCATCCATCCCGTACCGGCGGATTTCGTCGCCCAGCAGATGCGCGTGGTCCTCGACGATCTCGGCGCCGACGCGATCAAGATCGGCATGCTGGGTAGTGCCGAAATCGCCGAGGCGGTGGCGGATGTACTGGAGAGCGTGCCGGACATTCCGGTCGTCCTTGACCCGGTCATGATCTCGACAAGCGGCAGTGCCTTGCTCGATGAGGCGGGGGTGACTGCACTGAAAGAGTGCCTTGTGCCGAAAGCCTTTCTGCTGACGCCTAACCTGAAAGAAGCTCAGGCGCTGACGGGTATGACGATCGACAACCTGTCGGCGATGGAAAAGGCGGCTGACCGGCTTCTTGCCCTTGGCCCCAGGAACGTTTTGCTAAAGGGCGGTCACCTCGACAGCGACGAACTGGTCGATCTATTGGTGGGCGCGGAAGGACGCGCCGAATTCCGCCATGCCCGACTGGGTACACGCCACACCCACGGCACCGGTTGCACTTTGGCCTCAGCCGTAGCCGCTGGATTGGCACACGGTTGGCCTTTACACACCGCGGCGTTCACGGCGCATAGCTACGTTCAGACGGCTATCCAGGCCGCGCCAGGATTTGGTGGTGGCAACGGTCCGCTGGGCAGCGGTTTGGAAGTGCGATGGATCCGGGAACAATGAGTGACGCTCCCTGCGACGCATCGCTGCAATGCAACGTCCCGGTTTGACCGAATCAGCGCACTCGATTATCACCAGCGGCGGGCCACGACCCCCCACCGGGTCGCTCTATTCTGGAAGGAATAGTTATGACTGTCTCCGCTCCGAAGCCGTCGCTTCGTCCGTCTTCTCCCAATTTCTCTTCAGGTCCCTGCGCTAAGCGCCCCGGCTGGTCGATCGACCAGTTGAAAGACGCTGCTCTGGGCCGTTCCCATCGTTCCAAGATCGGCAAGGCCAAGCTCGGCGAAGTGCTCGATCGCAGCCGCAAGCTGCTGGGTCTGCCGGCCGATTACCGCATCGGCATCGTTCCCGCGTCGGACACCGGCGCTGTCGAGATGTCGCTATGGTCGCTGCTGGGCTCCCGCCCGGTCGAGATGGTCGCCTGGGAAAGCTTCGGCTCCGACTGGATCACTGACGTGGTCAAGCAGCTGAAGCTGCCGGACGTGAAGTCCACCACCGCCGATTACGGCAAGCTGCCCGATCTCTCGAAGGTCGATTTCAAGCGCGATGTCGTCTTCACCTGGAACGGCACCACTTCCGGCGTGCGCGTACCGAACGGCGACTGGATCCCGGACGACCGTGAAGGGCTGACGATCTGCGACGCCACCTCGGCCGCCTTTGCCATGCGCCTGCCGTGGGACAAACTCGATGTCGTCACCTGGTCCTGGCAGAAGGTGCTGGGCGGTGAGGGTGCGCATGGCATGCTGGTCCTGTCGCCGCGCGCCGTCGCAAGGCTGGAAAGCACCACGCCGGCCTGGCCGATGCCCAAGATCTTCCGCATGACCAAGGGCGGCAAGCTGGACGAGGCCATCTTCAAGGGCGTCACGATCAACACCCCCTCTATGCTCGCGGTCGAGGATGCCATCGACGGGCTCCGCTGGGCCGAAAGCGTCGGCGGCGTCGATGGGCTGATCAAGCGCTCCGAGGCCAATCTCTCGGCCATCGCACGCTGGGTCGGGCAGACCGATTGGGTCGATTTCCTGGCGGACACGCCGGAATCTCGCTCCTGCACCTCGATCTGCCTCAAGATCGTGGACCCCTGGTTCACCGCGCAGTCGGAAGAGGCCCAGGCCGAGATCGCCAAGAAACTGGCCTCGTCCCTGGATGCGGAAAAGGTGGCGTTCGATATCGCATCCTACCGTTCCGCCCCCGCCGGTCTTCGGATCTGGGGTGGCGCCACGGTCGAGAATTCCGATGTCGCGGCGCTGCTGCCCTGGCTCGACTGGGCCTACGCCCAGCTGAAGGCAGCGGCCACGGCCTGATCTTTCACCGGCGCCCTGAGTACGATCGGGCGCCGGTTCTTCCCCCATTTCCGTCAATGACGCCCGAAATCCGGGCAAGACGAAAGGTATTTAAAATGCCCAAGGTCCTTATCTCTGACGACCTCAGCCCCCGCGCCGTCGAAATCTTCAAGGAGCGCGGTGTCGATGTGGACATGAAGGTCGGCCTCAAGCCCGATCAGCTCAAGGAAATCATCGGCGACTATGACGGCCTCGCCATCCGCTCGGCCACCAAGGTCACCAAGGAAATCCTCGAGGCCGCCCATGCGTTGAAAGTCGTCGGCCGCGCCGGCATCGGCGTCGACAATGTCGATATCCCGGCGGCCACGGCGCGCGGCGTCGTGGTGATGAACACGCCGTTCGGCAATTCGATCACCACGGCAGAGCACGCCATCGCCATGATGTTCGCGCTGGCCCGCGACATCCCGCAAGCCAATACCTCGACCCATGCCGGCAAGTGGGAGAAGTCCCGCTTCATGGGCGTCGAGGTCACCGGCAAGACGCTCGGCATCATCGGCTGCGGCAATATCGGCAGCATCGTCGCCGACCGCGCGCTGGGCCTGAAGATGAAGGTGCTGGGCTATGACCCGTTCCTGACGCCCGAGCGCGCCATGGACCTCGGCATCGAGAAGGTCGAGCTCGCCGACCTCCTGGCCCGGGCCGATTTCATCACGCTCCACACCCCGCTGACCGACCAGACCCGCAACGTGCTGAACGCCGAGGCGCTGGCCAAGACCAAGCCGGGCGTGCGCATCGTCAATTGCGCCCGCGGCGGCCTGATCGACGAGGACGCGCTGAAGGCGGCGATCGAGAGCGGCCATGTCGCCGGCGCGGCGCTGGACGTGTTCGCGGTCGAGCCGGCCAAGGAGAGCCCGCTCTTCGCCTTGGAGCAGATCATCTGCACCCCGCATCTCGGCGCCTCCACCAATGAGGCGCAGGAGAATGTGGCCCTGCAGGTGGCTGAGCAGATGGCCGATTTCCTGGTTCAGGGCGCCATCGTCAACGCACTGAACACGCCGTCGCTGTCGGCCGAGGACGCGCCGAAGCTGCGCCCGTATCTGCGCCTTGCGGAGCAGGTCGGCAGCTTCATCGGTCAGGTGACCGACGGTGCGATCACCGAGATCACCATCCAGTATGAGGGCCATGTCTCCGGCCTCAACCAGCGGCCGCTGACCGCCGTCATCCTGAAGGGTCTGCTGTCGACCCGGCTGGAGACCGTCAACATGGTCAACGCCCCGGCCATCGCCAAGCAGCACGACATCAAGGTGACCGAGAGCCGCAACAACCAGGCCAGCGACTATCAGACCGCGATCCGGGTCACGGTCGCCAACGGCGCGGGCAAGCGCTCGATCACCGGCACCTTGTTCGGCGAGAAGCCGCGCATCGTCTCGATCGACGGTGTCCCGACCGAGGCCGAGCTCACCGCCCATATGCTGCTGATCGAGAACCAGGACAAGCCGGGCTTCATCGGCAGCCTGGGCCGCACGCTGGGCGACGGCCAGATCAACATCGCTGCCTTCCATAACGGCCGCCAGGCGGCGGGCGAGCGCGCCTTCTGTTTGGTGTCGGTCGACCAGCGGATCGACGACGCCCTGCTGAAGCGGATCGGCAGCCTGCCCAACGTGGTCAGCGTGACGGATCTGAGCTTCTGACAATCTGAGCACCACCCCATCACGCGAACGCGGTGGGGTGGAATGCCTCATTTATTCCGACCGGATGGCTGCCAATCGGCCAATTTGCTATCATTCCCGGTCGAAGCGCTCTAAGAGGGTCTCGATTTACCCAAGGCGCCGCGTGACGCCCTCAGCATTGCCGAAAAAGATGGATGCCTTTCTTCCCGAACTCGCCCTGCTGCCCGCCGGGCTCCATGACCTGCTGCCGCCCGACGCCGAGCGTGAGGCGGCGCTGGTGGAGCATGCCATGGGCGTATTCCGGGCGTATGGCTATGAGCGGGTGAAGCCGCCGCTGGTGGAGTTCGAGGAAAGCCTGCTGACCGGCGTCGGCAAGTCCTGGGCGCTGCAGACCTTCCGCATGATGGACCCGGACTCGCAGCGCATGATGGGCGTGCGCGCCGACATGACCTTGCAGGTCGCCCGGCTGGCCGCCACCCGGCTGGCCAAGGCGCCCCGGCCGCTGCGCCTGTCCTATTCCGGCGAGGTGCTGCGGGTCGGCGGGGAGCAGCTTTCGCCCGAGCGGCAGCTGCGCCAGATCGGCTGCGAGCTGATCGGCAGCCTGGAGGCCGCGGCCGATGCCGAGATCATCCTGCTGGCCTATTCGGCGCTGACCGAGCTCGGCGTCACCGGCCTGTCGATCGACCTCAACCTGCCGACCCTGGTGCCGCTGATCTTCACCGCCTACGGCGTCAGCCGCGAAGACGAGCGCAGCCTGGCTGCGGCGCTGGCTCACCGCGATACCACCATCGTCGGCGCCGCGCCCAAGGTCGGGCCGCTGCTGACCCAGCTGCTGAATGTTGCCGGGCCGGCCGAGAGCGCTGTCGAAAAGCTGGCCAGGATCGCATTGCCGGCCGAGGCCGAGCCGACCCGCGCGCGCCTCACCGACACGGTCCGCCTGGTCCGCCAGGCAGCTCCTGGGCTTAAGCTTACGGTCGATCCGCTTGAGCGGCAGGGCTTCGAATACCAGACGGGTCTCTCCTTCACCCTGTTCGCGCGCGGTGCGCGGCGGGAGCTGGGCCGGGGCGGGCGCTATCGCGTTGGCGGTGAGCCTGGGGCCGAGCTGCGCGGAGAACCCGCCGTCGGCTTCAGCCTGTTCGCCGACGCCATCCTGAAGGCCGCGCCGGTGAAGCCGGCGGCGCCGCGCGTCTATCTTCCGTTTGGTGCGCAGGCCGAAATCGCGCAGGCGTTGCGCGCCAAGAACATGATCACCGTCAGCGGCCTCGCGCCGGTGGCGGATGCAGCGCACGAGGCCAGGCGCCTGGGCTGCCAGTATGTGCTGACCGCTGGCTCGCCCGAGCCGGTCGCGGTCGGCTGATTTTGCGTAAGTGGGAATAGGGTAGGGCGATGGCGAACGTCGTGGTTGTTGGCGTCCAGTGGGGCGACGAAGGCAAGGGTAAGATCGTCGATTGGCTGTCCAGCCGGGCCGACGTCGTCGTGCGCTTCCAGGGCGGGCACAATGCCGGCCATACGCTGGTCATCGGCAATGTCGAATACAAGCTGTCGCTGCTGCCCTCCGGCGTTGTGCGCGAGGGCAAGCTGTCGGTGATCGGCAACGGTGTCGTCGTCGATCCCTGGGCGCTGCTCTCCGAGATCGACAAGATCAAGGAAAAGGGCGTCAACATCACGCCCGACAGCCTGGTGCTGGCCGACAACGCCACCCTGATCCTGCCGATGCACGGCGCGATCGATAGAGCTCGCGAAGCAGCCAGAGGCGCCAACAAGCTGGGCACCACCGGCCGCGGCATCGGCCCGGCCTATGAGGACAAGGTTGCCCGCCGGGGCCTCCGCGTCTGCGACCTGGCCGAGCCCAAGGTACTGGAGCGCAAGCTGGGTGAGTTGGTGTTTCACCACAACGCCCTGCTGCGCGGCTATGGCGCCGAGGAGTTCGTGCTGGAGGAGGTGATCGCCTCGGTCAAGGACGTTGCCCAGCGCATCCTGCCCTATGCCGGCGTGGCCTGGGCCCGGCTGGACGCGGAACGCAAAGCCGGTAAGCACATATTGTTCGAGGGCGCGCAGGCGGCGATGCTGGATGTCGACCACGGCACCTACCCCTACGTCACCTCCTCCAACACAGTCGCGGCGCAGGCCGCCACCGGCAGCGGCATGAGCCTGGGCGCGCTGAACTATGTGCTGGGCATCACCAAGGCCTATACGACCCGCGTCGGCTCCGGCCCGTTCCCGACCGAGCAGGTGAACGAGGTCGGCCAGTATCTGGGCGAGAAGGGCAGGGAGTTCGGCACCGTAACCGGGCGCAAGCGCCGCTGCGGCTGGTTCGATGCCGCGATGGTGCGGCAGGCGCTGAAGATCAGCGGCGTCGACGGCGTGGCGCTGACCAAGCTGGACGTGCTGGACGGCCTCAAGGAAATCCAGGTCTGCGTCGGCTACAAGCTGAACGGCAAGCGCATCGATTACCTACCCTCGGGCGAGGAAGCCCAGGCGGCGGTCGAGCCGATCTATGAGACTCTGGAAGGCTGGTCGGAGAGCACGCAGGGCGCCCGCTCCTGGGCCGACTTGCCGGCCACGGCGATCAAATATGTCCGCCGCATCGAGGAGCTGATCGAGCGCCCGGTGACCCTGCTGTCGACCAGCCCGGAACGCGACGACACGATCCTGGTCAGCGACCCGTTCGAGGCGCGGTAAGGGGCGCCATCGCCTCGCCCTGTCACAAACGCGTCGCTTTTTGAACGTTCTTGTGCAGTTCGTGGGACCGGGCCGTCACATCTCTTGATGGCCGTGCTGCTTGTCGGCATTCCAGGAAGCGCCTGGCGCTGCTTTCCGAGGTCCCCATGTCTCCGTTTCCACCGAGAAAACCGCGCGTTGCCGTCGCCGCGGTGCTGATCGTCCTCGTCTGCGCAGCCTCCACATCCGGGCCCGAGGCGCCCTTCCTGAAGGACAATCGGGCGGCAATGGATCGGATGATGGCCGGAATGGATATCCATCCGTCCGGCGACGTGGATGCCGATTTCGCCGCCATTATGATCCCGCACCATCAGGGCGCCATCGACATGGCGATGGCCGAGCTGCGCTATGGCCATAACGAGCAGCTCCGCCGGATCGCCCAGGAGATCGTCGTCGAGCAGCAGCAGGAGATCGCGGCGATGCGGCTGGCTCTCCCTACGACGAAGGGACAGTAAGATGATCCGTACCGTCTTCGCTGCCCTGGCTCTCAGCACCGCTATAGTGCCCGCCGCCTGGGCAGGGCAGGCACCGGCCGGCGCTTTGGCTCCCGACATCCCGCTTAGCCACCGCGACCGTGTCTATGCGGCGGAGCAGTTCTCCAACACAGTGTCGGTCATCGATCCGGCGGATAACCGCCTGCTCGGCGTCATCCGCCTGGGCGAGCCCTCGCCGGCGAATTTCAGCCCGCTCTATAAAGGCCAGCTTCTGGTACACGGCATGGGCTTCTCGCCCGACCATCGCACGCTCGCGGTGGTGTCGATCGGGTCGAACTCCGTCACCTTCATCGACACCGCGACCAACGCGGTGAAGCACACGGCCTATGTCGGACGGTCGCCGCACGAGGCGTTCTTCACACAAGACGGAAAGGAGGTCTGGGTCACCGTCCGCGGCGAGAACTATGTCCAGGTGCTGGATGCGGAGACCTATGCGGAAAAGACCCGCATCGTCACGCCCAACGGCCCGGGCATGACGATCTTCTCGCCCGACGGGGCCTACGGCTATGTCTGCTCGTCCTTCAATCCGGAAGTCGACGTGATCTCGGTCGCCGACCATAAGGTCGTCGGCACGGTGCCGCAGGCAAGCCCGTTTTGCCCGGATATCGCCGCCACGCCGGATGGCAAGCAGGTATGGTTCACCCTGAAGGATACAGGCAAGACTCAGGTCTTCGACGCCAAGCCGCCATTCGCGGTGCTGAAGATGCTCGATACCGGGCCGATCACCAACCATGTCAACATCGTCCGCAATGCCCGGGGCCAGTTCGCCTATGTCACGATCGGCGGCCTGAACCAGGTGGAGGTCTTCCGCACCGACACGTTTGCCAAGGTCGCCACCATCCCGGTCGGCAAGCTGCCGCATGGCGTCTGGCCCTCGGGGGATGGCTCACGTGTCTATGTCGGGCTGGAGAACGACGACATGATGGTCGCCATCGACACGATGACCAACACGGTGATCGGCTCGGTGCCGATCGGCCAGGCGCCGCAGGCCGTCGCTTATGTTCCCGATGCCGTGCCGGAGGGGACTGGGACGGACGGACCGCAGCCGCTCGGTGTCGCCGGGCAGACCGTGCATTTCACCATGGCTGGAAAGCAACCCGCCGGTACCCAGCCCCCGACCAGCGTGACCCTGTTCGACCAGGGACTGATCCAGGTGCTGGAGGCTGCGGTGACCGGGCTCGAGCCGAAGCACGCTTACGTGCTGGCGCTGTCCGATCAGCCCGGCGGAGGCGGTCCGCGCGAGCCCCTGGCGAATTTCATGACCAACCCGGCCGGGGCGGCGATCGTCAATGCCGTCGGTCCGATCCGCCAAGTCGTTCAAGACCCGGCGGAGGCGCGGCGCCGGTACTTGGTCATCGTGCCGGCATCGGCTACAGAGGCAGAGCCTGCGGTTCAGGTGCAGGCGCCCTGATCGTACTCCACGGTAACCGACATGCCTGCTTATCTGCTCATCCGCGTGGCTGTCACCGACTGGGACCGCTACCGCGAATATATGGCGCTGACCCCTGCCGCGCTGGCCAAATATCAGGGCCGTTTCATCGCCCGCGGCGGTGAGAGCGTGACCCTGGAAGGGCCGGAGGAAACCCGCCGGCTGGCCCTGGTCGAGTTCCCGAGCCTCGGCCTCGCCAAGGCCTTCTATGCCTCGCCTGAATACCAGGCCGCCAAGGCACTGCGCGACGGCGCCTGCGAAGCCGAATTCATCGCATTGGACGGGCTTTAGCGCAGTTCGTCGATGCTGTTCGTGCGTTTGCCGAACGGCGGTACGTTTCCCCCGGGCTTCACCCATAGTCGGCATCTGCGGCGCGCCTCTCCGCGCGGCGCCAATAACCATGCCTGCCAACTGGGAGACATCGATATGAACACACACAGATTCGCCGTTGCCGCGCTGCTCGCCGCGTCATGCGCCTTCACCGTTTCGGCCGATCCGCTGCCGGCCAATATCGCCGCTGCGGAAAAGGACCCGGCTCGCGCCGAGCAGGCCAAGGCCGACGCGGTGCGTCACGGCCCCGAAATCCTGGCCTTCGCCGGCGTGCAGACGGGCGCCAAGGTGGTGGACCTCATTCCGGGCGGCGGCTACTGGACCGGCCTGCTGTCTGCCTCCGTCGGGGCAGGCGGCCATGTCTATGCCGTCTGGCCGGCGGAATACGTCAAGGTGGACGGCGACGAGGTGACGCCTTACCGCGAGTTGGCTGCGAAATACGCCAATGTCAGCGTCCTCGATCAGCCCGCGGCCGGGTTTGCCGCGCCCGAGAAGGTGGACCTCGTCTTCACCGCCCAGAACTATCACGACTATCCCGACAAGTTCATGGGCCCGACCGATCCGGCCGTGCTCAACAAGGCGGTGTTCGCGGCGCTGAAACCCGGCGGCATCTATCTGATTGTGGATCACGTCGCCCAGTCCGGCAGCGGCCTGCGCGATACCGATACGCTCCACCGCATCGATCCCGCGACCGTGAAGTCCCAGGTCACGGCGGCCGGCTTCGCGTTCGTCGGCGAAAGCAAGCTGCTCGACAACCCGGCGGACGATCACACCAAGAAGGTCTTCGATAAGTCGGTCCAGGGCCATACCGATCAGTTCATCTATAAATTCCGCAAGCCTGGGTAAGTCTCAAACCCCAATATTCTTTTCTCTTACGCGATGAAGCGATGCGGCGGCCGGTCGGGCTGCTGCATCGCAACAGGATTGCGCACGCTCTTCTTTGCCACCGGCACGGATTCAACTACAATTTCTGGGTATATAACTATACTCACATCACTGATGTATTATCGAGTACAGATTTTTCATATTGGTCTCGCTGAAGCGTACAACGTACGTGGTATTGTCTCCATAAAATCATATTGGAATGTATATCCAATTTTGCACCTGGAATAACTTGAGAGTATAAATCAACCATTGCATTGTCGGACTCGTCGGGGTCCGATCTTGGTGGATATTCAAAAGGGGTAGCAATGCAGGCTGCGCAGGCGCGAAGTAATGGACTCGCCGGTGCCGACCCCACGATTCTGATCGAGATCATTCAGGCGCAGACCGAGATCGCCAAGCTGGGGCTCGACCTCGGCGGCGTCATCGCCTTCGTCGCCGGGCGCGTGCAGGCCCTGACCGACGCCGGCGGCGCCATCGTCGAGCTGGCGGAAGGCGACGACATGGTCTATCGCGCCGCCGCCGGCATAGCGCAGCATCAGCTGGGGCTGAGGCTGAAGCGCCAGGGCAGCCTGTCGGGTCTGTGCGTGGAGCAGGGTGAGCCGCTGCGCTGCGACGATTCCGAGATCGACCCGCGCGTCGACCGCGAGGCCTGCCGCCGCGTCGGCCTGCGCTCGATGGTCTGCGCGCCTTTGAACCATAACGGTGCGACCGTCGGCGTGCTGAAGATCGCCTCTTCGGTCGCGAAAGCCTTCAGTGAGCGGCATATCCAGATATTGAGCCTGATGTCGGAACTGATCGCCGCGGCGATGTTCCATGCGGTCCAGTACGAGACCAGCGAGCTGTACCACAAGGCCACCCACGATGCGCTGACCGGGCTTGCCAACCGTGCCCTGTTTTATGACCGGCTGCGCCAGTGCGTGGCGCTTGCTAAGCGGAAATCCGGCCTGGTCGGTATTCTGAACCTGGACATGGATGGGCTGAAGCCGATCAACGACCAGATGGGGCACCGCGCCGGCGATGCCGCGATCCGCGAGATTGCCCAGCGGATCAGCCGGGGTTCGCGTGAGGCGGACACG
>Ga0105238_10006565_pt1 | contig 11585 bp, 9 predicted proteins | sample KBSC34metaG_FD_81526 | JGI IMG/M metagenome (GOLD analysis project Ga0105238, IMG submission 81526) | Corn rhizosphere microbial communities from Kellogg Biological Station, Michigan, USA - KBS C3-4 metaG | ecosystem: Host-associated > Plants > Roots > Rhizosphere > Soil | place: Michigan, USA... | reverse complement strand
GTCCAGCCAACGGGCGACCTGGTTGGCGAGGGTGTTCAGGGCGCGATAGCTGAGCGACCGGTCGTTCAGGCGGACGGCGCGCGTATCAGGGCGCTCGGCGGCGCGGCGCTCCACTTCGCGAAATACCAGCGGCGCCGCCTCGGAGCGCTCATCGCCGCTCCAATCCTGGAGCACGCGGCTGCGATCCTCGCTTCGTGCCGGCCCGATCAAGCGCGCCACCTTCTCGCGTCTTCGCCGCGAGTCCCGAGCAACGCTCGCCAAAAGGAATCCACCGGGGGAGCGGACGACATCGACCACAACGTAGATCCGATTCGACGCGCGCCACTCCCCATCGATAGCGCCCGGAATGCCGAGCTAGACTGACTGGAAACAAATGCGAGCCCCGAGAAGGAGCGTCTCGTGTGATACCTTTTGGGAACCTCGAGGACATGAGGACCATGATGAGTGAGAAAGAATCGCTCGGAATCCGCCGCATCGCCTCCCTGCACGTCTTCGTCCGGGATCTCGAACGAAGCCGACAGCACTATGTCGAGAAGCTCGACTTCGCGGAGATCGCCGTCAGCACACCGCAATTCGAGGCCGAACACCGCGCCCGCGCGAGCGTGGTCGAGGCGGGCGGCGCGCGCTTCGTGTTCATGGAGCCGCTCGGATCGAAAGGGGAATCGTTTCGCTGGCTCGAGAAACACCCCGAGGGCGTCGGGCGCATCGTATTCGAGGTCGAGGACGTGGTGACGGCCTTCGCGATCCTCACGAAGCGCAAGGCGACGCCCATGACCGGCATCGAGGTGCGCAGGGTCGAAGGAGGGACGGTCAGCTGGTTCGACATCGCGACCGCCATCGGCGACACCTTGTTCCGTTTCATCCAGTACACGGGCCGTACGCCCGTCATGCCCGATCTGGCGCGCCTCAACGTCCCTCGCGGCGGGAGCAACCGCTTCGGCATCATCGAATTCGATCACATCACGTCCAACTTCCTCACGCTCAAGCCGGCCCTTCTCTGGATGGAGGACGTGATGGGGTTCGAGCGCTACTGGGACGTCGAGTTCCACACGCTCGACGTCAAGAAGGGGCACTTCGAAGGCTCCGGCCTGAAGTCGACGGTGATGTGGGACCCGGGCTCGGGCCTGAAGTTCGCGAACAACGAGCCAGCGGCACCGTTCTTTCAGGCCTCGCAGATCTATCTCTTTTGCGAGGATCATCGTGGCGCGGGCGTACAGCACGTGGCGCTGGCCGTGAATGACATCCTGGGCACGGTCAAGGAGCTCCGCAAGATGGGCGTCCCCTTCATGCCGACGCCGCGCGCCTACTATCAGATGCTCCCGGAGCGATTGACCGAGCTCGGTGTCAAGGCCATCGACGAGGACATCCAGATTCTGAGCGACCTCGAGATCCTCGTCGACGGCAGCGCCCCCAACCAATACCTGCTTCAGATCTTCATGAAGGAAGCGGCGCAGATCTTCCGAGACCCCCAAGCCGGGCCGCTCTTCATCGAGCTCCTTCAGCGCAAGGGCGATCGCGGCTTCGGGGCGGGCAACTTCCGCGCCCTGTTCGAGAGCATCGAACGCCAGCAGCAGGAGGAAGGCCGCATTTGAAGAGGCATGTCGGAACTACATAATTTTTCTTTGTTAATTCAGTCGCCGAGCTTGGTAGTCCTCGGTCGTCGGCGAAAGATCGTAGGGGACTTTTCCCGGGGCCCACCTTTCCTTGGGCTACCGAAGATCCATCTTGGCTGCAACGTGTCGCATGGGCTTATTTGATATGAAGGGGCGAATGGGTTTGTTGGCGCAGGTCATCGAGGACTGGAAGACGAACGGTCGCGACTGGACCAGACCGGGCTTCCAGGCGCTGGCCGTCCACAGGTTTGGAAACTGGCGCATGCGGGTGAAGCCCAAGCTCGCGCGGGCGCCGTTCAGCGTCGCCTACCGAGCGCTCTATCGCGGCGTCAGGAACGTGTACGGAATCGAGCTTCCGTACTCGGCGCACGTCGGGCGGCGCGTGGTGATCGAGCACCAGGGCAGCATCGTGGTGCATGGCAACGCCGTGATAGGCGACGAGTGCATCCTCCGGCAGAACGTGACGCTGGGGAACCGGACCTTGGATCAGCCCTGGGACGCGCCGATCCTGGGCGCGCGCGTGAACGTGGGCGCAGGGGCCGCGATCCTGGGCGCGGTCACGATCGGCGACGGGGCTCAAGTGGGCGCCAATGCGGTCGTCCACATCGACGTCCCGGCTGGCGCGGTGGCGGTCGGGGTTCCGGCGCGCTTGATCACGAACGACAATGGCGTCTCGCACGCGGAGCCACTGCGGCCTCTGCCACGCGCATCGTCCGACCTCGTCGATTCCTCGTCGGCAGAGCTCCCCTCTCGGCGGCCATCGCTCTCCGCGCACCACACGCGCGGGTCGTGAAGCCAGGGGCCAGCGTCAGGTCGGGCTTCCCTTGTACTCGATGAGCCCGCCCCGCTGTCCAAAGAGGCGCTTCTTCCAGTAGAGCAACTGTCCCAGTGCCTGTGGCACCTTGCCCACCGCGCAGGCTGCGGCGTACAGACGGGCCTGGGACGCTGGCAGACCTCGCCGCCGCGAGCCGCGGTAGATGCGCACGCCAAGGACGACATAACCTCCGAGCAGCAACAAGCTGAGGCCGCCCGTGAAGGGAGCGCCGACCAGGGCCACGAGGGGAAGTCCGAGGCCCCACAGCCAGATGCTGCGCACGTTCTTCACGGAATGACGCTCGGGCTCGTGGCCGTGGCGGGCGGCGCCCTCGGCATAGGCATGGCCGGACCGCAGCGTCCGTCGCCACCATTGCCGAAACTCGGTGATGGCGGCGTCATGCAACGTCATCTCGGCGTCGATCCGGAGGATCTTCCAGCCCGCCTGGCGCAGGCGCAGGCACAGGTCCGGCTCCTCGCCCGCGATGAGGTCCGGGTTGTACCCGCCTGCGTCGCGCACCGGCTCCACGCGCATCAAAGCGTCGCCGCCGCATGACTTCGCCGCGCCGACCGGTGTATCCCATTCGATGTCGCACAGGCGGTTATAGATGGAAGCGTCGGGGAACCGTTCGCGCCGGCGCCCGCAGACGACCGCCACCTGTGGGTCGGCCAGGATGGCCTCCTCGGCCGCCGGCAGCCACCCCGGCACCACCTCGCAGTCGCCATCGACGAACTGCACCAGCTCTACGGCCGGGTTGATTTCGCGCAGCCGGGCGAAGCCGGCGTTGCGGGCTCGGGCGGCCGTGAAGGGGATGTCCCGCTCCAGCGTCACCACCAGGGCGCCCTTGGCCGTCGCCATGGTCACGCTGTCGTCGGTCGATCCGGAGTCGACGTAGACCAGGGTCTCGACCTTCCCGACCAGCGAATCGAGGCAGCGGCGGAGTCGCTCGCCCTCGTTGCGCCCGATCGCCACGACGCCGATGCGGCTCTTCACGGCACCCTCTTCATCGCGACGATGGTACTCCGGGCGGGCGCGGCGATCCCGGCGCCCGGGCGCCCGCGCCTCATTGGACCCTCCGGAGGGTCGAGGCCCGCGTGGTGCCCGTCAGCAAGAAGTAGAGCCAGAGCTGCTGCTGGTGGAATCCGGTGAGCGCGTTCGGAGAACGGTCCGCCCAGCGAAAGCCGAACTCCGTGAGGAGGTGGCTCGACGCTCGGTGGCGGATCGGGATGGATACGTACACCGCCGTATCGTCGATGACCGGCGGCGCCGCCTGACCGGCCACGGTTTCGAGGTCAGCCGCGAAGACGGTGGAGTAGCCCGCTTCGACGCCGGCCAGCCAATCGGTGGTCATCGCCGAGTACCCCGATGCGCTCACCTGCAGACGTGGACCAGCCCGCCCGCTGAAGGCATCGTAGTAATAGTCCATCCGCACCGCGCCAAGCACCCTGGTCTCCAGACCCTGCTGTTTCGGAATGACGGATTCGAAGGTCACGTCGCCCACCGGATAGACCGGAGAGATCTTCTTGCTCTGCATGTTCTCCGGTCTCAGGCGGACGAAATTGGCGCCGGCACCGAAGTGCAGGTTCGTCCGCGTCGACACAAAGGCCCGCCATCCGACCTGGGGCGCGAAGAGCAAGACCGTCTGATTCCCGGTGGTCATGGTTCCGTCGTCCTGACGGATGGACGCGTCCGAATAGATTCCGTACGAAATCGGAGCGGCCAGGGTCAACGCCCCTTGCCGATTGAGCTTGAGGCTCAGGCCCGGTGTCGCGGCGACGAACGTCTGGCGCGGAAAGGGGACCACGTTGGGCATGTTGACGTCGCCGTTCTGCCCATCCATCGAACCAATCGGCCGTCTGTGGGTGAACGACAGGGCCAGGCTGAAGACCGAGAGCCGGCTCAAGTCGATCTGGCTCCCGCCCACGGCCGAGATACTCAAGAACTTCGGGATGGTCGGCAGCGCCGCCTGCCCCGGTCCTCCAAGGATCGTGGAGAGTATCGTGTAGTCCGCCTCTCCGTACGAAACCGCGGCCTCGCCGTTCATTCGCAGCCGGCGCGAGACCTGGCCCGTGGCGAAGAGGCCGACTTGATGGAGCAGGAGGGGGTCCAGCCGAGAGGAGGTCGTCGTGACCATCATGGAGTCGGTCATCCGCCGGGAATCGTTGGGCAGGCGCCAGAAGGCGCGCAGGCCGTAGTCGAGCCGCAGGTCGAGCCGGTGAGAAAGGTACGAGAGCTGGACGTCGGGGGTGACGACGCCCATGAATCCCCATTCCGAGGGTTGGCCGACCACGATCGGCGCCCTCCCACCGCGGACCTCCAACGTCGCCGAACCGTTGAGGTCGAACCCGCCCGCCAGGTAAAGCAACAGCGCGGCCGGAACGCCGAATGACACCGGCGGCTACTCCACGACGACGACGTCGCCGTCCCGCAGGCGGAAGCGGGCGCTGGGCGATTCGGGCGAGGTCAACTCTCGCAAGGCGAACCGAACCCGCCGCTCGTTCTGACCGTTGCGCGCGACGAAGACGCGGTCCTTCGACGCGAAGTCGGTCACCCAGCCCGCGGCGGCGAGAGCCCCCGCCAGCGTGCGGTCCCGATTCAGCTCGTAGGAGCCCGGGGTCTTCACCTCGCCCACGACGTTCACGCGAATCGTCGCCACCTTCGAGACGGACACCGTCACGCGCGGATTCACGATCATGTCCTTCATCCGCACCTGCAGGTCGGCAGAGATCTCCGCCGGCGTCTTGCCCTGGACCGGCACGTTGCCGAGGGTGGGCTGCAGATACGACCCGTCGTCGTGGACCACGAACTCACCCGACATGGCGGGCTGATCCATGACGACGACGGCGATGGAGTCCCGCGGGTGCACCGTTCCGTCCGCCTCTCCGGCCGCGGTGGCGGGCAGATCCTGGATCCAGACGTAGGGGCGCTCCGTCGCGCAACTGGCCAGCGCGGCCGTCAGTCCGATTCCGAGCAAACCGAGCGAGCCCGCCGCGATCGACGCGCGCAGATGACGGCGGAGCTGCCGGTGGTAGGGAAAGCTGGGAAGACGACGGCGCTGGCTCATGGTCGACGGATACGCGAAATGGCTCCCCGAATCAACGGTTCGTGGAGAGCCCTCCATCCAGATCGAGCATCGCCTTCGAGACCAGCCGGCGCACCTCACCGACGCCGATGATCATGGCAGCCACAAACAGCCCCAAGGCCAGGCCGATGAACGCCCGAAGCAGGACGGCGAGCATCTTCTTCGTCTGCACCAGCTGCGGCGGCACGATGATCTCGTACCGCGACTCGGCGGAGACGCGCTCGAGGCTGAGCTGCAGGTCGGCCTTCTTGAGCTGCTCGAAGAGCTGGCCGTGGAGCCGCGTGGTGGAGTCCTGAGTGTCGTTCAGCTGCTGAACGCGCGCCTCCACGCGGGGTAGGTCTCCCACCACGTGGCGGATCTGAGCCAGGTTGCGCTCGGTATCGCCCAGATCGCCGCGCGCCGCCGTCAGCTGCGCCTGCAGCAGGTCGATGCGCGCCTGGATGGCCTGGTAGCCGGCGTTCGACCGGCGATCGAGGTCGCTGGTGTCGGACGCCATCTCCTTCTTGATCAGGTCCTCGATCCGCTGCTTTTCCTCTTTCAGCTGCTTGATCTCGGGGTGGCCGTCAGCCAGTCCGCGCGCATAGCCCTCGCTCAGCTTTCCGTTTATCTTGGCCAGCGCGTCCCGATAGGCCTGCGACCCGGTGAACTTGCTCTGCGCCAGCGGACCCTCGGCCCTCAGCGCGCGCCGCTGGGCCTCCAGCTCGCCCTGGAGTTGGCGGATCTGCGCCGTCAGCTCGGCCCGCTTGGTCTCGAGGGTGAAGCGCGTGTTGTGGGTGAGAGCCGCTTCCTCCGGCAGGCGGTCCGAGTTCTTTTCGCGGAACTGGACCTTCTCGGCGCTGATGCGGCTCATCTCCGCCTCGACCGACTTCAGCTGGTCCCGCAGGAAGTCCGCCTGCGCCGTGAACACGCGCAGCGCCTTGTTGATCTCCACCTCGACGTAATTTTCCAAGTGCGCCGTCAGGAACTCCGCCGGGGGCGGCTTCCCTCCGCCGAGCAAGCGATCGCGGTAGGTCGCCTTGTAGATGTGGTCGGGCATGGGGTCGAACTTGAGGCGTCCGACCACCGCCTTCACGTACGATTCGTCAGGCTCGCGGCCATTCAGCTTCTTCAGCGTGCTGGCGACCAGCTCGTCGTCGGTGAAGGCCCGCTCGGCGCCGGCGAAGAACTGAAGGGCGTCCTCGTAGGGGCGGCCGTTGCCTTGGGTGTCCATGGGGTTGGACTTCACCTGGGGGAGCAGCTTGACCTGGCAGACCGCCTCGCGCGACGGGGGGATCACGGCCAGCGAGAGAACCCCGAGGCCGGCTCCCAAGCCGGTCAGAACCCCGATCAAGACGAAATGGCGTCTGATGTAGAGATACGCCCGGACAATCTTGCCGACCAGCTCGGCCAGCGAGGGACCGTGCTCTTCTTCACGATCCAGGACGGGACCGGTCGGTGGAAAGCGGGGCGCTGGAAAATAGGGCGCTGGAATCGGGACGAGGGCTCCGCCGTGGTCGACCTCGCCGCGCGGTTGGCGCGGCGGCATGACCGCGATGGTGGCCTCGACCGGGCGGTCCAGGATGAAGTTGAACTCGACCTGCCCGACCGTGACTCGATCCCCACCGTGCAGGCGTGCCCGAGTGACCCGCTTTCCCCCCACGAACGTCCCGTTGGTGGAGTCCAGGTCCTCGATCTCGAAGCCGTGGCTTCCGTTGATGATGCGGGCATGCCGTGCCGACACGGACGGATTGGCGATGAATACGTCGGCTTCGGGAGCGCGGCCCAGGAAGACGGTATTGTGGGACAGCGCATAGACCCGGCCAGCCTGCTGCCCGCTGACGCCGATCAGAAACGCCTCGGCATCCGAGGCCGGGACGGCTCTGTCGAGCTCCGCGTCGAGACCGCCCTCGGAGGACTCCAGGCGCCCGCCCCCCTCCCCGTCCCCGCGATCCGACGGTTGGCTAGCCATGGTTAACCGGCGAAAAATCTAGCATGTTACGCTTCTTGGTCAAACTGGCCGGTATGCGTCAAGGGCGCGGGCGTCAGAGAGATCGGGCGACAGGGTCAAAGTTCGAGGTTCTGTCTGAATGGCGTCATGGGTACCTGTCGGGGAGCCGGCCGGTATCAAAACGCCCGTCAGGACGAATTCTTCCACACACAAAAATCGTCCGCTGCAGCTCGAAAGGCCCGGCGCCCCAGCAGGGCTTTCCAGGACGCGGACTTCGAACGTGGAATCGGATGATTCGACGGTGACCTCGACGTCCTGAAAATTCAGGAAGCGGCCGCTCGACGGGTATTGGGCCTTGTAGAAGGACTCCTTCGCCGAGAAGATCACCGCCGCGCAAATCAGTCGCTCGTTGCCGTCGTGACTCTCGACCCAGGCGCGTTCGCCGGGAGTCAACACGCGGCTCCACAGCCCGGGCGTCAGCCGACTCCACTGTTCGGCGTCGACCCCCAGGGCGGCCACCTCGGCGGAGCGGCCCACGACCACCGCGCAGTAGCCGCCGGGAGCGGAGCCGGTATGGGTGATCGAACCCACTATCCCGGTTGGCCAGCGCGGCGCGCGGTCTAGACCGTTTCGGAGATCGAATGCCGTGACCTCGAGCCGTGCCAAGGCACGGCGGGCACAGGCGCGCCCGGTCGCGAAGGCGACCCGTCGCCCGATGACGGCTCTCGCTATGTCCGCGGCTTCAGCCGGAGAGATCTCGGGTACTTCCGTTCCGAGGCGAGCTTCTTCCCCCACGACGCGCGGGTCGGCCAGAAAAAGACGATCGAGCCAGCGTACGGGGGTCGACATGTTGGCGTTCTAGAAGGTAGGCGAAAAAGGAGCCGATCGAATATCGAATATCTGCGCTCGCTCCTCTCATACGCAAGGGGTGCGTGACTCGTCCGTCGCTAAACGGACGACCCCTTGGAGCGCGCGAGGGCTCCGCCGCCGCGTCCGGCTTCGCCTGCTCCTCGCTCGTCCTGGCGCTGCGCCGCCCTCTTGTCGAAGGGGCGGCGGGGGCGGGAACTGGGCGTCCCCCGGCGGCTCAGTAGGCGCCCTGATTCTTCCCCGAGCCGAAGATGGTCAAGAAAATGATCTTCAGATCCCAGCTCAGATCCCACGACGCAATGTAGTCGAGATCGTAACGCACGCGCTTTTCCATCTTTTCGAGCGTGTCCGTCTCGCCTCGGAAGCCGTTGACCTGCGCCCACCCTGTGATACCCGGCTTCACCTTGTGCCGCAGCATGTATCCGCGAATCAAGGATCGGTAAGCTTCGTTGTGCGCGACGGCGTGCGGACGCGGACCGACAATGGACATTTCGCCAGTCAATACTTGGATGAACTGCGGCAACTCGTCCAAGGAGGTCTTGCGAAGGAAACGACCGAACTTCGTGACGCGGTTGTCGTTCTTGGTGGCCTGTTTGACGACCGGGCCGTCTTCGAGAACCGTCATGGTCCGGAACTTCAAGACCCGGATCTCTTTGGCATTCAGACCAAAGCGCCGTTGCCGGAAGAACACCGGGCCACGGGAGGTCACCTTGATTCCGATCGCGATGAGGAGCATCGGGATGGCGATGAGCGCCATGATCATCGTGCCAATGACGATGTCTTCCAGCCGCTTGAGCCAGCCGGCCACGCCGTTGAACGGCGACTCGTAAATGCTGACGAGCGGGATGTTCGCGATCTGATGCCAGCGTGCGTGCATCAGGTCGTAGGTCAGAAGGTCGGCCGCCAGGTAGACGGTGGCCGTCGTGTCGGCGAGCTCCTGGAGCGCAGCGCCGATGCGTCCCTCCGCCCTGAGCGGCAAGCCGATGTAGACGATGTCGATCTTGCCGGCGCGCGCGTCGCGCACCAGATCGTCGATCGTTCCGGCGAAAGGACAGGGGACCCGCGCGAAGCGATGGCGGCGCGCCGGCGAGCGGTCGTCGTACATTCCAACGAATCGCAACCCGAGCCAGGGGCGCTCGGCCACGTTGTCGCACAGTTTTTCGATGATGGGCGTCATCCCGAGGATGGCCACGTTACGGCTGTTGCGCCCGCGACTTCGCATATAGCGGAGCAGCAGCCGTGCCACGAGGCGCCAGCTTCCGAGCAAAACCAGCGTCGAGGCGAACCAGCCCAGAGTGACGACGCGCGAGAAATAGGTGCTGGTCTTGGTGATGAAGCCGGCAATGCACAGCACCACGCCGACGCATGACCAGATCGCGAATGTCGCGCGGAGCTCGCGAGTCAAGGTTTCGGAGCGCCACGGACGATAGAGCCCGCGCGACTCGGCCAGCAGATTGAAGAGCACGATCGCGATCATCGTCGCGATCGTCATGGGTCCTCTCCAAGAGTCCCCGTAGAACTGGCAGGCCACATGGTGACCCAGCCCAATTGCCAGACAGTCGGTCAGGCGCTGAAGCGCGCTGAGCAGCTCCTCGTTGTTCCGAGCGAGGCCCTTTGCTCTAAAGTCCCGCCTCATCGCCCCCCCATTTTGTATTTCCGCTTTTGAATAATCTAAGTCGCGTTCGAAAATTTCAGACGTTCTAATTCGAGAAGCAGTGTAGTCCAAGAGACCCCTCGTGCAAGGGGAATTGTCAGCTGTAATCCATTTGTCGGCGGCACGATTCCGACCCGTGTCGCTTCTCGGTCGAATTCATCCAGACGACGTTTTCCAGGGTCTTTGACCGGTTTCGAATGTTGCATGCGCGCCTACGATCGAAACCGGGGCCGAGTCTTCCCGCGGTGTCGGCCGCGCTGTTCGACCCGGGATTGGATCACGTTCGCCACGCCCAAGGCCCAGGAAAATGTTGGCGAGGAAGATTACATCTTGGGTCTTTGACAATCGCTTTTGGCTCTTACGCGCCGGTCGACGCAGAGAGTCGGTTGGCTGGTTCCACCTGGTCCTCCGCGGCGGGCGGGCTTCTCGCGCGGCTTGTAGTAGCATCCGACCGGACATGGACGTCGTCGACTTGCCCCTCGGGGGCCTGAAGCTGATTCGCCCCAAGGTCTTCCGAGATCCGCGCGGGTTTTTCCTCGAATCATTCCGAGAGGATCTGTTGACGGCCGCCGGGGTCAGGACCGACTTCGTTCAGGACAATCACTCGCGCTCGGTGAAGAACACGGTCCGCGGCTTGCACTTCCAGCGGGCCAGCGAACGTTCACCTGGTCAGGCCAAGCTCGTGCGAGTCGCGACCGGCCGGATCTTCGACGTGGCCGTGGACCTCCGCCGGGACTCGCCGACCTTCGGAAAGTGGCATGGGCAGGTCCTGGACGACGAGGAGCACGCCCAGTTCTTCTTGCCGGTCGGCTTTGCCCACGGGTTCTGCGTGCTCTCCGAGGTCGCCGACGTGCTCTACAAGGTGACGTCCGTCTACGACCCCGCCACGGAGACCGGCTTTGCCTTCGACGATCCGGAGGTGGGGGTCACCTGGCCGGTGCCGCGTTCGCAAGCGCTCTTGTCAGCGCGCGACACCGCGGCCAAGCCGCTCCGCGAGATCTCTCTTTGACCGCCCGGCGGGCGGTCGCCAGCGGCCGCCCGCACGTCGCCCGCCGATCGACGTGAACCTTGGCGCCCCGGACGAAGCACCAGGCGAAATCGCCAGAGAACCATCGTAGAATCGCCTCGCGTCCCTCCCTATTTGCGTAAATCCCCTGGGTGATGTCCAAGAACACAGAGCGCGGGATCGGCCAGCAAGGCGGGCCCGTGGCCGATGGTCGGCCTGACGACACGCGGCCTCGCCACGCTTCGGAGACGCCAGCGGTGGGAGCGGCGCCCGAGGGTTTGGAGCGCGACGGCCGCGCGCTCAAGGTCGAGGTCGGACAGATCACGCTCCTCGGAGTCCAGGCACCCGACATCGATCGGGACAAGGCCACCACACCGGGCCGAGACGTTCATCTGCCGACGGAGGTACGCCGCGTGGCGGCGCCCCGAGCCGTCGCCGCCGACGCGGCCTCGTCCCCGTTCTCGCGCGATCACCGCAAGACCCCCGAGACCCCGCGACCGCGGGTGAGCTCGGCGAGCGCCCCGTCCATCCCTCTCGAGACTCAAGACGTGATCTCGACCGTGAACGCCCGCTTGAGCGAGACAGGCGAGGTGCCGAGCGCCCCCCTCCGCCCGGCGCGCCG
>Ga0105238_10006563_pt1 | contig 11588 bp, 9 predicted proteins | sample KBSC34metaG_FD_81526 | JGI IMG/M metagenome (GOLD analysis project Ga0105238, IMG submission 81526) | Corn rhizosphere microbial communities from Kellogg Biological Station, Michigan, USA - KBS C3-4 metaG | ecosystem: Host-associated > Plants > Roots > Rhizosphere > Soil | place: Michigan, USA... | reverse complement strand
GACCATGAAGGGGATGATGTCGGCGCCGAAGGAGTAGCCGACCAGCATCACCCCTCTGCCCAGGGCCTGCTTGCCGTAATGGCGGATCAGCCGATCCAGATCGGCCGCCATCGTCCGCGGCTCTTTCTTGCGCCAGAAATAGCGCAGGGAGTCGATGCCGACGACGAAATAGCCCTGGTCGGACAGGTAGCCGCCGATCTTCTTATCGATGTCGCGCCAGCCGCCGTCGCCGGAATAGAAGATCACCAGCGGATGCTTGTCGTCCTTGCCGGACGCCGGCGGGATTTCGACGATCGGCAGCCCGTCGACCGAGGATTCGGTCTTGCCCAGCTTGGCGAGCCCGGCCATCGCCTCGTCGACCGTGGCGATATCGTCGGCCTTGGGCGTGACCGGATGAGCGGTCGGCATGGCGGCGACGAAGTCCTTGAGACCACCGGCGAAGGCATCCGATGGGGTGAAGAAAAAGGGCGCGGTCGGCGCCAGAAACCACTTCGTGTCCTGATTGCCCACGGGGCCGTAGCGTAGCGGCGCGCCCTCCGCCGAAACGACAGGCAGGCACATCTTGTGGCCGACATCGAATGCTGGATCGAAGCGCAGCCCGACGGCGCCGGCGAAAGTGTTGGGCATCACCTGGGCGGCGGCGGCGTAGGCGATGCCGGCCCCGGCGCCGATCCCGACGATCAGCGGCGGCTTGTACTGCGTGTAAGGCAAGGTTTGCTCGATATCGCGCGCCGTAGTCTCGAGGTCACGCGTCACCAGCGTGCATTCGTGGTCCTCGCGGGCCAGCGCGGCACGATAGACCGGCAGTTCCAGCCCGACCACCATATTGCCCTGCGCCGCCAGATGCTGGGCCAAGGCGGTCGCGGCATCGTCCCAGCCCTGATTGTCCGAGATCACGATGACGAAGCCATCGAGCGGCTTGCCGTCAGGCGGGGCGTAGGAATGGACCGGATAGAGCGGGCTGCCGTCCACCCGGGTCGGCTTGAACGCCTCACCCGCCCTGCCCGTCCCGGCAACACCGAGGACCAGGGCCAGCACCGCGCAGAACAGACGGATCACTTCAGCCAGACCCCGCGCAATCCGCCGGCGATCAGCGCGGCCGTATCCGAAAAGACGCCGACCGGGGTCAGCCCACCCTGGCAGACGAGATAGCGCGGTTCCCACATCGGCTTGAACTTATCCTTGAAGAGACGCAGGCCGCGGAAGTTATAGAAACGTTCCCCCGCCTGGAAGACGAGCGCGCCCAGCCGCTGCCACAACGGCGCCAGGTCGCGCCCCGCAAGGCCCGACAGCGGCGCCATGCCGAGGCCGAGCCATTCGAAGCCCTGGTCCTTGGCCCACAGCATCAGCCTGGCGAACAGGAACTCCATCGTATAGGGCGAGGCACCGGGATCGAAGCGCATGACATCGACCGCAGCCCGCCGGCCCTCCGGCGCCGCCCAGACATTGGTGAAGGCCGTGACACGGCCATTGACGCGCACCACCGCGATATCGAACTCGCTGAGATAATCCGGATCGAAGGCGCCGACCGAGAAGCGCTTTTCCGCCGTATTGCGGGTTTCGAGCCAGGCGTCGGAGATCGGCTTCAGTTCGTCGAGCAGCGCAGCCGTCTGCCCGCGCGGCACGACATCGAAGGTGAGGCCGTCACGCTCGGCCCGGCGGACGGAATAGCGCAGATCCTTCCGCCCGGGCTGGTCGAGCGAGAAATCGGTGAGGCTGACATTCGCCTCCTCCCCCACCTTGATCGGGGTCAGTCCGACATCGAGGTAATAGGGCAAGGTATCGCCCGACACCTGATAGAAGGCCGGGCGCCCGCCGGCCCGGTCGCAGAGCTCGCGGAAGCGCCAGATCAGCTCGGGCACCTCGGCCGCCGGCCCGACCGGATCGCCGAGCGCAACCCAGCTTCTGCCGCGCACGGCATACATGATGAAGGCGGTGCGGGCGTCGTTGAACAGCAGCGCCTTGTCCCGCAGATAGACGACATTGGCCTCGGCCCGGTCGGCCTTGCGCATGATGTCGCGGACGGAATCCATTTCGGCGTCGGTGGGCAGATGCGGCTTGACCGGGGCAGGCCGCAGCAGGTGGCTGAGGCCGAAGACGAGCAGGATCAGCACAACCAGGAAGGTGGCGCGCAGCGAGCGCGGCGCGTGCTCGGACACGGCGAACTGCCACCATAGCTGGTTCGAATATTCGACATGCTTGGTGGTAAAGAAGGCGAGCCAGACGATCCCGCCGATGACGCCCGCGATCGCCATCAGCCAGGGCAGGCTGACGCGCAGGTCGGTGACCCGCGCCCGCCGATAGAATTCGCCGCGGCAGGCGATCAGCACGCCGGCGATGACCGCAAGGACGCTCGCCTCCTCATAGTCCAGGCCCTTGACCAGCGAGACTACGACCGAGGCGGCGAGCGCCACGACCGAGATATACCAGGCGATGTCCAGCCGGCGGTACAGGCCGCGCGCCAGGATCAGCAGCGCCAGCCCGATCAGGCTGCCAAGGATATGCGACAATTCCAGGATCGAAAGCGGCACGATGTCCTGGAGCAGTTCCATGCGCCAGTCGGTTTCAGGCGCCGCGCCCGAGATCAGCAGGATGATGCCGGCGACGAAAACCAGGGCCGCCATGAAAGGCGGCGCCAGCCGCGATCCGGCCAGCCCGATCACCCGAAGCTGCTGGGTCAGCAGCGCCGGCCGCCGCAGCCGCAGCTCGTTGGCGGCCAGCAGCACACCGGCGACGACGAGCGGCAGCAGGAAATAGATCGCGCGATAGGCGATGATGCCGCCCAGGACCGCAGCGGCGGGGTCGCGGTGCAGGCCCAGCAGCATGACCGATTCGAACACGCCGATGCCGCCCGGCACGTTGCTGACGACCCCCAGCAGCAGGGCGATCGAGAACAGGCCGAGGAAGCCCCAATAGCCGATCCCGTGCAGCGGCGGCAGCACGATGTAGAGGACGGCGGCGGCAAGAGAGATATCGACGCCCGAGATCAGCACCTGGGCCAGCACCATCCGCGCCGAGGGCAGCGCGATGCGGAACCGCCAGATACGGATCGGATGCGGATTGACCGCCGCTGTGACCACGGTGGCAAGGACGAGCGCCAGCGCCACCGCGCCGATGGTCGAGGCGGCGGACGGCGGAATATGGGCGACCGGTCCCAATTCACCCGGGGCGATCAGGAAGGCGAAGCTGCCGATGCCGAACAGGCCGGCCATGAAGGTGATGCCGGCGAACAGCACCACCTTGGCGATATCGCCGGCCGAAACGCCGGCGGCGGAATAGAGCCGGAAACGGACGCTGCCCCCGGAGATCAGCGCGAAGCCGATATTGTTGGAGATCGCATAGCCGGTGAAGGAGGCGAAGGAGATCAGCTTGTAAGGCAGCTTGATCCCGACATAGCGCAGCGCCGAGACGTCGTAGAAGGTCAGCACCCAATAGCTGCCCACCGTGCAGATGAGCGCGGTCAATAGCTGCCGGGCCGAGAGCGATTTCAGCTGGGCGATGATCTGGTGATAGTGGAAGTCGCGCAGCACGTGCTGCATCGCCGCCAGGGCGAGCAGGAAGATCGCGATGGTCGCGACCAGGCTGGCCCGCTGCTTCACGCCCTCCCACAGTGTGGCGGGCGGAGCCTCGATCTCAGCCGGTTCGTGTGCGGACGAGGAACTCATGCGCTTCCGTTAACTCGAAACCCTCGACAGGCGTTCGCGAAATAGGCGCGATTGCCGTCCTTTCCGCGTGATAGATTAACATTATTCGCGGTGATAGGGATGCCCGGCGATGATCTGCTGGGCACGGTAAATCTGCTCGACAAGCATGACCCGGGCCAGGCGATGCGGCCATGTCATGCGCCCGAACGCAACCTTTGCCGCCGCTCTCTTCAGCAACGCCTCGGCATGGCCGTCGGCCCCGCCGATCGCGAAAGCCAGCTCAGGCACGCCCTGGTCGCGCCAGGCGCCGATCCGCCCGGCGAAATCGGCGCTGCTCCATTCGGCGCCATGCTCGTCGAGCGCCACGACCGTGGCCCGCTCGCCGATCGCCTCCAGCAGCAGCCTGCCTTCCTCAGCCTTGGCCTGGGCGCCGGAAAGCGCCCGTTTGAGCTCGACCTCGCGCACAACCACCGGCCAGCTCAGCCGCTTGGCATAATCCTCGAACAGGGCGCGGCTGGGCGCGTCGCGCAGGCGTCCGACGGCGGCGATGATGATCTTCACGGCCGCCCTGATCGCTTAAAACTGCGGCGATTTTAGGGCTGCGCGGCGGCGTTCTGCAGCGCCGGCGGCTCAAGCCCCCACATCTTCTCGATGGCGTAGAAGTCGCGCACTTCGGGGCGGAAGAGATGGACCACGGCATCGCCGCAATCGATCAGCACCCAGTCGCCCTGCGGCAGGCCCTCGACCTGCATGCGAAACGACAGCTGCGGCTGGATCTTGCGGATCAGATGGTCGGCCATCGCGCCCACCTGCCGCGCCGAGCGGCCGCTGGCGATGACGATGAAATCGGTGAGGTTGGATTTCCCGCGCAGATCGATCACCACGATATCCTCGCCCTTGTCGTCGTCGATCGACTTGACGATCACGTCCTTGAGCGCCTCGGGCGCCGGATCGGTGGACTGGGCTTGTGTTTCGCTATTCGGTGCGTTTGTGGTCGAGCGTGCTATCGGGGTTTTCTCCAGAACAGAAATTGTCATGCCGGCGTCGATATCCTTAGAAATAGAGGCGGTGAAGCGGCTGCGCAATGAGTCAGGACCGAAGTCGCGCGCCGCCTTGCGCAGCTGGGTCGAGGACTGGGGCTCCAGCCGCGACGGAAAGAAGATCCAGGCCGGCGGCAGCGCCGTCACCAGATCGCGGGAATGCGCCGGGTCACGGCGGGAGCGAGCATAGGCGCCCGCCGCGTGACCGGCCAGAGCCCGCATGCCGTAGAGCGGCCGGTCGAACACGGCGATCGGATAGGTCTCGAAGATGCCGCGCCAATTCTGCCAGCGATGGATCTGCCCCAGATTGTCCGCCCCCATCAGCCAGACGAAGCGGGTCTTGGGATAATAACGGCTGAGCGCGGTCAGCGTGTCGAACGTGTAGCGGGTGCCCAGCCGCTTCTCCAGATCGGTCACCAGGATGCGCGGATGGCGTGCCTGCAGCCGGGCCATGGCGAAACGGCGGCCGAAGCTGACCATGTCGCGGCGCGATTTCAGCGGGTTCTGCGGGCTGACCAGCCACCAGACCTCATCCAGCGCGAGGCGAGAGAGCGCCACCAGGCTGATCAGCCGGTGCCCTTCATGGGCGGGGTTGAACGACCCGCCCAACAGGCCGACGCGGCGCCCGGCCCAGCTGGGCCCGGTAAAACGACCAGGCAGTGATTTCATGCTTGCGGGGAAATCAGGGCCGGACCTGCCCGCGGCCGCGCACCTTGTATTTGTAGCTGGTCAGCTGCTCGACGCCGACCGGGCCGCGCGCATGCATCTTGCCGGTGGAGATGCCGATCTCGGCCCCCATGCCGAACTCGCCGCCATCGGCGAACTGGGTCGAGGCGTTGACCAGCACGATGCCGCTGTCGATCTCATTGAGGAAACGCTCGGCGGTCGCCTCGTTCTCGGTGAGGATGCTGTCGGTGTGGTGCGAACCGTGATGGTTGATATGGGCGATCGCACCCGCGACCCCATCGACGACGCGGGCGGAGATGATCGGCTCCAGATATTCGGTGGTCCAGTCGGATTCGGTCGCGGCGACGGCGCGGGCATCGGCCGCCAGCACAGCCGCATCGCCGCGAACCTCGCAGCCGGCATCGATCAGATCGGCCAGGATCGGCTTCAGCGCTTTGTCGGCGATGGCGCGGTCGATCAACAGCGTCTCGGCCGCGCCGCAGACCGAGACGCGGCGCATCTTGGCGTTGAGCACGATCTTGCGCGCCGTCTCCAGATCGGCGTCGCGGTCGACATAGACGTGGCAGAGCCCTTCCAGATGGGCGAAGACCGGCATCCGCGCCTCGTTCATCACCCGCTCGACCAGCGAGCGCCCGCCGCGCGGCACGATCACGTCGATTACCCCGGCCATGCGCAGCATGGCGCCGACCGCCTCACGATCTGTCGTGGGCACGATCTGAATGGCATCGGCCGGGAGGCCGGCGGCCTTGGTCCCTTCGACCAGGCAGGCGTGAATGGCGCGGGAGGAATGCGTGCTCTCCGACCCGCCGCGCAGGATCGCGGCATTGCCGGCCTTGAGGCACAGCGCGCCGGCATCGGCGGTGACGTTGGGACGGGATTCATAGATGACGCCGATGACCCCCAGCGGCACCCGCACCCGCTCGATATCCAGCCCGTTGGGCCGGGTCCAGCGCGCCAGAGAGGTGCCGACCGGATCGGGCAACGCCGCCACCTCCTCCAGCCCCTTGGCGATGCCCTCGACCCGCTTGGCGTCCAGCGCCAGCCGGTCGATCATCGACTCCGACAGCTTGCCCTTCACTGAATCGATATCGCGCCTATTGGCTACAAGGATCGCATCGGACTCCCGCCGGATCGCCGCGGCCGCAGCCACCAGCGCTTTATTCTTCGCCTCGGTCGAGGCAAGCGCCATCTGCCCGGCGGCGACGCGCGCACGCGCGCCGATCGCGGCCATCACGGACTCGATGCTCTCGCCGCCTTTGAGGTCGGTATTGGATAAGGCAACCATGGGCTGGGATTTAGGCTCTGCCGGGGTTGGCTGGCAAGGGGTTGGACTGAATACCGGCTCTCGCGAGTTCTTCCCTGACTGTCATTCCCGCGAAGGCGGGAATCCAGAAATGCCGGCAAGCAGAAGATTTAACGCGGAGGGCGCAGAGGTTTCGCAGAGGTCGCGGAGAATGGAATTCTCTCTGCGTTCTCCCGCGAAACCTTCGCGTCCTCTGCGTTAGGATTCTGGATTCCCGCCTTCGCGGGAATGACGCCAGAGTAGGTGACGACCACAAAAGCAAAAGGGCGGCCGAAGCCGCCCTTGAGACTTGTCGATAACCGAAGACCGAACCGGTCAGGCCACCTTGGCCCGCTGGGGCAGGTCGTCGATGGCGCGGTCGACCAGGGCGGCGGCGCCGGACTGGTCGATCGATTCCGTGACGAGGCCAGTCGCGGCGCGGATGGCGATCTCGACGGCGCGGGCCTTGACCTGCTGGATCGCGGCCTGCTCGGCGAGCGCGATGCGATCCTTGGCCTGGGCCTCGCGGGCGGCGAGCGACCGCTTGAGGTCGGCCTCGGCGGTCTTCAGCATCAGGTCGGCCTCGGACTTGGCCTGAGCCAGGATATCCTCGGCATCCTTCTTCGCCTGTTCCTGCTTGCTGCGATAGAGGTTCAGAAGGCTTTCAGCCTCGGCGCGAAGCTGGGCGGCCTCGTTCAGCTGCTCCTGGATCTTCGCGGCGCGGCCGTCCAGCCCGTCGCGCATCACCTTCCACAGGGTGCGGCCAAGCAGGACGAAGAAGATCGTGAAGCCGACGAGGACCCAGAACTCGGGATTGTGGATGAGTTCCATCAGGCGATCTCCCCGGCTGCCTTATCGACCGCGAGCGCCACGCGGTCGGCCGCCGGCGGATGGCCGGACAGCTTCTGCGTGATCTCGGCGGCCAAGCCGACCGCGACGTCGCGGATGCCTTTCAGCGCCCGCTCCTGCGCGTCCTCGATACCGCGAACAGCCTGCTCGACCTGACGCTCGGTGGTCGCCGCGGCCTGCCTCGTCTCCTCGGCCAGGGTCGCGGTATTCCGCTCGTGCGTTTCCGCCAGCAGCTGGCGTGCCTTGCCGCGGGCCTCGGCCATCGTCGCGTCATACGTCTTCTCGGCCTCGGCGGCTTGCGTCCGCAGAGTCTCTGCCGACGCGATGTCGCCGCCGATCTTCCGGGTGCGTTCGTCGACGATCGCGCGGATACGCGGGATGCCGACGAAACGCAGGAAGGCCAGCGTCAGTATGAAGAAGACGGCCAGCCAGAAAACCTGGCTGACATAGCTGTCCGGGTTGAGCTGCGGCATGCCCTTCTGGCTCTCCTCCTCGGCCCAGCTCACCCCCGGGAAGGAGGTGAGCGCCAGGACCGTGAAAGACGAGGCCGCGAGGGGCAGACTGGCCAGCCTCAAGCGAGCGAGCATGATGTGCGCTCCGCTCTTCCGGCTCAAAGCACGTTGAGCAGGATCAGGATCGCGAGGACGAACGCGAACAGAGCCAGCGCTTCCGTCAGGGCGAAGCCCAGGAAGCCCATCTGGCGCAGAACCGGCGCGGCGGACGGGTTGCGGCCCAGGGCATGGAGCCACGCATTGAAGATGAGGCCGAGGCCGATACCGACGACGCCCATGCCGATGACGGCCAGACCGGCGCCGATAAGCTTTGCGGAAGCTGCATCCATGATGATGATCCTTGAGTTTTCTTTAAGTCAGGTTGGAGGGAAGGGAAGTTGGAGTAACTGGAACGGGCGAGGCTCAGTGAGCCTCGAGCGTGTCTTTGAGATAGATCGAGGTCAGAAGCGCGAAGACGTAGGCCTGCAGCAGGGCGACCAGGATTTCGAAACCGGTCAGCAGCACGATGAAGGTCAGCGGCAGCACGCCGAAGATGCCCAGTGCGATGGTGAAGCCAGCGAAGAGCTGCAGCATCACGTGGCCGGCCATCATGTTGGCGAAAAGTCGGACCGCGAGGCTGATCGGACGGAAGACGAAGGACAGGACCTCGATCGGGATCAGCAGCGGCGCCATCGCGATCGGGGCGCCCGGCGGGAAGAACATCTTGAAGAAGCCGATCCCGTGATTCTTGAGCGCCAGCAGCACGACCACGACGAAGATCATCGACGACAACGCCGCGGTGACGATGATGTGGCTGGTGATGGTGAAGGCGAACGGGATCAGCCCCAGCACGTTGCCGAACAGCACGACCAGGAAGATCGACATCACGAACGGCACATAGATCGCGCTGCCATGGCCGGCATTGTCCTCGACCATGTTGGCGGTGAATTCGTAGAGCATCTCGGCCGAGCTCTGCAGGCGGCCCGGAACCACCGCCTTGCGGGCGGTGCCGACGAAGAACAGCAGGACGATGACCAGGAAGGTCAGCAGGAGAAAGAGAGACGAATTGGTAAAGGAGATGTTGTAGTTGCCGACGTGAATCGGAATGAGGGTCTTAATGGCAAACTGATTAAGTGGGTTTTCCATCGTTCTCTTCCGTAGCCCTATCCCCGTCGCCGGCCGCCCTTTCGGCCGCCAGCGCCGTTTCCGTCGCAACATCCACTGCCTTGTTCATCGTCCGCCAGACATTGGCCATGGCGGCAACGAACATCAGCACCATCAGGATCAGCATCGCGAACGGCCGGGTCCCCAGCCAGCGATCGATCGCCCAGCCGAGGCCGCCGCCCAGAACGACAGCCGACACGAACTGACCTCCGGCCCGAAGGCCGAAACTCATCGCGCTTTCAATCCCGGGATCGCCGCCACCGCCCGGCGCAGCCGAACCATGACGTTCGCCGGCGGCACGCGCCCTGGCGATTCGATCCTCAAGATCGTGGGGTTTCATGAGCGTTGCTTTCTGTAAGGCGCAGCCCAAAAACCCTCAGCACCGTTGGGCGCTGAAAGCGGCGCGAACCTATGGATGGTACGGTGTCCTGTCAAGCCTGCCACCCCGGCTGAAAGTGTCTCAGGCGGCGGTCAGCTCGTCGGCCCGCCTCAGATCGACCGAAACCAGCTGCGAAATGCCGCGCTCGATCATTGTTACACCATACAGCCGGTCCATACGGGCCATGGTCAGGCGGTGATGGGTGATGATCATGAAGCGCGTGCCGGTGTCGTTGGCGATCTCCTGAACCAGCAGGCAGAAACGATCGACATTGGCATCGTCGAGCGGCGCGTCGACCTCGTCCAGCACGCAGATCGGCGACGGGTTGGTGAGGAACATGGCGAAGATCAGCGCGATCGCCGTCAGCGCCTGCTCGCCGCCCGACAGCAGAGACAATTGCTGCAGTTTCTTGCCCGGCGGGCTGGCGAGGATTTCGAGGCCGGCATCGAGCGGATCTTCGGCCTCGGTCAGCCTGAGCTCGGCCGAGCCGCCGCCGAACAATCGCTCGAACAGGCGGCGGAAATGGCCGTCGATGGTGCCGAACGAGGCCAGCAGCCGCTCCCGCGCCTCACGGTTCAGGCCGTGGACGGACTGGCGCAGCTTGGCGATGGCGGCGATCAGATCGTCGCGCTCACCGGTCATCCGCGTCATTTCGCCGTCCAGCTCGGTCACCTCCATCTCGGCGCGCAGATTGACCGGGCCGATCGACTCGCGGTCCCGGTTCAGCTTGGCGAACCGCGCCTCGGCGGCCTCGGCCTCGGGCAGCTTGTCGGGTTCCAGGCCGGCCAGGCCCGCCAGCATGGTGAGGTCGATGGCGCCGGGATTGACGTCGCCCAGCCGTTCGACGGCGCGCTGCTTCAGCTGCTCCATCTCCTCGATCACGGCGGCAACGGCGGCTTCGGCGCGCACCCGCGCCTCGCGCATGTCGGAGAGGGCGGCTTCCGCCTGGCGCAGCGCCCGTTCGGTGGCAGCCTGGGCCGCCTCGCCGGCGACGACGCGGTCGGCGGCGCGGCCGCGCGCCTTCTCGGCCACGTCCAGTTCGGACAGGATGGTTTCGCGGGCCGCGGCGAGACGCGCCGGCTCGCCCGACAGGCGGTCCCGCGTCGCGGCCAGCGTCGATTCGCGCTCGGCCAGTTCCTTGAGGCGGGAGTCCGCCCGCCCCGCCCGGTCACGCCATTCCTGCCGCTCGCCGGCGATGGCCGCCAGGCGGGTGTTGCGGGTGGACTCTTCACGGCCGAGCTGTTCGAGGGCGGCAACGCACATGCCGAGCCGATTGCGCTCGCCCGAGAGCTTTCCGCGCAGCGCCTCCAGCTGCCGCCGCGCATCGCCGGACTCCGGCAGGGCGGCAAGATTTTTCTCAAGCTCAGCCAGCGACCCGGCAACCGCCGCGCGGTCTGCCTCTGCCAGCTTGAGGGAATCGACCAAAGCCTGGCGGGTGACCGAACGCGATTCCGCCTCGCGCCGGCGCTGAGCCAGTTCCCCCCGCGTCCGTTCCAGCGCGGCGGTGGCCGACATTACTGTACCGCGCAGCTGCTTTTCCGATGCCGACGCCGCCGACAGCCTGGCCTCGATGGCGGCCAGCGCCTCGCCGGCGGTCTTGGCGGCCTTCTCGGCCTCGGCGAATTCGCGTTCCACCTGCTCAAGCCGGTTGCGCTGCTCCAACCGGGCGGCTGCGGCCGAAACGGAACCCGGGCGGCGGACCAGCCCGTCCCAGCGCCACATGCCGCCGGCCTTGGTGACCAGGATGACGCCAGGCGGCAACGACGCGGCCAGACGGTCGCCGGTCGCCTCGTCCTTGACCACGCCGACATGGGCAAGCGCCCGGGCCAAAGCCGTGGGCGCGGTGATCCTGGGCGACAGCGGCTCGGCATCGGGCGGCAGGGTCGCGGCCTCTACCGTTGTCTCGGCCTGCCAGTAAGCGGGCGCGCCGGCATCGAGAGCGGCCTCCAGCCCGTCCGACAGGGCCACGGCCAGCGCGGTTTCGAAGCCGCGCGCGGCGCGGACCTGGTCCAGTACCGGCGGGAAATTGCCGGGGGCCGTGCTTTTCAGGAG